>Ga0335075_10017267_pt1 | contig 10737 bp, 8 predicted proteins | sample Lox_Sample_24_FD_206723 | JGI IMG/M metagenome (GOLD analysis project Ga0335075, IMG submission 206723) | Soil microbial communities from Loxahatchee National Wildlife Refuge, Florida, United States - Lox_Sample_2.4 | ecosystem: Environmental > Terrestrial > Soil > Wetlands | place: USA: Florida... | reverse complement strand
GGCGACGCCCCGGGCCAACGACGCGATCGCGGCCGGCTGATCGGCGGTCGGCGAGAAGGCGCTGTCGAGCTCGAATTGGGGCATCGCGGATCCTTAACGGAGGCTAGCGGTCGGCCCGGCGAAGATCGACGCCGATGCGTCAGTTCTCACCCCCCCACCTGGCGGCGCTCGCCGCGCTCGTGCTGGCCTGCCCGGCCTGCATCCTGTTCGCCCGCCGGCACCCCGGAACGCCCACCACGATCCTGTGCCGAGGGCTCGCGGCGCTCATCATCGCCGCCTGGGCGGGCGAGTACCTCGCCGACGTCCTGACCCATATCTGGACCGTCCGGTACGACCTACCGCTGCAGCTCACCGACGCGATCTCGGTGACCACCGCGTTCGCGCTCTGGACCCGCCGCCAGCTGCTCGCCGAGCTCGTCTACATGTGGGCGTTGTCGGCCTCCCTGCAGGCGACGCTCACTCCCGACCTGGCGTGGAACTTCCCGAGCGTCTTCTACTTCACGTTCTTCATCTACCACGAGGTGGCGATCATCGCCGGCCTGATGCTCGTCTTCGGCCTGCGTCTGTATCCGAGACCGGGCGCGTGGTGGCGGACGTTTGCCGCGACGTGTGCCTTTGCGGTCTGCGCGGGAACCGCCGACGCCCTGATCCGCGGCGCGGACTACATGTTCCTGGCCGCCAAGCCGACCTATGGGTCGCTGTTGAATGTGCTCGGGCCGTGGCCCTGGTACCTGGTGTCGGTCGCCGCCGTCGCGGTGGCGATGCTGCTCCTGCTGCAGGCGATCGCCGGCGCGGTGCAGCGGCGCGACCGGCCCCCGCCGGGCGCCGCCGGCGAGATTCAGCCGCCGAGCTGGCGCGCGTAGGTTCGCGCGTAGCGCTTCTCTGCGCCGAGCACCTTGGCCACGTACGCGCGGGTCTCCGGGAACGGGATCTGCGCGATGGTGAGCGTATGCCCGTGCGACCGGGCCGCCGACTCCCAGCGGTCGACGTTCGTCTCGCCGCCGTTGTAGGCGGCGAGCGCCAGCACCTTGGAGCCGTGATACTCGGTGAGCAGCTCGCGCAGGTAGTAGGTCCCGTACGCGATGTTCGTCGCGGGATGCTGGAGGTCGGCGACCGAGAACGATGTCGCTCCCGAGCGGTGCGCCAGGTCAAGTGCCGTCTGCGGCTCCACCTGCATGAGCCCCTCGGCACCCGTGGGCGAGGTCCGCGGGTCGAACTTCGTCTCGGCGTAGATGACGGCGGCGATCAACGCAGGCGGAACGTGCTTCTCGGCCGCCTGCCGGCGGATCGTCGAGGCGTACCGGAGCGGCAGTCCGAACTCGGTGACGACCGCGCGCTTGGCGAGCGGCATCACCAGGACGACGATGAGGGCGATCGCACCGAGCACGATCGCCACTCCGAGCCGGCGGCGAGCCCGCCGGACACGGGCCGCTCGCCGGGCGTTCGGCGATCGCGCGGCACCCGTTCGACGACCTCGCGCGTCCGCCGCCCCGCGCCCAACTGCGGGGCTGCCGCGGCGAGCGCCGCGCGTGGCGGTCGAAGAACTCATCGGCAGAGTCTGTCAAGAACGGCCGACAGCTTGGCTTCAAGCTCGGCCTCGGTTCCATCATTAACCACGGTGCAGGTCGCACGTTGCGCCTTTTCGTCCTGTGAAAGCTGGCGCGCGGTCCGCTCGGCGAGCGCGCGATGCCCGCGCGCGCCTGCCCGCGCGATGCGGACCGACTCATCGGCCACGACGGCGACCGTCGCGTCGTAGCCGCGATCCAGCCCGGCCTCGAACAACAGCGGGGTCTCCACGACGAGCGCGCGCGGCGGCGGCTGCACGTGCTGCTGCTGCTCTCGCCACGCCACCACGGCCTCCCCGACGCGTGGCCACAGCAGCTGTTCCAGCCAGTGCCGATCCTCCTCGGTGGCGAACGCCCGAGCGGCAAGCGCCGCCCGGTCGACGACACCGTCCGGCGCGACCTCCCTGCCGAAACGCTCGACCACGACTGCCCGGACCGCGTCGGTCTCGTACAGCGAGTGCACGACCGCATCCGTCGAGAGCGTCGCCGCGCCCAGCCGCTGCAGCGCGGCGAGCGCGGTGGACTTGCCGGCGCCGATACCGCCGGTCAGCCCGATGAACGGGATACAGGCGGCGCCGGCGTCAGGCGTCGGTCGGACTGCTCTCGTCGCCGGCCGGCTCGTCGGCCTCGTCACTCGCCTCAGCGGGAGCGCTCTCCTCCGCGGCAGCCTCCGCCTCTGCCTCTGCAGCAGGCGCCTCCTCCGCGGCGGCCTCCGCCTCTGCAGCAGGCGCCTCCTCCGCGGCGGGCTCCGCCTCCGCGGCGGCCTCCGCCTCGGTGGCGGCCTCCGCCTCGGTGGCGTTCTCCTCGTCCGCGGCGGGCCCGTCCGCGGCTGGCGCCTCGACGATGCCCTGCGGCTCCTCCGAGGTGGACTCCGCCTCGGCCGGCTCCTGAGGCTCGGGCGTCACGTCGGCCAGTTCGGCGTCGCCAGTGACGATCTCGTCGGAGAAGACCTCTTCGGAGAGACCGAGCTCGGGCATGTCGTCGGTCGGGGCACCGCCCTCCTCGCCGCCGATCACCGGCTCGATCGGGCGGACCGGCAGGATCTGGCCCTCGACCCGCTTGATCGACAGGGACAGGCGCCGGCGTTCGGAGTCGATCTCCAGGATCTTCACGCGCACCGGGTCGCCCGGCTGGATGATCTCCCGCGGGTTCTCTACGTGGTGCTGCGCGAGCTCGGAGATGTGCACGAGGCCCTCGACACCGTCGAGGATCTCCACGAACGCGCCGAAGGTGACCACCTTCGTGACCGTGCCCTCGAGCTCATCGCCGATGTTGTAGGTATCGACGACCCGCTGCCACGGATCCTCCTGGGTCTGCTTGAGACCGAGCGAGATCCGCTGGCGCTGGCGATCGATGTCCAGCACCTTGACCGAGACCGTGTCGCCGATCGACAGGATCTCGGAGGGGTGGTTGACGTGCGACCACGACAGCTCGGAGATGTGGATCAGACCGTCGATGCCGTCGAGATCGACGAACGCGCCGAAGTCGACGATGTTCGAGATCGTGCCCTCGACCACCTGGCCGGGCTGCAGCCGGTCCAGGATCCGCTCGCGGTCCTCCTTGCGCTGCTCCTCCAGCACCGCGCGGCGCGAGAGCACCACGTTGTTGCGGCTGCGGTTGAGCTCGATGACCTTGCACTCGATCGACTGGCCCATGTACTCGTCGAGGTTCGGCACGCGCCGGATGTCGACCAGCGAGGCGGGCAGGAAGCCACGCACCCCGAGGTCGATGATCAGCCCGCCCTTGACGACCTCGATCACCGCTCCCTCGACCGGCTCACCCGACTCGGCGGCGGCCTCGATGCGGCGCCACGCCTTCTCGAAGCGAGCGCGCTTCTTGGAGAGGATGAGGCGGCCGTCCTGGTCCTCCTTGGTGAGGACGAGCGCATCGACCTCCTCACCGAGCTGGACCTCGTCGGAGGGATCGACCGACTTGCGGATCGACAGCTCCCCGGAGGGGATGACGCCCTCGGACTTGTAGCCGATGTCAACGAGGACTTCGTCGTTGTCGATCCGGACGACGTGGCCGGTCACGACGTCACCCTCGGTGAAGGGGTGCAGCGTCGCGTCGTAATTGGGGACGATCTTCCCGTCGATCTCGAGCAGCAGGCCGCCGGAGCCTTCCACGACCTTCGCGTTCGGGATCTCTGAGGGTGGGGTCAGGGTTGCAGTTGAAGACATGAGTCCAACGAGGATAGCCGTCCTGGCCCGGCTGTGGGCGGGTTCACGCCCCAGGAGGGGACCCCGCCGGGCGGGTTCCGGCGCCAGGCAGGGAGCCCGCCGAGGGGCTCGCCGGCCCGGACCTATCATGCTGCGCCGATGCCACGCCGAGCCACCAAGCGCGGAGATGAGCGAACCCCGCTCGATCGCGACTGCGACGTGCTCATCTGTGGCGCGAGCTTTGCCGGGCTGGCGGTCGCGCGCGAACTGGCCGGCAGCGGGGCCGAGGTGCTGATGATCGACCGCTACGAGATCGGCGAGCGCCAGACGTCCGCGTGCGGGATCCCCACCGGCTGGCTGGAGGCCCTCGGGCTCACCGGCGCTCTGCAGCAGACCTTCGGGGAGCTGGTCATCCACACGCCTCACGCCACGGTCCGCTATGACCTTCCCTGGACCTTCTCCACGTTCGATTACCGCACCCTGTGCGGCCTGCTCGCCGACCAGACCGACGTCGAGTTCGAGACCGCGAAGGTGATCGAGCGCCGCGGCGACGTCGTCGTCACCGACCGTGGCGAGCTCCGCGCGCCGCTGATCGTCGACGGCCTCGGGTGGCGCCGCGTGCTCGGCGTCGGCGACAACGTCCAGCCGCCGGACGCGCTGCTCTCCCGCGGGCTCGAGGTCCACCCGTTCGGTGGTGGGTCCGATCTCGAGGTCTGGATCGATCGCCGCTATGTGCCCGCCGGCTACGGCTGGTCGTTCCCGGCCGACGGCGAGGTGCGAATCGGCGTGGGCTCGTTCGACCCGCACTTCCACGTCAAGGACCCGACGATCCGTCTGGCCACCGATCTGAACGCCGACACCGTCCGCTACCAGGGCAACTGGATCCCCCATGCGCTGCGTCCGGCCACCGACGATGGGATCTTCTTCGTGGGCGACTCCGCGGGGCATTGCCTGCCGCTCACCGCCGAGGGGATTCGCACCGCTCTGTACTTTGGCATCGCCTGTGGCCGCGAGCTGCGGCGGGTGATCGCCGGCGAGCAGTCACGCGAGCAGGCGCTCGCCCGTTATCACCGCTTCTCCGCCGATCACGCCTCGCCGTTCACCTGGATGCTCCGGGTCCAGCGGCTGATCCCCCGGGTGGCGCCGCGCCTGCTCGGCCCGGCCGTCACGGCAATGGGGACCAAGCGATTCGTGGACTGGTCGTTCGGCCACTACCTGGACGTCGCGCACCCCTCGTTCGTCGCCGGCGCGCCGGCGCGCGCGGTCTCCGTCGCGCTGGCCTGAGCCACCGGTCGAGACGGGATGCGGCCGTTCAGCGCAGGCGTTCCGGGTCCCAGCCCAGACACACGCAGCCGAAGCGCTGCCCGTGTACGTAGAGCGGGACCGAGAGCGTGCTCAGCACGGCGCCGGTGTCACGGGCGTAGGTGAGCAGCAAGAACGGCGGGCGGGCGCCTGCTGCGGGCTCGGCGAGCTGGGCCCCCGCGGCCTGAATCTGCGCACGGGTGAGGATCTCGGTCGGCAGCGGAACGCCGAGCTCCATCCGCGAGGCGCGGACCAGCGCCGGGGCGTCCAGGAAGAAGCGCTTGGTGCGGTTCCCGGCCAGGTCGGCGGCCGCGTCGCCCGTGATCGGCCGGCTGAAGGTCGTGTTGTGAGCCGGGGCGAAGGCGTTGAGGTCGAACGGCAGGGCAAAGGTCAGCCCGGGCTCGGCCTCGAGCACCGCGTCCATGTGCTCCATCATCGCCTCGTCGACGAGCGCGTCGTAGGCGGTGTGGAACTTCGCGGGCTCGAATCCCGCCTGCGGAGCCCGGCTGACGTCGAACAGCCGCCCGAACCGCTGGATCGAGGCACCGCGCGCCTCCTCGTAGCGCAGCTCGAGCACGTCGCGCAGCGAGACCCGGCGTGCCTCGATCGCGCCCTCGAGCACCGCTCGCAGATCGTCGGCGAGGCCCTCCGCCCGCCCGCGCAGGCGGGTCAGCGGGCCGCCGGTGTCGAAGCGCCCGACCACCGCGTAGGCCCGCTCGGTCGAGGCGGAGAGCTCCAGCTGCTGCCCGGCGGCGGTTCGCGCATGGGCCTCGATCTCATGCGCGCGGACGGTGATCGTCTCAAGGTGGTCCTGCACGGCCTGTACGTCGCCCTGCTGCAGCTCCGCGAGCGAGGCGATGTGCGTCACCTGCATATCGACATGCCCGGCGAGCTCGCCGATCCTCTCCAGGGCGGCGCGTCCGGCGACCGCGTTCTCCGCGCTCTGTGCGGAGGACTCGCGCGCGCTCGCCGCGGCGGCCACGGTCGCGATCATCTCGGTGCGCACGCGCTGGATCGTCTCGCTGATCCGACCGGTCTGCTCCGAGGTCTCGGAGGCGAGGCGCCCCACCTCCTCGGCGACGACGGAGAACCCTCGGCCGTGCTCGCCGGCGCGGGCAGCCTCGATCGCGGCGTTGAGCGCGAGCAGCTTGGTGTTGCTGGCGATCCGGTTGATGACCGTCGAGAACGACTCGATCTCGGCGAGCTCGCGGGTGGAGAGGGACTCGATCCGGTCGTGGACCTCCTCCGCGTGGCCGTGGATCAGTTCGACCGCGTCGATCAGCGGACCGACGACGCGCAAACCGTCGGCACCGCACGCCGCCAGCTCGGCGGCTGCCCCGGCCGACTCGCCGGCGGACGATGTCGTGTCCCCCGCGGCGTCGCGTAGCGACTCGACCGCAGCCGAGACCTGGGCCAGTGCGGCGCTCAGTTCGTCGACGTGCTCGGAGATCGTGGAGGCGGCCAGCGAGCTGCGAGCGGCGCCGCACGAGAACTCGCTGGTGATCTGCCCGAGCTCATCGAAGGCGCGACCGGCGGCACGCGCCAGCTCGCCGACCCCGTCGGCCCGCAGGGCGATCTCGCCGAGCGGCCACACCCCGTGAACCGCCGCGACGTGGTCGGATTCGGCGCCTGGGCCCGGGTCGGCCGGCTGCCGCGAAACGTCCAGGTCGAGATCGATTGCCATCAGTTGATCATTCGGTCACCGCACCAACAACTTGAGCTCGGCGGCCTGGTGAGCGAGGCTCTGCGCTTCGTTGTCACACACCCCACCAGGAGGCAGCATGCCCACCGCCCGTCCTCTCACCCTGTCCTGCCTCGCGGTGACCGGCGCCGCCGCACTCGCGGTGCCCACCGTGGCGGGCGCACACGCCACCGGCCACCACCGCGCCCAGGCCCACACGGTGACGGTCGTCGAGCACGCGATCACCGACACCGAGCAGAAGGCGGTCCCCGGCGGCCCCGACGAGCCGGGCGATCCGCTCACCTTCACCAACCCGGTCTTCAACCCCGCGAACACCAAGCAGGTCGGCCACGACGAGGGCTTCTGCATGCGTCTGAACGTGAGCACCGGCACCTGGGAGTGTCTGTGGACGACGTTCCTGCCCCACGGGCAGATCACGGTGCAGGGCCCCTACTACGACACCCACAACTCGGTGCTCTCGATCACCGGCGGGACAGGCGCCTACCGCGACGCCCGCGGGCAGATGAAGCTGGGCGCTCTCGACGGCGGCAAGGAGTACGACTTCATCTTCCACATCAGCTGACCGTCGTCCGACACGCGGCTGGGCGCTACTTGGCGCTCAGCCAGTCGGTTCCGATGCCCGCCTCCACCGCCAGCGGCGGGTCGAGCGGGTAGGCGGCGGCCATCTCGGTGACCGCGATCTCACGGACCTGCTCGGCCTCCTTCTCAGGACTCTCGAACAGGAGCTCGTCGTGGATCTGCAACACGAGCTTGGACTCAAGGCCGGCCTCGGCGAGCGCCCGGTCGGCGCGCACCATCGCCACCTTCATGATGTCGGCGGCGGTCCCCTGGATCACCATGTTCACCGCGAAGCGCTCGCCCTGCTTGCGCAGCTCCCAGCGGCGCGCCCGCAGCTCGGGCACCTGGCGACGGCGGCCGAACAGCGTGGAGACATAGCCGGCCTCGGTCCCCTGCTCGATCGTGTCCTCGATGAACTTCTTCACCGCCGGGAAGCCGGCCATGTAGCGCTCGATGAACTCGGCGGCCTCCTCCTGGGGGATGTCGAGCCGGTCCGCCATCCCGTAGGCGGACAGCCCGTAGACGATCCCGTAATTGATCATCTTCGACTTCGAGCGCATCCCCGGGTCGATCTGGTCAGGCTCGACGCTGAATACGCGGCAGGCGGTCGCGGTGTGGACGTCCTCGCCGCGGCGGAAGATCTCCTTGAGCACGTCCTCGTCGGCGATGTGGGCCAGCAACCGCAGCTCCACCTGGGAGTAGTCGGCCGACACCAGCAGATTGCCCGGAGCGGCGACGAAGCAGGCGCGGATCTCCCGGCCGAGCTCGGTCCGGATCGGGATGTTCTGGAGGTTGGGGTTGTTCGAGGAGAGCCGCCCGGTCGTCGCGGCGGTCTGGTTGAACGTGGTGTGCAGCCGCGAGTGCTCGTCGACGAGCAGCGGGAGCGCGTCGAGGTAGGTCTGGGCCAGCTTGGTGAGCTCCCGCCAGCGCTCGATCCTGGGGATGATCGGGTGCTCGGAGCGGATCGCCTGGAGTACGCGGGCGTCGGTCGAGTAGCCCGTCTTGCCGCGTCGCTTGCGTGAGAGGCCGAGCGTGGTGAACAGCACCTCCTCGAGCTGGCGCGGGGAGCCGAGCGTGAACTCGGTGCCGGCGAGCTCGTAGATCTCGCTCTCCAGGCGGTCGGCCTCCTCCTTGACCCGCGTGGAGATCTCCTGCAGGCGCTCGGTGTCAAGCCGCACCCCCGCGAGCTCCATGTCCCGCAGGATGCGGACGATCGGAAGCTCGACGTCCTTGAGCAGCTCGGTGAGGCCGCGGCCGCGGAGCTCCTCACGCTGCCACTCGGCGAGCGCCTGGGCCAGGCGCGCATCCGCGCCCGCGCCGTCAGGCACGTCGGTGGCGAAACCCCGCTCCTCGCACAGCTCCCGAAACGGATACGCGCGCCGGGCGGGCTCCAGCAGATAGGCCGCGACCTCGGTGTCGTGCACGAGGTTCCAGGGGACGAGCCCGAGCGCCTTGGCGTTATGGGCGATCGCCGGGCGGGTCGCGATCGCGGTGACCAGATCGTCGGGACGTTCGGCGTGGCCGCTGTAGACGGTGTCGGTCGTCGCGGCGTAGACGCCGGTCTCAAAGCGGGTTTCGGTCTCGTCGAACAGGGCGTCGTCGGGGACCTCGGGGGCGCGGACGGCAAGGGCGATCTCGGCGTCCTCGGGGAGCGTCTTGGGCAGATCGCCCGGGTCGGCCTGACGGGTCTTTGCGCTGATCGTGTGCTCGGCGCGCGGGGCCGGCGCGGCCGCATCGGCGGATCCGAGGACCTCCTCGAGCCGGCGCAGCGGCTCGCGCAGCTCGTACTGGCGAAACGTGTCGCGCAGCTGGGAGCGGTCGGGCTCGCGGGAGACCAGGTCGGCGATGTCCAGGCCGTCGAGCGGCAGCTCGCGCTGCATCGTCGCCAGCTGCTTGGACAGCCGGGCGTCGTCGGCGTGCTCGGTGAGGTTCTGCTTGCGCTTGGCGCCGGAGATCTCGTCGATCGCGGCGAGCACGTTCTCCAGCGACCCGAACCGCTGCAGCAGGTCGGCGGCGGTCTTGTCGCCGATCCCCGGGACACCGGGGATGTTGTCGGACGTGTCGCCCTTCAGGCCGATGAAGTCCGGCACGAGCTCCGGGGGGATGCCGTAGCGGTCGATGACCCCCTGCCGGTCGTAGACCTTGGTGTCGGTGATCCCGCGACTGGTGGTCATGATCGAGACGCGGTCATCGACCAGCTGGTAGGCGTCGCGGTCGCCGGTGACCACCATCACCTGGATCGGCGGCTCCTCGTGCTTGGCCCGCTCGGCGATCGATGCGATCACGTCGTCGGCCTCGTACCCGTCGATTCCCAGGTTGCGATACCCGAACGCCTCCACCAGCGGCTCGAGCGCCGGCCACTGCTCCTTGAGCAGGTCGGGGCGTGAGCTGCGCTGCGCCTTGTACTCGGCGTAGACCTCCTTGCGGCCGCTGTGCCCGCGGTCCCAGACCACCACCGTCGCCTTCGGCCCGTAATCGGTGAGGATCTTCACCAGCATCGACGCGAACCCGAAGATCGCGTTGGTGGGCACCCCGGTCGAGGTCGCGATCGACTCCGGCAGGGCGAAGAACGCCCGGTAGGCAAGGCTGTTGCCGTCGATCAGGAAGAGCTCGTCGGGCATCGCGGGTTTGAGCCTATCCGTCGGATGCGAGGACGGCGTCGTGGCCGGAGCGGGCCAGCGCCGCCGGCTCAGCGCGGGGCGAGCAGCGCCCGCACGTCGGCGATCGCGCGGTCGAGCGCGGCGGCGCAGGCGGGTGAGACGTCGGCGAGCAGCAGGGGGTTGTGCACGACGCCCAGCTCGCGCCGGAGCGTCGTCGTCACCCCGGCCGCGGCGAGACGCGCGGCGTACTGCTCGGCCTCGTCGTGCAGCGGATCGTGCTCGGCGGTGATCACGAGCGCCGTGGGCAGGCCGGTGAGATCGGGCGCGCGCAGCGGGCTCACCCCGGGATCGATCCAGCGAGACTCGTCCGGCACCCATTGGGAGTTGAACCAGCGCACGAGTCGCGCATCGGGCGAGAAACCGCGGCCCTTGGTGCGGATCGACTCCGTGTCCGCGGCGAGGTCGGTGTTCGGGGAGAAGAGGATCTGCGCGTCGGGCAGCGCTCCCGGGGCCTCGTCGCGCAGACGCAGACAGGCAAGCGTCGCGAGTGCACCACCGGCGCTGTCGCCGCTCACCGCCAGACGCGCGACCGGACCCTCGGCGCCGCCTGCGGCGACCCAGCGCAGGACCGCGACCGCGTCGTCGACGGAGGCCGGCCACGGATGCTCGGGGGCGAGCCGGTAGCCGATCGACAGCACCCGCGTGGCAGCGCCCGCCGCGAGCTGGCGGCAGAGCCGGTCGTGGGTCTCGATCGAGCCGATCGTCCAACCGCCACCGTGCAGATGGACGAGCAGCGGGGCGGGCTCGCCGGCCGGCACGTACAGGCGCACCGGGATGCCCTCGGCCTCCAG
>Ga0335075_10017266_pt1 | contig 10737 bp, 6 predicted proteins | sample Lox_Sample_24_FD_206723 | JGI IMG/M metagenome (GOLD analysis project Ga0335075, IMG submission 206723) | Soil microbial communities from Loxahatchee National Wildlife Refuge, Florida, United States - Lox_Sample_2.4 | ecosystem: Environmental > Terrestrial > Soil > Wetlands | place: USA: Florida... | reverse complement strand
TTCGACGCCGTCCTCACGGACGGCTCCGCATGACTCGAGGCCGACGTGGGTCGCTACTTCACGTTCGTATGACTTTTTCATTCACTACACCTCGCCGGTTTAGCCGGCGCACAGGAGGAAGGAAATGGCTACCGCAACACAAGCGATCTCAGTTGATGAAAACGTAAGCAAATACGTATCGAAACCCCGCAAGATGCTCATCGGCGGCAAATGGGTAGAAGCCGCATCGGGCAAAACTTTTCCAACGTACAATCCGGCGACGGGCGAAGTGCTAGCGCAGGTTGCCGAGGGCGACAAGGAAGACATCAACCGCGCCGTGGCCGCCGCCCGTGCGGCTTTCGAGAAAGGGCCGTGGCGCGACATTACTCCGTCGGAGCGCGGACGCGTGATCTGGAAGCTGGCCGATCTTCTGGAGCAGCACCTCGAAGAGTTCGCGCAGCTCGAATGCCTGAATCAGGGAAAGCCGCTGGCGATGGCGCGCATAGCCGATATTCCGATCTCCATCGACCAGCTTCGCTATTACGCCGGCTGGGCCACCAAGATCGAGGGCAACACCATTCCGATCTCCGCGCACGGCGCGAAATTTTTCGCCTACACCCTGCGCGAACCGGTGGGCGTGGTCGGTCAGATCGTGCCTTGGAATTTCCCGATGGTAATGGCTACGTTGAAACTCGCTCCCGCGCTCGCGGCCGGCTGCACCATGGTTCTGAAGCCAGCCGAGCAGACGCCTCTTACGGCGCTTTTGTTGGGTGAGCTGATTCAAGAGGCCGGGATTCCGGATGGCGTGGTTAACATCGTCACCGGCTATGGCGAAACTGCCGGCGCTGCTCTCGCCGCGCATCCAGATGTGGATAAAATCGCGTTCACCGGCTCGACCGAAGTTGGAAAGCTGATCGTCCACGCGGCCGCCGGAAACTTGAAGAAAGTTTCGCTCGAACTGGGCGGAAAGTCGCCCAACATCGTCTTCCAGGATGCGGATATCGAAAGCGCGATTCCCGGCGCGGCGAACGGCATCTTTTTCAATTCGGGAGAAGTATGCTGCGCGGGATCGCGGCTGTACGTCGAAGACAAGCAATTCGACAAGGTCGTCGATGGCGTGTCGCAATTCGCGTCGAAGATCCGCGTTGGCCCGGGCATGGAGCCGGCAACGCAAATGGGCCCGCTGGTTTCCGAAGAGCAGATGAATCGCGTGTGCAGCTATCTGGAATCGGGCTTGTCCGAGGGCGCCAAGGCCGTTACCGGCGGAAGCCGCGAAGGCGACAAGGGCTACTTCGTGAAGCCGACCGTGCTCGTGAACACCAACGAAAAAATGAAAGTGGTGCGCGAGGAAATTTTCGGGCCGGTGGTCACCGTGATGCCGTTTAAGGATGTCGACGATCTGGTCGCCAAGGCGAACAACACGCCGTACGGCTTGGCCGCTGCTGTCTGGACGCGCGACGTCAAGAAAGCGCACCGCATCGCTTCCGAACTCAAGGCCGGGACGGTGTGGGTCAACTGCTATGGCGTGCTGGATTCAGCCATGCCGTTTGGCGGGTACAAGCAGTCTGGCTGGGGCCGCGAAATGGGTCACGAGATGCTCGACCTCTACACCCAAACTAAAGCGGTCTGCATGCCGATCACTTAACACCAGGTAATTTCGAGACGAAGCAAGATCGAGCCCGCGCTTTCCACACTCCGGAGGGCGCGGGCTTTTTCTTGCGCTGTGTCTCAGTGGCTTTGCGCTGACTCAAGCCGCGCCTTGGCATCGTCCCAGCGCAGCGGAATTTCCCGCCCCTCAATCTTCCAGTAGACGAACTTCGGCTGCTTCATCAGCGGTGCGATCTTGCGCATGATCTCCTGATGCGGAGTCGCATGCACGAAATCGGTTAGCGACCGCCGATCCTCCCACACTGAGAGCGTCCAGAACGACAGCCGCGGAAGATCGGCGTCCATGGCATATCCGACCAATCCCTTCGACTGCGCCATCTGCCGCTGCACTTGCAACATGGACCAAATTAACCGTGGCAAAGTCCGAAAGCGCTTCAGCGGAAGGAACGAGGCTACGGCAACATACTCCCGCTGTTCTGTGGGCTTCGCGAAACTCTTCCAAGGAAGCGCTGGCATTTGCCCAGAGGGTACCAAATAGCCCCGCGGCCGCGAATCGAATTTTCTTTCGTCGCCCATCAACGCCGCCGGTACAATCCGCTCTTTGGAGGCTACCGTGACTTCTTCCCAAGACCCGCTGGAGCGCTCAGCCCTGCGAGATTCCGCGCCGTGGACCTGGCCCGATTCGCTCGACGCGCTGGTTGCCGCGCCCACTTATCACAAACTGCTTTTCGAAAATGAACGTGTCCGGCTGCTGGAAGTTCGCATCCCTCCCGGCGCGTTCGTGCCCGTGCACACGCATCGCTGGCCCAGCGCGATTTACGTGGCGGTGCAGAGCGATTTCATCCGCCGCGATGGCGAAGGCAAAATTCTCTTCGATAGCCGCACCATCGGTGCCGCGCCCGACCAGCCGTTCGTCCAGTGGACAGGCCCATTGCCGCCGCACTCGGTTGAAAATGTCGGCACGCGCGAAATTCTGCTGATCACCACGGAGTTGAAGGAAGCAGATTGAAGGAACCGCCCACCGCTGCCTGACGTCTCTTGATGCAAGCGGTGCATCACGCGCGGCGAACGGATTGTACCCAAACCATTTGGTGACGCAGCCTGCGCTGTGTTATAGATTTGCGCCGTCCGTCTGCGTATGCGCGGCCGGACCGTTCAGGAGCGCCGCGGCGCTGCCTGGCCAGAGCTTCGGAATCGCGGGTGGTTCCGGAAAATGAAACAGGGGGAGACATCTTGAAACTTCTAAGCAGAGCGATTTTGATTTTGCTTGCATGCAGCGCCACGGTATTCGCTGCGCCCAAGGCAAAGGATTTGCCGGCGCATTGCGACGACGCCTGCCTAACCGGCGCGGTGAACGATTACCTTGCCGCTCTTGTTGCACACGATCCATCAATGGTTCCGCTTTCGCCGCACGTCGAGTTTGTGCAAAACACGGTGGACATGAAGCCCGGCGAAGGGCTGTGGAAGACGGCGTCCGCGTTGCCAACCACCTTCAAGATTTACATTCCCGATTCGGTTTCCGAACAGGTCGGCTTTTTCGGCGTGATGCAATCCGAAGACAAGCCCATCATTCTGGCCCTGCGCTTGAAGATCCGTCACGGAGAAATCGTCGCCGCCGAGCATCTGATTGCGCCGATCGCCAGCCGTCCCGGATTTCCCGGCGGCGCAAAGAACCTGGTACATCCGCGCGAGGCGTTTCTCACGGACGTACCTGCCTCCGAGCGCGATTCGCGCGCGGATATGATCCGCATAGCTTCTATGTACTACCCGGCGCTGACCGGACACGACGCGAATAACGCTCCGTTCGCCAGCGACTGCGTGCGCCACGAAAACGGCATGCAGACCACCACGAATCCGAGGCCCGCGAAGATCACATCAGCTATGGGGTACCTGGGGAGCTTGGGCTGCGCCGCGCAGCTAAAGACGCACTCGATGGACTACATCACTCGCATCGAGCCGGTACGCGTGATGATCGCCGACCCGCAAACCGGCCTTGTGTTTGGCCTGTCGCAATTCCGCCAGCCAATGAAGGAGAAGACTGAAAAACTGGTGGGCGTCCCGGGATACACCTCGCAACCGATGAACTTCAAAGCCTTCGATCTTCCCGCCGCGCACATTTTCAAAGTTTACGGCGGCAAGATTCATCAGATTGAAGCCATGGGCTTCACCATGCCGTACGACTCAAAAACCGGCTGGGAGAACTACCCCGACCACGGCCGCTGATTCGCAACGACGGCGCCCGGCGCTCGTCCGGCGCCGCGTTTTCGCTACGGGAGCCCCATCTTTTCGCATTCTCAGCGAAAGATGGGGCTCTTTTTTTTTGGCCGCGTGGCGACCACCGCCTCCAGCGGTCGGCGTTGATTCGGCAGTCTGATCGGCGCAGATCCGGTGGCGCGAGCATGTAGGAGCTCTGTCGACATCCGTTCCTGCCGATGGAACCAGCTGTCCCGGTCGATTCCCTTGCGAGGGGCTCCCACCCGTTCGAGCGGATTCGCCAGACCCTCGGCAGAGCGCCACGCGGCACTCACAATAAGTAATTGACAAACTCGCACGTTTCATGTTTAGTGTCGCGCACACGAGATTTTGTGGCGCTTACGTGACGCGCCAATATTGGGTGTGGGGTCCAGAAATTTCCAAAAATTTGAGTTAGCTAGTGAAAGCGCGCAGCCGTCCATGAGGCGGCTCGCGAAAGCTGTTACTGGTTCGATTTCCATCGTCGCGGGGCGGGCGCGGCTTTAGGGGGGAACTACATGAAGCCGAGTCGTCTGCTTTGGATGGTGATTCTTGCGTTAACAGTTTTTGTAGTGGCTGTGCCGCGTCTAATGGCGCAAACGGCCAACACCGGCGCGCTGACCGGCACCGTTACGGACCCGTCCGGCGGAGTGATTGCCGGGGCGACGGTCACGGTTACGAACCTTGCCACGGGTCAGACGCGCAGCGTGACCACGGATTCCAAGGGCTCGTACCAGGTCTCGCTGCTGCAGCCGGGCAACTACTCGGTTCACTTCGAAGCGCAGGGGTTCAGGTCTGTAGACGTCCCCTCGATCACGGTCAGCGTCACCGAGACGCCGACACTGAATCGCAAGTTGGAGATCGGAACTTCAACTCAACAAGTCACCGTCGAAGCGAACACGGAGTCAATTCAGACGGAGAACGCGACGAACGGGTCGGTTGTCGGCAGCCAGGAAATCAATAGTCTGCCGCTGGTAACCCGCAACTATACGCAGATACTCGACTTATCTCCGGGCGTCGGCGGGAACGTCTCCAACGCCACCGCTTTGGGCAACGGCACGCAGGACGTGAACGCCGCCGGACAGTCCGGCCTTTCCAACAGCTATACGATGGACGGCGCTAACATCACGCAGTACACCAGCGGCGGCGCTGCGCAAATTGGCAGCATGCCGGGCATCCCGATTCCCAACCCGGACACCATCCAAGAATTTAAGGTGCAGACCTCGCAGTACGATGCCGGATACGGACGCAACTCCGGCGCGAACGTGGAAGTAATTACCAAAACCGGATCCAACCAATTCCACGGCGATGTGTGGGAGTTCAACCGCAACAACTTCTTCAACGCCAACGATTTCTTCTACAAGAATTCGGAGTTGGCACAAGGCCAAGCGAACACACCACAGACCTTGAAGGAGAACACCTTCGGGTTCACTCTGGGCGGGCCTATTAAGAAGAACAAGATACTGGTCTTCGGTTCGTATCAGGGATTCCGGCAGGTCAACGGAATCGCCACCAATGGGTTTGCCGGTGGATACGAGCCGGCGGTTTATTTGATGCCTTGGAACGACTACAACTATGCCACGGACGGATTGGGCTGCACCGACATTCGGTGCACCAACAACCCTGCGGCGTACAAAACCTACCTGGGAAGCGTATTCGGGGCGGGAACTGCCACCTGTTCTCCTTACCCCAATGGCTTTGGCGTTCCCACGGACGTTATCACCGCCGCCCCGGCAAACTGCAACACAGGCTGGGTTGACGGCGTTACCGTGGCGAACAACGGATCGAACATTACCAACACTGCTGTCGCTCTGCTGCAAGCCAAGGGCCCCACGTCGGGCGGCCGCTTCAATCAAGGCGGCTTTCTGATCGCCGCCGCACCTCAGGGCTGCCCGCTGACGATAGCCGGCCTGCCTTCTTCGGGCTGCAGGACGGCCATTTCGGACCCGCTCATCGCCAACGAAAATCAGTACTTGCTGAATTCTCAGTATAATCTCACTCCGAAAAACACCCTGTATGAGAATTTCTTCTACCAGTCCGATCCTGAGATTGACAGTTTTGATTGCCTGTTTACCGGCAGCTGCAATCCAGGGTCGCCCGCGCATGATACGTACACCAGCGACGTGGCCACGCTGCGGCTGCAATCGGTTCTTACGCCGAACCTCATCAACGAAGCGCGCTTCACGTTTTACCGGGACGGGGAAGTGGCTATCGATCCAACCACACTGCAGGCGTGCGATCTGCCGAATGGCGCAACGATCATTCCGCAAAATAACAACGGTCTGCCCTGTTCCGCGAACGTGAAGTATCCCTACGCGTACATGGGGAACGTGCCGACCATCGACGTGCTCGACCTCTATTCACCGGATGCGGCTGATTGGAGCCAGGGCATAAATTTTGCTGGCGTCGGCGAGAATATCGACAACGACTTTCAGGCGGGAGACCAGGTTTCCTGGACCCACGGCATGCACACGTTGCGCTTCGGATTTGATTGGGACCATCAACAGTACAACAACAACACTGTCGCCAGCGCCAAAGGCGAGGTGTTATTCGACAACAATGCGGACTTCCTGACCAGCAGTTCAGGTCCGACGATTGATGGGACGCCACAAACGGGGCTTGGGCCGGGCGGCACTGGCACTCAGATGCTCGGCTGCGGTTTCTTTGGTGGCTCCGTCTGCGCCGGGGGCGCCGCTCCTATCGCATTGCGCGGGCTGCTGACCCACTACAACCGCATCGGCAACTACGACTGGTTTGTCCAGGACGACATCAAAGTGAGCAGCAGGCTCACCGTCAATGCTGGCGTACGTTGGGAATACGATGGTTGGCCGTCCGACGCCATCGGACAGTTCGCCAACCTTTGGCAGAGTCAAATGGCGAAGGTCAATACCGGTTCATTCTTCTTGGCCGATGCCGCAGCCCCGGGGTGTGCAAATGGACCTAATGCACCGGTCCTGCCCATCGGGACGCTTGCCGGATTCGTGGTCCCGAGCAACTTCGACAAGGCGGCGGGATTAACGGACCCCTGCGGAGCGTCGGGAGTTTTGCAAGTCAACAACAAGACCCTGCTGGGCGGTTCGCCGCTTACCAACTTCATGCCGCGCCTGGGCGTAGCCTGGCAGCCATTTGGAAACAAACTTGTCGTTCGTGCCGGGTATGGATGGTTTTACGACGAGGCCGGGAGCATCTATTTGGTTGACAACCTGCTGCAAGAGCCGCCTTACAGTGGACCGATTGCCGGAACGGCGGTGAGCGATTTGGAGAATACGCTCCACACACCGTTCCAGTCGATTGTAGGAATTCCGCTTACCTGGACTCCACGTTATTTCGCACCGGGGACCTTCAACCTAAACGGTTACAACACGGGCACTCTGAGCTACTCGGCCCTCGGGGTTGCAAACGACTCCAACACAATGTCGCAGCGCCTCCCGCTCACGCAGCAATACAATTTGGATTTCCAGTATGCGCTCGGTGGGTCATGGGTAATCGATGTTGGTTATCTTGGCTCGCACAGCATCCATCTGTTGAACCAGGGCACGCCCTACAACGTCGCGCATCTTGTGGGAACCCCATCCACTCTGCTCTGTGGTGGAATCACCGGTGATTGCAAACCGCAGGATTTGGCGATGCTCAACAATCCGACCTTCCCGGGCGGGAATCCGATTCCTTTCAACGACCCGGCGAACACGACGCCGGTTACGACCAACACGACGCAGAACGCCCCGGCTCGCGTGTCTTATATCGGATTTACCCCGGGCGATACCTACACCACGACCCTGGGAGACGATCTTTATAATGCGTTGCTGGTTAACCTGCGGCACAATTTCACCAATGGCATGCTGCTGCAAGCCTCCTATACCTGGAGCAACAACAAGACGAACGTCAATGCATCCGAAGCAGGGGAGTTGGACACCGGGCAAACCGACTTCGGCACATCCGGCAGCAACAACCCTCTGGATCTAGCGCAGCAATACGGGCCGAATTCCGCCGAGCGCACGCAACGGCTGATCATCAGCTATAGCTACGATCTGCCGTGGAAATCCACGCAGGGCTTCAGCGGTAAACTCTTGGGCGGCTGGAGTGTTTCTGGAGTGACTACCCTGCAGAACGGTCAGCCGTTGACGATTACGGACACCGGCGGCGGTTCGATCTACGGCACGGGCAGCAGGGCTCTGCTGACCGATCCCGTTGATTGCGGAGCAAACGGCGTTTGCAAGTCGGGGATCGCCGTCGCAACCCCCGGCAGCACGACCGCGCGTGTTATCAGCGGGATGCACACGGGCGGCGCGGGCTGGATCAATACAGCTGCTTTCACCAGCCTTGCCAACATCACGAACAGCTCTCCCTACTGCATCGGCGGCGTACCGAACCCCGTTGATGCAGGCGTTCCTGGAACCTGCGGTGCCGCTCCCGTATTCGCTCCCGGCTCGCCTCTTGTGGTCGCCGGAACCGGTTGGGGCAATTCGGGCGTTGGGATCGTCACCGGCCCGGGGCAGTGGAACTGGGATATGTCCCTAGAGAAGAACACGAAGGTGACGGAGTGGGGGACTCTACAGTTCCGCGCGGAGTTCTACAACCTGTGGAACCACCCGCAATTTAACAATCCGGTTTCTACCGCGTACCCTTCATCGCTCTTGGGATCAACCTTTGGCGATATCCAATCGACCGCGGTCGAGCCGCGCGTGATTCAGTTTGGATTGAAGTTCCTGTTCTAATCACCCCAGAACGCCGGGGCGATTTGCGGGCCCCGGCGTTCGGCGCAACCCGGGCCACCCACCCCAGCGCGCCCCAACAGCGTGCTGGGGGCTCGGGACATCAAACACCCGGCCTCATTTTTCCGGAGCATCGGGAAAATGGGGCCGTTTTTCTTTTGCACGCAACTCGGGTGTGATTCCGAGCGAAGCGCTTCCCGAAGAGCCATTGCGAATCAAACCTGTCGCGAGGGCGATTCCGTGACGCGGTGCGGGGGCGCATCGTGGCCTACATGGGAACGCGACTCCCAACGCCCAAACGCACACATTTGTCGACACGCATTGCCCCAGCGCGCCGTTGTTGGGGTAAGAGATAGAAAGGGCTGAAAGTACCACACCTGGGCGGGCTTGCTAGTCGATGGAGTTGATTCGCAAAATGGCCGCTGCGGCTCAGCCAGTACTAAGCGATGCGACGTGACGAAATAGAAGGGAGTGCATCCTGAAATTTAGAAATTCCACCAGCGTCGAAAGCCGATTGAGAACCCGCGAAGTGCTCTTTGTTGATGCTCGCGCCAGTAATAGACCAGCCGCCGCCCGAATTCGCGCGTGCTCTGGGGTGCGAGGGCTTCGTTTCGGCATCTTGCCAGCAATTGCTTCTAATACAGCATCGAAATGGTCCGATATTGTCTCTGAGAACGAGGGTACGATGTCAAACTTTGAACTTTCGTTCATGGGCTTCGTAGCCCAGTCCTCATAATCAACAAGAAACACATTCCCCGCCAGCTCCTGACCAAGGCGACCTGCGCGACCCGCGAAATTCCAGAGGTGTGCCGCTTCGAGGGGTGTCCCTTTACCTCGCGTAGGCGTATTGATGAAAACGCTTTGCGCAGGAAGGTTGACCCCCTGAAATAAGGTCGTGGTACAAACCAGATATCGAATATCGCCGCGACGGAACGCATCTTCCAGAGCTTCTCGGAGCAACTTTGGCATGTTCCCGTAGTGAAATGCCACCCCGTGCCGCACCATGGCTGCGAGCCCGTAATCTGGGTGAATGTGTTGCTTTATGAAATTGCTGATTTGAGGCAAAGAATCCGATGTTGCGATAGGTCGATCCGCGACAAATTGCGCCGACACCCGTTCGGCGTCCGCAGGGCCGGTGGCGTACACCAACGCTGCCCCAGATTTGGCGAGTTCCAAGGCGGCGACAGCAAGGCGAGTAGATGGATCAGCGACTCCCCGCGTCGTGGTCACCACGCCTATCTCCCTTGTTCCTGTAAGTGTGAGCAACGATAAGTGGAACTGCTTGGCAATTCCTTGTTTCACTGTCACTTGGACGCGATTCTGCAGGACTGGCGATAGTTCCGTCTCCTTAACTACGATTCCCGGCATTCCTAACTGCTCACCCACTCTTATGAACCCGTTGGCACCGGGCGCAAGAAGAATTGCTTGTAGTTTTGGATTTTCGTTACGAAGTCGCTCGAGACAATCCTGAAGAATCATGCCCCGCGAGCCATCCGCCAGCCCTTGAGCTTCGTCGACAACGACCAGGTCGACTGATAGTTTTGCAGCGGATAGCAGAACGTGAAGCCGCTCTTGTGTTAGTACATATATTTGCCTGTTTCTAGCTTGAACGTCAGGCGCTGGAACGGTGGACACTCGCACGTCAGCGACACCTTCCAACCTCTTTTCAATTCGGTGTTGAACCTCAGATAGCAGCGCTCTAGTCGGAGCGATAAATACCGAAGTAAATGTCTTTTCAATGGTCGCTCTATTGCAAAGATACTCAATCACGATGAACGATTTCCCAGCCGAAGTCGGAGCCGATACCGCTGTCGCGGCTGCAGACGGCAGAGTCCTCCAAACGTCATATTGAAATTCCGTGAGTGGAGTTTCTTTGCCGTCGATTTCAACTGAGTTGAGCTCCTTCAATAATTCGATCCGAAGTTCAGTCAAAAATGTTGAGGAGCCTTTGCTAAACCGCTTTTCGAGATAGGCCAGCGCGGGATAATTTCCAACATTGGCGAGAATGGATTTCGATCTTTCGACAACGTTCGGTTCGTGATTAGTAATGAGAGCACAAAGCGCAATCGTTTGCGCCAAGAGGGTGTCTCGTTCGTAGTTGAAGGTTAGCGGTGGCGGCTGATTCATCTTATGCTACCTGTTCCTTCGAAGGTTGAGTTTTCGATTGATCCTCACGGCCAAGAATCGCGGCCAACGTCCAGAGATC
>Ga0335075_10017265_pt1 | contig 10738 bp, 8 predicted proteins | sample Lox_Sample_24_FD_206723 | JGI IMG/M metagenome (GOLD analysis project Ga0335075, IMG submission 206723) | Soil microbial communities from Loxahatchee National Wildlife Refuge, Florida, United States - Lox_Sample_2.4 | ecosystem: Environmental > Terrestrial > Soil > Wetlands | place: USA: Florida... | reverse complement strand
CAGATCGTGCTGACCAAAGACGGCCTCGGCTACAACACCGGCGAAGCGCGCGAAATCCTGCGCGGCGGTGGCGGGCACTAGCTACTTCACGCGGTCCATCACCACGAGCGGTTTGACGAACAGCGCCGCGCCTTCTTTCGACGCGAAGAACTTGTCGAGTGCGGCGGGATCGGCGGTGATGTGGACATCGCCCGTGCTGCCCTGTCCGACATCGCCCTTGATCCTGCCGGCTTTGACCGCATCGCGCGCCTTGTCCTCGTCGACGAGATAGAGTGTCAGCTTGCCGTCCTTGCCCATGCGATACATCAGCAGCACATCGGTCGCGGCCTCATCCTTGCCGGCCGGCTTGCCGTTGTTGGTCACGGCCCAGGCGTTGAGGAAATGGTTGGGTCCGAGGGTGGCAGCCTTCAGATTGTAGACGCCCCAGTCACCGACGTCCTTTCCCGGCGCCAGCATGACCGCGGTCATTGAATCCGGCTCCGCGGCATTGAGAAAGCTGAGGAAGCCTTGCGTCTGATCCTTCTCGTCCTTCTGCGGCTCGGCTTTCCAGACGCCGATGATGGATGGGTCCTGTTTGAAGCCTGTGGTCGTACCGACAGGGTTTTTGGTGGTGACGGGAAGGCACGCCGCGACAAAAAGCGCTGCACCGGCCAAGACCGCGAAACGCATGGCTTTCATGACTATCCCCTTCAACGAATGATGGAAGCGTGGCCCTCGATTCCGGCGGAACCGGGGCGGAATATTGGAAGAGACCGTCACCTTTATATATACGGACCCGCGTGACACCGAAAAAACGCCGCCGCCTTGCCTTCGCGATTGCCCTTGTCGTGGCAGGCGCAGGCGCGGCCGCGCTGGTCGTGTACGCGCTGAAGGACAACGTTCTTTATTTCTATAGCCCCAGCGACGTGCAGACGAAGCACATCGCGTCCGGCGTCGCGTTCCGCATCGGCGGGCTGGTGGAGAAGAACAGCGTCCATCACGGCCATGGCGCCGCCGTCGATTTCGTCGTGACGGACGGCAAGGCGCGCGTGCCGGTGACGTTCGACGGCGTGTTGCCGGCACTGTTCCGCGAAGGGCAGGGCGTCGTCGCCATGGGACGTCTGAATGACGCGCGTGTGTTCGACGCGAGCGAAGTCCTCGCCAAGCACGACGAGCGCTACATGCCGCCCGACGTCGTCGATGCGCTGAAACGTTCTGGCCGCTGGAAAGAAGGCCAGTGACAGGCGAGATCGGACAACTCGCGCTCTGCCTCGCGCTCGCATTGTCGCTTGTGCAATCGGTTGCGGGATTGGTCGGTCTTCGCTCGATGCAGGCGCGGGCGATCGCTACCAGCTCTGCGCTGGGCATGTTCGTGTTCACGGTGCTGGCGTTCGGCGCGCTCGAATACGCGTTCGTCACGTCGGATTTCAGCGTCGCGCTGGTCGCCAACAATTCGCACACGTTGAAACCGATGATCTACAAGGTCACCGGCGTGTGGGGAAACCATGAAGGCTCGATGCTGCTGTGGGTGCTGGTGCTGTCGATCTATTCAGCCGGCATCGCAATTCTGAAGCGTGGCGGTGAAGAACTCACATCGGCGGCGCTCGGCGTGCAGGGACTGCTCGCCGCGGCATTCCTTCTTTTCATTCTTCTGACGTCCAATCCGTTTCTGCGTCTCGATCCGATGCCGTTCGAAGGTGCGGGATTGAATCCGTTGCTGCAGGACCGCGGCTTGGCGTTTCATCCGCCGGTTCTCTACACGGGCTATGTCGGGTTGTCGGCGACGTTCGCATACGCCGCCGCCGCGCTCATCACCGGCGATATCGATCGCCTTTGGGCGCGGGCGGCGCGGCCGTTCATGCTGATCGCGTGGATTGCACTCACCATCGGTATCGCGGGCGGATCGTGGTGGGCGTACTACGATCTCGGCTGGGGCGGCTTCTGGTTCTGGGATCCGGTCGAGAACGCATCGCTGATGCCGTGGCTCGTCGGCACCGCACTGCTGCACTCCGCGCTCGCGACCGAGCGCACGGGCGCGTTCCGGGTATGGACCTTGCTGCTCTCGATCATGGCGTTTTCGTTGAGTCTGATTGGCACATTCCTTGTGCGGTCCGGTGTCGTGACGTCGGTCCACGCATTCGCAAGCGATCCGGCGCGTGGCGTGTTTATCCTGCTCATTCTGTTTCTCGCCATCGGTGGGGCGCTCGCGCTGTTCGCGTGGCGTGCGCCGAAACTTGCGGGCGGCTCGGCGTTCCAGCCCGCGAGCCGTGAGACGACATTGCTGATCAACAACGTGTTGCTGGTCACCGCGCTTGCGGTTGTGTTCATTGGCACGATCTATCCGATCGTTCTGGCCGCTATGGGCACGCGCATTTCCGTCGGCGGGCCCTATTACGAACTGTTCTTTGCACCGCTGTTCCTGGCGCTGATGATCGTGCTGCCGTTCGGCCCGCGCTTGAACTGGCGGCGCGGCGATCTCAAAGAGGCTTTGCGTGTTCTCTATCCCGCGATCGGCGCTGGCGCGGTTGCGTTCGTCGCCGTGTTCGCGCTGGTGTCGCCGCGCACCGTGGCGGGCGCGGGATCGTTCGCCGTCGCAGCCTGGGTGATCGGTGCAAGTGTCGTCGATATCGTTCGCATCCTGCGCGGCCGCGCGATCGCGGTTGCCGCTTTCGCCGCCGCGCTCGCGCATGCCGGCCTCGGCATCACGCTGATGGGCGTCGCGGGCACGACGCTGTGGCGCAGCGAAGCGCTCGAAGTTCTCGGCCCCGGCGAGACGATGCATATCGCGGGCTACGATCTGACCCTTGATGGCGTGACGGTCGCGAACGGCCCCAACTATCAGGCGCTGCGCGCCACGCTCGAAGTCGCCAGCGGCGGCCATACACTCGGCACGATGACACCGGAGCGGCGTATGTTCCCGGCCGAGGGGCAGGAGGCGGTGCAGACCGCCATCCGCACGACGGGCTTCTCCGATCTCTATCTCGCGCTTGGCGACGATCGCGGGCACGGGCGTTGGACGATCCGCGCTTATGTGAACCCGCTCGCACCCTTTATCTGGTTCGGCGCGGGCCTGATGGCGCTGGGCGGGCTTGCGAGTTTATGGGGGCGTGTGCGGGCGATGTTCTTCGCGCGCGATAACGCCGCCGTGGCCGAAGCAGCATGAAACGGCTTCTGCTCGTCTTTCTCTTTCTTTCGAGCGTGGCGTTCGCCGCGCCAGCGCCGGAGAGTCTTCCGAATCCCGCGCAGGAAGCGCATGCCCGCGCGCTGCAAAAGGAATTCCGCTGTCTCGTCTGCCAGGGAGAATCCATCGACGAATCCGGTGCGCCGCTCGCCGCCGATCTGCGGCGGCTGATCCGCGAGCACATCGCGCGCGGCGAAAGCGACGCGCAGATCCGGCATTACCTCGTCGTGCGCTATGGTGAGTTCATTCTCATGGACCCGCCGGTCGAACCGGCCACCTATGCACTCTGGGCGGCCCCTATACTGGTCTTGCTGGCGGCGGGCGCAGTCGCGTTTTTCATCATTTTTCGCGCCCGAAACCGTTCGGAATCCGACGGACAAGAAGAGTCCGTCCGTTCGTAAGGGGTCGGACAGACTTCACGAATTCCAATAATTACCCACTTGTAATCTATCGGAGATAATTGCGTAATTTCACGGGCCTATGTGGAGAGCGGCGACCGCCTCTACTCACCCATCACGCGTCCCGGAATTCAGGAGTTTTTCGATGTTGAACGGCAAATGGGCCGATTTCGCGAAGCAGCACTCAAAGCTTACGGCGCTCGGTGGCGCCGCCACTCTGGTCATCGTCGGTCTGGGCGCCTTCGCGCTCGTCCCGCATAGCCAATCGGATGGGCCAGAACCCGTGAAGATGGTCAATGCGCAGCCGATCGATACGCATGCTTCGCCGCCGCGGATGCTGGAGAGCGGTGCGCCGTTCAGCTTCGCCGATCTCGTCGAGCGCGTGAGCCCGGCCGTTGTCACGATCACCGCGATCGAACAGGAAAGCGTCGCCGATCAGCAGGCGCAACTCGACAATCTCCCGGCCCCGTTCCGCGATCTGTTCAACCAGTTCAACCAGGGCCGTCAGCCGGCACAGCCGCGCAAGGCGGTGTCGATGGGCTCGGGCTTCATCATCGACAAGGGCGGCATCGTCGTCACCAACAACCACGTCATCGACGGCGCCAAGAAGATCACCGTGAAGCTGCCCGACGGGCGCAGCTTCGATGCCAAGCTGATCGGCGCCGACGCGGCAACCGACGTGGCGGTGCTGAAAGTGAAAAGCGACAAGGCGCTGCCCACCGTGGAGTTCGGCGATGACCGTCAGCTCCGCGTCGGCGACTGGGTCGTGGCTGTCGGCAATCCGTTCGGCCTTTCCAACTCTGTGACCGCGGGCATCGTGTCGTCGATCGGCCGTGATATCGGAAGCGGTCCGTACACGGACTTCATCCAGATCGACGCGCCGATCAACCGGGGCAACTCGGGCGGCCCGACGTTCGATCTTCGCGGTCAGGTCGTCGGCATGAATTCGATGATCTTCTCGCCGTCGGGCGGCAGCGTCGGCATCGGCTTTGCCATTCCGGCATCGACGATCCACGACGTGATCGCGCAGCTCGAAGCGCATGGCCACGTCGCGCGCGGTTGGCTGGGCGTCGAGATTCAGAGCATCACGCCGGAGCTCGCCGCTTCGCTCGGCATGAAGGATCCCAAGGGCGCGATCATCTCCAGCGTCGTTCCCGATGGCCCCGCGGCCAAGGCCGGCCTGCATCAGGGCGATGTCGTCCTCGCCGTCAACGGCAAGGCGGTGGAGGACTCTCGCGATCTGTCGCGCCGTGTCGCGAGCCTGACGGCCGGCTCCGCAGCGACCTTCTCGGTCAACCGCGATGGCAAGGTTCAGACGATCAACGCCAAGATCGAGCCGCGCAAGGAAGAGAAGGTTGCTTCCAACGACAATGGTGAAGCCGTTCCGGGCGCCGTCGGCGCGACGGGCGAGGCGATGGGCCTTGGCCTCGCGGCAGTGACGCCGGAGACGCGGCGGACCTTCAACCTCGATGATAGCACGCAGGGCGTTCTGATCACCAAGGTCGATCCGGACAGCGATGCGGCGGACAAGGGATTGCAGCCCGGCGACATCGTGATGTCGGTCAGCAACAAGTCGGTGCGCACGCCGCAGGATATCCAGAAGAGCATCGCCGACGCCAAGGGCCAGGGACGCAAGTCCGTGCTGCTGCTGGTGGCGACTTCCAACGGTTCGCGTTTTGTCGCCGTCGATATCGGCAAGACGTGATCCGACGTTTACCGGGCGGCGCGGAAATCTGCGCCGCCCAACCCCCGCGCCAGCGGCAGCAAACTCCCCCCAGTGCTGCCGCCGGCGTGGACCCATTCAAAGGTGAGGGAGCATCCGCCTATGCGCATTCTTGTTGTCGAAGACGATCTTGAGGCCCAACGCTATCTGGTTAACGGATTGAAGGAAGCGGGCCACGTCGTCGACGACGCGGCGGATGGCGAAACCGGATTGACGCTCGCGCTGTCGCGTCCCTACGACGTGGCCATCGTTGATCGCATGCTGCCCAAGATGGATGGGCTCACGGTCGTCGAAGAAATGCGCGAGCACAGCAACGTGACGCCGGTGCTGTTCCTGAGTGCGCTGTCGGAAGTCGATGACCGGGTTAAGGGTCTCAAGTCCGGCGGCGACGATTATCTCACCAAGCCCTATGCGTTCGTGGAACTGCTCGCGCGCATCGATGCGCTGATGCGCCGCCGTTCGCCGTCGTCGGTGAAGACGCGGCTTCAGGTCGGCGATCTCGAACTCGATCTGCTCACCCGCGGCGCCAAGCGCAACGGATCGGACATCGACCTTCAGCCGCGCGAATTCCGCCTGCTCGAATACCTCATGCGCCACGCCGGTCAGGTCGTGACGCGCACCATGTTGCTCGAAAGCGTGTGGGAATATCACTTCGATCCGCAAACCAACGTGATCGACGTGCACATCTCCCGTCTGCGCGCAAAGATCGACAAGGGGTTCGAGCTGCCGCTGCTGCACACCGTGCGCGGAGCCGGCTACATGATCCGTGCGCACGCTTAGCATTCTTCGCAGCCAGGCGTTTCGGATTGTTGTTGTCTATGTCGTGGTGTTCGCGCTCTCCGTGAGCGCGCTCATCGCCTTCACCTATTGGAACACGGAGCGCGCGCTAGACGCGCAGACCGACCAGATCATTAACGCCGAGCTGACGGGGCTCTCGGAGCAGTATCAGCGGCTCGGCCTGCGCGGGCTCGCGGAAGTGGTGATCAGCCGCTCCTCGCATGGCGGCCCGGGACTTTATCTCCTGCTCGACCGCTCAAAGCAGCCCATCGCCGGCAATCTCGATGGCATGCCGCAGGCGGTCGATCATCAGGGCGCAGAAGTCGAGTTCGATTACGAGCGGCGCGTCGAAGGCCAGCTTCAACGGCGGCGTGCGCGGGGACGCGTGTTTCTTCTGCTTGGCGGATTTGAGCTGCTCGTCGCGCAGGATGTGCATGAGCGCTTCCTGACCGAGAAGTTCTTCACCACAACGCTGCCCTGGACCATCGGGTTGATGCTCATCCTTGGCCTTGTCGGAGGAGGTCTGGTGAGCCGCAACATGCTCAGGCGTCTCGATCAGATCAATCGCACCGCAGGTGAGATCTTCGCCGGCGATTTCTCGCGCCGTGTGCCTGTCACGCGTGCCCATGACGAGTTCGATACGCTGGCCGACAGCCTCAACCGCATGCTCGATCGTATCGAGCGCCTTATGAAAGGCGTGCGCGAAGTCACCGACTCCGTCGCGCACGATCTGCGTACGCCGCTGACACGTCTGCGCAACCGTCTAGAAGACACGATGCGCGGGCTCGAAGAGGAGGGCAAGGATTCGTCCGAGATCGAAGCCGCGATCCGCGAGACGGATCAGATCATCGCGACCTTCAACGCTCTGCTGCTGATCGCGGAAGCGGATTCCGGCGTGACGCGTGGAACGATGGCGCCGATCGATCTTGCGCCTATCGCGGACGATGTGTCCGAACTCTACGAACCGCTCGCGGAAGAGAACGGGGTTACGCTCGAGATCAAGGCTGCGGGCACCACGATGATCGAGGGCAATCGCAGCCTGATCAGCCAGGCGCTCGCCAATCTCGTCGACAATGCCATCAAATACACGCCGGCCGGCGGACATATCAGTGTGTGGCCGGCGGTGACGCCGGAAGGCGTGGAGCTGACAGTCGCCGATACCGGCCCTGGAATCCCTGCGACCGAACGCGCGCGCGTCGTCGAACGCTTTGTGCGTCTCGAAGCCAGCCGGAATTCGCCGGGTACCGGCCTGGGCTTAAGCCTCGTGGCCGCTGTCGCGCGCTTGCACAATGCGCGGCTGATTCTGGAAGACAATATGCCGGGGCTGAGGGCGATCATCCGCTTTCCGCGCCCGCCTCTGCTTGCGCGCGGCGCGCAGAGGCGCTGACACGGATTTTCCGTGATAGACACGCGCATGAGCGGATTCGTGCCCTCGAAAGTTCTGCCCAAACCCTTCGATCGTGCACGCGCAGAGCGCACTTTCGAAGCGCTGCAAGCCGACGGTCTCAAATTCGAAGGAATGCCGCGCGCCGTTCTGGAAGCCGCGTTCGGCAATTCGCCTTATCTGAGCCGTTTGGCGCTGCGCGAGCGTGGGCTGCTCGAACGGCTGTTCGCCGAGGGGCCGCAGGCGGTTGTCGATGACGCGAAAGTGCAGGCGATCGCGGCCGGTGATGCGCAGGATTCGGGCGAGGCGATGGCCGTTCTGCGCCGCGCGAAGCGGAAGGCGGCGCTTTCCATAGCACTCGCGGATATCGCCGAGCTTTGGGGAGTCGAGGAGGTCACGCGCGCGCTGTCGCTGTTTGCCGACGCGAGCGTGAAGGGCGCGCTGCGTTTTCTTCTTCGTGAGGCGGCAACGCGCGCCGAGATGCCGGAGCGCGACGGCGCGAAGCTCGAGGCCGAGACCGGCCTCGTCGTCCTTGCCATGGGCAAATACGGAGCGTTCGAGCTCAACTATTCGAGCGATATCGATCTGATCGTTTTCTACGAGCCGGAGCGCTTCCCGTTTCGCAAGCGCGACGATCCACGTGGTGCCGCCGTCGATATTGTCAAAGGTCTCGTCAAACTTCTGAGCGAAGTCACCTCGGACGGTTACGTCTTCCGCGTCGATCTTCGCCTGCGTCCCGATGCCGGCGCCACGCAAGTCGCGATCTCGACCGACGCGGCCGAGGCCTATTACGAAGGCATGGGCCAGAACTGGGAACGCGCCGCGATGATCAAGGCGCGGGCGTGCGCGGGCGATCCGCAGGCGGGCGGACGTTTTCTCAAGGCCATCGAACCCTTCGTGTGGCGGCGCAATCTCGACTTCGCCGCGATCGAGGACATCCATTCGATCAAGCGCCAGATACATGCGCATGGCGGCCATGGCGCGATCGCCGTCGCCGGCCACAACATCAAGCTCGGCCGTGGCGGCATCCGCGAAATCGAATTCTTCGCGCAGACGCAGCAACTCATCCTGGGTGGCAGAATCCCCAGTCTTCGGCCGCCGGCGACGCGTGACGCGCTCGATGCGCTGTGCACACGCGGGCTCGTGAGTGAGAGCACGACCATCGATCTCGATCACGCCTATCGCTATTTCCGCAAGCTCGAGCATCGCCTGCAGATGATCGAGGACGAGCAGACGCATACGCTGCCGAAATCCGATGAAGGGCTCGCGCATGTCGCCTGCTTCATGGGCTATGAGGACACGAAGTCATTCGGCGCCGCGCTGCGCAAACAGCTCGAAATCGTGCAGGATCACTATGCGCGATTGTTCGCGCGAGAGGCACCGCTCACAGCGGCGTCGGGAAGTCTGGTCTTTACCGGCGTGGAAGACGATCCGGAAACCCTCAACACGCTCACCGGACTGGGCTATCGCGATGCGCATCACGTCGCCAACGCGATCCGAGGCTGGCACCACGGCCGCATTCGCGCGACACGCAGCGCACGTGCGCGGGAGTTGCTGACGAAGCTTGTCCCCGCGTTGCTGGAGGCGCTGGCCGCGAGCGCGGACCCCGACGCAGCGTTCATGCAGTTCGACCGGTTCCTGTCGAATCTGCCTGCGGGCGTACAGCTTTTTTCCTTGTTCCTTGCGCGGCCCGAATTGTTGCAGCTTGTGGCCAAGATCGCCGGATCGGCGCCGAGACTGGCCACGCACCTGGCGCAGGCGCCGGCGACACTCGATGCGCTGATGGATGCGGGATTCCTGTTGCGGCTTCCCACGCGCGCCGATCTGGATTCGGCCTTGCGCGATCTCATGCGGCGTGCGGATGACTACGAGGCGAAGCTCGGCGTCGCGCGCCGTTTCGCCAAGGAACAGATATTCCGCGTTGGTGTGCAGATCATCGAAGGCACGGCAGGGGCAGACGAAGCCGCGCACGCGCTCACGCATATTGCGGAATGCATTGTCACCGAGTTGCTGCGCGCCGTCGAAGACGAACTTGCGCAAAACGCCGGTCGCATGCCGGACGGGCAATTTGCCGTGATCGCTATGGGAAAGCTCGGCGGGGGCGAAATGACGGCGGCGTCCGATCTCGATCTGATCTTCGTCTACGACACGCCTGCGGCGCGCGAACATTCCGATGGCGAGCGTCCGCTGCCGGTGATCGTCTATTACGCGCGCCTAGCGCAGCGCCTGATCGCTGCCCTGACGGTGCTTACGGCGGAAGGCGGCTTGTACGAAGTCGATATGCGGCTGAGGCCCACCGGGAACAAAGGGCCGGTCGCGGTCAGCCTGGAATCTTTCCGGCGCTATCACGAAACTGAAGCCTGGACGTGGGAGCGCCTTGCGCTGACGCGTGCGCGCGCCATTGCAGGCTCGCCGGTGCTCTGCGCGGAGGTCGAAGCCGTGATCCGCGCCGCTCTGGTCGCGAAGGCCGAGGACGCCAGGATCATCGCCGATGCGCGCGAGATGCGGGAGAAAGTCGCCGCGCAGTTTTCCGGCAAGAGCCGCTGGGATCTGAAATACGCCCCGGGAGGGCTGGTCGATATCGAATTCGCCGCGCAGGCGCTTCAGCTCCGCGCCGCACATGCGCATCCTGAGGTTCTTGACACCAACACCGTGGGGGCGCTGCGCAAGCTCACCGGCGCGGGAGTCTTGTCTTCGGAGGATGGAACGGTGCTCGTGGATGCTGCGGGTCTTCAGAACGCTCTCATCCACGTGTTGCGCATCGCCGTGGATGGCACGCTCGATCCCGACACGGCCACCGCAGGCCTCAAGGCGCTCCTGACGCGGGCGGCAGGAGCGAAAGATTTCGTGGAGCTCGAATGGCGTCTGCGCGAGGCGCAGGGGGCTGCGAGAGTCGTATTCGAGCACCTCTTCGGCGAGACCTGAGCCGGTCGTAAGACCTTGCGAATCACGTCTGCGCTTTCAGGTTGCAGATGCGGTATCCAGCTATGCCGACGGCTTCTTACGGGCCGGCCGGCAAGCCGGCGTCGCATTCCTCCCGGAACGCCCCACCCACCGCCGAAAATGTTAAATACTGTTTCATATCAATATCTTATGAGAGGCATTCCAATAATTTATGGCGTTTTCGAAAAATCTTCACACGTTAACAACCTAACCGACGGACCCAACTGGATTAAAACCGGCAAATCGCTTAACGATAATCTGGGCTGTCACAATGACCCGATAAACAGATTAACCGCGCCGATTCCATCGGCGCTGGAAACGGTGCGCCTCATGGGGGGCCGCATCGGAAAAAC
>Ga0335075_10017264_pt1 | contig 10738 bp, 9 predicted proteins | sample Lox_Sample_24_FD_206723 | JGI IMG/M metagenome (GOLD analysis project Ga0335075, IMG submission 206723) | Soil microbial communities from Loxahatchee National Wildlife Refuge, Florida, United States - Lox_Sample_2.4 | ecosystem: Environmental > Terrestrial > Soil > Wetlands | place: USA: Florida... | reverse complement strand
CTGTCGTCGTAGCTGGGCCGCCAGCGGTGGACCAGTTGCACGCCGGGTTCGACCAGGTCGGGGCCGACGAAGAAACGCTCGACCTCCGGCCGCGAACGCACCTTTATGACCATGCCGTTTCTGGCGAGAACCCCGGCCACGCGTTCCCACGCCTGCGGGATGCCGCCTATGTCACGCAAGTCAGCATCGACGTAGGCGGTCTTGCCCGGGGGACTGCTGGTGAGCAAGGCCCGCGCGTGGGCGAGCACGATGGGGTCGTTGTCCGCGTAGACAATCCGCGCATCCGGAATGACGGCCTGGACCACCTCGTGCACATTGGGGGACGTCGGCAGTCCGGTACCGATATCAAGGAATTGCCGAATTCCTGCTTCGGCGGCCAGGTAGCGGACAACCCTTTGCATGAAGGCCCGGTTCTGGCGGCATTGGATCCGGCCGTTCGGGTTGGACTGTAGGGCTTCCTCTGCCGCAGCACGGCCGGCGGCGTAATTGTCCTTACCGGCCAAGCAGGTAGTCGTAAACCCGGGCCGGGTGCGGACGATCTATCCGCAGGTCAACCGGCGACGGCCAGTCTTCCTCCGGTCCCGGGTTCATCCAGGCGGTATCCGTCATGCGCACTCCGGTGGTCTGGCAGGAGATCATCAATAGGGATCGTCGCGGTAGCCGGGTTGTGGGCACGTTCCAACGGATCGGTCAGCCCGGTCAGGGAGGCGGTAGGCGTCGGTTTGATACCCACTCATCAACCGTGTTCGCATCCTCCCACCGCTGGCGGCGCCACAATACGACTGCCGTGGTGACGATCGGAGAAATGGCGAGAACAACCCACCAGTACTACGCTCAACTGTCACTAGCGCTGCTCTCCGGTAGACACGTTCGGGGGCGTGGCCCGCAAGTATTAAGGTCCCTGGCGGGCGGCAGAGGGTGACCGCAGAACTCCGTCCGGGTCGTGAAGGATCACCGTGCCGGCGAAGAAGTCGCCTACCGACCGCAGGTCCCTGCTGGCCAGCCAGATAAAGAATCCAGATAGCAGCTGGCCGTTTAGGCAGAACCCGGTGATCTGGCGCAGCGCCATCTGCTTCCGCCCCGCCACCCGGCGAGGCTCCGGCAGCCAGCACCGCAGGCTGAGCATCCGCTGCGCTGGCGACCGCCCTTGTCCCCACGCGAACAGGCTCCAGGTGACATAGCCGATCCCGAGGGTGACGCTGAACAGCAGGAGCCCGAGGAACCAGGCGGCGGCTACCCGTTCGCGGCTCGCAAGCCGTACGCCCTGCGGCAGGAAAAGCCCGGACGCAGAGTCGGAGTACATCCCTGGCGGCGCCTGCGGCGGGGCAAACTGCTCGTAGCCGCGCCTGACTTCTTGTGCCTCTGTCATGCCGAGCTCATTTCGGAATGGCTGACCGTCTACCTCAAGTCTATGACCATGACCGCAGCGGCGCGGAAAGCGTTGAGGAGGGTTTTCTGCCTATTCGGTCTGCGGAACCCCGAGGTGGTGCGTGCCGTTTACCGAGTGTGGAACAAGTGGCATGGATTCCTGACCATAGGGCCAAAGCCCGCGTGGCCTCAGATTCAGGCCCGTTGCCAAGATGCAATCAGGGCGAGCCGGTCTTCACATGATTCGCGTTCGCCGCAGCCTCGGTGGCGAGGTGGCCAGGTGTAAACAGGCGCCACGCCAGCATCGCGACGGCAGCGACGGCGACAGCTGCCACCCAGAAGGGAGCCGTCAGGCCAAAACCACGCGCCAGCAGACCGCCCACCAGGCTGCCAAGCGCAAAGCCGCCCATTGCGAATGTGTCGTAGACGCTATTGACCCGGCCGCGCAACTGCTCGGGCACCGCCGTTTGTCGCAGCGTCACCGTCACCACATTCCAGACGCCGTTGTGCACGCCGAAGACCACAAGCGTGAGCGCCGCGACCCACGGGCGGCGGGTCAGTGCGAGCGAGACATGGGTCGCGCACTCGATGATCAGGCCGACGCGCAATAGCAAGCTGGCGCCAAATCGCGCAAGGAGACGCTTCACGATAACCGTGCCGATCACGCCGCCCGCCGCTGAACACGCCAGCAGCACGCCATACCCAGCCGCGCCAAGCCCTAGGCGAACACGCACGTAGAGCACGAGAATCGCCAGCGTGCTGCCCATCATGATGTTCATCACGCAGATCGCGACAGCGAGCATCCGCAAGCCCGGATGAGCGAAAAGCCAGCGGACCCCCTCGGTGATCTCCCGGCGCAAGCTGGTCCGGTCCGGTACCGGATCCGCTGTTCTGCGGCGCCGGATGCCGGCAATCAGCGCGGCACCGACAACGAACGTGGCCGCATCGAACGCGAACGGCAGCCCCGCGGCGAGCACGAACAGGTAGGCGCCCAATGGCGGTCCCACCAGTTCGGCACCGACGAGCTGGACTCCCTGCAGGCCCGCATTGGCGCGGACGAGGTCATCCGTACCAACCAGCAGCGGTGTCAGGCTCAGCGCCGCCGTATCGGAAACGGTGGCACCGACGCCAAGGATGAACAGCGCGCCGTACAGCGCGGCGAGACGCGCCGCCCCAGCCAGTACCGATGCCGCCAGCCCCCCGATCACCGCAGCCCGGAGCAGATCGACGATTACCATGAGCCGACCCGGATCCAACCGGTCCACCAGCACACCGCTGAGGGGTGCGAAGATCAGCCACGGTAGCAACTGGGCGAATAGCGCACTGGCGACCAGCAGCGGGTCATGGGTTATGCTCGCCGCCAGCAGCGGGCCAGCCGTTACGGTGACACCATCACCGGTAACCGACACCGCGTTGGCCACCCACAGCCGCCGGTAATCACGGCCTAGTGGACTACGTTTCCAGACGGCCACGGCTCCGGACGGTAACACCAAGATCCCCGGGGGTCCACTCGGGCGCGAGGCGATGAACTCTCGGGGTTCCCGGGTAGTGCCACCCTCGCTGGGTAGCCACAACGGAACAGCGCGGGCGATTCAAACCCCATGTTCGTGATCTGCGGCCTGGCGGGCGCGGCGGCACGAACCAGAGTCCGGAGGTCCACTGATGACCCACCAGCCAGGCCAGGCCGTCTTCAGGCCGGTCCTGCCCGAGGACGTCGATTGGAAGCCGTTCCCGTCGTTCCCGCCGCCGGCTCGCCTGGCAGTCGTGGTCGGCCAGCCCACCGAACCTGGGCCCTACGTGATCAGGGTCAAGGTGCCCTCCGGCGTCAAGCTAATGCCGCACTGGCACCCGGAGGATCGCGTTTACACGGTCATTTCCGGCGTCTTCTACATCGGCCTAGGCAAACAGTTCGACGGCGAGAAGCTGGAGGCATATCCGCCCGGTGCCGACATCGTCCTGCCCGGTGGCACCCCTCATTTCCACTGGGCGAAATCCGGCGAGTACGTCACCCAGGTAACGGGGATTGGGCCGCTTGGACTCGAATACCTGGACCCGAAAGATGACCCGCGAAACAGCTGAGCCATTCTTCGAGGCGATATGCCGGTGACACGCGAAACCAGTGGCTCGGGAGTGCCCCTGGCGGGAATCGTTCAACGGCCTGCCGCCAGACCTTGCGCTGCAGCCAGCGGGTCGCGGTCGGCAGGTCACCTTCGAGCTGGGCGCGCAGCGCATCGCGCTCCGCTGCGAGTTCGAGGAGTTCGTGCCTGAGATCGGTAGTTGTGGTCAATTTGTCACCTCCTCTCTAAGGAAGGAGGTGACGGTTGCCAGGGCAAGCGGCAGCCGGGCCAAGAACCGTCGGCCTGCCGGCTCGACCGCGATCGCGGTCAGGGCGCCGTCCAGATCAGGTTCATGAAACGGAACTGCTCGCAGTCCCGCGGATTGGACGCTAGCCCATACTCGAGACTGGCGTTGGCCGCGCCTTGCCGAGCAACCCTTATGACGCTCGCGGAGCGGGATCCCGCGGGCTGACCAGCCCGGTCTGGTAGGCGAAGACGACTAGCTGTGCGCGGTCGCGTGCGCCGAGCTTGATCATCGCCCGGCTGACGTGGGTCTTGGCGGTTGCGGGGCTGAGCACCATGGCATCGGCGATCTCGTCGTTGGACAGGCCGTGCGCAACCAGGGCCACGACCTCCCGTTCCCTGTTGGTGAGGGCTTCCATTCCCGCCGCGGCAACCGCATCCGGCGGCCGGGCGACAAACTCGCCGATTAGGCGGCGGGTGACCGCGGGAGATAGCAGCGCGTCACCGCGCATGACCACGCGCAGCGCCCGCAGCAGCTCAGCCGGCTCGGTGTCCTTCAGCAGGAAGCCATACGCGCCCGCACGCAGCGCGCGGAAGATGTACTCGTCGAGTCCGAAGTTCGTGAGGACGACGACCCGTACGCTGTCCAGCCGCTCGTCCGCGGCGATCCGCCTGGTCGCCTCGATACCGTCGACTCCGGGCATCTGGATGTCCACGAGCGCGATGTCCGGGCGGTGCTCCACGGCGAGCGCCACCGCCTGCTGCCCGTCAGTGGCCTCGGCGATCACCTCGATGTCGTCTTCCGCTTCGAGCAGGGACCGGATGCCGCTACGGATCAGCGCCTGGTCGTCGGCGAGAAGGACCCTGATCATCGCGATGTCGCCCGGACGGGGAGTTCGGCCCGAACCTGGAAGCCGCCGCCCTCGCGGGGTCCGGCGTGGAGTCGGCCGCCGAGCGCGGACACCCGCTCCCGCATGCCTATCAGGCCCAGCCCGGTGCCCGCCGTGGCCGTGCCGACGCCGTCCCCGTCGTCGCTGACATGCACCGTCAGCGCGTCCCGCGCGTAATGGAGATCAACGGAGGCACTTGCCTGACCTACGCCGCCGTCGGCCGAGCCCGCGTGACGGCTGACGTTGGTAAGCGATTCCTGGACGATTCGGTACGCCGTCTGGTCCACGTCAGGCGGAAGCTGCCGCCGCGCGCCGGTCACGGTCACGGTCACGGGCAACCCGGCGGCGCGCGCTCGTGCCACCAGGCTGTCTAGCTGGCCGAGGCCGCTGCTTTCTTCTCTGTCATCGCGGTCCTCGGCACGGAGCACGCTCAGCGTGGCGCGCAGTTCCCGGGTGGCGTCCGCGCTCGCCTCCTGAATCGCCAGCAGCGCGGGCGGGATTTCCTCGCCGCGCTTGCGCGCCAGGTGCACCGCCACGCCGGCCTGGACCTGGATCACCGAGATGCTGTGCGTCAGGGAATCGTGCAGCTCGCGGGCGATGCGCAGCCGCTCCTCCACGGCCCTGCGCCGTGCGGCCTCGTCCCTAGTCCGCTCCGCTTCTTCGGCGCGCTGCTCGACCTCGCGGAGGCGCAGCTGCCACATCCGGAACGCCACGGCCGTGACCCCGGCCGAAACGAGCCAGCCGGCCGCGTAGAGCCTCTGCAGGCCGCGATCCGTGATGCGCATTCTCCGAGCCTACGCGTCCCCTCTGAAGAAGCGCGTCCTCCCGCCAGACCCATCGACGGCTACTCCCCGCGTCGTATCGCGGCGCCCGGCCGTATCCGCGCAGACCAGGCGGAAGACGGTTCCGCTGCACGACGACAGAGCCACTGTCGTTCCGGAGCATTGATCCCATGACCGATACCAGAACTCCTGTGCCGACTGCATCCCCGATCCGGCCGCACCTGTCGCTCGGTGTCGTGGTGGCAATGGCCTGCCTGGCGCAGTTCATGGTCGTGCTCGATTCCACCATCGTCACCCTGGCCCTGCCGGGGATGCGGACCGGGCTGCACCTGTCGACCAACCAGCAGCAGTGGGTCCTCAGCGGCTACCTGATCACCCTCGGCGGCTTCCTGCTGCTGGCCGCCAGGGCCGGCGACCTCTTCGGCCGCAAACGAGTGTTCGTCTTCGGCGCGGTCGTCTTCACCGCCGCCAGCCTGGCCGGCGGCCTGGCCCTCGACCCGGCCATGCTGCTCACGGCCCGGATCGTCCAGGGCACCGGCGCCGCCGCGCTGGCCCCCACCAGCCTGAGCCTCATCACCTCCAGCCACGCCGACGAGCGCCAGCGGCGGCGCGCCCTGACCCTCTGGAGCATCATGGGCGGGGCGGCCGGCTCGGCCGGAGTCGTCCTCGGCGGCGTTCTCACCACCGAGCTGAACTGGCGATGGGTGCTGTTCATCAACGTTCCCCTCGGCATCATGCTGCTCGTCGCCTCGCTCCTTGCCCTGCTCCCGGCACCTGCCCGCGCCGGCCGGAATCGGCTCGACCTTCCCGGCGCCCTCACCATCACCCTCGGGATGGGGGCGCTCACCTACGGGCTCTCGCAAGCTTCCTCTGACGGGTGGCGATCGCCGGGTGTCCTGGCTGGTCTCGTCGCGGCCGCGGTCCTCATCAGTGGCTTCGTGGCGATCGAGGCCACCAGCTCCCGCCCGCTCATCCCCCTCGCCCTGTTCCGCCCGCGCGGCCTGCGGATCGGGAACCTGATCATGCTCTGCATGGGAGCGAGCATGACCGCGGTGTTCTTCTTCATCTCCCTGTACCTTCAGCAGGCCATCGGCTACAGCGCCCTGCGCGCCGGCCTGGCTCTGCTGCCTGTGACCGTCATCATGGTCATCGGCGGCCTCTGTTCCCGCCTGCTCATCCCCGTCGTCGGCCTCCGCCGCCTGCTCGTCACCGGGGCGCTCCTCACCGCCGCCGGCACCGCCTGGCTGGCCACGGTGCCCGACCACCCGGCCTACCTGGCCCACATCCTCGGGCCCGGCCTTGTCGCCGGGGTCGGCCTGAGCCTCATGCTGCTGGCGGTCACCCTGACAAGCACCGCCGACGTCAGCCCCGAAGACGCCGGCGCGGCCGCGGGACTGCTCAACACGTCCCGCCAGATCGGCGGGGCCATCGGCCTCGCCGCGCTCGTCACGGTCGCCGCCACCGCGACCACCAGCGCCGCCCGCCATGCGACGTCTCTCGCCGCCCTCGTCAGCGGCTACCACGTCGCGTTCATCGTCGCCGCGGGCATCATGCTCGCCGCCGCCGTGGCAGCCCTGGCCCTGCCCCGCCGCGACCTGACCGGCTGATCCCCATGACGACAACATCCGGAGTGCCACTGGCGATCGAGGCGCGCGGGCTGGTCAAGGCGTTCGGGTCCACCCGGGCGGTCGACGGGCTCGACCTGTCGGTACCGAGCGGCGGCGTCTTCGCCCTGCTCGGGCCGAACGGTGCGGGCAAGACCACCACGATCCGGATCTTCGCCACCCTGACCAGGCTGGACGCGGGCACGGCGCGGGTGCTCGGCCACGACGTCACGGCGTCGCCGCATGCGGTGCGCGCCGGGATCTGCCTCACCGGCCAGTTCGCCACCGTCGACCCTAGCCTTACCGGAACCGAGAACCTCGTGCTGCAAGCGCGGTTGCTGGGACTCGCCCGCCGGGCGGCCCGGGCACGTGCGGCCGAATTGCTGGATTCGTTCGGCCTGACGGATACCGCCGGGCGTCCAGTGCGGACCTACTCCGGGGGCATGCGGCGCCGTCTGGACATAGCTGTCAGCCTGGTGGTCGCGCCGGCGCTGCTGTTCCTCGACGAGCCCACGACCGGGCTTGACCCGCACAGCCGCGGCCAGGTGTGGGAGACGGTCCGCTGGCTGGCCGCGCGAGGGACGACTGTCCTGCTGACCACGCAGTACCTGGAGGAGGCGGACCAACTGTCGGACCGGATCGCCGTCATCGACCACGGCAGGATCGTTGCCGAAGGCACGCCGGGAGGGCTCAAATCCTCGGTGGGCTCGGGCGTCCTCCGCATCCAGCTAGCGGACCCCCGCGCCTCCGGCCGCGCCCGGCAAGTGCTTGGCAGCGTTCTCGGCGTCCCCGTCGCTCAGGACACGGACCCGGCGGCCCTGACCGCCAGGATCGAAGGCCCGTCCGCCACCGAGGCGGCGGCCCGCGGCCTGACGCTGTTGTCTCGCGAGGGGATCGAGGTGGTCGGCTTCGCACTTGGCCAGCCCAGCCTTGACGAGGTCTTCCTGGCCCTGACCAGCCACACCAGCCAGCTCACGGGCAACGAGGAGCCGACATGACCGCCACCATCGCGCCGCCAACGTTTACCGAACCTGGCCGCGATGCCACGCGGCGTCCGCGGATGCTGCGGAACTCACTCACTATGGCGTGGCGTGCGTCGCTGCGCATCAGGCGCGAGCCTGAGCAGGCCTTCGACGCGATCGCCATCCCGGTGCTTTTCACGCTCTTGTTCACGTACCTGTTTGGCGGCGCACTGTCCGGTTCGCCTCGCGAGTACCTGCGGTTCCTGTTGCCAGGAACGCTGGTGTTGACGGTCCTGCTCATCACGGTCAGCGCTGGCCTGAGCCTGAACACCGACCGTGACCGGGGCACGCTCGACCGGTTCCGGTCGATGCCGATCTGGCAGCCTTCCGTGGTCATCGGCGGCCTGATCGGGGACATGGGACGGTACGTGCTCGCGACGTGCCTGGTCCTCGGGATGGGACTGCTGATGGGCTACCGGCCGACGGGCGGCGCGAGCGGCACCGTGCTCGCGGTGGCGCTCGTCCTCATCTTCGCCTTCAGTGTGTCGTGGATCTGGACCGCGCTCGGTCTTGCGCTCAGATCTGCCCAGGCGGTGACCGTCCTCAGCTTCGCCGTGCAGCTTCCGCTGACGTTCGCCAGCAACGTCTTCGTCAGCCCGGCCACGATGCCCGGCTGGCTGCGCGCCTTCGTCAACGTAAACCCGGTCAGTCACCTCGTCACCGCCGAGCGCGCACTGATGAACGGGACGCCGATGCCCAGCCAGGTCGGCTGGGTGGTTCTGGCGTCCGTGCTCCTAACCGCCGTCTTCGGGCCGCTCACCATGCGCCTGTACCGCGCCAACCTGGGCGGCCGCTGAAGTCACGGCGGTCACGGGACTCTCAGTAGACTGTGCCCGGCGCTCGCGAACCAGCGCAGAGGTCGGCATCCGCGGAACCGCTAATTCCGGGGATACGGGACCAGGAACAGACCGCCTACGCTTTGCTGCCATCAGCTGGCCGCAGAGTTCCGTTTAACGGGGGTGGCGGTGAATCGCATGTCCGAGCGCGTCTTCCGGGATCGCCGGGACGCTGGCCGCGTACTGGCCGGTCTTCTCGAGCATTACCGTGGCCGCGATGATGTTGTCGTGCTGGGCTTGCCCCGAGGCGGGGTGCCCGTGGCGTACGAAGTAGCCGCCGCGCTGGATGCGCCTTTGGACGTATTCGTGGTGCGCAAGCTCGGGATCCGCGGGCATGAGGAGCTCGCCATGGGCGCCGTTGCCAGCGGCGGGGTCGTAGCGCTCAACGAGGACGTCGTGACCGGGCTCGGGATCACCGCTGACGTCATCAGGAAGGCCGCCGGGCGAGAAGGCCGCGAGCTGGTGCGCCGGGAACGGGCCTACCGTGAGGGACGTCCCATGCCGGTGCTGTCCGGTAAGACCGTCATTCTCGCCGATGACGGCCTGGCGACTGGATCAAGCATGCAGGCGGCTTTGCTGGCGCTACGGCGGTTGCAGCCGGCCGGCATCGTGGTGGCCGTGCCGGCCGCGCCGAGCTCGACATGTGAACAGCTCAGGCTCGAAGTCGATGAGGTCGTGTGTGCTGCTACTCCCTCGCCGTTCTTCGCCGTTGGCCAGTCCTACTGGGACTTCACCCAGATCACCGATGAAGAGGTTCGCGATCTGCTGCGTACGGCGGCGCAAGCGGCCGCCAGCGCAACGGCCGAGGGCGGCCGGCCATCCGACGTCGCTGTCATCCGGATGTCGGCTGCGCCGACCGAGAATGGCGTGCCACCCGAGGAAACCCTGTTCAATCTGGTCGGGGACGCACAGCTGGTGCTGATCGGCGAGGCCTCGCATGGCACGCACGACTTCTACGCGGCCCGGGCCGAGATGACGCGCCGGCTCATCGAGCAACGAGGCTTTTGCGGTGTGGCGGTTGAGGCGGACTGGCCGGAGGCCTACAAAGTAAACCGTTTCGTGCGCGACCGAAGCGACGACGTCACCGCGGAGGAGGCACTGCGCGGCTTTCAGGGCTTCCCTACCTGGATGTGGCGCAATACCGATGTGCTGGACTTTGTCGGCTGGCTACGTGAGCGCAACGACCGCGTCGGCGACGAACGGCGGAAGGCGGGTTTTTACGGGCTCGACCTGTACAGCCTGCGCCAGTCCGCGGAAGAGGTCATCTCCTACCTGGAGCGGGTGGACCCCGAAGCCGCGGCACGTGCCATAGAGCGCTATTCCTGTCTTGATCATGCTAGCGGCGACGACGGTGAGGCCTACGGGTTCGCGGCTGCATACGGGGCGGGGGAGTCGTGCGAACGCGAAGTGGCCGCTCAGCTGGCCGAGCTGCAACGGCGCGCGGCACAGTACGCGAAACGCGGCGGGCTGCTTGCCGAGGACGAGGCTTTCTACGCGGAGCAAAACGCGGTCGTCGTCACGAACGCAGAACGGTATTACCGGGAAATGTTCGGCGGGCGAGTTTCTTCCTGGAACCTGCGCGACCGCCATATGGCCGACACGCTGGACGCGCTCATTGAGCACCTAGGCCGGGTGCGGGGCGAGTTGGCGAAGATCGTGGTGTGGGCACACAACTCCCACCTAGGCGACGCACGAGCCACGGAGGCGGGCTCTCAAGGGGAACTGAACGTCGGGCAGCTGATGCGTGAACGCCACCCGGGACAGTGTCGCCTGATCGGTTTCACCACCTATACCGGCACGGTGACCGCGGCCGATGACTGGGGTGCTCCGGCTGACCGAAAGGCGGTGCGGCCGGCGTTGGCGGACAGTGCGGAAGAGCTGTTGCATCAAGTGGGCAGCAAGGAGTTCCTGCTCTGGTTCGGCCCGGCTCCGCCAG
>Ga0335075_10017263_pt1 | contig 10738 bp, 9 predicted proteins | sample Lox_Sample_24_FD_206723 | JGI IMG/M metagenome (GOLD analysis project Ga0335075, IMG submission 206723) | Soil microbial communities from Loxahatchee National Wildlife Refuge, Florida, United States - Lox_Sample_2.4 | ecosystem: Environmental > Terrestrial > Soil > Wetlands | place: USA: Florida... | reverse complement strand
GCGGACGATGCCGATGGCGAGCCGCCAGCCGGGCCAGCCAGAGTCGTTATCGGCAGGAGTGCCGTGGTCCGTCCGTGCGGTGGCGATGTCGGAATCGGAGCGGGCCGCGACTGACTCGCCTGCACCGTCGGTCCGGCCGGTTGCCGCTACCGCCAGCCACGCCAGGACCGAGCAGGCAGCGCACGCGATGAAGGCCAGACGCCAGCTGCCGCCGGCAGCCAGCACCGCCGCGACGAGCAGCGGCCCGGCGACGGCACCTGCCGAGCCCGCAAGGGTCCAGCGGGCCATGCGCTGCGCCTGGCGGTCGGAAGCTGACTCAATGAGCGCCGCCTGGCTCAGGCTGACGAACGTCCCCGAGGCCGGAAAGAAGATCGTCAGCGCGACCAGCAGGGCCGCGAAGACCGGGGCGAGTCCGGCGGCCAGCACTGAGGCGATGAAAACCAGGCCGCCGGCCAGGATGAACCGCTGGCGACGCGCGCCCGTGCCGCCGATCACTCCGACCGGCAGCTCAAGAAGGCTTCCGGCGATCAGCGGCACGGCGGAGAGCAAGCCGATCTGAACGTAGCTAAGCGACAGGCCATGCTTGATAAGCGGCAGCGCCCCGCTCTTGGTGCCGTCGAAGAGCTCATCGACGAACTCCACAGCTAGCGCTGCGAACAACCCGAGATTCAGTCGTGCGAACTGCATGTTTCCGCCTCCCTCGTCGTCTGCTGTCTGGACAGACGAGGGGGGCGGCGCACGAGCCGCTAGTTCAGGTCACAGTCAAAGGAAGCCCACGGCAGCGATGCTATCCCTGGCGCGGCTGCCGGGATGCTAGGCACAGCAACAGCGCGAGTGCTGTCGCAGGACCGATCAGCTGCCGGCGGGCAGCTCCGGAGCAGCGGGAGCACTCGCGATCTGAGCCTTGAGCGCGGCTAGCTCGGCGTCGACGTTCGCATTGGAGCTGGCCTGGTCCAGCTCCCGCTGGATGTCATCGGTGTCGCCGCCCACGTCCTCAAGCACGCCGGACTGAAGCAGCTCGTCGGTAGCGGAGGCCCTGGCCTGCATTGTCGCGATCTTGTCCTGGGCGCGCTGCAGCGCCGCTCCGGAGTCGCTGAAGCTCTTGGAGATACCCGCCGCCTCCTCGTTCACCGAGGTCATCGCCGACGCGGCCGTGTACTGGGCTTTCATGACTTCCTTCTTCGAGCGGAAGTCGTTGACCCGCTGCTGAAGCGTACTGAGCGTCTGCTCCATCTTCTGCTCTTCATCGTTGAGCTGCTGGTGCTGCGGCTCCATCTCGTCGATCTGCTGCTGCGCCGTGGCCTTGCGGGCCAGTGCTTCCCGCGCCAGGTCCTCCCGCCCCTGCGCCAGCGCCGCCTTCGCCTGGTCGTTCAGGTGGTCGATCGAGTGCTGCAACTGCTGCTCCTGCAGCTCTAGCTGCTTCTTGGAGGCGGTGATGTCGACCAGCGCCCGGCGGACCTGGGTGATGTGGTCCAGCATCTGTTCGTAGGAGTAGTCGAGCATCTCGTTGGGGTTCTCGGCCGCATCCAGTGCCTTGTTGGCCTTCGCGGCGACGATGTCGTGGGCCCGTTGGAAGAGACTCATGGCAGTTGCTCCCTGCGACGATGAAACCCAGCCTCGGCTTACGCTGCCGAGCGTACTAGCCATGGGAACGAGCTTTTCCGGCTTAGCCGATCTTGATCACAGCTCGGCCGTCCGCCTCAGGACATTCGGCTCGGTAAGCTCTCGGCGTGCAGGTACGTTCCCTCGGCTATCGCACCGACCTCATGATCCTCAGCCTGGAGGGCAGCCAGGTCGAGGACCGCGGTAAGTACCTGGTCATCCGCACACCGGGTAACCCCGGCTACTGGTGGGGCAACTTCCTCTTGCTGGAGTCGCCGCCGCAGCCACTCGAGACTGAGTCCTGGCTCGACACGTTCTCGGCTGAATTTCCGCAAGCCGGGCATGTCGCGCTTGGCATCGACGTCACCGAGGCCAGCGACATCGACGGAACCGGGATGCTCAGCCACGGCATGCGCCTGGAACAGACAGCAGTCCTCACCGCACGGGACGTCCATGAGCCACCGCACCTCAACCGGACCGCGGAGGTCAGGGTTCTAGCCGGCGACAGCGACTGGCATCAGGCGGCAGAGCTGCGGACCACTGTCAACGAGGGCGAGCCCGGCTCCGATCCGGCTTTCCTGCAGGCGCGGATCCAGGCCGAACGCGCCCTGACGGAGGCAGGCTACGGAACGTGGTTCGGCGCATTTGCGGACGGAAGACTGGTAGCGCAGCTAGGCCTGGTCAGTGACGGGTCCGGCATCGCTCGCTACCAGAATGTAGAGACCCACCCGCAGGCACGGCGCCAGGGGCTGGCCGGAACCTTGGTCTGGCACGCGGGCCAGCACGGCCTTCGCGGCCGCGCGGCGACCACACTGGTCATGCTCGCTGACCCGCATGATGTGGCCATCGGGATCTACCGGTCGGTCGGCTTCGCCGTCGCCGAGACACAACTAGGTTTCGGCCGGCCGCCTGCTTGATTCCGGCCGGGGAGCCCGGCAATTCCCGCCGGGGAGCATGGCAGGCGGGCCGTCGCCGGCCGGCAGTGTCGCGGTCGGGCCGCCGGCCGGCAGTGTCGCGGTCGGGCCGCCGGCCGGCAGTGTCGCGGTCACGTCGCAGCCCATCCCGCACGCGATGCGCGGCTACGATCGGCGGTCATGACACTGCAGCCTGACGGCGACCTGCGCAGCGCGATCGACGGCGAGCTCCGCCTGCTTCAGCCACTCGTCCGCCGGTCACGAGCCGATGTCGACGCCCTTCTGGATCCCGAGTTTGCCGAGTTCGGGGCGTCCGGGCGCCGCTGGAGCCGAGCGGAGATCCTGGCCAGCCTCGCCGGCGAAGAACGAGAGGCGGCGGTCGCTGCTCACTCCGCCAGGGTTAGTTTCTGTCACTTATATCCGATTCACGTAGTGCCTGCTTTCGCCGTCGTTGCGATTTCTTTACTGTTTGTCTTTGCGTTTCGGTCACATTGAAACCGAAATCGGTGCATGGTGGTTAGACGAGAGCACCCAGCGTGCGCGACGGCAGCGGCCGTAACCGGCCCGCCCTGAACTTGCACTGCATCCGCATGCCGCTGGCCCGGAGGCCAGCAGGGAGGTGAACAGCACAGAGCGCGGGATTGCGCTCCGAATGAAGGCACATCGTGTCCGATACCGGTCAGCACCGGAAGCTATCCGAATCCGACCTTGCGCGGCACGCCGCGTCATCACGGCACCGCAGGCAGTACACCACCCAAACTGACGGGCGTAAGGCCCGGCGTACCTCGATCGTGGTGGGAGTAGTCACCGCAGCGGCAGCCGTGGCAGCGGCGGTCGTTTTCGGCCTGCCGGCCCTGAGTACCGGAACAACTGCGGACACCAGCCGGACCGCGGCAGGCTCTGTCGCCGATTCTCTTGGTAGCAGCATCGTTGGCGACACTGGCCACGCGGTGAATAAGCTTCCGCGCGCCGACACGGCAAAAAGCTCCCAGCTCGGCAAGTCAGCGTCCGCCGGATCGAAGGCCGGCAGACCGGCCGCCCAGACCCCGGCGAAGACCTCCGCCACCAAGAGCCCTGCCAAGGCCTCCGCCGCCAAGACGCCGAGCAAGGCCTCCGCCGCCAAGACGCCGAGCAAGGCCGCAACCACCCGCCAAGCCGCGACGGCGCATAACGCAGCAACGGCCGTCTACCTCAATCCGCTGCGCAAGATCTCCGGGCTGATGGTGGAACGCATCGACATGGGCGCTGACTTCGGCGGCTCCGGGCCGGTCTACGCGATCGGAGACGGCGTGATCACCAACGCAACCGCGGACTCGCCGGGCTGGCCGGGCGGCGGCTGGATCACCTACCAGCTGACGGACGGGCCCGCCAAGGGCCTGATGGTCTACCTCGCCGAGGACGTAACGCCGACCGTGCAGGTCGGCCAGCACGTGACGCCGAATACTGTGATCGCCAACATGTACAACGGCAGCGCCGGAATCGAGACCGGCTGGGCGATGCCGGATGGCAGCTCAGCGGAATCACAGCTGCCGGCCGCAGGCGGCATCAGCGGCAACGGTCCCTTCCCCACGGCGGTCGGGAAGAACTTCGCCGAGCTGCTCAATGCCCTCGGAGTCCCGTTGAGTCCGTTCAACGGCAGCGCCGCTCCGTACGGCGTGCTTCCGTCGGACTATCCGAGCAGCTACTCGAGCCTCAAGGCATAGGCCAAGTCAGCGCTGACGGCACAGTCCGTACTTCGGACTGTGCCGTCAGCGTGCCCGTCTCAGTGCCCGAGCGCGAGCTCGACGATCTTGATGATCACCAGGACCATCGCCACGCCCAGATAGAGCCGCAGCGCGCCCATGCCGATCTTCCGGCCGACGGACATTTCGGGTCGCTGCAGGAGGCTCAGCGGAGGCATCCGCCAGGTCTCCTTGCCTGTACGGTCGACCGTCGGCTCGGTCGCCGTACCGGGCCGAAGCCGACGGCTCAGGGCGTATCCCGCCGCGAGAACTCCGGCTGCGCCGCACGCGATCATGATGTCGATGATCTGCCGCGAGCTGATGGCGGGAAACAGAACCGAGGCGGTCAGAATGACCGACAGCGACACCAGGACGGCGACCACTGCCGAAACGAACATGTTGACCTTGCGGCCGTTGACCCACGGGCCGAGCACCTCGCGGTCGTTGCACAGCAGCAACAGGAAGACGGATGCGGACGGCAGCAGTACTCCGGCGAGCACCTGGACACCCTCGGTGAGCAGGCCGAGCGGGGAGCCCGGCAGGAGCACGATCGTCGCGGCGGCACCGATAAGCGCCGCGTACACGGCGTAGAAGCCCTTCGCTCCCCGGACGCCGCGGTGCAGCGAGTGGTTGATGCCGAACACGTCGCTGATCGCGTATGCGGTCGACAGCGAGACCGCGAATGCGCCGATGATCGAGGCATCTAGCAGCGCGACCGCGAACAGCACCCCGGCGGCCTTGCCTGCCGAGGCTTGCAGCCCGGCTGCGAGCCCGGCTGAGTCGGTGAACCGGCCGAAGGCTGGGCTGTGCGCGAAAGCGGTGGCGGTCGCGCCCGTGATCGCGGCGGCGCCGACGACGACGATGCAGATGCCGATCCACAGGTCAGCCTTCTCGTACCGCATGAACCGGGGCGTGATCCGCTTGTCAATGACGTAGCTCTGCTGGAAGAACAGCTGCCACGGCGCGACCGTGGTGCCGACGATGCCGATGATCAGCAGCATGACCGTGGACAGCCCGCCCTGGTCGCCAGGAAGCTGGGGTAGGACGAAGTCGCGCGCCATCTGCGGGAGCGCCGGGTGGGAGAAGAAGTAGAGCGGGATCAGCAGCAGGCTGCCGGCGCAGAACGCGATCGCAATCCGCTCGAACCTGCGGAAGCTGCCAGTAAACGCAGCTGCAACGACCACCGCGGCGGCGAGTATCACCGACGGAACTTTCGGCAGGCCCAGGTAGCCAGCACCGAGGGTGATGCCGATGAACTCAGTGATGATGGTGAGCGCGTTCAGGATGAATAGGTCGATAACGCTGAATGCGCCCCAGAACCTGCCGAATCGCTCCAGGATGAGGCGGGCGTGGCCGACCCCGGTAACGGCGCCGAGGCGCAGCACCATTTCCTGGTTCACGTAGAGCACGGGCACCAGGAGAACCAGCGTCCACAGCAGCCTGGTCCCGTAGTTCTGGCCGGCTTGGCCGTAGGTCGCGAACGCGCCGGCGTCGTTGTCGCCGACCATGACGATCAGACCGGGGCCAACGATGGCCAGCAGCGTCTTCAGGACGGCGGAAGTGCCGCGGCGCGGCGCGGTGTCATCCAGCCTGATGGTGCCGAGTGCGCCGCGGATGTCACCGACATGCTCGGCGTCCAGGACGGCGCCGTTGCTGCGCAGGTCCATCGCGCTGGTGGTCATGACCATTTCTCCCTTGCGTTCGGGAGGCACGCAGCATCCATCCGCCCTGCGTAGAGCGCACGGAGTTCAGCGCAAACGCAGGGAGAGGGTTACAGAGCGGGTGGTTACCGCGTGCCGGAAGACGACGAGTACGGCTGGGTGACGGGCCGTTGCCGGCCCGGTCTACTGGAATCCATGTCTCGCCTCCTCCGGTCATGGCGCACGCGGGCGCCAATATGCGCACCAGGGGAAACCGGCCGAGCCTGACCGACGCGCACCCCTGACTCGTCAGAGCTTTGGCACGACACGACGTAGCACCTCATGGTGCAGCCACTTCGGGTAACCCCTTAAGCCGGGGAGACCTGTCCTGACCCTGGGCGTCTCTCGACGTCGTCGGATCAGTGGCCTGTGTTCATGTCGACGCCTCACCGAACGAGGTGCCTTTACAAAACCTCTCAAAGCATACCTGCAGCTTGTGGCGTTGGTCAAAACTCACGACGTGCCAACCGTGCTGCTCAGCCGACGGAAACCGCAGCCCAGCGCCCCGCTAGCCGACTGACGGCGACCGCGTGGCCGAAGCAGGCAGTCGCCAGCTCGGTAGTGAGCACGTCGTCGATGGCGCCGGCGGCAAGTATCCGGCCACCGCGGAGCAGCAGCGCATGTGTCGTGCTGGCGGGCAGCTCCTCCAGATGATGGGTCACCAGCACGGTCGCAAGGCCGGGCTGCTGTAGTCGCAGGTCGTCCAGACTGGCTAGGAGCTGCTCCCGGCCCGCCACATCCAGGCCGGCCGCAGGCTCGTCCAGCAGGAGCAGGCGGGGCCGCGCCATCAGCGCTCGCGCGATGAGCGAACGGCCGCGCTCTCCCTGAGACAGCACCTGCCATGGGGCATCGGCACGACCGGCTAGTCCCATCAGCTCAATCAGGGCCGTCGCGCGCGACAACTCGTCCGTGCTGGTCTCTCGCCGAGGGACCAGCTGGATAGTGCCGGTTATGCCAGTAAGCACTACCTCCCGGACCGTGCGGTGGGAGTCCACCCGGTGGTGACTGCTGACAAGCCCGATCCACGGCCTGAGAGTGAACACGTCGACCCGCCCGAGACGATGACCGAGGACTTCGGCGTGCCCCCGGCTCGGATAAGCGTAGGTCGCCATGATCTGCAGCAGTGTGCTCTTCCCGGCGCCGTTGGGGCCGAGCAGAGCCCAGTGCTCCCCGGCCCTGATGGCGACACTCACCTGATCCAGCAAAAGCCGGCTATCGCGGACAAGGTCCACGGAGGCGGCCTGAAACACGATGTCGCGGTCGTCGGGGACGGTCGGGATGGCCATGCGGCCAGATCGTACCGGGCGCGGCCGACCGGGCTATCCTGCCCGTCTCTGCAGAGAGAGTCAGGATTGCACCAGAGCACATCCTGAAGTCGCTGCTGAGCATCGGCGGGCGTTACCAGTTGCCGTAATGAACCATGTCAGCCACGGGTCTGCGCCGCCGACTGTAGTTCGGTTTGACGGGCTCGGCGTCATAACCGATCGCGACGGCGCCGATTGGTTCATGATCGCCGGGAATTCCGAAGGTAGAGCGGACCTGGTTGACTGCTTCGGGAACGATGCCGAAATAGCAGGCGCCGAGTCCTTCGTCGAGCGCCGTTTGCAGGATGAGCAAGGTGGCCATGCCGGTATCGATATGCCAGAACGGGACAGGCCAGCGCCGCTCGTCCCGGTCGGTCCAGCCTTTGTCCGGGCGAGCGTACCTATCGAGGTAGATGCGCTTGGAGGACATCGGGATGATCACCAGCGGGGCATCGCGGGCGGACGGGACAACGGCTTGGCCGCCCACTGCCCAGAACCGCGGCAGGTCGTCGCCGGTGAGCACAAGGAAGGCCTGACCTTGGGAAAACCCGGCTGATGGCCCGCGAACGGCGTTGGCGAGGATGCGGTCAATGCTGTTCTGGGCTACAGCTTGAGGCGCGAACTGCCGAACCATCCGGCGGCGCCGAACTATGTCCTGGAACTCCATGGCGCGGATGGTATTGCCCGCGGGCTTACCTGGCGAGTTCGGCTGGTTCATCCAGCCGGGTCAGTTTCTGCGGGTTGGCGATCGCGAAGATCCGGGTGATCCGTCCGTCCTCTATCACGAGGCTCACTGCGGCCATCTGGCCGTCGATCTCGAGCCGGCCGGCAGGCGCGCCGTTGAGCCACACGGTCGTCGTCTCGAACGCGGCTACCACCCGGTGCACGCGTGCGAGCAACTTCGCCACTAGCTCGGCGCCGTGAATCGGAGCGCGGGCGGCTGTCACGAAGCCGCCGCCATCGGTGATGAGGACCACATCGGGCGCGATGACCTCCATCAGCTCCTGCAACTGCCCGGTTCGCAGCGCGGCCAGGAATCGCTCCACCACGGCCTGCTGCTCCGACCGGCTCACCCGCACCCGCGGCCGCCGGGCCGCCACATGCTCGCGCGCCCGCCGCGCAATCTGACGAACCGTGCCAGCGGACTTCCCGATCGCAACGCCGATCTCTCCGTACGGCATCTCGAAGACCTCGCGGAGCACGAAGACTGCTCGCTCCGTCGGCCCCAGTGTTTCCAGCACGGTTAGCATCGCGATCGAGACGCTCTCCGCGAGCTCGACGTCCTCGGCGACATCGGGGCTGGTCAGCAGCGGTTCGGGCAGCCACTCGCCCACGTATTCCACGCGGCTGCGCGCCAGCGTTCTCAGGCGGTTGAGCGCTTGACGTGTCACGACCCGGATGAGGTAGGACCGCGGGTCATGCACCTGCGAGCGGTCGACGCCGGCCCACCGCAGCCAGGACTCCTGAAGCACGTCCTCCGCGTCAGCCGCTGAACCGAGCATCTCGTAAGCGACCGTGAACAGCAGGCTGCGATGGGCAACGAACGGGTCCTCCGTCATGCCGTCGACGGTACGCCGGCCTGCTCGGAGCGCGCGGCCAGCGGAATTTCGCACGCAGCGGAGAAGCCCTGCGACTCGATTCCGAGCGCTGTGTTGTTCCTGGTCGCAAGGTTGGAAAATGCGATGAACGCGGTGAGCTCGACCAGCGCGGCCGGGCCGAGCTGGCCGAGCAGACGCGCTGACAGCTCGTCAGTGACGGTCGGCGGCGTGTTCGTCATGGCCTCGGCGTACTCCATCACCTCCCGCTCGAGCGGCGTGAACACCTTGGAGTCCCGCCACCGTGGCACCTGGCTCGCCTTGGCCAGGTCCAGGTTCTGGTTCAGCGACTGGAAGTAGGCAACGTCGAGGCACCAGCTGCAGCCAACCTGCGCTGCGACGGCCATGTGCGCGAACGACTTGAGACTCTCGTCGGCCGCATCCCACTCACTCACTTTCCCCCCGAAATACAGGGCTGCCTCGGCGACCTTGGGGTTGTGCCACGTCACCTCGACGGGCTCGGGCACGGCACCGAACTGCTTGATCATGCCTTCGCTGAGCTCGGCGGGAACCTCCGCCTTCGGAACGCGCAGCGCCATGGTGTCCTCCTTGTGCGTTCGCCTCTTCGGCATGAAGACACCACCGGGCCCGCAAACGTTACAGCCACCGCGACTGGTGCCGGGAGGCGTGCGGACCGCATCGGTCGGGCGAGATCGCTGTGACTTCGGTGACCGCCGCGTCAGGCCGGTCATCGCTCAAGTAGTGCGCCTGGACCTCCTCCCCGGCGAACTCGATGCGGACGTGACCGCGCGCGATACGCTACGCGCCCGGCGGCTGACGGGAGATCTGACAGGAGATACTGTGCAGGCAGGGGCCCATGGCGGGGCTGGTTGCGGGTCTGGAGGTGGTGCAGTCGTCATGGTCCGGGTGATCATGCTGTCGCCGCCGGGCGCCGGCAAAGGCACGCATAGCAGGTGGCTGACGCTGCAGACGGGTGCCTCGCACATCTCCTCGGGTGACCTGCTGCGGGAAGAGGTAGCGCGCGGGTCCGACTTGGGCCGGCAGGTGGCCTCTTTCACTGACCGTGGCGATCTCGTCCCGGACGAACTGATCTTCCGCATCCTGGCGCCGGCCGTAGTAACTGCGGCCCGCGACACCGGCGGCTACGTGCTGGACGGGTTCCCGCGCACGATGCCACAGGCGCTGCGCGCCGCACAATTCGGCGCTGACCTCGCGCTGACCAGCAACGCTGTGATCTATCTGACAGCGCCAGAGGAAGAGCTCGTCAGCCGGCTGCTCGACCGGGCACAACGCGACGGCCGGGCCGATGACACCCTGCGCGTGATCCGCCACCGGCTCGCCGTCTTCGCCAGGGAAACGGCGCCGCTCATCGATTATTACCGCGGCCGCGGCATCCTGCTGGAACTGAGCACTGACCGCCCCGAGGCGGACGTCCAGGCGGACCTGCTGAACCAGCTCCAAGCTCGCGGGCTGATGTCGCCCGGGGCGACGGAACCCAGGCCGGAGCACTCAGAGCAAGCGGAAACGACCCTGCGGAATTCTTAACCGTTATGTGCTTCGAGCCTCGGCTTCCGCGGTTAGTTGATATCGAACTCGTTGCCTTCGGGGTCCTTCATTCCTACCGCATAGTGGTCGAGTCCCAGACCGCTCGGGTACTCCCGGCATCCTGCCAGAAGCTCCGGTTGCGGCTGCATAGGCGACGACAACACTGACGGGACCCCGCTTCTCCTCAGCGGACGGCACGCGCTCGCTGCCGTAGGCGCAGATCAGCGTGAGTCCTTGACCAGGTCGTCGCAGAAGGCAGCGACGTCGTCGCCGATGAGTTCCAGGACTCCCTTGCCGGCCGTGACGCCCTCCTCGAAGAAATCGACAATCCCTGAGAGCAGGCGCCCGTCGGCCACGTCGATCAGTCCGACCTTGAATAGATACCTCTGCATCTCC
>Ga0335075_10017262_pt1 | contig 10739 bp, 5 predicted proteins | sample Lox_Sample_24_FD_206723 | JGI IMG/M metagenome (GOLD analysis project Ga0335075, IMG submission 206723) | Soil microbial communities from Loxahatchee National Wildlife Refuge, Florida, United States - Lox_Sample_2.4 | ecosystem: Environmental > Terrestrial > Soil > Wetlands | place: USA: Florida... | reverse complement strand
ATAGCCTCCAAGATAGAGCAGTTGCCATTCGCGTCCTTGCAATTCCGCGAGACTGGCGCCAAGCAGTTTGTTCGCTTCCGGCGAGAAACGCGCATCGTCTTCGAAGACTAAAACCGTTTCCAGCCCTTGTTGCTTCGCTTCGGCGATGATGCGGCGGTGCGAGAGCGCGCAGCCGATGTGGTGGTTGACGGGAGTTTCGGCGGCGGCGAAGCGGCGCACAGCGCGGTCGATGCCCAGCTTGCGGAAGCGGCTCTGCATTTCGGTCCAGCGTCCCGTCTGCCGGTCGAGGTTGACGCAATACATCGCATCGAAGAAGCGGAAAGGGCTGCGCAACTCGGCTTGCGCGGCGCACACCAGCCTGCGCGCGGGCTCCTTGCCCAGGAACTCCTCGAAGTGCTGAATGACGGGCGAGGGATCCAGGTTCAACTCGTCGTAAATCAGCAGGTAGTTGCGTACGCGATCCATCCAATCGGGCTTGTAGGGCACGCCCATGGGCCGCTCGAAGCGGTGCATCCACCGCAGGAATGAGAGGCACAGGTTACGGCCTCCGGCGCGGCGGATCTTCTCATGGATGTATCCTTCCTCGCCGCCGAAGCCCGCCAGTCGCGGGCTCAAGCCGGGCCACGTTTCTCTTCGGCAGGCGAATACTCCCAGACCTTGCATGCCGATCTCGAATGGAGGCGCTTCGCTGTCGGCGCCGCGCTCGTCCATGCCCCAGCAGCCATACATACCGTGCGACCACTCCGGTTCGAAGTGCGTGGCGAGCGGCTCGAAGGCATCGGAAATGAGAGGGCCCTGCAGCAGATCGCACGTATCCGAATTGCGGCGGCAGTACTCCAGCAAGCGCGCGAGTGCGCCCGCCGGGAAGAAGACATGACAATCGATGCACAGCACGAACTCGCCGCCGGCATGGCGGAAAACCAGGTCGCGCACGGCGGTGCCCTGGCGCGAGCGGTGGGGGATGTAACGATAATTGGGAACGAAATTTTCTAGCGCCTTGAGCGGCTTGGCGCAGGGCCCCGCGGGATTGTTATCGATCACCAGGAACTCGACATCGTCGAGGATTTCGGGGTGATAGAGGCGGATCGCCTGGATCGTAAAGTAACAGCCGTCGTAGTCGTCGTGCGTGGTCATGCCGATGGTGAGAAACTTCGGCTCTCCGGGCGGCGTCGCTTTCGGGATGGGCGCTCCGGCTTCCAGCGATTCGTCGAGCACCTTGCGGGAGCGTTGATAGAGCGCGGAGGCGGGGTCCACCTGCTCGAGAATGCGCAGGAAGGCGGCCTGGTTCAGTGGATCGGCGAGGCTATCGCCCGAGCGTTCGCCGGAAGCGCCGCCGGCTTCCGCGGCGTTGAAGATCCAGCCCTCGAACTGGCGGTAAAAATCGGAGAGGCCGCGATATTTTGCGGGTAGCCATTCCTTGGTTACGATCCAGGACTGAATGGCAACGAAGGGGCCTTCGCGCTGTTGCGGAGGGGTGGTGAAATGAGGGCGATCGTAGAAGCGGACGGAGCGGTAGCATGTCGCCGGCTGCCACACGGAACGGTCGAGAGATAAGACCGCATTGCAGCCGCCGAGTACGTGAAGATCCTCGAGCGAATTGGTCATCTCGAGGAATTGGAAATAGAGGCTGTATTCGGTCCAGCCGTCATATTCGGACAAAACTTCGTCAACCGGTCTGCCGTGCACGGCCGCGAGGTAATCGAGCATTTCGGCAACGGCGTTGCTGTTCAGAACCACCGGCGTTTCGCTGTAGAAGCGGCCGGCGTGCGCAGCAAGGCGATCATATCCCAGCATGTGCTGCGAGGTTTCGTAATAACGCTGCTTGGCCTCCTGCTCGCGTCTCGAGAATTCGGGAGCATAAAGGCGATCGTAATCGGCGCACGTTTCCACGCCGACCAGGGATTTTCCATCGTCGGGAAACAGGTCCGCAAGTGAGGCATCGCGAAACTGCACGATGTCGCTGTCTAGCGTGAGATAGTAGCCGCTTTCGCAGACCCTGGAAAAGCCCAGCTTGATCATCTGCTGCAGGCGCCAGCCCTCGGCCGCCGCGGCGGCTTCGAGGCCGCACATCGGGAGAAACTCCGACTCTCGAAAGAGCGTGATGGTGGAGGCGGGGGTATCGTCGTCGACGAGGCGCTGAAGCAGCGCGTAATCGCGATCCGGGCAGACGATGACAATGCGGTCAACGCCGCTCTGGTCGAATTTCGCAAGGAACGATTTCAGCATGAGCCGGCTTCGAAGCCGGGCATGCGAGTTGACATGATGGCGCCAGGCGTCGGAGGAGCCGGCGAACTTTTCTGTTAAGGCGATGGGAGCGATAACGCTGATTTTGGACATCGAGGAAAGGTGATTCGACTACTTGCGGCGCGCCAATACGATCTGCTGCTCGTCAACCAGCGTGTTCATGGCTCTCTGCAGAGTGACAAGCGAGAGTTGATAATCGACCAGGGCCTGCAGTTCGTTCTTGCGCGCTTCTTCGAAATCTTTTCGCGCGCGCAGCACATCGAGAGCGCCGGGTTCGTTGGCGTGCTTGGCCTCTTCGGAGTGGACGCGCTCTTCGGCCGCCTTGCGCGATTGGACGGCGGAGTCTGCATTGCGGCGCTGCACCGCGATGGTCTGCCAGGCATTGCGCACGTCGACGAGAATGTCTTCCTGCGCGGCGCGAAACTGGGCTTGCAGCTTACGCTCCCCGATAACGGCCGCGGCTAGCTGGCTCTTGGCGGCCAGGTTGCGCAGGGGAAGTCTGATTTCAAGGCCGGCGGCCAGGCTGGGATGGTCAAACGAAATCGCCTGCCGGGTGGTGGTTCCGAAAGCCCCGGTGATCGCGGGAAGCGGGCCGGTGATGTCCACCGTGTCGGCGATCGGTCCGGCATAAGAAGTCGATTGGGCTTCGAGGCGCAGATTGACGGCCGGCTTGGTTTCCTGGCGGTTATAGCGTACATCGGCCTCGGATTGCTTTAGCTGTAAGCGCAATTGCTCCAGCTCGGGGCGGCGCTGGAGAGCGGTTTGCACCGCATCCTGCTCGGTCATGTCCGGTTCCCGGGGAGTGGGCCGATCCGAGGCGATAATTCCGGTGGTCCACAGCGGATCCATGATGGAGGCCGTCAGCAGGCGCTTGAGCGCGTTCTCCGCCTGGACGACCTGTACTTCGGCCTGCGTCAGGCTCTGATCGTGCGCGACGACATCGGACCGTTGCGATGCGAGGGCCCCCTCCTGTCCTTGTTTTTGCTCTTTGCGGGTCTGTTCGTATTCCGCGACCGCAACGTCACGGGATTGCCGCTGCGATTCGTAGTTTTCAAGCGCGATCGCGAGACGCCAGTATGTGTTGATGACCTGCTCGACCGTTCCCGCCACGCGTTGCCGAAACTCGCTTTCGCTCATGCTCTCGTTGAGGCGCGCCACGATGATCTGGCGCTCGGCCGCAGTGCGTCGAAAACCGCGCCAAAGAGGTTGGGTAATGGTGATGCCAAGCACGGAGCCGTAGACGGGATTGATGAGCGCGTAATAGCTATTCGTGTATGTGCGGCTGAGATTCAGCGATAACTGCGCCGTTCCGCCGCCCGGCAGATTTTCCTGAATACTCGGAACCGCGGTATAAGCCTTCGTGATCTGGCTGTAGAAGCCGCCCGTCTGGAGAATGTTGGTCACGGGTATGTTGCTTGTCAGCGCGGTACCGGTGAGATCGAAGATCGGGTCGTAGTAGGAGTTGGCGTTGGCGATGCCGGTGTGCGACGTCTCGCGATTGTCGCGCTCCATTTCGATGTCGAGGTTGGACTGCAGCGCGGTCGTGATAGCGTCGCGCAGGCTAAGATCACGCACGGCGCCGCGTTCGGCCAACTGTGCACGATAGGGCTGCGAAGGGGGGAACGCGACCGTCTCCGCACGCAGCGTCAGCACGAAAAAAAAGAGCAGCGCGGCGCCTGACGCATAGCGCGCTGCCGTGTAACTCTGCAACATTACCTGCCAAGCTTAACAGGATCTTCTCGAACGACGAATTGAGGACGGAACACTCGAAGTCGGGCACGCGACAGCGCCGCTCCCAAGGTCACGCCGGGCGTTTTGTATACTGATCCATTGCAGCCGGGATTTAACACCGTGGACGAAAAAAGTTATGCATAAAGCGGATGGCGAGGGGCCGCGCCGTCCTGTCAGCGGAGCGGCCGGTTGGAGCCGCAAGCCCAAGCGAATCGCCGACCTTGATATCAGCGTGACGGAGGACGGCTGCGTCGTGAGCAAGCCGGGTCACGATGCCATGCATTACCTGAATCCGACCGCCGTCCTGGTGCTGGAACTTTGCAATGGGCAGCATTCTCCGGAACAGATTGCGGAACTGGTGAAAGAGGCTTACGGTTTGCCGGACGCTCCCGTGGGCGACGTTCATGAGGCGTTAAAGCGGCTAAAAGCCGAAGGCTTGCTGGCCTGAACGGGTAGCGCGCTTCCGTGCCAATCTTTCCGAACGAGCTTCAATCTCAAATCGAGTCGCTGCTGGAACCGTTTGTAGAGCAAGCCGCGACGGTGCGGTCGATCGTCGCTATCGACTGGCCAACTTCAGACCACGCCGTGCTGCTCGGCGCCTCGCCGGACATAGACTCCGACGGATTGGTGCGGCCGATAGAATCGGAACATCCGCGCTTTAAAAACAGAAGAACCGTTTCGTTCGAGGAACTGGCCGATTGGGCCGCGGGAAGCAGCAGCGAGGCCGGAGAAGATCTTCTGCTTTTGCCCGCGCGTTTGTTGAGCAACAGCCTGCGTTCGAGCGCGGAAGACTTTCCATTCCGCGCCGTGGTGGCGCTGTTTAACGCCAGGGAATTCAGCGTCGACGGCGGTTGGCGTTTGCGCCGCAGCTTGTTCGATGCCGGGCTGATTTGCGTCGGCGCGGCGGAGATGGGGGCTTGGAAGGCGCTCTGTTTCCTGGCGAGCGGCGCCGTCCAGGCTTTCGACCGATTGGAGATCGCGCCGCGCGGTATCGTCGCCATGTCCGTGTTTACGGAGGGCGCCGGCTTCGCGAACCAACTTTTTCGTTACGCCTTTCTGAAGCTGTACGCGCTACGGCACGGGCTGGCGACAGCTCTTCCAGAGTGGGAGGGAACCGAATTATTCGGACTCAACGATCGATCGGTGGAGGGGCTGTCGCTCGAACAGGTGACGTACGCCGGTTTCGCGGAGAACGACCGCGAGCTGTGGGATCAGGGTGATCCGCGCATCGACATCGATCTTGCCGGATATTTTCAGGAGATCCCGAGCTGCTGGCAACCGCACCGGGATCTGTTGCGGCATTTGTTCGAACTCCATCCCGACGATGCTCAGGCGATCGATGCGTGGCGCGATGAAGTGACGGACGGAGGACGGCGGCCGCTGGTAGCGATTCACGTGCGGCGCGGCGATTACCGAAGCATAGATCCCCGTGATTGCCCGCAATTCCGGCCTGTTCCGGAAACCTGGTACGTCGCGTGGTTACGCGCTGTACTGCCCACGCTGCCCGATCCGGTAGTCTTCGTTTCTACCGACGAACCTGAGACGGTGTTGCCGATATTCGAGGAGTTTGCGCCCGTAGCGGGCCCTTATTCGAGCGGCGTTGCGCCGGCTCTGCCGGAACACATTTGCGATTTCGAAGCGATGCGGCGCGCCGATTTTCTCGCCATCTGCAACAGCAGCTTTTCGCGCATGGCGGCGATCCTCGCCTCCGACGCGCAGCAGTGCTTTATTCCATCGTTTCAGACGCGCCGCTTCGACCCGTACGAGCCCTGGATCGATCCCGATTTCTGGAAGCGCTTTGCCGATACCTGGGACCCGGAGCGGTTGCGCATGTTCACCCCTCTTCATGAGGCGTGGGCCGCCAGGATGGAAGCCGCCGTGGAGCAAAGTCCCGCGATTTTCTTCGACGTTTCCGACCTGGTGTTAGACCTGCTGCATCACAGTACGCTGTCCGGCATTCAAAGAGTGCAGGGCGAGATTCTGCGAAGCTTGCCGGCGTCGAACTGCCGAAACCCGATACGTTTTGTCGTTTTGAACCGCGCCGGCGGGCTCTTTTCCGTGGACGAACCGGCGCTGTTGAACATCATCGAGGATCTCTGTTCCAACTACGCGCCCCGGCAGGAGATCGAAAGCGATCTGCGCGCATTGCTGGACCATGCTGAGCCGTGCACGCTGGACGCCGGAGACGTTCTTCTCGAAGTCGGCGCGTTCTGGAACATAAAAGGTTCCGGCGCGATGCTGCAAAGCATGAAAGGCCGCGGCGTGATTATCGGGATCTTCGTGCACGACGTGCTTCCCATCGCCGCGCCCGAATATTTCGAAGCGGCCAGCAACGCGCTGTTCACAAAGTCGATGATAGAGGCGTTGACGTTCGCGGACTTCATCCTGACCACGTCGAAATTCAACAAAGAGCGCCTGCTGGAGCATGTCATGGACGGGCTGGACGAAAAGCCGATTCGTCTGATGCCGCTGGGTCATACGCTTTCGCGTCCGGCCGCCACCGCCTTCGGCGTTTCGAAAGCGGTGAGCGAAATCATCCGGAAAGAATATGCGGGCAGAGATTACGTACTGTGCGTCGGCACCATCGAGGTTCGGAAAAATCCGACATATCTTTTGAATCTCTGGAAGATGCTGGTGCGCTCCGGCCGGCGCCGGATCCCGCGCCTCGTATTTGCGGGGCGTCAAGGTTGGCTGGTTGAGGATTTCATGCGGCAGTTGAAGGCCTGCAATTATCTGGGCGGCCGCATTGCGGTGTTGCATGGGGTGAGCGACGCGGAACTGGCTCTGCTCTACGAGAACTGCCTGCTGACGATGTTTCCGAGCTTTGTGGAAGGCTGGGGATTGCCGGTGGGCGAAAGCCTGGCTCACGGGAAGATCTGCATCAGTTCGTCGGCCGGCGGGATTTCGGAGGTGGGCGGCGATCTGGTGGATTACATCGACCCTTACAATGTCCGCGAAGGACTTGCGGCCTTAGAGAGCTATCTGGACAAGCCGGCGTTGCGCCGCGCGCGCGAGCGCGACATCGCGGAACATTTTAAGCCGCGCACGTGGCGGGAGGTGACGGACAATTTCCTGGAGACGACGCTCGAGTTGGCGCGCGAAGCGGGTCCAGCGCAGCTCGAGTCCGCCATTCTCCTGCCGCCCGATCGCTTTCTGCCGATCGGCACAAACATTCCGGTCGCGTTGATGGAAGAAGCCTATGGGAGACTTTCCGCGGAGTTGAGTTGCGTGGCGGGTTGGGGGGCGCCGGAAGCGGCGGGAATTCGGGCAGCCGAGCCGGCGGCGGCGCTGCGTTTTCGCGTCAAAAGCGTGCCGGGCGCAAAGATCAATCTCGTGCTGCGGCTGTTATCGCGAGGCCGCGATTTCCGCGTCACGCTGCGCTGTGGAAGCGGCACTCCATCCGAAGTGCTTCTGACGGATGGCGTGGAACGGCTGGCCGCGATCACCTGCACGGTTGAGCCCGGCAGCCTGGTTAACGTGCAGTTGTTTTCGTTGGGAGCGAAGCTGGTGGGCGACGCCGAGGATAACGCCGCATGGCTCCTCAAAGGGCTGCTCTACTTCGATCCGAAGGGTCCGGCCGGTAAAACCCCGACCGGAAAAGCGTTAAGGGGAAAGGCGGAGTTCCAACCGTTTCCCAGCGCGGACCTTCGACATACGCCGAAGAACGAAACAGCGAACGAGCCGGCCGCGGGTGATCGTGTATTGTTGGGCGAAACTGACGTCGACCTGCTGCAGCCCGCCTCTTCCTTTCAGGAATTCTTAAAAACGCCGAACTGCTATTGGCCGTCCGAAATTTCGGATCGACAAGAGCTTCCGCTGTTTGCCGACATGGAAGACCAGCGTCAATTTGTTTCCGGATGCGGTGACATCTCGCGGGAGCCGCAACTCGGAAACCTGATTCACAGGATGCGCTTTGCGCGGCTTAGCGGGCCCTTCATATCTACGACGAGATTCTCGGAAGGCGCGATTTTCGATCGGACGGGCATCTGGCACGCATTTGGATACCTGCAGAGCGCCGACGCGCCGCATCCTCCCTGGATCTTTCAGAGCGAGGAAGGTCTGGCGATAGCGGAAAGTATGCTCGCCGAGGCTCCTTTTTATGAAGGATCCTACCTCAATTTCTACAACGGCAATCTTCACAATTACTACCACTGGTTAATTGAGGGCCTGCTGTTTTTGGATATTCTGACAAACGCTCTCGGCGTTGATTCAGGGCTGAAGATTGCGCTGCCGAAATCGATGGATCGTCACGCCGTTCTCGACCACCGTGGATCGCTGGCAGCAGTTGGACTCGATCACTGGGAGACCATCGAGGTGGACGCGCCAATCATCAGAGTGGGAGAGGCATTCTGGGTGGCCGAAGACTTCGTGCAAACAATACCAGCCACGTACGTGAGAGATTTTCAAGAGCGGATCTGGCGCATGTACGCGGCAATTCGTGAGACGCGCAAGCGGCGTTTGCTCGTGGCGAGAAAGGGCCCGTCGCGAACGATATGCAATCTCGTGCAAGTGGAAGAAGTTCTGGCGCGATACGGTTTCGAGACCGTGTATCTCGAAGGGATGAGCATGAAGGACCAGATCCTTCTTTTTCAAGGCGCGGAGTTCGTAATAAGTCCGCATGGCGCGGGTTTGGCCAATCTGGTGTTTTGCGAGCGCGGAACCAAGGTGATCGAACTCATGCCGTTGGCGCAATTTCGGCCATTTTTCTGGCTCATTTCACAGAAACTGGGTCTGGAGCACGCAGTGCAGTTCTGCGACTCGCCGGTCAACGGGGATTTTCAATCCTCGATCGAGGTGCATACCGGAAAGCTCGCGACCCTGATGGAGAAAATGACCGGCGCCAGAGTCGGGACTACTTCGTAACTCACCTTTTCAACAATCGTCTACAGGGCCGTTTTGAGCACCTTGCGCGCGTACTCGACTTCAATCCGGAGATCCTCGTCCACGGGCCCTTCCTTCTCGTACTCAATCGCGAGCAGCCCGCCGTACCCGACGCGAACCAGTTCGGCGATCACCTCCGGGATGCGCGCAATCCCCCTGCCGAGCAGGACATTCACTTCCGCTCCCGCCGCCTCGATGTCCTTCAAGTGAACCATCTTCAGATATGGCGCAAGCTTCCGGACCGCGTCCACCGTGTCATACCCGCAGGAAGCGAACTGGCCGGTATCGAGCGTGGCGCCCATCGCCGGGGAGCGGCCCTTGAGAGCTGCCAGAACCTCCTCCGGACTCTCGTAAGGAAACTTCTTTCCCTTGAAAAAATGGTTGTGGATTCCGAACGTCAGTCCTTCGCGCGCGCAACGCTCGTCGATACGCTGCAGTATGTCGCCCGTCGCGTCGCCGGTGATGTTCGTCGACCCGAGAATTCGCGCCCCCCGAATGGCGACATCGAGCTGGCCATCATTCTCAATTGTTGCTCCGTAGTAGGAGACGCACCGGATGCCAGCCGCATCGAACTTCTCGCGCGCGGCCGCAAACTGCTCCGGCTTGGGCTTGCTGAATAGCATGAACTCCCCGCGTGACATCTCGATCTCGCGGATTTGCAGCCGCTGCAACTGGACGATCATTGCGTCCATAGAGAGCCCGTGATAGGAAAACGTTCCGATGCCGATGGCGGGCTTGCCGGCTGCCAATAGTGGACAGCAGGCCGCCGCGGCGGACGCGCCCAGAAACGCCCGTCGCGAGATCACGGCATGCTCCGAGGCGTCACATCGGCATCCGTGAGGCGCAGCGCCCACTTGATGGCCTCGAAATACATTTTCTGCATTTCAGGGTTGTCCCAGTTCGCCTCCACGTGCCCCAGCGTCGAATAGTAGACCCGGCCCTTGCCGTACATCTTCGCCCAGGTCACTGCGAAATCTTTGTCCTTGCGATGGACCTTCGGATTACTGAGATCGAGCTTTGAGGCGTCCAGACGCATCAGCACGCGAGTGTTCTCGCGCGAGTAGTTCTTGATCTGATAAATCTCGTCGGTCCATGTGAACTCGCGCGGCCACTGGCTCATGCCGGGAAACGACGGGTCCTCTACGACAATCGGCGCGGCGAACGTTCCCCAGGGGTGCTCGTCGAAATAGCCGCCGAGCATCTCGCCGAATTCCGGCCACTTGGTCCATGTAATCGCGGCGCTGTGCACCCCGACGAAGCCCTTGCCGTCGTCATGGATGAACGAGAGGAAATCCTTTTTCTGTTGCTCGTCCATCTCCAGGTTTCCGCCGGTATAGAACAAAACGGCGTCGAAATAATCCAGATTCTTGGCGTTATACTCCAGCTTCTTCTTGGTTAGCGCTTCGGTGTCGGTGCGGATCGTGGTATCCCACAAACCACTTTCTTTGCCGAGCCGCTCGATTGTTGCCATGGCGTGCGACACTGCCTCGTGCCGGTAGCCCTTCTCCTCGCCGATGACGAGCAGCTTCTTTCGCGACGCAGGCGTCTGCTGGGCCGGGAGCATCAGCAGAATCGCCGCTGCCGCCCAAAACAGGACCGCTCTCATTGCGCGGCATCCGCCCGGGCCTTTTTGCCGGGCGCGAACAGGTTCTTCAACGGCATATCGGCGTCGAACACCACATTGAAAAATCCCACCATCATCTCGTCCCAGCTTTGGTCGCCCCACGTCACGTCTTTGGTCGGATCGGGGTTGAGCGAATTATTCGCCGAGTTGTCGAAGTGCGCCGTGCACTCGATCATCGTGCCTTTGGGCAGGAGCATCGGCTGCGCCAGGTTGTACCAAAGCTGCCAGGTTGCGCGGTAATTCGGCACATCCAACAGCG
>Ga0335075_10017261_pt1 | contig 10739 bp, 5 predicted proteins | sample Lox_Sample_24_FD_206723 | JGI IMG/M metagenome (GOLD analysis project Ga0335075, IMG submission 206723) | Soil microbial communities from Loxahatchee National Wildlife Refuge, Florida, United States - Lox_Sample_2.4 | ecosystem: Environmental > Terrestrial > Soil > Wetlands | place: USA: Florida... | reverse complement strand
GCCGGCGACTGGGGATCAGCCTCTACTCCGCGGCCGACGAGATCGAGGATGAGCTGTCGGTGGAGCTCGACGGGCTTCAGCGGTGGGGTGTTGGCCAGCGGCTGCTCGAGGCCCGGCTGCGCGGCATCGACGAGCGCACGGCGATCCTCGCCGAGATCGCGCGCGGGACGCTCCCGCCCGGCGTGCTGGGCAAGCCGGTGATCGATGACCTGTCGCCGATCGTGTCGGGAATCGTGGAGCGCACACGTGCCGTGGCCACCGCGTCGGCGGGCGGCGGCGGCGCGACCACCGCGGCCGCCGCCAACGACCCGATCGACGTGCGCGTCACCCTTGACGACGGCCGCCTGCTCAGCGGGACCGTCACCGGCGTCACCGGCGACCTGCTGCTGGCCACCACCTTCTCGCGGGTGTCGGCCAAGCACCGGATCGCCGCCTGGGTGCGGCTGCTCGCCCTCACCGCCAGCTCGTCCGAGCGGCCCTTCGCCGCCGCCACCGTGGGGCGCGGGCAGGGCCGGGGCGACGTGCGCACGGCGTGGGTGCAGCCGCTCGGTGACGACGCCGCGCAGCGCCGCGCCGTGGCCCAGGCGGAGTTGACCGTGCTCATGGACCTCTATGACCGCGGCATGCGCGAGCCGCTGCCGATGTTCTGCCTCACCTCGGCGGCCTACGCGCAGGCTGCCCGCCAGGGTCAGGACGCCTACTCCGCCGCTCTGAAGGAGTGGGAGACCGAGTGGAACTTCGAGCACGAGGACCGCGACGCGGAGCATCAGATGGCCCTGGGCGGGGTGCTCACCCTCTCCGAAGTGCTGACGATCGAGCCCGCCGACGGCGAGGTGGGCGACGGCTGGCCGGACTCGGAGGGCTCACGGTTCGGGCGGCTGGCCAGACGGCTGTGGGAGGGCCTGCTGGCCCGCGAGGAGGTGCGCGCGCAATGAGCGCCGGGGCCATCCCGCTCCAACCGGTCGCCTTTGATCCGTGCGGAGAGCTGCCTCGCGGCGTGACCGTGCTGGAGGCCAGCGCCGGCACGGGCAAGACGTACACCATCGCCGCCTTGACCGCGCGCTACGTGGCCGAGGGGATCCCCCTCGAGCGGCTGCTGCTCGTCACCTTCACCCGCATCGCCACCGGTGAGCTGCGTGAACGGGTGCGCGAGCGGCTGGTCAGCGTTGAGCGCGGGCTGGCCCGCCGGCTGGCCGGGGCGGAGCCGCCCGAGGACGAAGATCCGGTGGTGACGCTGCTGGCCCGGGAGGACGCTCAGCGCCATCGCGAGAACCTGGAGCGCGCCATCGCCAGCTTCGATGCGGCGACGATCGCCACCACCCACGGCTTCTGCCAGGAGATGCTCGGCGGCCTGGGCATCGCCGGTGACCTGGAGCCCGACGTGACCTTTGTGGAGGACCTGTCGGACCTTGTCGACGACGTCGTCGATGACCTCTATATCCGCCGCTTCGCGCCCAAGCGCCTGAATCCCGACGGCACCGCGGCCTTCGGCCGCGCCGAGGCGGGCACGATCGCCCGCGCCGCCATCGACAACCCGTCGGCGCGGATCGTCTCCGACGACAGCGAGGTCCCGAAGATGCGCCTCGGGCTGGCGACGGCGGCTCGCCGTGAGTTCGAGGCGCGCAAGCGTTCGATGCTGGTGATGACCTACGACGATCTCGTCGAGCGCCTCAAGAGCGCCCTGGCGGGGCCGGGCGGCGCGGCGGTCGCCGCGCAGCTGCGCGCGCGCTACGAGGTCGTGCTCGTCGACGAGTTCCAGGACACCGACCCGGCCCAGTGGGAGATCCTGCGCCTCGCCTTCGGCTGGGGCAACACCAGCCTGGTGCTCATCGCCGACCCCAAGCAGGCGATCTACGCCTTCCGCGGCGCCGACGTCTACGCCTACCTCGAGGCGGCCCGCGCCGCCGAGACCCAGGCCACGCTGCCGATCAACTGGCGCTCTGACCAGGGGCTCATCGACGCCCACGACGCGCTGTTCTCCGGGGTCAAGCTCGGCCACGAGGGGATCGCCTACCGCCAGGTGCGGGCTGCCGACGCCCACCAGGCGCCAGGGATGAGCGGCGCCCCCGTGGCCGCGCCGCTGCGGGTGCGGGTGGCGCTGCGCGACGACCTGTCCCAGACGCCACGCGGCTACGCCCGCGCCGCCGACGCACGCCGGCACGTCGTCTGTGACGTCGCTGCCGACATCGTGAGCCTGCTCGCCTCCGGCGCCCGGGTGGCGGTGCCCGGTCAGCGTGCCGCCGGGAGCTCCGAGGCCATCCAGCCCGCCCATCTCGCCGTGCTGGTCCGCACCAACAAGCAGGCGGCGATGATCCGCGAGGCGCTCGAGGACGTCGGCGTGCCGGCGGTCATCAACGGAGCGGGCAGCGTCTTCGGGACGGAGCCCGCCCGCCAGTGGCTGCGCCTGCTGGAGGCGCTGGAGCGGCCGGCCTCGATCGCCCGCGCCCACTCGGCCGCGCTCACCGCGTTCGTCGGCTGGCGGGCCGAGCGGCTGGCCGAGGCCGACGACGACTCCCTGGACTGGGAGGACGTCCATCGCCGTCTGCACGAATGGGCACGCGTGCTGCGCACCCGGGGCGTGGCCTCGTTGCTGGAGACGGTGATGCGGGACGGAACCGAAGGGCGGGCGCTGGCCGCGCGCATGCTGGGCGACGCCACCGGGGAGCGCAGCCTCACCGACCTGCGCCACATCGGCCAGCTGCTGCACGCCGCCGCCTCTGAGGAGCAGCTCGGCCCCACCGCGCTCACCGCCTGGCTGCGCACCCGCATCGCCGAGGCCGAGATCGATACCGCCGACGAGGAGCGCAGCCGGCGCCTGGAGTCCGACGCCGAAGCCGTCCAGGTTCTCACCATCCACCGCAGCAAAGGTCTGGAGTTCCCGGTCGTCTACCTCCCGTTTCTCTGGGAGGCCGGCTACATCCCGGACAAGCCGCCGCGGCCGGTGTTCTTCCACGACCCCGAGGCCGACGACGAGCGCACCGTCGATGTCGCGCTTGAAGGCGGCGACTTCGCCCGCCACCGCGAGCAGTTCATCCGCGAGCAGCGCGGCGAGGACCTGCGCCTCGCCTACGTCGCGCTCACCCGCGCCCGCCACCAGGCCGTGGTGTGGTGGGCGGGCTCCTACGACAGCCGCGACTCGCCGCTCGGGCGGCTGCTCTTCGCGCGCACCGACAGCGGCGACGTGGAACCGAGCGGCGGCTCGGTCCCGGCCGACCAGGCGGTTGTCAACCGCTTCCGCGCTCTGGCCGACGCCACCGGCGGCCCGGGGCACACCATCAGCGTCGAGCGCTCCGCTTTGGCTGGGAAGGTCGTCTGGTCGGCCAAGCGCCCGCCGCCGGCGGCGCTCGAGGTGGCCGCCTTCGCGCGGGACCTGGATCTGCGCTGGCGGCGCACCTCCTACAGCGACATCACCGCCGCCAGCCACGAGGAGTGGGTGACCAGCGAGCCCGAGCAGCCGCTGCTGGCCGACGAGCCGCCGGGGCCTGGGGTGGCGCCGAGCGTGCCCGTGGCGCCCGAGCCCACCACCGGCCGGCCCGCGCCCGAGGTCGATGACCGCACGCCGCTGGCCCTCGCCGCCATGCCCGCGGGCGTCGACGTCGGGACGTTCGTGCACCGCGTCATGGAGGCGACCGACTTCGCCGCCCCCGACCTCGACGCCGAGCTGGCCGCGCGCATCGAGGAGGTGCATGGTCGGCGCGCCGTCGATGTCGGGCCCGCCGGCACCCTGGCGGCTGGGCTGCGAAACGTCCTCGAGACGCCGCTCGGCCCGGTGCTGGGCGAACGGCGGTTGCGCGACATCGCACGCGCCGACCGCCTGGATGAGCTCGGCTTCGAGCTGCCACTGGCCGGGGGTGACCAGCCGAGCGGGTGGTTGACCCTGGAGCGGATCGCCGCCGTGCTGCGCGCCCACACCGCGGCCGACGACCCGCTGGCCGGGTATGCCGAGCGCCTCGACGACGCGCGGCTACGCCAGAGCGTCCGCGGCTACCTCACAGGTTCCCTGGACCTCGTGGTCCGGATCGCGGACCCCGCAGACCCCGCGCACCCCAATGGCGCGCCCCCGCGCTTTGCCGTCCTGGACTACAAGACCAACTGGCTCGGCGTTCCCGACGAGCCGCTCACCGCGGCGCATTACCGCCAGGACGCGATGGCGGGCGAGATGCTGCGCCACCACTACGCGCTGCAGGCGCTGCTCTACGCGGTGGCGCTGCACCGCTTCCTGCGCTGGCGGATGCCCGGCTATGACCCCGCGGTCAATCTCGCCGGCGTCGTGTACCTGTTCGTGCGCGGAATGACCGGGGCCGACGCGCCCGTGGTCGACGGGACGCGCACGGGAGTGTTCGGATGGCCGGCGCCGCCCGGGCTGGTCCCGGCGCTCAGCGACGCGCTGGACCCTGACCCCACCGACCCCGGCCCCAGGCGATGAGCTCCACCGAGCCCACCGCGCCCGAGGCCCGCGAGCGTGACCCGTTCGAGGCGCGCTTGGCCCTTGGCGCGTCCGGCCTGCTGCGCCAGTTCAACGACGCCGGCGTGGTCGCCGCTGCCGATGTCCACGTCGCCCGCGCCCTCGGGCGCCTCGGCGGCGAGAGCGACGAGACCGTGCTCCTGGCCATCGCGCTGGCCGTGCGCGGCCCGCGGTTGGGTCACGTGCACGTGGACCTGGCCTCGATCCGCGACACCGCCGCGGTCGATGCCGAGGAGCCCGTGGACCTCGCCGCACTGGACTGGCCCGAGCCGGAGGCGTGGGTGGCGCGGGTGGCGGCAAGCCCGGTGATCGCGGTGGGCGAGCCCACGGCGGGCGAGCCCCCGGCGCGCGGCACCCACGCCGCTGTTGACCGCGCTGCCCTCCACGAACCACGGCCGCTGCGCCTGGTCGGGTCATGGCTGTACCTGGACCGCTACTGGGCCGAGGAGGTCGGCGTGGCCGCGTCGCTGCGCGCGCTGGCCGACGCCCCGCCCGCGGGCATCGACCCCGAGCTGCTGGCCGCCGGCGTGGCGCGCCTGTTCGGTGACGAGGCGGCCGGGCGCCAATCGCAGGCGGCGGCCACCGCGGTGACGCACCGCTGGTCGGTGGTGGCCGGCGGCCCCGGCACGGGCAAGACGACGACGGTGGCCCGGATCGTGGCCCTCATCTGCGAGCAGGCCGCCGCGGCCGGCGGCGCCTTCCCTCTGGTCGCGCTCGCCGCACCGACCGGTAAGGCCGCCGCCCGCCTGCAGGAGTCGGTGCACGCCGAAGCGGCGCGCCTCGCCGTCGATGACCGGGTTCGCGACGAGCTGCTGGCGCTCCGGGCCTCGACCATCCACCGCCTGCTGGGCTGGCGCCCGGGCAGCAGCAGCCGCTTCCGCCATGACCGCAACCAGCGCCTGCCCCACGATGTCGTGATCGTCGATGAGACCTCGATGGTCTCGCTGTCGCTGATGGCCCGCCTGATCGAGGCGCTGCGCTCGGGGGCGCGGCTCATCCTGGTCGGCGACCCCGGGCAGCTGGCCTCGATCGAGGCGGGGGCGGTGCTGGGCGACATCGTCGGCGATCCGGCGCGGCCGCCCGGGCCCGAGATCGTGGTCCTTGACCGGGTGCACCGGTTCGGCGGCGGGATCGCGCGTCTGGCCGGCGCGATCCGCGCCGGCGACGGCGACGCAGTGATGGAGCTGCTGCGCGCGGGGGCCGACGACGTCGTCTGGCTCGACGGCGACGTGGCCGAGCAGGAGTCGCTCCCCGAGGTGTCGGGGCCCGCGCTGGCCTCGGCTCGCGCCACCATCACCGCGGCGCGGGCCGGACGGGCGCGCGAGGCCCTCGACGCGCTGGGCTCGTTCCGGATCCTCTGCGCGCACCGGCGGGGCCCCTACGGGGTGGCCACGTGGACGTCGCGAATGGAGGGCTGGCTCGCCGCCGAGCTCGCCGAGCTGGACCCCGAGGACCGCTGGTACATCGGCCGGCCCCTGCTCGTCAACGAGAACGACTACGAGCTGCGCCTCAACAACGGGGACACCGGCGTCGTCGTCTCGCTGGGCGAGGGGCGTGTCGGCGCGGCCTTCGCGCGCGGCGAGGAGACGATCGAGCACAGCCCCAGCCGCCTCGGCGCCGTCGACACCGTCTACGCGATGACGGTGCACAAGAGCCAGGGCTCGCAGTTCGCGAGCGCCGCGGTCCTGCTGCCCGCGCCGGACTCCCGCATCCTCACCCGCGAGCTGCTCTACACCGCGGCCACGCGGGCGCAGCGCCGGCTCATCCTCGCCGGGACCGAGGAGAGCGTGCGCGCCGCTGTGGGCCGGCCGGTGGCCCGCGCATCGGGCCTGGGCCGGCGACTGTGGGGCGACGTCGCCGCCTGAGCGCCCGGGCCACCCGCCCGCCTTGAGAGCGCTCACATTTCTCTGTTTGCCCCGGAGTCGGCGGGTAACGAGGTAGTGACAGTCGTTACAGCAGCTGCCGGTGGAGGGCGATAGCAGCACCGACACGGGACCCGGCCAGCACCAACGGAAGGGTCGCCATGCCACACGACGCCGAGCCTCGTCGATCCGGCTCACCGGAGCAGTCCGGAGGCTTTCGCAGCGCGTTTCGCTGGGACGTCATCCGCTCCACGCCGCGCTACGCCTACCTGGTGGCGGGCGTGGCCGCCATCGGCGGCATGCTCTTCGGCTACGACATCGGCGTCATCTCCGGCGCCGAGAACCTGCTCAAGGCCAAGTGGAACCTGAGCGCCGGCAGCGAGGAGCTGGCCGTCTCGGCGGTGCTCATCGGCGCGATCATCGGCGGCGTGTTCGCCGGGAAACTGGCCGACACCATCAGCCGCCGCCACGCCCTGATGGCGCTGGCCATCCTCTACTCGGTCGGCGCGGTGGCCACCGCCCTGGCCCCCAGCCTGGTGCTGTTCATCATCTTCCGCATCGCCGTCGGCGTCGCTGTGGGCGCCTCGTCGATGATCGTCCCCACCTACATCGCCGAGCTCGCGCCCCGGCAGATCCGCGGCGGCCTGGTCATCCTCCAGCAGCTGGCGATCTCGGGCGGGATCTTCCTCTCCTACGTCCTGGACTACATCTTCTTCTCCGCCGGCTGGGGGTGGCGCCCCATGTTCGCCGCCGCGGTGATCCCCGGCATCGCGCTCGCGGTGGGCATGTACTACATGACCCACACCCCGCGGTGGCTGGCCATGCAGGAGCGCTGGGATGAGGCCGAGCAGGTGATGGGGCGCGTCAACCCCGAATCCCAGGAGCGCGAGATGGAGCTCCTGCGCGACGACCTCGAGGATTCCGAGCGCGGCTCGCTGCGCGAGCTCCTGTCCCCGGGGATGCGCGGCGCGCTCATCGCCGGGCTCGGGCTGGCCGTCCTGCAGCAGTTCGTCGGACCGAACACGGTGCTGTTCTACGGGCCGACCATCTTCGGCTACGCCGGCATCTCCGGCGGCTCGGGCGGGCTCGTCGCCGAGATCCTGGTCGGCGCAGTCCTGTTCGTGTGCGTCCTGCCCACCATCGCCCTCGTCGACGTCGTGGGCCGCAAGCGGCTCTTCTATTTCGGCCTGACGGGAATGGGCAGCATGCTGGTCCTGCTGGGGCTCGCCTTCCACTTCGGCGCCGCCGGCTGGGGACTGGGCGTGCTGGCAATCCTCCTGGTCTACATCGGGTGCTACTCGCTCTCGATCTCCCCGCTGTTCTGGCTGATGACCGCGGAGCTGTACCCCAACCGCCTGCGCGGGATCGGGGCCAGCACCGCGACGGTGGCGAACTGGTCAGCCAACCTGCTCATCTCGGTGACCTTCCTCTCGGCGGTCAACGCGCTGGGCAAGGACGTCGTCTTCTGGATCTACGCCGCCTTCGCCGCGGTGGGGCTGGTGTTCGTGCGGCTCTGCGTCCCGGAGACCAAGGACCGCTCGCTGGAGGACATCGACGCCTACTGGACCAACGGCCACCGCTGGCCCGAGCACGACGGCGGCTCGAGCGCGCCCGCAGGCTCCGGGTCCGGGAGGCGGACCAGGCCGCTGGCGCACTCCGGGCACAGGGCCACGTAACGCACCGCCTCATAGCTCCAGCGCGCGCCGCACCCGGCACACCGATAGGCCTCGACGGGCGCCGCCGGCGCGCGCAAGAGCCTCATGACCCGTCCCCTGGATCGGCGTCTGGCGGGGTGGGACCGATGAGCCCGCGCGCGTCGGGGTCGGGCCCGGAGGGCGAGGTGTGGTCGATGAGCCCCCGCGCGGCGGCCCAGTGCGTCACCTCGTGACGCGAGCTCAACTGGAGCTTGCGCAGGACCGCGCCGACGTGGGACTCGACCGTCCGGGCGCTGATGCCCAGCCGCGCGGCGATTTGCTTGTAGGCATAACCGCGCGCGAGGTGGTGCAGGACCTCTCGCTCGCGCGCGGTGAGCGACTCCAGGCCGGGCTCTGGCACCTCCGCCTGGACCGGCGAGCTGAAGGCCTGCAGCACGAACGCGGCCAGGCGGGGGCTGAAGTACGCGTCCCCCGCCGCCACCCGCTCGATCGCGGCCACCAGCTCGTCGGTGTCGATCGTCTTGGTCACATAGCCCAGCGCCCCGGCGCGGATCATCGGCACGACGTCCGCCGCGGCGTCGGACACCGACAGGGCGAGCACGGCCGGGGCGGGACCGTCACCGGCCAGGGCCGCCAGTCCCTCGAGCACCGCCACGCCACCGCCGTCGGGCAGGTGCACGTCGAGCAGGACCACGTCGGGCCTGGTGGCCGCGATCACCGCGAGCGCGCGCTGGGGGTCGGGAGCCTCGCCGACGATCTCGCAATGGCCGGCCAGCTCGGCCTTGACCCCCGCGCGAAACAGGTGGTGATCATCGACGACGACGATCCGCCGGGGCGCCGGCTCCGGGGCGCCGGGCGTCTCGGCGGTCACCGGCCACCCCCGTGTGGCCCCAGCGTGAGCGCGACCTCGGTGCCCTCGCCCGGCGCCGACTCGATCGTCGCCCGCCCGCCGCTGACCGCCATCCGCCCGATCACAGCGTCGCGAATCCCGCGCCGCTCGCTGGCCACCTCGTCAGGGACGAATCCGGGGCCCTCGTCGCGCACGAACACCTCGGCACGGTCGCGGCCGATCTCACAGAACACGTAGACGGGAGCGCCGGGCGCGTGGCGGCCCGCGTTACGCAGAGCCTCCCGGGCCGCGGCGACGAGCGCCTCGCCCCTGCTGTCCAGCGGCCGGTCGCCGATCGCGGTCAGCTCCACGGTCATGCGGTACTCCTCCTCCACCTCGGCGACGATCTCGCGCAACGCCGCCGAGAGTGTCTCTGAGGCGAGCTCTGACTCGCCCGCCATCCAGGCGCGCAGCGCGTGCTCCTGGCGGCGCGCCAGCCGGACCACCGCCGCCGGATCGTGCGCCTGTCGCTGGACCAGCGCCAGCGTCTGGAGCACCGAGTCGTGCAGGTGCGCGGCGAAGCGCTGGCGCTCCTCCTCGCGCGCGCGGCCGGCCTTGTCGCGATCCAGGCGCATCAGCGAACCGATCAGCAGCGGGCTGCCGATGAGGATGGCCGCGCCGCCGCCGACGCCGATGAGCACCAGCCCCTGCAGGATCGCGTGACCGGCGACGTACCGCTCGGCCAGCCCGATGGCCAGGACCGCCGCCAGCAGGATGAGCAGGACGCCGGGCACCATCCGCCAGCCGATCGACGCCTGCCGGCTCGGCCGCTCGGTGAGAACCCGCCACGGCGTGCGGCGGGCGGGCGTCAGTGACGCGATGCCGAGGCGCAGGCGCGCCGCGTCGGCCACCAGGACCAGGCCGCCCGCGGCGGCGAGCACGGTCACCACCACCGGCAACAGCGAGAGGTGGCCGATCTGCCACGGCCAGCCCGTCCGGGTGATCAACCGCGCCGGGAGGTAGCCGTCGGAGGCAAATGGATACGGCGTGCCGTTGCGGACCCCCCAGGAGGTGAGCCCGTCGGGCACCTTGCTGGCCTGTCGTAGCCCGGCCTCCAGCCACAGGGCCGCCAGCCCCAGGAACGCCGCGATCAACAGCAGGCTCGGATGGCGCGCCAGCGCACGGATCCCGGGCGCTACGAGCACGGCAAGGGCCACCAGCACACCGATCGCGCCCACCACCACCGCCACGGCACTCGGGGGGCCGCCGGCCAGCGCCACCGCCGCGCCCGCCAGCATCGCCCCGCCCGCCGCGGCGGTGATCGGGCGGTGACGATCGCCCTGTGCGCCACTCGGCGTCGCGACGGGCTCGGCCACGCTCACCCTTTCCTCCCCGACGCCCGGGTCGAGCGCGTGGCCGGCCGCTTCGTGACGCGGCGCGCCGGACGGTGCGAGGCGGGCCGGCGTGGCGGCGGAGTCACGGGCGGCGGCGGGTTGCAGGGGCCGGGGAGCAGCGCGTTGATCGCGCGCGCGTTGGCCTCCTGAGCCGCCAGCCGCGCCCGCCAATGCGTCAACAGGCCCTCGGCGGCCTTCTTCGGCGTGCCCCTCACGTCCGGTCGGGGCTCGAGGTGGACCTTGAAGCCCGGCCAGTCCGGCCACACGGTCGGGTCCACGGCAGTCGGATAGTCGCGGACGTAGAGGCTGCCGCCCTGTGAGGAGAAATGGATGTCGAGGGTTGGGCCCGGTTCCTGGGCCGGCGGCACGGCGGTGCCCTGCGACTGCGAGTAGAGCCGCCCGAACACAACCGCGTCGGAGAACACCCCCAGGTGGCCGCTGAGCAGTGCGCCCAGCCGGACGGCGAACGGGTTGACGTCGTAGTGGACGACGACGCGCACGCACCGCTGCGACGGGAGGGCGACGATCGTGCGC
>Ga0335075_10017260_pt1 | contig 10739 bp, 6 predicted proteins | sample Lox_Sample_24_FD_206723 | JGI IMG/M metagenome (GOLD analysis project Ga0335075, IMG submission 206723) | Soil microbial communities from Loxahatchee National Wildlife Refuge, Florida, United States - Lox_Sample_2.4 | ecosystem: Environmental > Terrestrial > Soil > Wetlands | place: USA: Florida... | reverse complement strand
ACTGCACGGGTTACGTACAGCAGGCCCTTCACGTTTGTGTCGATCATCTCATCCCAATCTTCGATGCTGCCCTGGTAAACCTTCTCGAGTCCGCGGCTGAGCCCGGCATTGTTCACCAGCACATCGATCCGCCTCCACTCTTCGGGCAGATTTTCGATGGCATTTGCCACCGCTGCGTTCTCGCGCACGTCCAGGGCAAGGGAATGAACATCGGCCGCGCCCGACTCCTTGAGCTTCGCCGACATCTCTTCCAGTCGATTGAGGCGGCGCGCCGCCAGCAGCAGTCGCGCTCCCTCCTGAGCAAAAGCAAACGCACAGGCCTCGCCGATGCCCGAGCTCGCTCCCGTAATGAAGACGGTCTTTCCGTTCAGCTTTCCCATAGAAGTATCGTAAGTCACCGCTCCTTTGCCGTGATGCTCTTCGCCAGCTGGTAATAGCCAGCCGCCCAGTCTTCGTCCTTCATTCCGGCCTCCATCGCCCGCTGCAGGTGCGCCGCGAAGATATCCGCCAGCGGTGTCTCTACCCCCGCGCTGTGCGCTGCCTCGCGAAAGAGACGCGTGTCCTTGTCGCCTACAGCGATGGTTCCTCCTGCCTGCCTGGGCGGGTTGAGCATAATCCTGCCATAGGCCTCATAGAAAGGCGATCGAAAGAGGGCGCTGTTCACTGTCTCTAAAAATAGCCCTGGCTCGATGCCGTTCGCCTCGGCATACACTAGTGTTTCGGAGAGAGACCCAATCATCGCGGTGATGAGAAAGTTTCCACCCAGCTTGAGCGCATGAGCGCTCGACGGCTTCTCGGCGACAATAGTCACTCCCCGGCTGAAAGATTCAAGCAGAGGCCGAACTGTCGCGATTGATTGATTCGAGCCCGCGGCCGCGGTCCAGAGCTTCCCCTCTTCGGCGACGTTGGGCCGTCCGAAGACTGGCGAGCCCACAAAATCCTGGCCCTTGGCACGATGATCCGCGGTAAGCCGGTCGGACAGCTCCACGCTGATGGTACTGAGCGAGACGTGGATGACTCCCGGAGCCATTGCCGCCAGCAGTCCGCTTTCGTAAACCACGTGCGTGAGTGCGGCATCATCCATCACCATGGTGAAAACGACCTTCGCACCGTCGACAGCTTGCGATGGTGATTCCGCCACATTCGCTCCCGCGTCCTTGAGCGCGTCTGCGCGCTCGCGGCTCCGGTTCCAGACAGTAAGTTCGTGGCCGGCTTGAATGAGGTGACGGGCGATGGCGCTCCCCATTTTGCCAAGGCCTAGAAATGCGACACGCATAGCTGCTCCTGATGGTTAATTCGGATTGTGCATTCAGCTTATTGGATGAACAGCGGGGCGGAAGGAACCGCGATCGTCTCAATTCAAATTGTGCCCGGACTCAACGCAAGAATAAAAGAAAAGGGCCGCACGATGGCGACCCTTCTCCAGGTTTGACGTGACCGTTACTACTGCGGCTCGTTGGATACGCCCGTCGCATACGGCTTGGGTTGCTGCGGCTGTTGCGAGGGAGCAGGAGGAGCAGACTGTGCAGGGGCTACGGCTTGACCTCCACCGCTGGACGGAGCCGACTCCTGGACCCCGATTGCATTGCCCGAGACCACCAGCTGAACGCGACGGTTCTGCTGCCGCCCCGCGGCGGTCGAGTTATCCGCAACCGGGTCGCCCTTGCCGTAGCCGGCAGCGCTGATATTCGTCTGTGCCACGCCTTCCGTCACAAGATAATCGCGAACCGCATCGGCGCGTTCTTCTGAGAGCTTCTGATTGTACTGATCCGATCCCACGTTATCGGTGTAGCCCTCTACCTGCAGCTTCAATCCCGGATAAGCGAGCAGAATTCCCGATACCTTGGCCAGTTTTTCGCGCGCCTCCGGCTTCAGCGTGTATTGGTTGAAGCCAAAGAGCACATCCGACATATTCACGATCAGACCGCGGGCGCTCTCGGTGGTTTGCAGAACTGCATTGAGCTGGTTTTTCAACTGCTCGCGCATCTGTTCGGTTTGATCATTCGCTGCCTGAACCTGGTGCTGAGCTGCGGCCTGTTCGGCCTTTGCCTTCTCGGCTGCCGCTTCGGCCTCCGCGGCACGCGCCTCGGCCTGAGCCTGCTGAGCCGCTGCCTGCTGCGCGGCCAGCGCAGACTGCTGTGCCGACTGCTCGGCCTGCATCTGGGCTTCCTTCCGATGCAGTTCGTCTTCGGCTCTCATCTTGCGGACGGTCATGATGCGCGCGTCTTCTGCCGTCTGCACGGCTTCACGCGCATAGGTGATTTCCTGCTTGCGATCTTTCTTGTGCGCGTCGAAGTCTTGCGCGTTTTCGAGATCCTGCTTGGCTGTCGAGAGGGTCTCAGTGGCGTATGTTCCCGCTCCCTCCGCTTCTGCGATTTGAACCGCGTTGATCGCTTCGTAGAGTTCCAGCGGGGAGCGGTCATTGCGCGTAATCGGATGCAGAACCGAATGCTCCCCCGCCGTCTGCACATAGGCGCCTCGCGGCAGCAAGGTGGCATGGGCGTTCACCTGCTCGATGATGCCCTGAGTCTTATCCGGAAGCACAAAGTTCTGGAGAACAACCAGGTCGCTCGGCATGGTCACCGCGTAATAGGGCTCCGCCGTTACGATGAGGCCGTAGGCTTGTAGGTCCGTCGTCACTGTAATCTCGCTCTTCGATCCCTGCGGCAATACTTCGCCCAGATTTACAGGTCTTCCCTCAGGAGTAATTGCCCACAGGACGTAAGTCAGGTATTCGACGCCAAAGCTGTTTGCCGGAACGAGTCCTTCAAATTTGGCGTCGATAACCATGCGTCCGCGCCGGCTCTCAACAGTTGCTGAGCCTTTACCCTGCGGCATCAGGCTGGTGCCCTGAAACCCGATTTTGGTTGCACCGCTGCGGTGAAAATAATTGATTGCCGGAATATCGCGGCCCACCACCGTAACTTTGTATACCGGAACCCCGCCTTCCATTTGTGCCTGTGGTTCCTGCTGCTGCTGGTTGGGCCACTTCATTGTCGAGGTGGGGTTCGCTTCCTGCGCCGCGCAAACACCACATACAGCACATAACATCAAGGGCAGAAACTTAATCTTCTTCATGTTTTCGTTCCATCTTTCTGGAGTGCTCACGAGGAGCACCAAAGGTCGCGCCTATTCACAGATGCTTACTCGCGCGCTCGATAAAGATGGATGCGGGGAATTGCAGAGGAGGTGGCTCGCCGCGGTGTTCACGAGCCTGTCTTCGAAAATCAAATACGTAACAGCGAAAGAAAATTTACATCTGTGGGGCAACCAACCGGTGAGCGATAGCAAACATCGCGAGCTCAAGACGTGTCGACACGCCGGTTTTGTCGAAGATATTCGAAAGATGCCGCTTCACCGTTTCCTCGCTCAGTGTGAACTGCTTGGCGATGTCGCGGTTGCTGCAGCCTTCCACGATGCAGCCGACAACTTCCATCTCGCGAGGCGTCAGACCGAAGGTCTTTCGCTCCGGAACTGCGGCCTGTTTCATCAGGTCGTGCAGCGCACCTACCAGGTTGACGACGCGCTTTCCGCCGATCCAGTAGTCGCCGGAAACCACGGTGCGGATGGCATTGGTCAAGTGATCGGCCAGCGCATCCTTGAGCACAATGCCGCGAGCGCCAATCTGCAACGCCTCGATAATCTCCTGTGGGGTGACGGTGCTGGTCAGCAGAATGATCTTCACTGCCGGGGAGCCGCTCATAATCGCGCGCATGGCTTCCAGGCCAGGCAGGCGCGGCATATTCAGGTCGAGCAGCAGAATGTCCGGCAGCACGTCCAGGGTCTGTGTAATGGCCTCGTCGCCATCACCGGCCTCGCCGACGACCGAGAAGCCTTCGCTGGCCTGGAGCATGTTACGCACTCCTATGCGCACCACCGGGTGATCATCGGCCAGCAGAATCCGAACAATAGGTGCCTTGCTACGGGCGGGGGAGGTTTTTACCGGTTTGGTCCGCACAGTCATGATCGTTATCAATCAACATGCTTTAGCTTTACTTATCAGAATACGCTGGAGTTGGTCACAACTGTCCAACAATTTATTTATCAACTCAGGAAGATCATCCTTTCGGTAAACGCCTCGTTCCAGACGGGCTGCGGCATTCGCCAGCATTCTGGCGCCGACCATGCCCGCCCCGCCTTTGATCGCGTGAGCCGATCGCCGGACCGAAAGCAGGTCATCTCCGTCTTCATCGGCTAACTGCGGCATTTGAGCAGCTCGATTACGTGCATCTTTCAGGCACACCTCATAGACGTCGGCGAGCGAGGAGGCGGTCATCATTCTTTGCAGCTTGAGATAGACTTCCTCATCCAGCACTACCGCATTTTCGTCATCGGCGTGGTCGGCGGAGGCTCGTGTTGCGCTGAGGTCGATATTGGCGAGCAGCGAATGAAGTTCCGACGGCTCCAATGGCTTGCCCAGAAATCCATCGTAGCCCGCGATGTCACCAGGGGTCGCGCTCATCGCCAAAATGATCGCGTGTGGCAGGAGAGTGCGCATTGCGAGCGCCAGCTCGCGGCCGCATAAGCCCGGCATCTGCAGGTCTGCGAGTACTACCGAGAGATCGCCGCCTTCGGCGAGCTCCGCCGCTTTCTTCACGGCTTGCTCGCCCCCGGAAGTCTGGATCACCTTATAACCCTCGGCGTCCAGCAGCATGCAGATGATGGCGAGACTTATCTCATCGTCGTCAATCACCAGGATTGTTGGTCGCTGCTGACCGACAGCCTCGTTGCTTGGCATAGACGCACACACCTTCAAGGAATGAAAGCCTGAGCCCGAAACCCAACGTGACCTTCTTTGGCGGTCAGTGACCATTCACTGAATATTGCGATGCTCCGAATCGAACAAGCATTGTTTGACCCAAGACAAGGGCATTCCTGCTCCGCGGATTCTAATTCTTTAAATTGCACAGAGATGAACTTCTATTCATTATCCGTTCGCAGAGAATTCAACGTCTTTTTGTGAAAAGTTCCTATTCTCGACCTTATGCACAAAAAACAGAAATCAGCACTTCTCTATTGGGCAGGCCTTATTATCTCATTTCTCTTCTGCGGTTTAGCTCATGCCCAATTCGAAGATGGCAGCCTCGTGGGAACCATCCACGACTCAACCGGAGCGGCGGTAGCGGGAGCAAATATCCAGGTTGTGAACACCGCTACTGGGATTCAGAATACCGCGGTCAGCAATGGCAGCGGGGATTATGAAGTGCTTTCTCTGCGCGTGGGGTCCTATCGCATCACTGCTTCAGCCCCCGGATTCACAAGCGCCGTTGCCAATAACATTACCATCTCCGTTGGGAGCAGGCAGCGTATCGACCTGACCCTGAAGCCCGGGCAGGCGCAGACAACGGTGGAAGTCAGCGACGTCGCCTTGCAGCTCGAGACGGATTCCAGCCAGCGCGGGCAGAACATCACGAACTACCAGAGCGAGGCGCTGCCGCTGGTGACCCGCAACTACTCCGATCTGCTGGGCCTGGTGACCGGTTCGCGCCAGGCGCCTACGGCGGCGACGACCAGCTCCATCAACAGCCTGGTCCGGCAGGGCGCGTACAACGTAAACGGGCAGAGGAGTATGTTTAACAACTTCCTGCTCGATGGCATGGATAACAACGCCTATGGCGAGAGCAACCAGGGATTCGACAATCAGATTATTGCCATTCCGCCGGACTCGGTGGCGCAGTTCAGCGTGGTCACCAACAACGAGAGCGCAGAATACGGAAGGTCTTCGGGGGCGACTATCAACGTCGCCTCGGCGAGCGGAACCAATCAGTATCACGCCACCCTGTACGAGTTTTTGCGCAACACAGATCTGAATGCCGATGGCTTCTTCAAGCCGAATGTGGTCAGCAACACGGGAAGCGTCACGTCATTCAAGAAGCCGGCCTTCAACCGCAATCAGTTCGGCATGAACTTTGGCGGTCCGATCCTAAAGGACAAGCTCTTCTTCTTCCTCGACTACGAAGGCTTCCGCCAGACATTGACGCCGCTCAGCGTGCTGACCCTGCCCACGCAGAACGAGCTAGGAGGCGACCTCGTCGTTCCGGTTAAGGATCCTCGCACAGGCAACATCTATCCGGCCGGCCAGCCAATTCCAACCACCGCGTTCGACCCCCTTTCACTTCAGATCGTCAAAGACTTCCAGAAACTCTCCCTGCCGCAATCCGGCCTCGCCACCACAGGCCTGAACTCCAACGACTATTCCGCGCAGGTCCCCTTTACGGACAACTCCGACAAGGGGGATTTGCGTCTCGACTACCAGCAAAACGCCAGCAGCTCATGGTTCCTGCGCATCAGCGATCGCAAAGAGACGGGCGTAAATTATCCGGCAATTCCGCTGCCGCTGGACGGACAGACGAACGGCACCATCCGCATTCTGGACCAGCAGGTGGCCTTGGGCTATACCCACCTTTTCGGCTCCAACAAGATCGTGGATGCGCGCCTGGGGCTCTCCCGCACCAAGGCCGGCAAATACTCGCTCTCGATCGGCAACAACTCGCTGGGTTACACCATCCCCGGTCTGCCCCAGAATCCGGTGGTCTCCGGCGGCCTTCCCTCGATTGGCATCAGCGGTTTTACCGGCTTCGGGCGGCAGAGCACCAACCCGCAGTGGCAAAACCCAGCGCTGCTCGATCCCAAGGTGAACTATACCTGGGTGAAGGGCAATCACTCGCTGAAGTTCGGCTATGAGTACGAACACATCTGGATGGCGGTGAACGACAACAACCCGCTCTATGGCTCGTGGACCTACGGCAGCGGTTACAGTCTCTGCGACGCGGCGACGTCTCCCTCCTGCGCAACGACCGCCAGCGGCAGCGCGGCACCCACGGCGCCTGTCTCCGATACTTACTGGGCGGACTTCCTCTTCGGAACGACCACCAGCTATCAGCTGGCAAATTACTTCGTCGCGCACCTGCGCCAGACCCTGGACAGTGCCTACGCGCAGGATGACTGGAAGGTTCTTCCCAATCTCACCCTCAATCTCGGCGTGCGTTGGGAATACGGATCGCCTTATTCAGAGTGGAAGAACAATATCTCCAACTTCGATCCCGTTTCGCAGACCGTTCTCACCATCACTCCGGGCGCATCGGGCACCGGGATTACGCCTGTCCATCAGGGTGGCGTCTATGGCAGCACGCTGGTAAATCCCGACCTGAACGACTTTGCTCCGCGCGTCGGTTTTGCCTGGGCGGCATCGCCGAGGACCGCCGTCCGCGCAGGGTTCGGCACATCCTATGTGCACTACACGCGCGCTGGTTCGGGTGACATCCTTGGAATCAACGCTCCACAGGCCCAGTTTGCCGCCGTTACTCAGATTTCGCCCAAGACGACCAACCAGTGCTCCTCGCCGCTGCCCGCCCAGATCATCGCCGTCGGCACTGCGACCCCGAGCTGCTACGCCACGGCCAGCCAGGGGTTCCCTTCGGGATTGGTCACGACCTTCAATCCCGCCACCGATAACATCACCTGGGTTCCGAAAAACACCAGGGACAGTTATGTTGAGAGTTACTTCCTGAGCGTGCAGCAGCAGCTGGCCAAAAACACCCTGCTCGACATCGCTTACATCGGCAATCATGGATTGAAGCTGCAGGGTTTCCTGAACGGGAACCAGAAGAACCCGGCAAATGGCTTCAACCGGCCCTTCCCTAACTGGCCGAGCGATATCACCGAGGCGCTTAACGGGTTCTGGTCGAACTACAATGCGCTGCAGGTGCGATATGAGCAGCGCTTCGTAGCCGGGCTCACCTTGCTCAACTCGTTCACATGGGAACACTCGCTGGACAACGCGAGCGCCTCGCTGGAAGGCAACACGCCCTCCCCTCAGAACGCCTATAACCTCAGGGCCGATTACTCACAATCGGACTACAATCTGCCCATTTCCAACGTAACCAGTCTGGTCTACGAGCTTCCCTTCGGGCGCAGCAAGCGGTTTCTCTCCAGCACCAATGCGGCAACGGATGCGGTACTGGGCGGATGGCAGATCAGCGCCATCAACACCGCGCAGGCCGGCACGCCGTTCAACCTCACCTACACGCCGAATGGCGCCCAGGCAGTATCTCCGCAGATTTCGGCGACCTACCGCGGCGCAAACGAATACCGACCGAACATCGTGCCCAACCAGAAGGTCACGCAGGGACGGTCCAGCCGCGCGGCAAACACCGGCTACGTGAATTACATCAACTACAAGGCCTTCGTGTTGCCGCCGATCAAGGACGCGTCCGGCAACGTGCTCAGCCCGTTCGGCGATGCTCCTCGCAATCCCGGGCGGACGCCTCCGTTCTACGAGACCGATCTGGCGCTGAACAAAAACTTCAGCACCCCGATCGAAGGTCTGAAGATTCAGTTCCGCACCGAGTTCTATAACCTCTTCAACCACACCAACCTGTATTTGCCTAACAGCATCAGCGGCACTCAGGGTACAACCGCGGCAACGCTGGGTGAGGGAGCCACGGCGTCCCTCTCATCGATTAGCGGCGGTGTCCCGACCAGCGGTGGGCAGATTTCGAGCACCTTCGAGCCGCGCATCATTCAATTCGGCTTGAAAGTCATCTACTGAGATCAACACTGCAATCGAAATTCAAGGGAGCTCACGGGGCTCCCTTTTTTCTTTCCCTCCACAGGCTGTACAGTGAACGGGGATGAGCAGCGAAAACGAAGAACTCCGCCAGCAGATCGCCGAGCTCAAAGAACGTGTTGCGCGGCTCGAAGCCCGCCTCGGAGAGACCCCGTCGCACCGCGCCAGCGCAATACCGGCGGCTCACGTTCCTCCGGTTGTGCCGATCGCTGCCGCGCATCCCCCCGCGAAAACCTCGACCGGCAAGTCGCTCGAATCGCGCATCGGATCGCAACTGTTCAATCGCATCGGCATCATCGCGGTGCTGGTTGGGGTAGCCTGGTTCCTCAAGCTTGCCATCGACAACCATTGGATCGGTCCGGCCGGCCGCGTGTTGGTCGGCCTGATCGCCGGTGCGGCCATCGTAGGGCTTTCTGAGCGTTTCCGTGCTACCGGTTACCGGGCTTTTTCCTATTCGCTGAAAGCGATCGCGACCGGGGTTCTCTATCTCTCGCTCTGGGCCGCCTTCTCCCTCTTTCACCTCATCTCCGCCGAGATTGCATTTGCAGCGATGGTCATGGTGACGGCCTCGAATGCGTTGATGTGCTGGATGCAGAACTCAGAAGTGCTCGCCTTCTACGCGGCAATCGGCGGATTCATTACTCCGATTCTTCTTTCCGTGCATCCCGGCAGCGAGCTCACGCTTTTCGGCTATCTCCTGGTTTTGGACATAGCCGTGGTGGCCTTGATCGCCCTGCGCCCATGGTCGCGCCTTCTACTCGCCGCCTTTGCCGGCACAACGTTTTACGCCGTCGGCTGGTACGCCAGCGACTACGCAGAAGAGGAATTTGCGCTGACCCTCTTCTTCATTCTCGCCTTCTTTCTCCTCTTTGCAGTCTCTCCGCAGCTTCTGCGCAACCTCAGGCTGACAAGAGCCTCTGCAAGCCATTTGATTGAAGACAGCCTGGTGCTGCGAGTGTTGCCGGCGCTCAACGCGGCGCTCGGCTTCCTCGAAGTCTTCATATTGATGAGCAATCCCGGCCACATACATCTCCGGCCGTGGATTGCGCTGCCTTTTTCCGCCTTCTACTTGGTGATGCTGCGCCTGGGGCGATGGGGAGCACGGGATGGCGCGCCCGCTGCGCTGCCGCCCATCTACCTCGTGCTCAGTGTCGTCTTCATCTCCATCGCCATACCCATGGAGGCGAATGGCCGCTGGATCGCCATCGGTTGGTTCATCGAATTTGCGGCACTTGTCTGGCTGGCCGCGAGGTATGCACTTTCGTCCCTCCGCGCAATTGCGTTATGGGTGCTTCTGGCCGGCATCATCGCGCTCTTGCTGCCGGTTCACTTCTTCAACCCACCCGTCACGCCGGCCATCCTGCTGAACAGCCGATTCGCAACCTATCTGCTGGCCATCGCTGCGTGTCTCTTTGCCGCGCGCATAGCGATGCCCGGAAAAAGAGTGTCGACAGCAGAAGCAGAGCCCGCGTGGCGCACCATCGCCGGAGTGTCCGGTCTGACCGCGACCGCGCTCCTGATGATCGCAGTCTGCCTGGAGATTCATGCTTACTGGTCGACGTCAGGCGCGCGGCCCGGTCTGCAAGGCAGCTCGATCGATGAGCAGTTCAGCTATTCCGCCTGGTCGATGCTGTTCGGAGGTGCGCTTCTCACCGCCGGCTTCTGGCGGAAGTCGCCCTTTCTGAGATGGCAGGCCCTGGTCATATTGGCGCTCAGTATCGCGAAGGTATTTCTCTTCGATACGCGTCAACTGAGCCAGGGCTATCGCATTCTCAGCTTTCTAGGTCTCGGAGCATTGCTGCTCACCGTGAGCTTCGCGTATCAAAAAGACTGGCTCAACCTCAGGGGCAAGAGTTAGCCGGGAAGGGGTGAGCAAGATTCGCTCGCCCCATTCCGAACTCCGTGGCCGGTGCCTTTGCGCTAACCGTTTTCACCATTTGCCTCTTGGCTGGCTGCTGCTTCAGCGACGGGACTCTAGCGCAGCGATGTCTCCATCTCATTCAGCCAGTCCGGCGGTTTCAGAATTTCGCGGGGCTTCGATCCCTCTGCCGGTCCGACAATGCCGTCTCGCTCCATCATGTCGATCAGGTGCGCGGCCCGTCCATAACCGATGCGCAGCCGCCGCTGCAGAAGGGAAGTGGAGGCCTTGCCGAACTCCAGCACTAGGCGA
>Ga0335075_10017259_pt1 | contig 10740 bp, 8 predicted proteins | sample Lox_Sample_24_FD_206723 | JGI IMG/M metagenome (GOLD analysis project Ga0335075, IMG submission 206723) | Soil microbial communities from Loxahatchee National Wildlife Refuge, Florida, United States - Lox_Sample_2.4 | ecosystem: Environmental > Terrestrial > Soil > Wetlands | place: USA: Florida... | reverse complement strand
GGCGACGATCCGGTCGGTGTCGAAGGCGTTCACGGCGGCGATGTGCTCGGCGACGATGGCGGGCAGCTCAGCGGGCAGTTCAGCGGTCATGGCAGGGTCCTTCCCTGGGTGGTCAGGCCGGCCACCGCGGCCGGCGAGATCCACCCTCGGCGCTCCCTCGGCGGGAGGGTCAATACCCGCGGCGAAGTGGACTCTCCCCTCGTGGGAGGCTTCATACTGGCCGCATGCCCGCCTCGCTGAGCATCGGCGACTTCTCCCGCGCGACGCACCTGAGCATCAAGATGCTGCGCCACTATCACCGCCTCGGACTCCTGGAGCCGTCGGAGGTCGACCTGGACACCGGGTACCGGCGCTACTCCACCGACCAGATCCCGGCGGCGCAGGTCATCCGCCGCTTCCGCGACCTCGACATGCCCCTCGACCAGATCCGCGCCGTCCTCGCGGCTCCCGACCTGCGGTCAAGAAACCAGCTCATCTCCGCCCATCTCACCCGCCTGGAGCTGGACCTGGCCAGGACGCAGGGCGCCGTCGCGGCGCTCAGGGACCTCCTCACCGACCCGGCGGGCATCGCCCCGGTCATCCATCGCCGGGCAGGCGCGGTGACGGCGGCGGCCATCACCGAAGTTGTCGGCCTCGGTGACCTGCTGCCCTGGTACCTGGGCGCGCTGGGTGAGCTGCGGGCCACCCTCGAGGCCCGTGGCATCCACCCGGCCGGCCCACCCGGCGGCATCTACGCCACCGGGCTCTTCTCGCGGGAAAAGGGCGAGGCAACCGTCTTCGTTCCCACCGCGACCGAGGTCTGGCTCCTTGGCCGGGTCGCCCCCCAGGTCATCCCGGCCGCCGAACTGGCGGTCATCGTCCACCCCGGCTCCCATGCCAGCGTGGACCGGTCTTATGGGACACTCGCCACGTACGTCGCCGACCACGCCCTGCGGGTAGACGGCCCGATCAGGGAGTACTACCTCGTGGGCCGCCACGACACCCCGGACGAGAGCGCGTGGCGCACCGAGATCTGCTGGCCCATCTTCAGCACAGGGCCGGCTCGCTAGTTTTCCGGAACGGGCGCGTCGTGGCTGTCGAGCGCCGGATCTAACCCTCCGCGGCCAGCCCGGTGGCCAGGTGCGGGTCACCCGGCCTGTCTCGCCCAGCCGCTGCCCTTCCACGACGACCTCGGTGGTCAGTTCGTGGTTGAGCCGTGACTACCCGACCGGCGCTGGCACCGAAGGTGCCCTAGTCGCCGTTGAAGGCGGGCGGGCGGCGCTCGCGCCTGGCCTGGACTCCCTTGTGGATGTCGTTGGTGGCCAGGGTGACCGGCTGGGCCAGCGCCTCCCACTGCAAGGCCAGCTCGAACCGGTCGCGCGAGCCTTGCGTCAGGCCCGCCTTGGTCAGCCGGGTGGCGATCGGCGCCGCCTCGGCTACGGCCTCCGCGACCTCGAGCGCGCGGCCCACCACGTCGTCGGCGATGTCGCTGACCAGCCCCCAGGCCAGGGCCTCGGCCGCGGTCAGCACCCGTCCGGTGTAGAGCATCTCCCGGGCGCGCGCCATCCCCACGGCTTCGGGCAGCAGCCAGCTGACACCCATTCCGCCGTGGGTGCCCAGCTGCGTGAACGGGGCGCTGAACGTCGCCGACGGCGCGGCGCAGCGCAGGTCACAGGCCAGCGCCAGGCACAGCCCGGCCCCCACCGCCGGGCCGTTGACCGCCGCCACCACCGGCACATGGATCTGCTGCGGGGCAAGCCACGCCCGGTAAAAGGGAAGCATCTTGTCCCGTAGCCGATCCGGAGTGTTGTCGCTGAGGTTGCCTTGATCCAGCCACGACAGATCCGCGCCCGAGCAGAACGCGCTGCCGGTCCCGGTCACCACCACCGCTCGCAGTGACCGGTCCCCGGCAACTTTGTCCATCACCACGGTCCACGCCGACGTCAGCTCCGACGTCATCGCGTTCCGCAGTTCGGGCAGATTCAGCGTGACCAGAGCCACGCCAGGCGAGGCGAGCTGTAGATCCACCAGCCCTTCCAGCCCACGTGTCATGCCGCCCCTTTCCGGCCTAGCTAGCGGCGTAGAGAATGTCGTAAGGGCCCTGCTTGAGCTGGCATTCCTTCAGCCCGGAGCTCGGGAACCCGCTGTGCAGCGAAGGAGTCGCGGTCCAGTTCAGGGCCAGACCGGGAACGTTCGTCGTCAGGTTGGACGTGGCGTCGAGCGCGGCCGCCAGCTTCGCGCCGTCGAGCGAGTTCGCCGTCTCGACCGCGTGCGCGATCGCGAGCAGGTAGAAGTACCCGATCACGATGCCGGAAGTCGCCGGGTTGAGCCCGATCTTGGCCTGCGCCGCCTGGAGCAGCGCGGTGTTCTCGGGTGTCAGCAAGGTGGACGTCGGCTGCCCCGGCGTGTAGGAGATGTCGCAGCCGTCGACCGTCCCCGGCGGGACCTGGGAGGCGGTGATGCCGAAGTCGTTCAGCCCGCCCCAGCCGACGATCTTGGGTGCCCAGCCGATCTGCTTGAGTCCGGCGACCATGGCCGGGATGCCGGTGAACCCGGTCGGGAACAGGGTCTGAATCCCGGACTCCTTCGCCTCGGTCAGCGGGGTGGTCAGGTCGATCGCGGTGGGCGAGTAGGTGATCGTCTTGACGAACGTCAGGCCGGCCGCCTTGGCGTCGGCCTCGGCGTCGGCCGCCAGTTCCACGCTGAACGAGGTGCCGTCAGAGAGGATGCCGATGTCGTTGTCGCCGTGGGCCTTGGCCCAGTTCACCATCAGCTGGGCGTACTGCGCGTTCGATGGGCCGGTGCTGAACGCGGTCGGATTCTGCTGCGAGTTGAACAGCGCCGCCGCGCCGTCCCCGTTGACCACAAGCACGTGCTGCTGCATCAGGTAGGGCTGGTCCTGGTTCTGCGCCGAGGACAGGGAGTCCTCCATGATGATCGTGTTGCCCTGAGAGACGATCTGCCGGGCGATGCCCAGCGAGGTCGCCGGGTCGCCTTGGTCGTTGTAGTTGGTCAGGGCGAACTTGTGGCCGCACACGCTGTCGTGCGCGTTGAAGTAGCTGACCTCGATGTTGGACTCGATCTCGCCCAGCTGGCCCGACTGTGAGGTCGGCCCGCTCAGCGGAATGATGTTGGCGATCTTGATGGGCCCGGCCGGAATGTTCGAGCACTGGCCCCCGCCGGTCGCTGCGTTATCGCCTGCCGCGGCCGAACTGGAGCTGGAGCCGGAACTGCAGGCCGCCACGCCCGCCAGCAGCACCGCGGCCGCGACGGGCAACAACCCATGACGGAAGCCGGCCATGCGCAACTGTCCCATGTGCGGTCCTTTCGAGGTCAGATGTCGAACTTGGTTACATAATCTAGATCGGTCCCCACGACATGTCGACAACTATCAAATTTATAGTTTTATAACGATTGAATGACTTTTTGCTTGTCATCAAGCGAACGTCCAGGCGGCCGGCTGCGCGCGCTACGGCGGTCTCAGCGGGACGCGCCCAGCCAGTCGCTGACCCAGGGCGGGATGACCGGGGTGCCGAAGGAAGCCGTGGCGGACGGCCCTGGGTGACTGCGGACGCCGGCCCAGCCCGGGCGGGCGACCAGTTCCGCGCCGCGCAGGGCGGTGGCGTCGCCGGCCCACAGCAGGCGGGCGACCAGGTCGGCCACCGGCGAATGGTCCGCTGATTCCGCGGTCTCCAGGCTGAGCGAGAACACGTCGATCAGTTCGGGCCTGAGCAGGCTGCCGCAGCGGGCCAGTTGCGCTACGGCCTGCCCGGCCGGGCGGAGCGGCGGCGATGTGGCGTCGGCCAGGTGCATGACCCGGATGGGCCGCGAGGTGCGCACGGCGTGCCGCGCCGCGGCCTGGAGCCAGCCCGCGTGGGTCAGCACGTGGTCCGCGGTCGCCGAGTAACCGGCCAGCGTCTGCTGCCACGACGCCGAGCCTGGTCCTGGCGGGCTGGCGGGTGCGGCTGGCCGCGGGGCGGCGGGCGCGACGACCACGGCGTCAATCCCCCCGGCCGCGGTGGCGGCGTGCTCGAGGGCCGCTCCGGCCGCGGCGAAGCCCGCGGGCAGCGGGGCAAGCTGGCCAGCGGCTGGCCGGGTGGCCAGGGGCCGGCCGGCGGCGTCGATGGCGGTCAGGCCGCAGCGGGCCAGCGCGGCGGCGAGCGCGCTGGCGATGGCCGGGTTGTCGGTGATGACCAGGCAGTTGGCGGTGGCCGGGCCGGAAACCGGGCCGGTGGTGCCTGGCTGGTCGAAGACGGGGCCGAAACGGGCGTTGGCGCCGCCGGTCGAGCGCTGCCCGGCCTCGGCCGGGCCCAGGACGACAGGGACCAGCGTGTCGAGCGAGGCGGCGAAGTCGGCGGTGTGTTCCGTGCGGACGGCCTCGAGCAGGCGCGGGGGCGAGATCACGGAGAGTTCGGGGCCGGCCGAGAAGACGACCTGGCCGCGGCATGACCCGGCCTCGGCGCTGGCCAGGTAGGCGGCGAGCGGGGCCATGTCCGAGGCCGGCGGCAGGCCGGAAAGGTCCAGGCCGCCGCTCCGGCTCCGGTCGGGGTCGGCGCCGGTCACGGCTCTCGTGGTCATTCTCGTGGCGGCGAGCGGCGACAGGGCGTTGAGCGCGATCCCCTCAGGCAGCAGGCCGCCCAGGCCCCAGGTCACGGCGGCGACGGCCCGTTTGGCGCAGGCGTAGGCGGCGCCGTCGGCGGCCGCGCGGGCCAGCCCGGCGCCGGACGTGACACCGACGATCCGGCCGTAGCCGGCTGCCGTCATGATCGGCAGCGCCTCGGACAGGACGTTCAGATACCCGTTCAGGTGGACGTCGAGGACGGCCCGCCAGTCGTCCTCCGAGGTGTCGAGGAACGGCGCGAAGCGCAGGATGCCCGCCGGGTTGACCACGATGTCCAGCCCGCCGAACTCGGCGGCTACCTCGGCGAACAGCGAGCGGACCGCGACGCGATCGGTCACCGACGCCGTGGACGCCCTGGCCACGCCCCCCTCGGCCGTGATCCGCCGGGCCGTCTCGGCCGCGGTCGGCTCGTTCAGCGGTTCCCCCTGCAGGCCAACCCCGGGGTCCATGGCCACGACGGCGATGCCCCGGCGGGCGAGCTCGAGTGCCACCGCGGTGCCGATGCCGCCGCCGCCTCCTGTCACCACCGCGGCGGGCCTCCGGTCGGTCATGGTGCTCCCTTCCGCGTGAGCGGGATGCCGTACACCGGGCGCGTTGACGCCCGGTAAATAGATCGTAATACTTATAAGTATCGAATAATAAGTTCCCTGGGAAGCGAGACCTGGCAGATGGCATTCCCTAAGCGGCAGGCGGCCATAGTCGGCACGTACACCACCGAGCAAGCGCGGAACCTCGAGCGGACGTCGACCTCGCTGGCGGTCGAGGCGATCAAGGGCGCGCTGGCCGACGCGGGCCTGACGCCCGCCGACGTCGACGGGGTGGTGCCGATGGGCGCCGGGGGCGAGGCCCCGCACCGGCCGGAGATGTTCTGGGCGGCGCAGTTCGGCGGCCGCCCGATGTCCTACGGCGAACTCGGCTACCCCAACGGCGTGACCAAGGCGGCGCTGGCCATCGCGGGCGGGCTGGCGAACGTGGTCGTGGTGTTCTGGGGCAAGGCGGGCTGGAAGGTGGGGCCGGGCGGGCGGCCCGTGCCCAAGAACGCGCCGCGCGGGTATGACTGGGCAGGCGACGCGCACGGCGCGTACATGACGCCGTGGTACGCGATGTGGGCCCAGCGGTACATGCACGAGTTCGGGGTGACCAGCGAGGACCTGGCCGAGGTGGCGGTCTTGCACCGGCACCACGCGACCCTCAACCCGGACTCGGTGATGGGCGGCAGGGGCGAGATCACCGTCGAGGACGTGGTCGGCTCCCGGATGATCTCCAGCCCCCTGCACCTGTTCGACTGCGCCATCGACACCGACGGCGGCTACGCCATGGTGGTGGCCTCGGCCGAGGTGGCGCAGGGCACGCGGGGCAAGCCGGTGTGGGTGATCGGCGGGGCCGAGGCCACCCACACCGACGGCTACACCACCATCGACGCGCCCTGGTTCCCCGAGCAGGGGCATTCGGTGCGGCGCTCGGGTGACATCGCCTTCGCCCAGGCCGGGGTGACGCGTGATGACATCGACGTCGCGGGCCTGTACGACTGCTTCACCATCACCGTGCTTCGCGACCTGGAGGAACTCGGCTTCTGCAAGATCGGTGAGGGCGCCGCGTACGTCAAGGAGGGCCATACCCGGCTGGGCGGGTCGATGCCGGCCAACACCGACGGCGGGCTGCTGTCCAACACCCACTGCGGCATACCGCACGGGCTGTTCACGGTCGAGGTCGCCCGCCAGCTGCGGGGCGAATGCGGCGCCCGCCAGGTCCCCGGGGCCAAGATCGGCCTCTCGCTCGCCCAGGGCGCCTCGGTACACGGCTACGCCGGCACCTTGATCATGGCCGTGGACTGACGGCGACCTCCAAGAACCCGGGGTCCGTCACGCGCTGGAGCATGGCGGACCCCGGTTCGTCGTGTTTGGGAGAGGTCGCACAATGACCCGCTATCGTTCGCGAGCGGACGTTCTGGCCCGGTGGGCCACGGGGCCAATAGAACGGAGCCGGTGGGCCACGGGGCCAATACGCCCGTCGTTTGCAGCCTCGGTGGCGCTTCACGTTTGGCGCACCAGTCACTTCCGTTTGCCTTGCGCTGGTGCGCAAGGCGTCCGGACGTGCGCAAGGACACGCCGCGTCAAGACACCACTGGTCACGCCAGTCCCTCTCGGGACGCAGCAGCTAGCGGGCGACCCAGCGCCACATGGTGATGTCCTCGCCGGGGATGTCCTGGTAGGCGACCTCGATGGGCATGCCGACGCGGACGTCCTCGGGGGCGGTGCCGACGAGGTTGCCCAGGATCAGGCACGGGCGCGGCTGCTCGACGAGCTCGCCGAGGGCGATCACGTACGGCACGTCGGCGTTGAACGCGCCGGGGCCGCGGTGGCAGACCGTGTAGGTGTACACGGTGGCCTCGCCGGAGACCGGGGTCCAGGTCAGGTTCTCTGACAGGCAGCTGCGGCAGGCCGGGTAGGGCACCCAGTTGTAGTCGCCGCAGTTGTCGCACCGGGGTATCGCGAACTGGTGGGCGCGCAGCGCGTCGAAGAAGGGCTTGTTCTCCGGCCGGACCTCTGGCAGCGGCTTGAGGTACGGGGCGGGGGCGGGGTCGAGGACGGTCATCTGCGTTTCTCCTAATCGACGGCCATGACGAGGGTGCTGGCCAGGCCGTGTACGGCCCAGCCCTGCTGCAGCGAGACGCCGAGCTTCGCGTCAGGGACCTGCCGCTGTCCGCACTCACCGCGCAGCTGGCGGACCACCTCGATGGTGTGCATGCCGGATGGGTCGCCGCAGTGGCTGTTGGACAGCAGCCCGCCGTCGGTGTTGGCCGGCATCGACCCGCCCAGGCGCAGGTGGCCCTCCTTCACGTAGTCGGCTCCCTCCCCCAGCTTGCAGAAGCCCATCTCCTCCAGGTCGCGGATGGTGGTGACGGTGAAGCAGTCGTACAGGCCCGCCACGTCGATCTCGTCGCGGGAGATGCCCGCCAGGCCGAAGGCCCGGTCGGTCGCCTTGCGCACCGCCTTGCCCTGGTTGGGGAACCACGGGTCGTTGATGGTGGCGTAGAAGTCGGTGTAGTAGGCCTCGGCGCCGCCCAGGATCCAGACTGGCTTCTTGCGGCAGTCCCTGGCCCGGTCGGCACTGGCGATCACGACGGCGTAGCCGCCATCGTTGTCGATGGAGCAGTCGAGCAGGTGCAGGGGCTCGCACACGTACCGCGAGGCCAGCACGTCCTCGACGGTGATCTCACCGCGGCTGCCCATGACCGAGTCGGGGTTGAGGGTGGCGTGGTAGCGGGTGAAGACCGCCACTTCGGCCAGGTCGGCGCTGGTCACGTTGAACTCGTGCATGTAGCGCTGGGCCCACATGGCGTACCACGCCGTCATGTAGCCGCCCGCGGTGGCGAAGCTCCAGTCGTCTGGCACCCGCGGCGCCTTGTCCGCGGTTTTCGTCCCGCCGGGCCCGGTACGGGCGCCGGCGCGGCCGAAGAACAGCACCGCGACGTCGGTCAGGCCCGCCGCGATCGATGCCGCGGCCTTGGCCAGCTGACCGGACGCGCCGCCGGTCTCGACCAGGCTGAGCGGCCGCTCGCCGAGCTGCTCGGCCCAGAACTGGTGCGCCGTGGTGCCGGGGACGTGCGCCGCGCCGCTCATCGGCAGCAGGCCGTCGATGTCGGCGGTGGTCAGCCCCGCGTCGTCAAGCGCGCCCTTGATCGCCTCGAGCTGGAGCGAGAACGAGGTGCGTTCTGGCAGCTTGCCTTGCTTCGTGGTGTAGACGCCCACGATCGCGGCTTGCCGCTTGGGAAATGGCACGACTTCGCTCCCTTACGCGGTGACGACGATCAGGGCGTCGACGGCCTTGGCCACGTCGCCGTCGACCCGGATCGGGTTGATGTCGACCGAGTCGACTTCTGGCAGCTCCAGGGCGAGGGCGCCGAGGCCGGTCATCGCCTTGGCGATCACGGTGGCCTGCTGCTCGGAGAGGCCGCGGCTGGCGGTGCGCAGCCGTCCTTCGGCGATGCGGGCCACGGCGTGCTCGGCCTGCCGCTGGGTGAACGGGGGCCGCAGCAGGACCGTCCCGCCGACGATTTCGATCAGCACGCCGCCGATACCCACGGCGATCATGGGCCCGAACACCGGATCCCGCTGGAGCCCGCAGGAGATCTCCACCGCGGCGGGGACCATCTCCTGGACCAGGACGCCCTCGACCTTAATGTCGGGATTGGCGGCGCGGATGCTGGCCAGCATCTCCTCGTACCCGTCCCTGACGTCCGCGTCGCCTTGCAGGCCGAGGCGCAGGGCGCCCGAGTCGGACTTGTGCGGCAGGCCGTAAGACAGCACCTTGAGCGCGACCTTCCCGCCCAGCTCGCGGGCCGCGGCCACCGCAGCGTCCGCGGAGTCGGCGATGATCTCGCGGCTGACCGGAATGCCGTACTCGGCCAGCACCTGCTTGGCCACCGACTCCAGAACGAACGCCTGGCCAGCCTCGCGTTCGAGGAGCGCGCGAACCCTGGTGACGCGATCGGCGTCAAGTCGCGGTGGCTCGACGGACTCGCGCCGGCGCATGGACTCGCTGAACGCGGCCACGGCGCCGATCGCGCGGACCGCGCGGGCCGGGTCGGTGTAGACGGGGATGCCCATCGCGGCGATGTCCGGCGCGGACAGGGTGGTCGCCACCACCAGCGGCTTGTCGGTAGCGGCCCAGACCTTCTTGGTCGCCTCGGTCTCCCGCTCCCCCACGTACCAGATGAGCGGCAGCACCGCGTCGACGCCGTCCGAGGCGGCGAGGCCGCCGTACACCGCGTCGAAGTTCTCCATATTGAAGTTGCCGGTGGTGTCCACCGGGTTGGCCGCGCTGCCGAAGCTCGGCAGCAGGCTTTGCAGGTGCGCGCGGTCCGCGTCGGGCAGCACGGGCACGGTGAGGCCGACCGTCTCGGCCACGTCAGCCATGAGCGCGCCGGAGCCGCCGGACTGGGTCAGGACGCCGAGCCGGCGGCCCGCCATCCGGCGGCCGGTCTGCAGGGCCAAGCCGAAGTCGATCATCTGCTCCACGCTCGAGGCCTGGATCAGGCCGTACTGCTTGCAGATCGCGTCGTACACCGCGCCGGAGCCGGCGATCGAGGCCGTGTGGCTGAGCGCGGCCCGCGAGCCCTCGGCCGTGTATCCGGCCTTGACCGCCAGCACGGGCTTGCCCAGCTCCGCCGCCCGCGCCGCGACCTCGACGAACACCTCGGGCGAGCGCACCGCCTCGAAGAAGGTCAGCACGACGCCGACCTCGGGCTGCTCGATCATGTAGCGCAGGCTCCTGGCCACGTTCATGTCGGACTCGTTGCCCGTGGACAGGTACCAGCTCACGTGCAGGCCGGCGGTGATCGCCTTGAGCAGGATGTAGGAACCGAACCCGCCGCTCTGCGAGACCACCGCGACCGGCCCAAGCTTCGGCCGGTCCATGTCCACGGGGATGGCGAAGGTCGCGGCGACCTTCCGCTGGCCGTTGTAGAAGCCGTTGCAGTTCGGGCCGACGATGGGGAAGGCGTGGGCGCGCGCGACGTCGGTCATCCGCTGCTGCGCGCTCTTGCCTTCGGCGCCAGCCTCGGCGAAGCCCGCGGCGAGCACGACCGCTCCCCCGATGCCGCGCGCCGCGGAGTGCTCGATGATGTCGGGCACGGTGACCGCGGGAGTGAGGATCACCGCCATGTCCACGGCTTCTGGCAGGTCATCGACGGTGGGATAGGCCCTGACGCCGTGCACTTCCGACCGTCGCGGGTTGACCGGGTAGAGCCGCCCGGGGAAGTCGCGGTGCAGGTTCTGGAAGACCATGCTGCCCAGTCCCGCCTCCGACGCTCCCACCACGGCGACCGACTCTGGCGAGAACAACCGCTCCACGCCGGGCTGGCTCGACAATTCGTCGGCTCGACTGTCAGGGTCAGGAGATGCCGGGCGCTGGGGCATGTCCATGTTCCGCCCTCCGCTGTCTTCGGTAACTTGAAATACTTGGTTAAGTATCTAACAATCTAGCCGCGCAGAGCAACCTCACGCTAGATGGGGGCCGCGGCGGCCGGGCTGCTAGCTTGTGATCTTGATCTCTATTATTTAAGAACTATCGAAACTATTGACCCGGGGCGCAGGTCCCACTGCTGGCGTGCCCATAGAGGGTAACAAGGCAGCCAA
>Ga0335075_10017258_pt1 | contig 10740 bp, 11 predicted proteins | sample Lox_Sample_24_FD_206723 | JGI IMG/M metagenome (GOLD analysis project Ga0335075, IMG submission 206723) | Soil microbial communities from Loxahatchee National Wildlife Refuge, Florida, United States - Lox_Sample_2.4 | ecosystem: Environmental > Terrestrial > Soil > Wetlands | place: USA... | reverse complement strand
TGATGTGGTGCATCTCGCCTCAGGGCGGCAATGGGGCGAGCTTTCTGGGTCCCGTGCACTTCATCCCGCTGCCGACCGCCATCCGCGCCCGCAGCGAAATCCAGATTGCAAAAATCCAGTAGGCGGCGGCCAGCGCCGCAGGGGAGAAATCGTCATGTCCAACATTAAGGATTCCGCAGGCGACCCGGCCAGGACCGTTCAGGACTACATCGATGAGGGGCCGATCTGGCCCGATGGAACGCGTCTTCCCTCTGTGCCCATGACCCAGATGCAGCGCCTCATCTGGCTGCTGGCCGCGGCCGGCAAGTTCTTTGAGGGCTTCGTGGTCTTCATGACCGGCGTGGCGCTCCCGCTGATTGCGCACGAGTTCCAGATCACCCCCACCCAAAAAGGCATGGTAGCGGCGGCGAGCCTCTCGGGCATTCTGGTGGGAGCGCTCGGACTGGGCAGCCTGTCGGATACCTTCGGCCGCAAGTCGATGTTCATCGTGGAGATGGTCATCTTCACCGCTTTCCTGGGCGCGGCGGTCTTCTGCACCAGCTTTACCTCGCTGGTGTTCTGCCTCTTCGGTCTGGGCCTGGCGCTGGGCTGCGATTATCCGACCGCGCACATGATCATCTCGGAGAACATTCCGAGCAAGAGCCGCGGCAAACTGGTGCTGGGGGCGTTTGCCTTCCAGGCCGTGGGCGCGCTGGGGGGAGCCGCCGTCGGGTATGCGGTGCTGCTCGCCGTGCCGAATCTGAACGCGTGGCGCTGGATGTACGCTACCGCGGTGGTGCCCGCGATTGCGGTGACGGTGGGCCGGTTCTTCATCACGGAGAGCGCCAACTGGCTGCACACGCGCGGGGCGACGGAGCGCGCGACAGCAGCGGCGCGCAAGCTGCTGGTGCGGAAACCGCAGTATCCGCAGAGTATCGTCCTGGCGGACCGGGCTGCCGCCAGGGGCTCCGATCACGGCGGCGGCTCATTTCTGGATCTGTTCGGCAGGCGCTATCGCCGCGCCACGATCTTCGCCTCCGTGCCGTGGTTCCTTCAGGATCTGGGCACCTACGGGATCGGCCTGTTTGCGCCGACGATTCTGGCCGCAGCCGTCGGGCAAAAGGTGGAGCATGTCCGCAGCATGAGCGACCTGATCTCCAACGCGACGCTGGCCGCGCGCGGCGACGCGATGATCACGACGCTGTTGATTATCGGCATTGCCTTTGCGGTGATGCTTGCCGACAAGGTGGGCCGCATCCGGCTGCAGATTTTCGGATTCATCGGCTGCGCGGTGGGCCTGCTGATCGCTTCCTTCTCAGTAGGCGCGGTGGGCAGCCTGAAAATCACTCTCATTTTCGTCGGCTTCATGCTCTTCGACTTCATGACCAACCTCGGCCCGAACGCACAGACCTATTTGCTGGCCGGCGAGGTGTTTCCCACCGCCGTTCGGGGCAAGGGCGCGGGCTTCGCGGCGGCGTTTGCCAAGATCGGCGCGGTGATGACGACGTTCCTGTTCCCCATTCTGCTGGCGACCATCGGTACACGCATGCTGCTGTACAGCCTCGTGATCGCGTTTGTGCTGGGCGCCGTGGTCACCTGGTTCTTCCGCATCGAGACAACCGGGGTCAATCTGGACCGTATTGGCGAGGAATCGGAGCAAGCCGAGCCGCGGGCCGCTGTGGCTTAAAATCGAAAGCCGGTCGGCTGTCGGCGGCGCCCCGGCGGCGCCGCCGAGTCCTCCTCATCATTCCGTTGCAAGGCTCCGGGACCGGCGGCGCAGGCGAATACTCAACCCCCGAACCAGCGTGACGACGCAGAAGGTCACGGCGGCGTCGGTGGGCGAGCCGCCTGCGCGATCTGTCCGATCCTCAATACGAGTTTCCCGAGCAGAATGCGAAGATCTTCCAGTTCGTTCAGGGGTACATACCCCGGTTTATCCAGGCTTCTGCGAATCTCCAGCGCCGACTGCTGCGCCTGCCTTACTGCAGCAAGGTCGCCATCGTGAACCCGCCTTCCTTCCTCGGCCGTGAAGTACGCCGGCGGCTGATGTCCGTCGTTTGCTGACCACAGTTCTGCGGTCGACATGGCGGCGACAGTGCCCTCGAGGGCGTCCAGCCGGGCCCGCAACTCGCGGTTCTCCGTGTGCAGAGACGCGATCTCTCGTCGCAGTGCTTCAGCAAGCGCACCCGATGGCCCGCGCGTTCGGGAGCGAGCCCACGCATCCAGTTCTTCCGGAATCGCGATCACGGCGCGATGCGTGGGTTCGGTTTGCCGCCGTACCGGCAGGCCGGCTTCGCGCTCCCAGCGCTGCACGGTGCGAACGCCTTTGCCAAGATACTGCCCGATTTCCTTCCAGGAGGTGAGGATATGTGGCATATGGGGTCGGCCCGGGGGTACTGCACAACCCGTCTTAACCTAAGGAGATATTATGCGACAATCTTGTCCGCGCAGAACATCGATCGATGAGGTTCGGGCCGGGTATCGAGCCACGCGGTGAGCCGCGGAATTCCCGGGACTGCGCCACAGAGCCCCGGATGAGCCTGATCTTGAATGCTTCCCGCCGGACAGCGCCACTTTTTGGCGTAACTTTGCACCAGTTCCGGAGCACCGATAACTTGACTCGCCGCCTTTCCGCGAACATACTCTAGGATAGTCAACCTATAAGTGCCCTGATAGCCAGATATTCACACGATAAGTTGGCAGATCCCTCTCCCCGGAATGCCTAAGTTGGAACCGCACGCTGCCGTAGATGGCGCTGAACACCGTCTGGCAGTCTGCTGAGGTTCACAAAGTGGAGAGGCGCGTAATCGGGGTTCCTTCGCTCACAGTTCACACGCCTCCTTCCGCCGGCCGTGAAAGCGGCGTGCGGTTCCAGGCCCGGATCGTGGGTCAGTCGCTGACGGGAGGGCATCGAAGTGGTGAGCAACTGCGCAAATCCGGCTTGCGGCAAACCGCTCCATTACCTGCGGGAGGGCCGTGTTTTCCTCTTTCACATTGCCGAATGTGCGCCCGGTTCAACCGCGGCCGGCACGCCCCACCTCGAACACTACTGGCTGTGCGGCGACTGCGCCAGGCGCATGAGGCTGGTGAAGGACGCTCTGGGCATCCATATCATCGAGAGGATGGCAGCGGTTCCCGAATTCGGTGAAGACCGCGAGGCAGTGCCGCCCCTGAGGGCGAAATGAAAAACGCGGCCACTCCCTCGGCCGCGTCCATTGCACGTCTGCGGCAACCGGAATTCCGTTGCCCCGCCAGGCGCGGAGGCGCCGGGAAACCCCGCCACCTCAGCCGCAACGTCGAGCCTTCGCAGATCCCCACTCCCCCGGGCGCGCTCGTCTGGTGCGTCCACTGCTACCAGCTCCTGGGCAGCGCGCGCACGCGGCGGCGGCGCCTCGATCTGGAGCGGGCGCACAACTGCCCGGAGAAACGGCTGGCAAAACTGCCGGCCTCGCCGCCTCCCTATAACTGAGCCTGCTTCGGGACCGCTGCGCACAGGGGCGCCCGCAGCGGATACCCGGTTTATCTCCTGATCCCCTCACTCTCCCGACTTGATCTCCCCGATACAATGGCATCTCCAGCCGTTTGCACCGAGTAGCGGATTCGAGCGGCGATTCGCAATCGCCGCCGGAGGTGGGATTGACGAGAGAATTTGCCGGAGAGCTGATCTCCGAAGCCGTGGCGCTGTTCATCATCATCGCCTTCGGCGACTCGGTGGCGGCGATGTACAACCTCTACGATCCCAGCCCCTACCAGCATGCCTACTGGGGGCTGTGCATCGCGTGGGGCCTTGCAGTCACCATCGCCATCTATACCACCGGCTCAGTCAGCGGCTGCCACGCCAATCCCGCGGTCACGCTGGCGCTGGCTCTCTATCGAAAATTCCCGTGGAAGAAGGTACTGCCGTACTGCGCGGCGCAAACCGTCGGCGCGCTGCTGGGCGCGGGCATCGTCTACCGGCTCTTCGGTCCGGTGATCGACCAGTTCAACCTGGCGCATCATCTCACGCGCGCAGCGGGCGGCGCGGCGGGGGTTTTCTTCACGCACCCGGCTGCGGGCATCACGGTGATGCACGCCTTCGGCGACGAAATCATCCTGACCGCGTTCCTCATCTTCGGCATCTTCGCCATCACGGAGCAATACAACGAGATGGCTCCGGGGGCGAACTTCGGTGCGCTGATCATCGGGTTCCTGGTGGCGCTCATCGGAGCGTCGATGGGGTACCTGGAGGCGTGGGCTATCAATCCCGCGCGCGACCTGGGGCCGCGGGTCTTCTGCTTCCTCACAGGCTGGGGAGTCGCGGCGTTTCCCTCGCCGGAGAGCTACTGGTGGGTGCCGATTGTCGGCCCGCTGATCGGCGGAGCCCTGGGCGGCGCGGCGTACCAGACGCTGATCCATCCCTTCCTGCCGGCGCGGAACCGGGCACGACAGGCGCTGAAGACCGAGCAGGCCGGCTGAGCCATCGCTGCATGATGCCGGATCGCAGCTCGCTCTGGTCTTCGCTCGCCGGCAACTTCGATGTGCTGGTGATCGGAGGCGGCGCGACCGGGCTCGGCGTTGCGGTGGATGCGGCGACGCGCGGCTACCGCACGGCGCTGGTGGAAGCAGGCGACTTCGCACAGGCGACCTCGAGCCGCGCCACCAAGCTGGTGCACGGCGGCGTGCGTTATCTCCAGAGCGGGCAGATTCACCTGGTGCGCGAGGCGCTCGCGGAGCGCTCGATTCTGCTGCGGGCCGCGCCACACCTGGTGCGGCGGCAGGCGTTCGTGGTGCCGGTGTACCGGCGCTGGGAGCTGCCCTGGTACGGCGCGGGACTGATGCTTTACAACCTGCTCGCCGGGCGGGCGAGCCTGGGCTCCACGCGGATAACGGGCGCGGCGATTGCGGAGCGTGTGCCGGGGCTCAGGCGCGCTGGACTGAAGGGCGGCGTGGTCTACTATGATGCGCAGTTCAACGATGCCCGCCTGGCGCTTGCGCTGGCGAGGACGGCGATCGACCACGGCGCGACGGTGATGAATTACGTGCGCTGCGAGAGTCTGATCCACGAAGGCGGGCGGGTTTGCGGCGCAGTCGTGCGCGACGCGGAGAGCGGCGCGACCACGACGGTCCGCGCCAGAGCGGTCATCAACGCGACGGGAATTTTCAGCGACGAGCTGCGGAAGATGGACGATCCCAAAGCCGCGCCGATGCTGGTGCTGAGCCGCGGAACGCACATCGTGGTGGGAGCGAACGCGCTCGGCAGCGAAACCGCGATCATCGTGCCGAAGACGCGGGATGGGCGGGTGATCTTTGCCATCCCGTGGCAGGGCCGCGTGCTGATCGGGACGACGGACGTGGCCGCCGCGTCGCCGGCCGTAGAGCCGGGACACACCGAGGAAGAAGTCGACTATCTGCTGGAGCAGATCGAGCCCTATCTGGAGCGGCCGATCGGCAAGCGCGACATCCTGTCGGTCTATTCGGGGCTGCGGCCGCTGGTGAGCGGCAAGGCGGCGAAAACCTCGCAGCTCTCGCGCGAGCACCACATCGAGTGCTCGGCGGCAGGGCTCATCTCGATCGCCGGCGGCAAGTGGACGACCTACCGGCGCATGGCCGAAGACACGCTGAATTTTGCCATCCGGCGCGGGATGCTCGAGGATGCGCGGTGCGTGACGCGCACGCTGAGGATCCACGGGGCTGCGGAGGACCTGGGCGAGTATGGCAGCGATGCGGCTGAGCTCGAGGCACTGATCGCGGCAGAGCCTGACTTAGCGGACAGGATCGACGCGGCGCTGCCCTGTACCTGGGCCGAAGTGGTCTATGCGGTGCGTTTGGAGATGGCGCGGACGGTCGAAGATGTGCTGGCGCGCAGAACGCGGGCGCTGCTGCTGGACGCCCAGGCCGCGGTGCGCTGCGCTCCGCAGATCGCGGCGCGAATCGCGCGCGAGCTAGGGCGCGATGCGGCGTGGGAGCAAGCGCAGGTGCGGGAGTTTACTGAGCTGGTTCGGGAGTATTATTTCGTGCGGTGAGCTCGACGGAATACCGTCGGTATCGACTTTGAGCTTGTCATTCCGGTGCGAGGAGCGCGTACAACTCAACAAACTACCACTTTTAACTTTTCGAGCGCGGCATCCGTATGCACGAAGTTACTCCACGGTGAAAACCGGCCTGCATCGTGATGAAAATCGTTACTTTCTGCATCGCCGAAGATAGACCGGAGACAACGGCCGCGTATATCATCCCCTTCGGGTTCAGGCCGCGTGGAGTTCCGCGAACCAACGAACCAGTCCACTCAGTAACAAACAAGGAGGGCGAGATGAAGTTTGCCGGATTGCGAAACACGTTGATCTTTGCTGCCAGCGTATTGCTGGCCGCGAGCGCATACCCGCAGAATGGTTTCCAGCTGCACAGCCCCGAATTTGAGAACAACGGCACGCCGCCGCTCTCGATGATCCTGAACGAGCAGAGCAACGGCGTGAATGTCTGCACGGCCAGCGGCGCGGCGGGCGGCGATCTGTCGCCGGAGCTCTACTGGACCCAGGCGCCCCCGAACACCGTCTCGTTTGTCGTCGTCCTCTACGACACCACCGCCGCCTTTACCCACTGGGGCATCTACAACATCTCCGGGCGCGCGAATGGGTTGCCGCAGAATGCGGGCGTGGCCTCCAGCAAGTACGGCATGCAGATCGAGAACGACTTCGGTCTGGGCCAGCAGTACGACGGTCCGTGCCCGCCGGCCGGCGTGACGCCGGAGATTCACAATTACGTCTTCACCGTCTACGCGCTGAGCACCACGCTCACTCTGCCGTCGTCGACGAACTTTCCCGCGAACGCCGAGACGCTCTATCACGCGCTGATCCAGGCGGGCGAGCGCGGCCAGATCCTCGGCCAGGCAAGCCTGACGGGCCTCTATTCCGCCACGCCGGGGACAGGACACACGGACTGATACCAGTCCTCAGTTGCCAGATCCCAGTCCTCACTTTTCGAGCGGGTTTCCCGGGTACGCATGAAACCCGCTCGGGATCATCAACCTACTTCCGCAGGTGCCCGAGCAGATAAAAGACCAGCGACAGCACCACGCTGAGCAGGATGCAGGTCCCGAGCGGGAAATAAACAGTCGTGTGGCGGCCGCGCCAGGCGAAGTCGCCGGGCAATCGGCCCAGCGGAACCCCAGCCCGCCCCAGCAGCAGCACCACGACTCCTGCAGCGACGATGAAGAGGCCGACGGCGATGAGCAGGCGGCCGAGGTCGCTCATGCTTTCAGTGTAGTCAGGCCGGCCGGCGCTTGCTGCGGCAGAATTCGCTGCGATGGCGCGAGTAGAAGAAGTAGATGAGCAGGCCGATGGCGAGCCAGATAAAGAAAGCCATCCACGTGAGCACTTCGAGGCCCATCATCAGCACGATGCAGAAGATGACGCTGAGCACCGGGAAGACCGGCCCAAGAGGCGCGCGGAAGGCTCGCGGCCGCTCCGGCTCGCGATAGCGCAGGATGAGCACGGCAATCGAGACCAGCACGAACGCGAACAGCGTTCCGATGTTCGACAGGTTCGCGACGGTGCCGATATCCAGCAGGCCGGCGGGGATGCCGACGACGAATCCCGCGACCCAGGTGGCCACGGCCGGGGTGCGGAACTGAGCGTGAATCGAGCTGAAGACGTCGGGCAGCAGGCGGTCGCGTGACATGGCGAACCAGACACGCGCCTGGCCGAGCTGGAAGACGAGGATGGACGAGATCATCCCCAGCAGCGCGCCGATGAGAACGATCAGCTCCACCCAGTGAAGCGGATGCCCGCCCGGGGCGATGGAGAGCCGCCGCAGCGCATTCACCACCGGCGCAGCGTCGCCCATGATCGAGTTCCATGGCACGATGCCGCTGAGGACGATGGCGACGCCGCCGTAGAGCAGCGTGCAGGCGACGAGCGTGGCGAGGATGCCGATGGGCAAATCGCGCTGGGGATTCTTGCACTCCTCGGCGGCGGTGGAAACGGAATCGAACCCGATGTAGGTGAAGAAAATGATCGACCCGCCGGAGAGCATCCCGGTCCAGCCTTCCGGCATGAACGGATGCCAGTAGCGGGGGTGAATGAAATGGGCGGCGGCGAAGATGAAGGCCAGGATAGCGACGATCTTGACCAGGACCAGGATGTTGTTGGTCCGCGCCGACTCGCGAATGCCCCGCACCAGCACGACGGTGAGGATCATCACGATGAGGAAGGCGGGAATGTTGAATCCGAAATGCCAGCCGGGGTTATAGAGATTGTGGCCGGAGAAGTCCTGCAGGCCGGTGGGCAGGTACGCAGGCGAAATCCATCGCAGCGGAGGATGAATGCCGAACCACTCGAGCAAAGCCTCAATGTGCGCCGCGAAGCCTACGCTGACCGACATATTCGAGAAGGCGTACTCGAGGATCAGGTCCCAGCCGATGATCCAGGCGATCAGCTCGCCCATGGTCGCGTAGGTATAGGTGTAGGCCGAGCCGGCGATGGGGATCATCGAGGCGAGTTCGGCATAACAGAGGCCCGTGAAGACGCAGACGATGGCCACCAGGACCAGCGAAATCGCCAGCGCGGGACCGGCGCCAGGACGTCCAGCCATGGCGGTGTGCGTGAGCAGGTAATGAATCAGCGGGGTATTGCTGACCTGCGGCGTGTCGAACTTCTGGCCGGCCATGGCCGTGCCGATGACCGTGAAGATGCCGGAGCCGATCACGGCACCGATGCCCAGCGCCGTCAGCGACAGCGGCCCGAGCGTCTTTCTCAGGCTGTGGTGGGGATCTTCCGAGTCGGCGATAAGCTTGTCGATCGACTTGCAGGCGAGAAGCTGAGACCTGGCTTTGGTCTCTTCGGGCCTGGATGGCGGCGCCACGTTGTCCGGCAACGACTGCTCCTCACAAGGAGATGGATGGTTTTGAGAGTGTAGCTGGTAGAGCGGGGCCGGCGAAAGGGGAATCGGCCGGAACCGGTCTCATCGGTGGGTCTGACAGCGATGAAACCGGTTCCAGCCTGGACTGAATTGCGCGGTACGGTCTTAGCGCTTGCTCTGGCCGCGCACCAGCTTCCTCACCTTCTTCTTCTGCGATCCGCGCGGGGTGGTGCGCTTCGCTTTGGGGGCAGCCTTCTTGCGGGCCGCGCGTTTGACCTTCTTGCGTTCTGTCTTGTCTGCTACTGATTTGGTGTTTGCCATAGGAATCCTTTGTTCGCCAGATGAGGGCAATCCTTTGCAAGGATAGATGAAGCGCGCACCGAATGGGAATTGTGCGGGACGGACACCAGGGCAGATCGTGCCGCGCGGACCGCATGCGCGCCTTGATCTGAGAGCCTATAATTCCGCCCCATGAAAGCGATCGCCCTTTGCCTGCTTGCCGCGTCCAGCGTTGTTGCCGCTCAGTCCTCAGCCTCCATGCCGATTTCGGGCGCCGGCGCCGGAGAACGGCTGGGGTCGGTTTCGTTCGCGGTCTCCTGCTCGCCGGCGGTGCAGGCTTCGTTCAACCGCGGGGTCGCGCTGCTGCACGATTTCTGGTACGCGGAAGCGCAGCCGCAGTTTGAGCGCATTGCAGAGGCCGATCCGGATTGCGCGATGTCGCACTGGGGAATCGCCATGAGCGTCTTCCACGAAATCTGGGACCGCCCCGATGAGGCGTCGATGAAGCTGGGGTGGGACGAGATCCGGAAGGCACAATCGCCTGCGGCGAAGACGGAGCGCGAACGGGAGTACATTGCGGCGCTGGCGGTCTTCTACAAGCCGGACTATCCCGATTACATGACCCGCGTGACTGCGTACTCCAGCGCAATGGGCGCGCTGTACGGCCATTATCCCGACGATGTGGATGCGGGCGCGTTCTACGCGCTGTCACTGCTGGCGGCCGAGGCTCCGACCGACACCAGTTTGAGCCGGGAACATCAGGCCATGGCGGTGCTGGCGCCGCTGTACTCGAAGTATCCCGATCATCCGGGACTGGTGCATTACATCATTCACTCCTGCGACAATCCGTCGATGGCGCGGGAGGGACTGGCCGCGGCCGAGCATTATGGGGAGATCGCCCCATCTGGACCACACGCCACGCACATGCCCGGACACATCTTCGCGCGGTTGGGCATGTGGCAGCCGGATATCGATGCGCAGCTCGAATCCATCCGGGCTTCGGAAGCCGCCGAGGCGCGTCATGAGAGCGGCATCATGGATGAGCCGCATTCCTACGACTTCCTGATGTACGCGTATCTGCAGAGCGGGCAGGACGCGGCCGCCAAAGACGTGCTCGCGAAGAGTGCCGCGGTTGGGAATCGCATCGCGGCGATGCCGGGCATGGGAAGCGGGTATATGGCCGATATGGGCGGATACTATCAGACGAAGTTTCCCGTGTTTTACGCGCTCGAGATGCGCGACTGGCCCGGTGCAGCCGCGCTGCAGCCCGTGGCTGGCGCTCTGCCGGAGGACGCAGCCATGACCTGGTGGGCGCGCGCCATCGCCGATGGACATCTGCACCATGCGCAGCAGGCGCAGGCCGATCTGGCCCACTTCGAGGCGCTCATGGATGAGGTGCGCAAGGGCCAGCACGCCTGGGTTGCCGACTCGACAGGATCGCAGATCCAGCGCGGCGAGGTCGTGGCGTGGAGCAATTTTGCCGCGGGCCGATCCGATGAGGCGCTCAGAGACATGCGCGCAGCTGCGGACCTGCAGGACAAAGTGGGCCAGGGAGAAGTGGACATCCCCGCGCGGGAGATGCTCGGCGACATGCTGCTGGAGCTGCACCGGCCGCAGGAGGCGCTGGCGGAGTACCGCGTGTCGCTC
>Ga0335075_10017255_pt1 | contig 10743 bp, 5 predicted proteins | sample Lox_Sample_24_FD_206723 | JGI IMG/M metagenome (GOLD analysis project Ga0335075, IMG submission 206723) | Soil microbial communities from Loxahatchee National Wildlife Refuge, Florida, United States - Lox_Sample_2.4 | ecosystem: Environmental > Terrestrial > Soil > Wetlands | place: USA: Florida... | reverse complement strand
TATCAGCAAGAACGCCACCCCGTAGTAGATGTGATAGCTCATCCGGAGTATCAGGCTCAGCACGAGAGCGCTGCGATTGGTCCAGCCGAGCTGCTCCAGCCGCACGATCAGGTAGCCGTTGACCAGCACCTCCTCTGTTACGGCGGTGACGATCGATATGAAGATGCCATAGACGACGTAGTAGTGCGGGACCGTTCCGATCACGGGCGAGTTGACCAGGTTCTGGTCGTGGACCAGCAATGGCGAGAACGGGATCAGCACGGCGATCTCCGTCGCATAGCTGAGAGCGGCGAGCCCGAGCCCGGGTACGACGTCGAGAAAGAACGATGGCAGACCGACCCCGATGGATCTCGGATTGACACCTGTGCGCGCAAGGAGGAAGAGCGCGATCGGCACCACCGCTCCCAGCCCCACGTAGGTCACCATTCCGAGGATCATGTTGGTGAGCGGGTTGCCCTGTACGTAGGTCGGGAAGCGGTTTATGTCGCCCACGCCTTCTGCGTGCTGGACGAGGGGGACGATCGCCGCTCCGACGGACGGAACCAGAAATGCCGCCATTACGAACCTGGTCTCCCACACGAGGCTCCGCCGGGTCGGTTCTTCTATGCGGACATCGGCGGAAGGAGCGATCCTGGGTACTTCGGCCTGTCCCCAGAACTGCCAGCCGGGTGGGGGTTCGGGCCAATCCGAAGGAGGCGCCCACCCCGGTGGCGGCTGCCAGCCGGTGGGTGGTTCGGGCCAGCCGGGCGGGGCGCGCCAGACCCACGAAGTCCTCTGCACGCAGAGAGTATTCCCCCGCAGGATCAGACCACGGCGGCGTCGGCCTTGGCGACCGCCCGGAGGCGAACGGTTGCGAGAACCACGAGCGCCGCGGCGAACGTTGCGAGCACTCCCACGTCGGGGAGGATCCCTCCGATCCCCGAGTGGCCGAACACCAACCGAACGAATGCGTCCATCGCCCACGCCTGCGGTGCGATGTGCCCGACCGCCCGCATGAGCGGGCCAACGGTCGACAGCGGCCATGTGCAGCCGCCGAGCATTCCCAAGGCCACCGCCACGACGATTCCGATGGCGACGGCCTGCTCCTGTGAGCGAGCCACCGTTCCCAACAGGACCGAAGCTCCCGCGGCGGCAGCGGCCAGCACCACGACTACGAGCAGGACGGCGACAGGGTCACCCCATCGCACTCCGAAGAGCAGCCTTCCCACGACCAGGAGGCCGATCCCCTGCACCAGGCCCATGACGGCGGTGCTCACCAGCTCACCCAGCACAACGACGCTCGGCCTGGTCGGGCTCGCGAGCATGCGGCGCAGGAGCCCCATTCGTCGCGTCTCGACGAGACCCGAAGCCATGACGAGCAGGGTCAGGAACACGAACAGCACCAGGTTGGCGGGTGTTGTGTACGAATAGGGCCCGGGCTGGTCGCTCTCGAATTTGGCCACCGCAGCTCTGTAGACCGCGTTGGTGGTGGACGAGATCTCGGAGAACTCGACGGCCGTCGGTTTCCCCGAGGTCGCAGAGAGGTGACGTGCTGCGGACCATTCGGCACTCACCACGCCGAACGCTGCGGTGATCGCGGTCTGCGCCGCGTAGGAACCCGTGTTCCCTGCTCGTGCCATCACCTGCAGGTCCGCGGGACCACCTGAACGTACGGCCCCGTCGAACCCCTTCGGTACGACGAGCGCGCTCAGGATCGTCCCGCGCAGCACCCCGTCGCGCTCGGAGGCGACGCTGGATTCGAGGTGCACCTGTACCGAATCCGAGGCCTTCAGGAGCCCGACGTACCGCGAGGCGATCGGCCCCCGATCGAGGACGACGACACCGAGAGGAGCCCGGGCGTTGCGGCCTGAGACGAAGCCGATCACCAAGATCAGCATGATCGGGAGCGCCGCCGCCACGAAGAGCACACGTCTGTCCCCGACGGCGCGGCGCAGGTTGAGTCGCCAGATCGCAGAGACCTTCGACAGATCGGAGTAGAGGTCGGACGAGTGTTCGAAGGAAGGATCCGAGGACGCTTCGGATGGGGGGTCCGAGGAGAAGTTCGAGTCTCGGTGAGCTCCGGTGATGCTCACAGCTCGACGACCCTACGGATGCGCAGCCCGGCAGCTGCGACGAGGACCGCCGAGATCACTCCCAGGACGACGAGAGGCCCGACGACACCCGAGACGCCGGCATGCAACAGGGCGAGGCGACCGAATCCGACGAGTGCCCAGCCGTTCGGAGTGGCGAGCGAGACGACCTGCAACACGCCGGGCAGGCTTCCTGGTGGAAAGAAGTTCCCACCGAGGATTCCGAGGACTATCCCCACGATGATCGAGGCGGCGAACGCCTGTGACTCGTCTCTCGCCAGCGAAGTGAGGAACATCGCGAGCGAGCACATCGCGAGAGTCGCAGCTGCGCACATCACCAGAACGCCGAGCGCGCCTCCCCAGGTCGCTCCGAAGACCAAGACGGTCTCCGCCCACAGGACCAGGAGCCCTGCGATCGCGGTGACGAAGACTGCGAGCATCTTTCCGACGACGACGAGCGTCGAGCTGACAGGTGCAGCGGCCAGGCGCGTCAGGGTCCCCCCGGACCTCTCCATCGCGATGGCTCTCGTGCCGAGCCCCGCACCTATGAACAGGAACACGACGGCTATCGAAGAGCCGTAGTAGCCGATGACGGCGCGGCCGTTGCCGATGTCGAGCGCGACCAGCTCGAGTGGGACAGGCTCGGCGGCTGCCACGCGTGCGGCGGTGAGCGTTGCCGCGCCGGAACCTCCAGCGCCGGATCCTCCAGCGCCGGATCCTCCAGCGCCGGATCCGGCGCCTGAGGCGGCGCCCGGCGAGAGCGCCGTCACCAGCGCTCCTGCATAGATGCGGCTCGAGATCGCGGCGGCGAGCGCCTCGGCCATCTGCCCGTCGAGCGACGAGGTCGAGGCCGACACCACCGTCAGGCGGGCGCCGGGGGGCCCGTTGCCGGTGCCGATCGTGACGTCGGCGAGGATCCCGGGCTCCAGTTGGCGGGCCGGTATCCCGAACGACCTCGCATCTGCGAACCCGCCGGGGACCACGACCCCTGCACCCAGGTAGCCCGAGGAGATCTCTGCGCGCAGCTGTTTGGTGTCGCGCACGCTCACGATCTCGACCTGCGAACCGAGGCCGGCGACGCGCACGCCTGCGGTGACGACGGCCCTCGCCTCCGCGGTGGGTCGTTCCAGCGCGATTCCTATCCGCACGTGGTTCGCGGCCCCGGCACCTGCGAACGAGAAGCCGATGATGGCCGCGATGATGGCGGGGGCCACGAGCGACGAGATGAGTATCGAACGGTCGGCGAGGCGCCTGCGCAGCTCGGTCACCGAGATCACGACGAGCGCGCGCGCTGACCGTGCCTTCAATCCCGCAGCTCCTTGCCGGTCAGAGCCAGGAACACCGTCTCGAGGTCGGGCTGGACGACCTCGACGCTCGTCACCAGTGCGCCCGCGGCGCCGGCCGCCTCGACCACCGCTGGGAGGACCGACCTGCCGTCGCGCACGGCCAGATCGAGGCCGTCCTCGTGCCTCGACACGTCGTCTACCCCGTCGATCCGCTTGCAATTCCTGGCCAGGCTCTCCATGTCCCCGGTGGCGACGAGGCGGATCCTGTCCTGGCCGCGTACCTGCGCGACGAGCTGCCGGCGGCTTCCTTCGGCGATCAGGTTGCCGCCGTCGATTATGCCGATGCGGTCGCAGAGCTTCTCGGCCTCCTCCATGTAGTGGGTGGTGTAGAGGACGGCGAGCCCCGTGTCTCGGAGCTGGGCGACGGTTTCGAGGATCGAGTTGCGGCTCTGGGGGTCCACGCCGACCGTAGGTTCGTCCAGGACCAGCAGGCGGGGCTCGTGGAGAAGTCCTGCAGCGATGTTGGCTCTCCGTTTCATCCCACCTGAGAAGCGCCCGACCTTCTCACTCGACCGGTCGCCTAGTCCGACGATCCGGAGCACTGACCCGATCCGAGCATCGAGCCCCCTTCCTCCCAGGCCGTAGAGTCGACCGAAGAAACGGAGATTGTCCTGCACGGACAGCTCCGGGTAGAGGGCGATCTCCTGCGGTACGTAGCCGATCACCGACTTGACGCTCACCGACGTCGGCAGCAACCGGCGCCCCTCTACGAGCACCTCGCCGCCGTCGCGCCGCAGGAGGCCGCAAGCCATCGAGATCGTGGTCGTCTTGCCAGCGCCGTTGGGGCCGAGCAGCCCGTAGCACTCGCCGGCGTCGATGTGGAAGCTCACCCCATCGACGACGGTCCGGTCTCCGTAGCGCTTGTAGAGCCCGCTGCAAGCGAGCACCGGTGCCGTCGGTGGCATGGGTCTCCCTTCGGCGGCCCAATGGTACAGACGGCGCTCATCTGCGGTGGCGCCCGTGCCGCCTGCTCGGGGTGACCGGCTAGCGATGGACGCTGCTCAGCTGGGCGGGTCGACGAACGCGAAGACGGGGAAGCCGTTGTAGCCGGGCGAGTCCTTGGGCAAGAAGGGCCCGTTGATGATCACGTTCAACTGCCCGACCTGGCCGGGTCCGGCATCCCCCTCGACGGTGATGATGTCGCCGTTCGGCCAGACTTCCGCGACTATCCCCATATGGACCGCGGTCTCCACCGTCTGCGGCCCGGTGCCGTAGAGAATCGCGTCCCCCGGGGTCGGAAGCGCGCTCGGAGACAGGTCCAGCCCGTACCGTGCTCCCCAGTCGTAGACGCTTCCCACGAACGGGTACCGGGGGATGCCGATGCCGGCCATGTTCCAGGTCCATGTGGAGAACAGCGCGCACCACTCCTCACAGGGCCCGTAGGGATTGCAGAACGCACCATCGGACAGGTCCGGGTCACCTCCGACCTGGCTCGTGGCGGCCGAGACGATCCCGGGGACGAGCGGGTTCGATGTGGGCACCTGCGAGGGCCGCAGCGTGTACTTGAAGTCCTGTGGCGCTAGCAACCAGTAGCCGGCACCGCTCGGGGTGGCCACGATCGCGGTGACCGGGATCGTGGGCACTCTTCCCGCGAGCGATCCCAGGGTGGCGGTGCCGAAGCCGTACGTCTGACCGCCGTAGCCGACCATCCAGTAGCCGCTTCCGTCGGGCCGTGCCGCGAACCCGGTGATTGAGTCGTAGAGGGGAGTCGACCCCAGAGAGCCGAGGAACGGGGCGTCTCCGAAGGCGAACACGCCTCCATCGGAGCCGGCCATCCAATAGCCGTGACCGTTCGGCGTCGCGGCCATCGCGACGATCGGCTCATTGAGCGGCCTGCCACCCATCGAGCCGTAGAAATTGGCGTCACCGAACGCGAAGATCCCCCCGTCCGAGGCGACGAGCCAGTAGCCCGCACCGTTGGGCGTCGGGGCCATGCCCACGACCGGTTGGTTGAGGGGCCTCCCCCCCATGGACCCGTAGAAGGCCGCATCACCGAACGCGAACACGCCACCGTCGGCGGCGACGAGCCAGTAGCCAGCGCCGTTCGGCGTAGCGGCCATGCCGACGATCGGGGCGTAGAGAGGTTTGCCGCCCATGGAGCCGTAGAAGCCCGCGTCGCCGTAGGAGAACACGCCCCCGTCCGCCGCGGCGAGCCAGTAGCCCTTGCCGTTCGGCGTAGGCGCCATGGCGGTGACGAGGCTCGAGAGATAGAGGTTGGTCGGGGAGCCGTAGAACGACGCGTCTCCGTACGGCACGACGCCTTCGCCGTCATAGCTGTGTGGAACCTCGGCAGCCGTCAGGACCGCGTGGTGCGCGGGCGACGCCGTCGGGGCCCCGGCGTGATCGTTCGGTGTGGTCCCTGGCCGAACGACGGCGAGGGTTGCGAGCAGCAGCAGCGAGGCCGTGGCGCAGAGCAGACATCTGGACAGCGCGTGTCGGGACGGTTCGTGTCGGGACGGTTCGTGTCGGGACGGTGCGTGTCGGGACGGTGCGTGTCGGGACGGTGCGTGTCGGGACGACAGGTACCGGGACGGCAGGCATGGCCCGGAGGACCATCGCAGCGGCGGCGAACCCCACACGTCATCGCGAGCATGACCACGCGAATCCATGGGGACCGGATGTTACCGAAAGGGCACCGATTGCAAAAGATGCAAACAACGAATTTTCCAAGATTTTACTTGGAGAATCCTGGCAACGAGCAATTCGATATTCGAATTTCGTCGACGGCCGGGGTTCGGTCTTGGATCGACGACCGGGGTTCGGTCTTGGATCGACGGCCGGGGGGTTCGGTCTTGGATCGACGACCAGCTGTGGTTCGGTCTTGGATCGACGGCCGGCGGTGGTTCAGATCTCGTCGATGACCTGCGGGCGTGCTTCGAGCGTCGTGCCGGTCGTCTGTTGGTGGTCGTTGCGAGTGGTGGATGGTTACTTGGTCGTCTCGGTCGTCTCGGTCGTCGTGGTGGTGCTGTCTGACGAGGTCGTAGACGTCGTCGTGCTGGTGGTGGTAGAGGGCGACTCGGTCGTTGTCGTGGAGTCCGGCTTGGTGGTCGTGGTGGTCGTGGAAGGCACGGTCGTCGTTGTCGTCGACGACGGCTCGGTGGTCGTCGTGGTCGTGGAAGGCTCGGTCGTCGTGGTCGTGGTGGATCCCGTCGTCGAGGTTGTCGATCCTTCGGTGGTAGTGGTCGTCGGTCGCGTAGCGGTGGTGCCCGACGAGTGGCGCTGCGTCGTCGTGGTCGTCTTCGGGTGCTTGGTGGTGGTGCTCGACGGCTTGGACGGTTTGGAAGTGGAGCTCGGTGGCGTCGCGAAGTCCTTCACGATCTGGCCCTTGCCGACCAGAGCAGCGATGTCGGCCGGGTTGCCTCCGTCCATCCCGAGCGCCCAGATGCCCACCCCGCGGGCCTGGAAGCTGTTGGCGACCTCTGTCCTCTGGTACAGCGCGGTGGGGTCCTCGAACCAGGTCTGGTACCACTGGTTGCCCGACTTGTACGAGATCCACGCGGTGCTCGTTGCCTGGTTCCAGTACACCGAACGGCCGTGCAGCGATATCTGGGAGTCGGCCACCGGGTTCCCTCCCCCGGTCGCCGTCGCGTCAGCCCCGGGGCCCGACGTCTGCCACTCGTATCCGTAGAAGGGGAGCCCGAGGATCACCTTGGACGCCGGCACAACCTGGGTGTACTCCTTCATGGTCACCTGGGCCGAGAAGAAGGCCCCGCTCTGTGTGTTGGGCGGACCACCCATCTGGTACGCCATCACGAAGAAGGCGTCGACGCTCGGCGCGAGGCCGGCGATGTCGTAGAAGCCGTTCGGGTCACCCGCGGAGGAAGCGTAGGTGTCCATGGTGATCTGGTAGCGGGGGTTCGCCGCTCTCACGATCTGTGAGACTCGCGCCATCAACCTGTTCAGGCCCAACTGGTCCGAGGAGCCCTCGCCCTCGAAGTCGATGTTGACCCCGTCGAGGTTCTTCGCTTTGACCAGGCTCACCAGCTGGTCGCCCAGGGTCGTCGCTGCGGTGGGGCTCGAGGTGACAGCGTCGAGCGTCGATTGTTCGAAGCACTCGGCCGTCAGCACGACCCGATCGCCCGCTGCATGGGCGGCGTTGATCAGGTCGGCGAGATCTTGGCTCTCGTACCCGGTCCAACCCGCACCGGACTCGTCGATCGATCCATCGGCGTTCACGTCCAGGCCGAAGTACGAGACGGTGGTGAGGTCGCCGAAGTCGAAGCTGGCTTCTTGGGGCAAGGTCCAGTAGGGAGCGAACGCGAAGATCTCGTGCGCACGTACAGGTGGGGCGTCCGAGATCGACGGCGGAGCCGGCAGAGGCTTCTTCTTCGCCGGCGCCAGATGGAACCGGTCGAGGCGCACCGACGGAGGCACCAAGGCGTTGGCGAGATTCCGCGTCTCTGGGGTGTCGTGACCCACCGGGTCGGTGGAGCTCAGGGAATGGTGATGGCGACTTCCTGGCTGGACGGCTGAGGCCGTCCCGGCGATCGTCATACCTGACACGAGCACCACCAGGAACAACGTGGCCAGCCGGCGCTCGGGCGTCCACTTTCGGGGAGCTCTGCGGCCGGCGAGAGCCTTGGTCCGGTGGGTGGCCAGGCGGAACCTGGCGAGGCGGAACCTGGCGAGAGGGAACCTGAGAGGGAACCTGGCGGGGAGCCTGTGCGTGCTGCGAGCGGCATGCACGCCGTGTGGGCTGTGCGCGGCGCTGTGCGTGCCGTTCGCGCTTAGCGCGCTGTGCGTACCGTTCGCGCCTCGCGCGCTGTTCGCGCTGTGCGCGGCGACATGCGCACCGTGAGGTGGCCGTCTTGGCTTCGTGAACAAATTGCGGAGCACCTGACGGATCCCGTCGGGTCGAACCGGGACCACGGCGTCCACGACGGGCACCACGGCCTCCGCGACGGGCACCACGGCCTCCGCGACGGGCACCACGGCCTCGACCTCCGGGACCGGTAGGGCCGGACCCTCGATGCGTGTCTCTCCGAGCGGGTCGGTGACCGGGCTGGCCATCTGACGAGTGTCGTCTCGCCGGGAGCTGCGACCGAACAGTCGCCGCCTGCTGTGGCGTCCAGCGCGGGTCGCCGCGCGGTCGGACGTCGTTGACCGGGTCTCGGGTTCTCCAGCAGCCTCGGCGTTACCTGACGTGCCTGGCTGGTCGATCATTGGCTCATCCCCCCGAGGACTTTCATCTCTTGAGTCGTCTTCCGAGTGATCGTCGGCGTTCCCGCCGATTCCGCCATTTCGACCGAGCACGCCGCGGGGCGTGCCTGGAACACCTGCTCTACCTGTGCCTGAAACTGCGCCGGCCTCGTCTCGGCCGCTTTCATCCTCCGTGCCGCCGGGAGGTTCAGCCCGCGCCCCATCGATGGCCGCGTCGGGTTCCGGTCCATTCAAGGTGCGGCCCTCGGCCGGGTCGCCCGGCTGCACCTGGGCGGCTCGCGCCACCCCGCTGGGTCTCTCCAAGCCACTCAGATTGCCATCGGCGTGGTCGCCGTTGTGGTCATGCGAGAACGCGAAACCTTCCCCGCCCTTTTCAGGTCCGAGATCTGTGTCGTCCATGCGGCGAGGTGCCTTGAGCCGGAGCCAGCAATTCCTGCCCAAAGGAGGGAGAGCTTGGAACCAGACGCCGACCTCATACGCCGGGACCAAGAAGCGGAAGGTGTGATCGGCTGTCGAGACCTCGAGCAGCTGGGTCCACCGGCCCTCGGGGTCGACAGTTATGTCGTCCGCGACGATGCCGATGACTTTTGACCATGGCCATCCCGCAACCCTCGTTCCGGCGATCTCCAACACGAGCTGAGAGCTCTGACCTTCAAGAGCCGTGTCGGAAGCGAGAGCCCGTTTCCCCTCTGCGATGACGGCGAGCAGGCAGCCATCGAGCCTTGCCCCCCACCCGGGGGGGCTCGACTCAGGGGGGGGTCCGAGTCGGACCCCGGCGAGCTGCTTGCCCTCCACGATGCGGGGCGAGCCGTCCGAGCTGTCCGTGATTTCGTCGGTCAATGCGACGTCGTCCTGTCCTGGCTGTGTCCCTGGCTGATGTTCGGCAGGCCGATCGCTGTCATGCCCATCGCCCATCAGGTGCTGTTCGTCAGGTCCCGGTGCTCTCTCCCGGACGGCGTCAGGCGCTCGCATCTTCTAGATGGAACGAGCACCACGGTCCAGGTACGGCTGCGGCTTGTTGCGACTGCGGCTTCACTGCGACTGCGGCTTCACTGCGACTGCGGCTTCACTGCGACTGCGGCTTCACTGCGACTGCGGCTTCACTGCGACTGCGGGGTTGCGGCTGCTTTCCTGCCTATCCGATCGGTATACCCAATTTGTCACTCCGAGGTCCACCTGACGGGTCCCTCGTTTCTGGCACCGATCCTGTCGGCCCTCCTTCGTGCGGCGAAGCGACAAGTGTGGTGGACGAACGGCATTGCCGCAAGACCTGAGAGCGCTCTTCGAGTCCCTTGCGATCGTCGGGACCACTTTCGGTGGCGGTTTCCGGGTCGGAATTGAGCTTCCTGTGGACGTGGCTGCGATCCCCGACCTGTGGATAGCCGACGCCAGCTCAGAGGGTTCTCAAATTCACGATGAATCTGCAGATCCCGCAATTCATTGAGCTGTCGCCGTTGCCGATGAGACCACAGACGAGATTCGTCAGGACCTCGACCTCCCAGCAGGCGGTCGAGGAAGCAGCAACGGACCATCGAGCATGATCTTCGTCGAGGGCTTCAGGCTCTTTCTGGTGATCGCAGGCGCGATCATCGGCCTCACAACCGGTAACAGCATCGACAAGAACGGGGTTGCCCCGGTCGTCGGCCTCGCTCTCGGAGCGTTCATGGCCTACGTGGTCGGAGGGATCGTAGGCAGGCTGCTGGACCGGGGCATCGAAGGCGTCGTGGGCGGACTGCGACGTATGCCCGCCGGCGAGGTGTTCGCCGGAACGGTCGTGGGAACGGCGGGGCTCCTGGTCGGCGTGGTCGCCTGCGTGCCTTTGGTCGCCCTAGTCCACTCGAGCATCGACTACCCCGTCGTTGCCGCTGTGGCCTGGGCGTTCGCGATGTGCGGAATCAGATTGGGCGTCGTAAAAGGCAGGGACATCATCAGGGCAGCCCGGCTGTCGAGACTGCTCGACCCTGTCGAGGAGCCACCTCCTGCGGGGATGCTCGTCGTCGACCCGTCCGCCGTCATGGACCGCTACCTGCTGGTTCTCGGGCGCGCCGGCCTGCTCGAGCTCGGTATGGTGCTGCCGCGGTTCGTCATCGACGAAGTCCGCACCTTGGCCGAGAGCCCCGACGCCGTGACATCCCGCCGGGCACGTCGTGGCCTCGAGGCCATCGACA
>Ga0335075_10017254_pt1 | contig 10743 bp, 6 predicted proteins | sample Lox_Sample_24_FD_206723 | JGI IMG/M metagenome (GOLD analysis project Ga0335075, IMG submission 206723) | Soil microbial communities from Loxahatchee National Wildlife Refuge, Florida, United States - Lox_Sample_2.4 | ecosystem: Environmental > Terrestrial > Soil > Wetlands | place: USA: Florida... | reverse complement strand
GTTTGCCCGAAGTGTCGAGCGCGCGTCGAAGACCACTAAAGGCTTGTGCAAGCGCGATAAGGAACGCGATTGAATGCGCGCTGCGCAGACGCCGACGGCAGGAAGGTGCAGCGTGGATAACCTTGTGCCCGCCTTCGCGCCACCCCCTCTTTCATCCGCGAGGTTTCGCGCTTATATTCGTCGTTGCCGGCGCAAGCCGGCTATGGCGATAAACGGCCGTCGAAATAAACCTTTCGGACCCGGGGGCAGTACCCGGCGACTCCACCATCGGGCTAACGGAAATCGGAAGTCAGAAATCGGTCGTCCGATCTCGACTTCCGAAGTCCGGTTTCTGAATTCCGTTTTCCGATAAAGGGGTCGAAATAGGATCGACGAGGGCGTAAAGGGCGTGCTTTTGCTCGGCATGGTTCCGCCGTTATCGGGCCAAACTCATAGTTGCCAACGACAACTATGCTCCGGTTGCTCTGGCCGCGTAAGCGGCTCGAAAGACCGACCTAAAGCCCTGGCGTCTTAGCAGCGTCAGGCGGGGTTCGGAGGCACCTGGCAACAGAAGCCTCCACTTTCCCAGGTGTCGGGAATTCAGAATTCAGGGCATCGGGCCATCGGGGATCAGAATTCAGGCATCGGGCAATCATCTAGCCCCCTATGATTTCTGCCCTATTTGTCATTTCATAATCGGGCTGATTCCTGATTGCTGAACACCGATGCCTGTAGATCACATACGCTACGACGTTCTCGCGCAAGCCGCGCTGCGCGGGGTGGTGCGCACCGTGCTGGCGGACGCGGCGAAAAAGGGCCTGCCGGGCGAACATCATTTCAAGATCACATTCAATACCACCGCGCCGGGAGTGCGACTTTCCGAGCGCATGCATGCGCGGTATCCGCAGGAAATGACGATTGTACTGCAACACCAATTCTGGGACCTCGCGGTCACCGAGCAAGCCTTTGAAGTCGGCCTGTCGTTCGGCGGCATTGCTGAACGGGTGGCGGTGCCGTTCGATGCCGTGACCGCATTCTACGATCCGGCGGTGCAATTCGGCTTTCAATTCGAGGTCATTGAGAGCGCCGCGCCGACCGACGCCCCGGCGGCCCCGCAAACGGCAGAGAAAACGGCGGGCGCGGTGACCCGTTTGGCCGGGGAAGCGGGTAAACCGGAGTCCTTGCCGGCCGCCTTGCCTGCAGCCGATCCGGCGGCGGTTCCGCCTGCGACAAGTCCCGACAGCGGCGGCGAGGTCGTCCGGCTGGACCGGTTTAGAAAAAAATGAAACCCGAAGCCCGGCCGGGTGACGCAATCGTGATCTCATTCGGCCGCGGTTCGTGTGATCCACCGTCATCGCAGCGGCGTATTTAGCCCGTTGAACAGGGCCAGGATGGCCAAAAGCCACAGATCCGGTGGCCGCCGAGCGATGTATGGGTGATCTCGTCAATCTGCGCACTGCGCGCAAGCGGGCCAAGCGGCGTCAAGCCGAGCAACAGGCCGCTTCGAGCAGGCTTGCATATGGACGTTCGAAGGCCGAACGAGCCATCGAGCGGTCGCGCAGCGATAAAGCCCGCAGAGATCTCGACCGGCAGCGGATCGAAACGGGAGATAGGTCATGAAATCGCCGGTCGTCAAACGGTCCGTTGTCATCGCCGGCCACAAGACCAGCGTCAGTCTCGAGGAGGCATTCTGGAAAGGATTGAAAGACATCGCCGTGAGCCGGCGCATGACTTTGTCCGACTTGGTCGGCACAATTGACGCGGAGCGCCAGCACGGCAATCTATCGTCGGCGATACGATTGTTCGTGCTCGAGCATTATCAAACCCGCTCCAACGCCGACGAGATCAGCGAAACCAAGGACTCGCCGCGCGAAATGCTGTTAGCGCCGCCGGTGTCAATTCTGTGAGCGGAAGAGAAAATCGAGCGGCGAACGCGGCGCGGACCGCGGCGCCGTAGCAGCCGTTCCGGCGGCCGCCGTGGTTTTTTCCGCACCGGGAGCCGGCCGCCGCGGGGCCGGCATAGGCAGCGGCACTGCGGCACCGGCACCGTGATCGATAAGGCTCGTCGGCGGCGGAAGCACCGGACCTTCCGGCCGCAGACGATCGAATCCGCGCGCCGCCGGCGTCGACCCCGCCCAGGCGCTTATCTGATTCCTTGTTTCCAACGCCGTGCCTTGCGGTATGAACCGAATGGAGGGGGACGCCAGCCGGATTGCGGGACCCAAGACGTCTGCGCGCCGATTGGCCTCTATCGATTCGAGGCGGCGGGTTTGCTGCTCGGTCGCCCGAAGGGTCAGCCAGCCGACCAAGGCCGAGACGTCGATGCGTCTTGCCGGCGCGGCGAGCGGCCCTTTCAGGGTAACGGTAAGTTCCGGCCTCGTCCGGAGCATAGCGTGGGCCGGCGGCTTGTCGGAAAGCGTCATTTGCGCATCGATCGCTTCGTTCCTGAGGTCGAGAACGCCTTGAAGCGAAAGCTTGGCTGCGTCTTGGGCTTGCAATGTTGCATTGGCCAGATGAATTTGCCCGCCGGTGATCGTCACTTCCGCGCCGGCCTGCGGCACGGCGAGCCGGCCCTTCTCCATCGCGGCGCTCACCGCCGCCGCGATTTTCGCCGCCTCGATCGAGCCGCTTTGGTCGGCGGCTTGGTCGGCGGTTCGGACGGCGGCGGCGAACGCTACCGGATCCAGTCCGCCAAAAGACCCATTGACCAGAGCGATTCGACCGCCGCCATGCAGTGAACCGACGACAGCGTCGGGGCTTGATCCGGTACTCTCGCCGTGCAGTTTGACCGTCAACAGTCCGCCGACGGCTTCCTTGTTGGCGACGAAACTGGCGACTTTCGCGTCGGCCAGTTCGACATGACCTTGGCCGATGAATCCCTCCGAATCGCGGCGGAAGGCGAGATCGCCGGAGAAATGTCCGCCTGCGAGGCTTCCATCGATGTCGCGCAAAGCGATCTGCGGTGGATGGAAATGCACGACGCCCTTGAGGTCGCGCGCCACCAGGCTCGACGTCAACGCGGCGCGATCGAGCTTGACGTTCACGTCCCCGTTCAATGCGGCGAACAGGCCGCCGCCGATCGTCACCGACGACCACGGCTTGCCCGAGCCCGGCGCCGCGCTCGGCAACCCGAGCAGCATTGCCGCAGCCGCCGTCGCATCTACATCGTCGGCGACGATGTCGCCGCCGATTCCAATCGGGCTCGCCAGCTTAAGATCGAATCGGCCGCGCAACGACGACTTGCCGACGGTCATCGCCAGATCCGTAAACGACAGGTCGGTGCCGGCGACGCCGATGATCGCGCTCGCGGTCACCAGCACGGCAGCGCCGGGCTGTCCGGTCAACGCGCTCTGCAGCGGGCGCAGATCGGCAGCCGAGACTTTCAATTGCAGGCTGCCGCTCGGCCCCTGTTTGCCGCTGAGATGCAGCGTGCCTTGCGCCGCCGCCGAAAAGCCTCCCGCGCTGGCAAGGCCGCTGAGCTGAATATCGCCGTTGAGCGGGCCATTGGCGGAAATCGTCATTCGGCCGGGCAATTGATCGACTGCCAGCACATGGTCGAGATCGAGCAACCGCACGAGCGCACCACCGTCGTCGGCGTCGAATCGGCTCGCGAGGTGCACAACCGCCGCATCGGGATGCGCCGGATCGCCGGTTGCGTCGCCGTTTAGCGCGACGCGCAAAGCCCCCAGCTCGCCGCCGAAATCGAGCTTGGCGACTGTGCCGGCGGTCGGCGCACGATCGACAGTCAGTATGCCATGAACTTTCGCCGGCGCCACGCGATCGATGAAGGGCCGCAGCGGCGACGCGATCTGCGGAATGAATTTGCCGGCAACGTCGGTCAGACCGGCAAGCGTTGTGGCATCGACATCAAACGTCAGTCGACCGCGCGGTTGCGACGACAATTCGTCAATACGCCCGCTGACGTCGAGTGCCGCGCCGCCCAGATCGCCGATCGAAAGCCGGTCAATGTGGATCACTCCGGCATCGAACTTGACCCGAGCGTTGACCATTTGCGCGTCCACCCCGGCCAAAGTTGCCTTGCCGACATCAAGGACGAGCGAGACTTTATGCGGTATCTGAAACGCGTTATCCGACGCCGACGCCCTGGCGAACGCCACAAGAGCATCGACGTCGAGCTTGGCCGCATGGAGTTCGCCGTCCAGCACGGCCGGATGGCTGCCCGTCGCCCAGGTGTAAGCGAGCCGCCCTTCGACTTTTTCCTGATCGAGCGCCGCCGACAGCTGATCGAGTGCCAGGCGGTCGCTCGCGATCGTAATCCTGCCGCGTGCAGTCAAGGTTTTGGTCGGGCCCGAAAGTTGATCTGCGCGGCCTTCGAGCCAAGCCATCAGCGTTTTCAAGTCGGCCGACTCGAGGCTGGCGGGACCGCTGAAAGACAGGTCATGGGCTCCACCGTCAAGCTCGCCGCTCACATTGACGTCGGTCAGTCCCGGGGCGTGGAACGTGACGTGATCGAGGTTCCACCTCCCGGCATCGAAGCCGATTTTGCCGCGCAGCGACTGAATGGTGGCGCTGCCGACCGTCACCGCATCGATGGCGATGTTTGCCGTAACCGGCACCGGCGGCTTTATCGCCGCGACAAAGTCCTCGATGAAGCTCGTGAGCAAGACGAACGGCGGCCGGTGGGTCACGTCGGGTGCCGCCAGCATGCGATCGACGTCGACGGCCGAGGCCGCGATTGCGCCTTCGACATGCGGATGGGCGCCGAATGCGAGCTCGGCGTCCGCGGTGAAATTCACGGCGCGTTCATCCGGCCCGTACTGCAGCGCCAGGTTCTTAAGCGACGCCGAGGCCGGCGTGGCGCGAACTTTGCCGGTCAGTTGCCAAGGATCGCTCATCACCCGCTCGCCGTTCGCCAGCGTGACGCCGACCGGCCGCGCCAACGCAAGCGTGCCGTCGAATTGCGGAACGCCGCCATCAAAGCCGAGCGTGCCGTCGAAATCGGTCGTCAGCGGATGATTGGACGGGTCGACGCCGAGCCTGAGCTTCAACCGGTCGTGCTCATCGACGCGGCTGCCGGAAATCCGATAGCTGCAGGGCTCAGCGCCGACGGCGAAACCGCCTTCGCCGCTGAACGGCCCGGCGAACGAGCCGATGTCACCGTTGAACGAGAGCTTTTCCAGCACGACGCGCGAACCGGATGCGGCGTCGGTAAGAGTGATGCGGCCGTCGCTGATATTAAGACGCGATACGGTCAGCGCGTCCGCCCGAAGCGACGGCGAAAACGCCGGCCAGTCGATCGCTCCCGAACTGTCGAGGCCAACGCTGATTTGCGGCGCGACCAGGCGCAGCTCCGTCGCCTGTACCTGCCCGCGCAGCAGCGGCCCCAAGCCGACCTCAAGCTCGACGAAGCTCGCCTGCAGTTGCGGCGCCCGACCGGGCTCGCCGACTTCCACATCGTGCAGTTTGAGGCGCGGGGTCGGCAGAATGCGCGCATCTATGCTTCCCCTGACGTGGACGGTGAGGCCGGTGAGGCGGCTCGCTTCCTGCTCGAAGGCCGAGCGATAGCGATTCCAGTCGATCACCAGCGGAGCGACCAGCGCCGAGACGAGCGCCAGGATGATAGCAATGGCCAGTCCGAGCAGCGTGGTCTGCACGGTAAGCGTCCCTCGAAGTTCACATCAGAACGTGCCGCCGACGGTTGCGAACTTCTGAATCGGAACACTAGAGCAAGGCCGCCGGGAATGCACGCATTGCGGGCCGCCGCTTGGCGGCATTTGCCGGCAATTCTGTGTCGATTTTTCCGGCGGGCGTCAAAGCCGGACGATCTTGCCCGGATTCATGATGTCGAGCGGATCGAGCGCGCGTTTGACTGCGCGCATGGCGTCGAGTGCCGGATCGCCGTACTCGGCGGCAAGATATTTCATTTTGCCCTGGCCGACGCCGTGCTCGCCGGTGCAGGTTCCGTCCATCGCCAGCGCGCGCTCGACCAGACGCTCGAGGAAGGCATGCACGCGCGCGACCTCGTCTGAGTCGCTGCGGTCCACCATGATGCCGACGTGGAAATTGCCGTCGCCGACGTGACCGACGATCGGCGCCACGAGAGCGTTCTCGGCGATGTCGCGTTGCGTCGCGGTGACGCATTCGGCAAGGCGCGATATCGGCACGCAAACGTCGGACGCCAGCGCGTAGGTACCGGGGCGCAATCCGCATTGCGCCCAATAGGCGTCGTGGCGGGCCTGCCACAGCCGCGAACGCTGTTCCGCCTGGGTCGCCCGCTCGAACGGGCCGCCGCCGAATTCCAGCGCGATCGCGCCAAACAGCTGCGACTGCTCGGCCACGGCCGCTTCGGTGCCGTGAAATTCCACGAACAGCATCGGCGTTTCCGGGAGGCCGAGTTTCGAATAGGCATTGGACGCCCGAACTTGCAACGTATCGAGGAGTTCGATGCGCGCCACCGGAATGGCGGACTGAATGGTCAGGATGGTCGCCCGACACGCCGCCTCGACCGAAGGAAACGGGCAAACGCCGGAAACGATCGCCTCGGGGATGCCGGCCAGCCGCACCGTAAGCTCGGTGATGATGCCGAGCGTGCCCTCGGCGCCGACCATCAGGCGGGTGAGGTCGTAACCGGCCGACGACTTTTTCGCCCGCCGCGCCGTGGACATCAGCTCGCCGTTGGCGAGCACGACCTTCAGCGCCAGCACGTTGTCCTTCATGGTGCCGTAGCGCACCGCATTGGTGCCGGAAGCGCGCGTCGCCGCCATGCCGCCGAGCGACGCATCGGCGCCGGGATCGATCGGGAAGAACACACCTTGATCGCGAAGCTGTTCGTTGAGTTGCTTGCGCGTAATCCCGGGCTCGATCACGCAATCGAGATCCTCGGCGTGGACGGCGAGAAGCCGATTCATGTCGCGGAAATCGAGGCAAATGCCGCCGCGCGGCGCATTGACCTGGCCTTCGAGCGAGGTGCCGGCGCCGAAGCCGATCACCGGCACGCGCTCCGCCGCGCACAGGCGGACGATCTGCTGCACCTGTTCGGTGGTTTGCGGGAAGACCACCGCGTCGGGCGGCTGGTTGTCGATCCAGGTCAACGTATTGGCGTGCTGCTCGCGCACGGCCTGCGACGTCGCCAACCGATTGCCGACCATGGCGGCAAGCGCGGCGATCACCGCCTCGACCGGCTTGCGGTCGCGCTTTAGCCCGTCCCGGATGTCGAGCATGACCATTCTGCGAGCGTGACCATTCGGAATGTACTCTTTCCCTGGATGCACTCTTTATCGTGGGCAAGGTGGCTGCCGCGCCGGCGCCGGTCAAGAGCGCGGGCAGCCTTGCATCGTGCGGCGGATGCGGCACATTTGCCGCGTACCGCTGGCAGCAAATGCTCGACCGCTTCGACCCAGAACCCGCCTTCTTCGCGCCCTTCGTCTCGTCGGTCATGCGCGTCGAGCCGGCTTGGATCGATTATAACGGGCATCTCAACATGGCCTATTACAATGTGCTGTTCGACCGCGCGGTCGACGAGGCCTACGAACTGCTCGATTGCGGCGCCGCCTATGTCGAGCGGCAACGGCATTCCTGCTTTACCGCCGAAGCGCATGTGCGCTACCTGCGCGAATTGCATGTCGGCGACCCGGTGCGCGTGACCTTTCAACTGCTCGGTTTCGACGTAAAGCGCATGCATTATTTCGAGCAGTTGTTTCACGCCGAGCAAGGCTGGCTGTCGGCCACCTCCGAAAACATGGCGCTGCATGTCGACATGACGGCGCAAAAGACTGCGGCATTTCCGCCAGCCGTCACCGCGCGGCTCGACCGCATGCGCGCAGCGCACGCGCATTTGCCGATACCGGACGGCGTCGGCCGGCGCATCGCCATGCCCGAGCAGGCTTGACGGCGCTGCTGCCAGCGTCCCCGGGCACCGGTTGCCCTCGCAAAATGCCGCCCAAGATGCCATTTTTCGACCGTGAGAATCACGGAAACTTCGCGCTTGGCTGATTCTTTGAAGCTGCCCCACGATCCGCTCGAACCGCCGGCGATGCCGTCCCCGGCGCCCGGCGGCATTGCCGCGCGCGCGCGCCCCGGTGGGCCGGCGGCGCCTTATCTCGCCGGCCTCAATGCGGAACAGCGGCTCGCGGTCGAAACATTGGACGGGCCGGTGCTGGTCTTGGCCGGCGCCGGCACCGGCAAGACGCGGGTGCTCACCGTGCGTATCGCCCACATTCTCAGCCTCGGCCGCGCTTGGCCGAGCGAGATTTTGGCCGTGACCTTCACCAACAAGGCGGCGCGGGAGATGAAGGCGCGCATCGGCCACATCGTCGGCCACGTGGTCGAGGGCATGCCCTGGCTCGGCACCTTCCATTCGATCGGCGTAAAGATTTTGCGCCGGCATGCCGAGCTGGTCGGCTTGAAAAGCGATTTCACCATTCTCGACGTCGACGACCAGATCCGGCTGATGAAGCAATTGCTCGAAGCCGAGAATATCGACGAGAAGCGCTGGCCGGCGCGCGTGCTGGCGGCTTTGATCGACGGCTGGAAGAACCGCGGCCTCACCCCCGAGCAGGTACCGCCGGGCGAAGCCGCCGTATTCGCCAACGGCAAGGGGCTGAAGCTTTACAAGGCGTATCAGGAGCGGCTGAAAATCCTCAACGCCGCCGATTTCGGCGATCTATTGTTGGAGAACATCCGGCTGTTCCGCGGACAACCCGAAGTGCTGCGCCAATATCAGGCGCGCTTCAAATTCATTCTGGTGGACGAATATCAGGACACCAATGTCGCGCAATATCTCTGGTTGCGGCTCCTGGCGCAGCGGACGGGCCAAGCGGCCGTCATTCCGGGGCGCAGCGAAGCGGCGAGCCCGGAAGCCATAACCGCCGGCGCCGGGGCCATGGATTCCGGGCTCGCGCCTGATGGCGCGCCGCGGAATGACGGCGTCGCCAAAAACATTTGCTGCGTCGGCGACGACGACCAGTCGATCTACGGCTGGCGCGGCGCGGAGGTCGACAACATTCTGCGCTTCGAGCACGATTTCCCCGGCGCCACCGTGATCCGGCTGGAGCGCAATTATCGCTCGACCGGCCATATCCTCGCTGCCGCCTCGCATCTGATCGCCCACAACGAAGGCCGGCTCGGCAAAACGTTGCGCACCGACGACGTGCCGGGCGAGAAGGTGTCGGTCACCGGCGCGTGGGATTCCGAAGAGGAAGCGCGCGCCATCGGCGAGGAGATCGAGCAGCTCCAGCGCGGCGGGCAAAATGGCGACAAACATCCGCTCAACGAGATCGCCATCCTGGTGCGTGCCTCGTTCCAGATGCGCGAATTCGAGGATCGGTTCGTCACGCTCGGGCTGCCGTATCGCGTCATCGGCGGCCCGCGCTTCTACGAGCGCGCCGAAATCCGCGACGCACTCGCTTATCTGCGGCTGGTCAATTCGCCGGCCGACGATCTCGCCTTCGAGCGCATCGTCAATGTGCCCAAGCGCGGGCTCGGCGACGCCACCGTGCAGCTGTTGCACGACCACGCCCGCAAGCGCCGCGTGCCGCTCACCGAAGCCGCGCGCGCCGTCATCGAGACCGACGAGCTCAAGCCGAAGCCGCGCGGCGCGCTGCGCGGCCTCATCGAGTCGTTCGACCGCTGGCGCAAGCAGCGCGACAATCTCCCGCACACCCAGCTGGCGGAAATCGTGCTCGACGAATCCGGCTACACCGAAATGTGGCAGAAGGATCGTTCGGCCGACGCCGCCGGCCGGCTGGAAAACCTCAAGGAGCTGGTCCGCTCCATGGAGGAGTTCGAGAACCTGCAGGGTTTTCTCGAGCACATCTCGCTGGTGATGGACAACGAGAAGGCCGCCGAGGCCGACGCGGTCAATGTCATGACCCTGCACGCCGCCAAGGGGTTGGAATTCGACACCGTGTTCCTGCCCGGTTGGGAGGAAGGCGTGTTTCCGAACCAGCGCGCGCTCGACGACCAGGGCCGCGCCGGCCTGGAAGAGGAGCGCCGGCTCGGCCACGTCGGTCTCACCCGGGCGCGCAAACGGGCGAAAATCTATTTTGCCACCAACCGGCGCATGCATGGTTTGTGGCAGACCAATATTCCGTCGCGTTTTCTGGACGAGCTGCCGGAAGCCAACGTCGACGTCACCGAATCGAAGGGCGGCTTCGGCGGTTATGGCGGCTACGGCGCCTCGCGCTTCGACGCGACGACCTCGTTCGGCTCCAGCTACAACACGCCCGGCTGGCAGCGCGCGCAAGCGAAGAAAGGCGGCGGTTTCTCGGAGGATGGCACGCCCTATGAAGCCGGCGACGACGCGTTCCCTCTCCCCTTGCGGGGGAAGGCCAGGGAGGGGGGTAGCGACACCCGGCGCTCCGGCCGGGACACAGATGACGACACCTCATCGCCGTCGCCGTGGCGCGCGCGCGAGGAGCGCAGCGCCACCCGCCGCTTGCCGCTGACCATCGAAGGCGAACTGGTGGCGAAATCGACCGGCACCGTGTCGGCCTTCACGCTCGGCGATCGCGTCTTCCACCAGAAATTCGGCAACGGCAACGTCACCGCTATCGACGGCAACAAGCTCACCATCCAGTTCGACAAGGCCGGCGAGAAGCGCGTGGTGGATAGTTTCGTGGAGCGGGTGTGAAAATATTCAGTGGAAAACGCGTCGCACTGTCGGGCTATTAGCGCGAGACGTTTTTTGAAGTGCTTGCGGGTACGCATAGCATCTAATCAATAGCGAGGTGCAAGGCGATCCCGCGAGGCACCCAATGCTGACCAATAGCCGCGACATCAAACGCCGTCTGGAACAGGACGGGT
>Ga0335075_10017253_pt1 | contig 10743 bp, 9 predicted proteins | sample Lox_Sample_24_FD_206723 | JGI IMG/M metagenome (GOLD analysis project Ga0335075, IMG submission 206723) | Soil microbial communities from Loxahatchee National Wildlife Refuge, Florida, United States - Lox_Sample_2.4 | ecosystem: Environmental > Terrestrial > Soil > Wetlands | place: USA: Florida... | reverse complement strand
TGAACAAGAGACTTCTCAAATGGCTCCATGCCTACTACACTGTGTATGTAGCAATCCCCGCGAAAAATATACCTCGGATCGCCCCGTCGCCAATCTTGCGTGCCACGAATGGAATATCACAATCTCGAAAGATGTAGATTTCGTCTCCAATTTGTGCAAATGGTGATATCCAACTGACATAGCCAAATTCTGTGACACAGAAGTTCCGACCCATGATCTTTTGTTCCGTGTCCGTTATTGCCGCCAGATTGAACGTCTGTAGTGAGAAGCGATCCCGAGTTATGTAGTTTAAGCGTGCGAATTCGATCAAAGCCTATCCTAGATATATGGCGCCTGGCCAAAGAAGTACCCACGATACGAATCTCTCTTGGTATGAGTGTGCCATTTCTGAGGGTTTTCGATAAACTTCATACAAGAGATGTTGCAAGGACGGAAATGTAAAAAGACTTAGAGCTATGGGGCTTTTTACAATAGGCTGTCCATTCTCGTATCCGCCCTGGCAACTCGCAGAGATGGCGTAGATATGTCTCTATAAACTCCCCGTACTGTATCGGGCCACAGTCTTGTTGAAATCATGAGTAGAATAGTGGTACAATGTACAGCATAGAATACATTATTTTTCTTCTGTGTTCTACTAATATTACGGACCGTTACGGACCGTATTTATCTACGGTCGAAGTGGCGACCATCCGTAAGCTATTTGCCGCCCGTACAACACCAGCTGAAAACTCAGCTTGGTTGTCCGTAGTTGCCACGCGGCTTAGCTGGACAGGTATTACGGTCCACGCAGCTGTAATTCCAACAAGTCTCTTAGTGCTGAATTGGGAGATGAAGGCGTAAAGCTTCAGCTACAACTCGTCCACACCTTTGCTAAGTCGGCGCCCAGCTACCAAATGATACTAGTGATGAACTATGATTGCACCTTAACCCATATCTTACTAGCAATATGAAGCTGGCAAGCTTCGTTCAAACATTAAGAACTCAGCCACCCAAGGGCAGGGACTGGAGTGGTACTGACGAAGTAGAAGTACCTATAGCTGCAGCCACCAACCTCACTTCACTGCGCTGGGCTTGGGTTGATGACAGTACGTTTAGCTCTCATATTATTAATTCAGTATGCCTGTATCCATACCTCGCAGAACTCCATGTCTACGGACTTAACCCGGAGGAACATTAATGAGGCTCACTTGATACACGATTTGCTAGCATTACGAGGTTGCTACCGTATAAATAGCTTAGGACTCTGCTGCAAATGGTCGAAAGTACTCTTGCAGTCCGGGATTTCTCTTAAAATAAATGAAAATTGTGTAACGACCAAATACATTGGCTAAAACTCTCTCATGACCAGCACAGTCCCTCGAAGACTCCGGCTCGGAGGCAGATTCATATTAAGACATTGAATGCTGAGCAGCATTCGGCCTGTGTACCATATTAAATATACAAATTTTCTTCCTCGATATGTACACAGCTCGCTTCTCTGCGCACAAGAAGCCTTCCTACTTACATGCTGCGCTGCTTTTCATGGCAAAGACCGAGCCGCATCTATTCACTGCTCTTGTTGCCTTCTAGAAATATCCAACTCAATCTCATACGATTGGTGATTTTAGAAGAAAACACAATATGGATGTATTTCCACCTCACCTTTATCACATGTACTTTAAACAACCTTACGACTTATGAATAGCTATATAGATCCAATCGATCTGGACCCCCACAGGTCTCAGCAGAGTTACCACTGCAAGCCATATCACATCCAGCATTCCCATCAGGAGCAGGCCCGCCCCCGTTCTCAAGCTGGTTATCACAATCTATAGATATCAGTATGGTTTGACAAAAAGTGAACATGAGGGATGGTTAGACGCACAGCATTCAACGGAGTACTCCACACCAGCAAGCGTATATCCAGCATTCTGGCAAAGACTCTGACACACTTCGACCGTAAGGGTACTCGGCCCATTAGGAATCGTCTGCGCCCAAGTCAATGTCCTTGCAGACACACTATCCGTATAGCAGCCCAGGAAATTCCACTGCTTCGGCCCCGAGGATGTCGTTGGAGCCGCAGAACTAGCCGGCTGGCTAGTCGGTGTAGCAGCAATAGATGAGGCGGCGGCGCCCCCATAGCTATACAAGTCGAGTCTGTTCGGGCCGCCGCAGGTCTCAGCGCTGTTGCCCGCGCAGGCCATGTTGCAGCCGGCATTTCCGTCCGGGGCAGGGCCGCCGCCATTTCGGAGGACGTTGTCGCAGTCTGCTGATGGTTAGTGATTTCGCGTGATGGGCTGGGTGAATGAGCGTGCTTACAGCATTCGTCGGCGTATTCGACTCCTGCGAGGCTATAGCCTAGAGATTGGCAAACCGCCTGGCATCCCTCGATTGTTGTGGCGCTTGCTCCCCCGGCGACAGCTGGGTGCTGACTGAGAGTACGAGCTGAAACGCTGTCAGTATAGCAGCCTAGGAAGACCCATCCTGATGAAGTTGGGGCTGAGGATGAGGAAGTGCTAGTGATTGTAGATAATGTTGTAGGCGGTGAGGAAGGCATTGTTGGTCCTCCGCCGGCGGACGCTAGTTGGAATAGAGCGATGTTATCTGGGAAGACATCAATGTTGTCGCTGTATAACGCCAGAGAATTTCCGTTCTGCGTGACCATATTTGTTGTACCGACAGTGTTCAGGCAGTATATGTTGACATTGCTCAGACCGCCCTCAAGGCTGACGATGTTAGTTTGACAGTTCTCGGGTCCGCCGAGGTCAGAGCAGGCTTTTGGGATGTTAGTATAAGCAGTTTTAGGGTAATTACACGTGACTTACTAGTATCGTAATTGTTGAAGAAGGAATAATGGCCAGCTCCGTATATAAGCACGTTCTGGGAGTTAATGACACGCAAACCCCATGATTCAGCGCAGTTACCGGACTGACCAGAACATGAAGTGGCAAAGTTAGGGTCATTGAGTGAGGAAACCACACTGAACGGAGTTGGAGCCAGAGGATTTGGCTGGTAGTATGGAGTTTCGGTTTGTATGAATCCCATAAAGAGATTTTGGGTGTTTGCAAGTTGGTATTGATATAATGTGTGATGCTCAACTGCGGTTCCAATACTGTTTGCGAGTACTAGTTAGCTCCTTTTCGTCTGATATTTGGGGGCAGAAGTGGAATCCACGCACAGCCAGAAAGTTCCAGTCGCACTTTCGATATACAACCCCCGCCCATTATATATCGTAATTTGAGTGTTACTGCTATCATCAATATCGTGGTCCGCGGTCCAAAGCCAGACGTTTTCCATGTATAAACCAGATGCTGAAGGGGTAATATGCATTGTCATGTATGCCGCAATGCAATTGGTGTTGACGGTGGTGCTAGTTGGAGTCTTCACGCACTGGGCAACTTGTTGATCTGACCCTACAAATCCTCCAACGCGCGCGTGAACATCCCACATTCCAGATGGAGTCCCTGACGTTGCCAAATTCCATTGGATAAGGATCGCGCCAGCTTGGGTTCCTTGTGTACTGACAATCATGTCAGACCACTCGACTTGGCCTGTAGCTCCGGGTGTTCCAACTTGCACCACTGGTTGCGGATTGTTCATGTCGTTGAAATAACTGCCACTTGACATGATAACGGAGTAACTCTCACCTACTAGCTTGGCACCAGCTGGTATAGAGAGTGTTCTTGTCACGAGATAAGTTCCGGCGTCAAAGAACACAACTTGACCTGCCGAAGTGGCACTGTTGATTGCATTCTGCAAAGCCGTTGTGTCATCGGTAACGCCATTACCTGTTGCTCCGGCACTGCGCACACTTAAGAATGATGAGACAGGTAATGTTTGGTATTGAGGCTTCGACCGCACGTAATAGTTGGATCCACTGAGAAGGGAGCCTGGCCGGGTAGTTGGTGTGAAATAGCCCTGAAATTGCTGGGGACCTGAAGGTGTATACCGGTTACCTTCACCCCAACCAGCAATCGTTGTTATGCCAGTTGTTCCGGCAAGAATAGTGGTGCCGCTTGAGAGTTGCACTGCAGTTGGTACATTGCTAAGAGCAACATTTTCCAAGATCAAACTCCCTGCGGTGGGCGGCTGTGATCCTGCTTGGTAAGCGGTGACAATCCCAATAGGGGTATTTGTGATGGAGCTGTCGATTATAGTAACGGAGCCTACATTGAGGCTACCAGTCCCGGTTACGGCTGAAATGTCAATACCCTTTTGACAGTTGTTTATGCTGATGCCTTGATATAACCACCCCCAATCCCATAGCTGAGAAATGGCTGTGACACAATTGTTGAAGACTAGATTTCGCATGGTAAACTGCTGGTTTCCGACTTGAGCTCCGATATTACCTCCGTTGAAGGTTAGGTCGGTCATGAACCCAGCAGATCCTAAATGGCAGTAATTAGTCACCGAAAATGCTAGAAGCCTAAAGGGTTTTCGGCAGTTTTCACAGCACCCTCAAGAAACCAATGGGGAATACAACATACCACTTTCGCAGAATATTCCTACATGTTGGGTTCCAGGAGCTGCACTCATTTGGAATACGATGTTCTGCAGACTTGTTGCCTGAGCAGTAGGCCAGTGTATGCCAGTAGCTGCTGAGCCAGGGGGTATACTTGTTAGATCAAAGATGAAGTTCCGCACCTGTCGATAAAAGACGTTGGTAGATCCCCAATTTAGGTTCTGGGTATAGTAGGGGTCGCCATCAATGAGACCGAAACCAGAGAACCCCGCAGTGGCCTTTAAGGTCGGTGGATTCGTTGGGTCGCCGATGAGTTGAGTATAATAATAATCAATGAGAGAAGATGATATCAAGTAGGTACCTGCTGGAAAGTAAACAACGGCAGGGGTGGTTGTAGTCGAAGCACATCCTTGGCCGCAACGTACACCACCGTTTACACTGGCAGATATAGCAGAATTGATAGCAGCCGTATCATCCGTCACTCCGTCGCCTTGAGGTTCCTTTAAGTTAGCCTATCATCGGTTTCATCAATTTAAATTAGAGGCCATGTACCTTGTGCTCCGTAACTCTTGACATTCCGGAAAACTTGATATCCGCTAGGTCCAAATGCAGAGATACCTTGATGGTTGATATTTTCATACCAATAGGAAGATGATTGTCGCTTGGTAATGCCAGAGCTGGAATGGTTTCCCTGAAAGTGAACATACTTGTCGTTAGTTGCTAGTATAGCTCCGACTATATTCTCAACTGCCGGTATTTCAAATTGTATACATGTAGTTTTTAGCACGAGCAAAGACAAGAAGAGAACACGCATGAGAGCCATGGTGGCCGTAAAATGTTGCTATAGATCCCAGAGACGGCTAAGGAGCTGAGAATAAAGGGAAACTGAAATATATACCTACATAAAAAGATTCAAGAGAGCAGAAATGTGACGTAAAAGAGGCAGGGATATCAAGTCCGCAAGACACCCCTCATGAATCCAGGTGTGTCTCCCAGAAGAGTCCCGCGCCGAGTAAAGCGCCCATTACGGAACAATATTAACTAGTACGGTACTCGGAGATAACAAGGGGACGTAATAGCCAAAATTATCTCAAATGAAAGATTGTGCCGAGACTGAACCTCCGATAGCTCTCTGTATCGTTGAATTTAAAATTGATCTCGGTACTTGATAAATGAGGCAGGAGAAGTCCACGCGCCCAGTATGATGCCGAAGTAAGGCCTAACATGGATGTCAGAAATTAATATAAAGGGGATTGTAGATGATACTTTGAGGTCCCAAAATCAAAGGTAATACCAGAGAGTCGAGGCTACCGAGTTGAGTACAGGAACAACAAAACATCAGGCATTCCTCTTCCATAGTATTTCTACTGACATTAAGAGGCCAAGAGTACCAATATGGGATTGTTATAAGTTGTATATTTCGTATAGCATTCTGCATACCATCCGTGAACCCTTATTCGGATATCGTGCAATGCAGTCGAGATGTAGATTGCCGGCGGTCTGATAGGGTTCAGCAATCGGCCCGAGGCGACCCGTTCCACATCACCTGCTGCAATCACATACCAGCAAAATGCGGGGATGGGTGTGGCTTGTCTCGCATCCCACGTGCCATCCTTGTTTCTAGGTGCCAAATGGCCAAGGACAGGCAGAGTCCGTCAGATGCCGTGTCTTTTGAAACGACAATTAAAGTGTAGAGGGAGGAGAAAATTTTATGGTATCGAATCACTACTCATGAATACAGGATGGAGGCGGTAGACCCGTACAGATGGTAAATGTCAAAACAGCGGCATTGAATCTCAGGGCAGGTGCTTGCGGACGTGCTTTCTAAATAGTGACACCAAAGCACGGCGATTGCCTACGAAGCCGAACTGTCGTCAGATAATAGGACCGGTTCATGCATACATTAGCTAGCTGTTGAAAGTTAATCGTAAGTGTCATGCGAACAAAATTCCATATCCTGCTTCCTATCACAGGACCCAACGGTTAAACTCTCCGGGAATCGCAACGTTCCATGCACGTCACATCTGAGCTTAACCACGTACCGGCAGCGGACGGTCGGAAGGTTCGCCAAAAAAGTTTTGCAGTGCTAGTCACAGGAACTCGACAAAATTCACGTGATTCCCAATAGATTGTTGATAATTGCTCGTCTTGGTTTACATCTCAGAAAAACCATGGGAGATGAGAGAACCAGGGGAAAGAGAAGGTCGCAGTAAAATATTTTGCTACATTGCTTACGGGGCTCTAGAAATAGGTATGCACCTTTCATGGCCCTATTTTTGGGTGAAATTTTGACTGACAATCAAATAGTGGATTCTCAATTTGAGAGAACTCTTGCTTTTCGAGCAACACCTTACTAATTGTAGGGTACTATATAGGGGTAGGAATAGGGGTTCGGAGGTTACGGTGGGTCTGGAGTGATTTCTAATACTTCTATGACGTATTGTCATGTGACTACGGGCCTAATCTCGTATCTGGTTCCAACCACTTTCCCCGCCATCTTTTAATCTCTTATCTCTCCGTCCACGCTTTTCTACATCGTGATTATCTTTTAATCGATAGCTCTTCAGCGAGACCAGCGTAATATTTCTCATCCGAGACCAAAAGAATCAAATGTCCCTACAGACTCAGATCCTCACTGCTATAGGCGTGGTGACTCTAACCTATTTCGCTATCAAATCGATCTCCTTCATATACACATTTTTCATCCGCGCATCCTCTCTCCCACGATACCACCACGGCCCATCTCACCCCTGGGCCCTCATCACTGGCGCCAGTGATGGAATAGGCCTCGGCTTTGCTCAGGAACTCGCCCAACATCACTTTTCCCTCATCCTCCATGGTCGCAATGCTTCCAAACTCGGGCGCATCCAATCAGATCTCGTTAAGCTCCACCCATCAATTTCGGTGGAGACTTGGGTCGTTGATGCCACTACCAGCGTTGCAATTGAGGAGACTGATCTCCCCCAAATTATCGAAGGACGTAATCTTACCGTGTTGGTCAATAATGTGGGCAAGGGTGGGGCTGCTACAACCCCAAAAGAGATCGATGATATGATCAACATCAACTTACGCTTTGCGGTACATCTAACATCGTATCTGTTGCCAAAGCTTGCGTCTAATGGCCCCTCTGTTGTCCTGAACGTCGGCTCAAGTGCCGAGATGGGCAGTCCATGGCTCAGCGTCTACTCCGGCTCAAAGGGATTTATAACATCCTGGAGCAAGTCACTGGCCGCGGAAGTGAAGGCCGAGGGTTTAGATGTTGAAGTTTTGTGTTTTAAAGTCAGTGAGGTGAACACAGCCGGGAGTCCAGCTAAGGAGGGCCTGACTGTGGTGGCCGCAAGACCCTATGCGAAGATGGCCCTAGGAAGGGTGGGCTGTGGGATTCGATGTGTGAGCCCTTACTGGCTGGCTGCAATACTGAGGGGGTTTGCTGAGAGCTTGCCAGATTGGATGCTAGAGAGGATGATGATTCAAGTGATGACTAAGAGGAGGAAAACAAGGAAGGATAGATTGAAGCACGCTTAAGTGATAAATTTATCTGGCGAAGCATAGATCGAGTAAAAGAGCCTCACCAACATGTCCTTGGCATTCGAAGTGATATTACGGAAAATGTTCACGCGGTGGATATCAAGTGTTTATGTAAAAGACTAGAGTGACTCCTTTGCTGCTCACAGCGAAGTCTTGGAAGGTGCATTCTGTGCTGGAAGGAATGCGTAATGCCGTTGCTATCAATAAGAGAGCAGATTGTCAGAGCACAAGCAAACGATTGCGGTAGCTGGCCATATTCTTGAACAAAATGCGGCAGAATTTCGGTTATGAACAATGTGAAGTTCAGCTTCGCGATTCAACTACTAAGTCAATCATTACAGGAAACTCTCCCCCTATGGCAGTACTCAGAAGGTTCCTTGAGCACGATCCCACGCAGAGACGCTTGCTGCATTACAACGATGGATTTCGTCCCTGAACCCCTTGGTGGCTGGTAAACTTAATTGTCGAGCGTCATAACCAACATTACCACATCAATCTTCCACAACAGCGCCGAGCCTCCAGGGCAGTGATCCACCAAGCACCAAATACCAGCTCCTTCAATCTTTCCATTAGAAGCACTGCTTGACCCTCTCAGAAACTGAAAGAATCGAACTCAGATCCGCTATCCGGCATCGCTGAGTCTGCATGTATAAGGCAAGATTTCTCTGCACTGCTACTGAATATGGAGTCCTAACGCCGTGTGCCGGACAGTTCTCGAGAAAAAAACACATTCTTGTCTTTTGAACGCCCCAATGCCTGCTCTAGCCGCCATGAACGGCACTGAACGGCCTCAAAAAGCTCCGTGACCTCGAACACCCGTTTATTAGTCGAATATCGGTGAGCAATAGGAGACGTGTACAATGTACTTTTACTTAACTATGGGGAGCTTTGGTGGAAATATAGAAGCACCTTGGCTTGTTTACGGCTACGGCATATTCTGTATGTGGCTTGATAGCGAACTCGCCCCTTTCGAAATAATCGATTATTTTACGAAGAGGAACTACAATTTAACTCAACTACGATGATTGCACAGACGAGAATCCTCGCCCTGGCACGGGATGCATTCGTTTGTCCTTTATTTCCACGAGACACTGCCACCGAGACCGCCCCAGAGCCTGCCTTTTCACAATTTGTCAAGCCGCCGCTTGAGCTACAGAGGTCAATATGGTTGACCGCAGCACAAAACCCCACATCGTCTGCCCGCCTTAGAAGAGTGTAGGAGGTCGCAGATATGCTAGAGGCATGATTACGAAATTTGCTAGCCAAGACCACCCGCCCTCTTGCATCCATCTTGAGAGTGGCGTTCTGTTGCTCTTAAAGTGTACAACAGCCCTGGTTTCAGGATCCGCCAATTTTCAAGCTTGCCAAACAAACAAATAATCTTCACGATGTACTATACGTTCAAGGCTGTCCCTGTATCAATGATACTATTCTCATAAAACTGCTCCTCACACCTGTATTTGCACTATTCTGCCGCTTGAGGCTTGATATTAGATAGATAAACGATACTTCAATGTTTTCTCGTCTCGGAGAGATCTAATGCTTGCTCACAGAAGTTTAGCACTTTTCGAAGATAGAGTTTCTTGAACTCATTGTAGATAAGGCTCAATTGATAAAAGCCATCGACGCAGAGCTGGTTCAGGAAGCCCTTGAGTTGGATCGGGCTGAGTTCCGCTGTAACACAATTTGGAAGCTGGTCAAAGTCTTGGGACTAGAGTTTATCAAGGCTTCAAGCGCTTTTTGTCTAGCGGGTATGAATTATCCTCTAAAAACATATAAGGTGCTCAAGATATCCTTTTGCAGTTCTGCTCCGGTTTCCACTTGAAGAAAATGCTGACGAGAATTGTTGATGAAAGACTTTATGACATTAGAATGACAGATAGGTGCTGGGCGGCCACGGCCTACATTTATGATATGGATGGTTATGACGGAAATGCTCTGTAAGGCATCTACCTAACTCATAGCTACGGGCTATCTGTTACTATACTCTCAGAGTCCCATACGAAGGATGAGATCTTAATTTGTCAGAGATAGGTGGACAACTTGCAGTGCTATTACCAATAATATCAGAAACCATTCATGGTCTAAATGACAACATCTCATCGGGCTGTTATTCGCGTACGAGAGTGTTCGAAGAGGCAGCCGTTGGAAGTTTTGAAACATATTCACTAAAATGGATACCAATGTGAATTACACCTTCCCAAACCATTTCTCTTCTTTTTATATTTTAGTTGTCTTATTATTCAATGGAATTTCAGTGGGCCACTTCTCCCTCCGTAACGGAAGCTGCGATATCCTCAAAGGAGCTCACTAACCCTCCCTCGAATCCCATTCCTCTCCTCCACCGACAACCTCACTCCCAGATGCTCCCGCAACGCCTCCACCCTCTGCGCCTCCGACTCTAGCACCGCCAGCGTCTTGCTAATCCCACCAATCCTCTTCTTTACCTCGCCTCCCACAAGCGTCACATCACCAATGAGTTCCTCCTCCTCCGACATCACCATCTTCATACAGACAACCGTATATGTGAACCAGCTCGTCCGACTCGTGCTCATAAACCAATTCATCATCACAAAATCACTTGGTATGAACTCTGTCTCACTAAAACAATACGCAGGTAGCCAGTCCGACTCGTCTGTGTGGCGGTACTGGTAGGTCCAGAGAGCTTGGTCCACTGATATTGAGGTGGATGCAGAAGTGAGGAGGTCAGGCGGTAAGGAGCGCACAAGTCGCAGAGATTGAGTGCCGACGTTGCGGGCAGAGTAGGACTCATT
>Ga0335075_10017252_pt1 | contig 10743 bp, 11 predicted proteins | sample Lox_Sample_24_FD_206723 | JGI IMG/M metagenome (GOLD analysis project Ga0335075, IMG submission 206723) | Soil microbial communities from Loxahatchee National Wildlife Refuge, Florida, United States - Lox_Sample_2.4 | ecosystem: Environmental > Terrestrial > Soil > Wetlands | place: USA... | reverse complement strand
CGCTGCAGCGCTGCGGGCGGGTGACCGCGATGGTCGGCGACGGCGCCAACGACGCCGCCGCGATCCGGATGGCCGACGTCGGCATCGGGGTGAGCGGCCGCGGCTCGTCGGCCGCCCGCGGCGCCGCCGACATCGTGCTGACCGACCAGGACCTGGGCGTGCTGCTCGACGCGCTGGTCGAGGGCCGCAGCATGTGGGCCGGCGTGCGCGATGCGGTGACGATCCTGGTCGGCGGAAATGTCGGCGAGGTGCTGTTCACCATCATCGGCACCGCCTTGGGCAGCGGCCGCGCGCCGGTGGGAACCCGTCAGCTGCTGCTGGTGAACCTGCTGACCGACATGTTCCCCGCGCTGGCGGTCGCCGTCACGCCGCAGTTCGAAGAGCCCGAGCCCGCCGAATACGACACCGAGGAAGAGGCCGACGACGCGCGACGCGCCTACCAGCGGACCGTGCTGGCGGGACCGACGCCGTCGCTGGACGCCGAGCTGATGCGCCAGATCGTCACCCGCGGCGCCGTGACCGCGGCGGGCGCGACCGCGGCCTGGGCGATCGGGCGCTGGACGCCGGGCACCGAACGGCGGACCGCGACGATGGGGTTGACGGCTCTGGTGACGACGCAGCTGGCGCAGACGCTGCTGACCCGCAGCCACAGTCCGCTGGTGGTGGCGACGGCGCTGGGCAGCTCCGCCGTGCTGGTCGGCATCGTCCAGACGCCCGTGGTCAGCCATTTCTTCGGCTGCACGCCGCTGGGGCCGGTCGCGTGGACGGGCGTGGTCGGCGCGACGGCGGCGGCCACCGGGCTTTCGGTGTTCGCGCCCAACCTGGTGGCCAAAACCGCGGGAATCGCGAAGCTCGAGCAAGCGCCGGACTCCGCGGCGACGGGCGCCGAGCAATAGGTCGGCAAATTTACGTTTTGGCCATCCCGCGGCGGGCACTCCCAGCAAGATCAATACAGCGACGTCGCTGAGAGGGGAAGTTTGATGGCCGAGACGAGTGCTAGCCCAGACCGAGCGTCCAACATGGCGCAGCTGTTCCTGCAGCGCGTCGAGGAGTCCGGTGACAACGAGGCCTTCCGCATCCCGGAGAACGGCGACTGGACATCGGTGACCTGGAGCCAGGCGGCCGAACGGGTGGAGGCGCTTGCGGCCGGACTGCTGTCGCTGGGCATCGAGCCCGAGGATCGGATCGGCATCGCCTCGGCGACCAGGCTCGACTGGATCCTCGCTGACCTGGCGGTCCTGTGCGCCGGCGCCGCAACGACCACCGTCTACCCCAGTACCAACGCCGAGGACACCGGCTACATCCTCGCCGACTCCGGCTCCAAGATCGTCTTCGCCGAGGACGACACCCAGCTGGAGAAGCTCAACGAGCAGCGCAGCGACCTGCCGGACGTGACAAAGGTCGTGCTGTTCGACGGATCGTCGGACGACGACTGGGTGATCACGTTGGACGACCTGGCCGACCAGGGCGCGAAGTACCTTGCCGAGCACCCGTCCTGCGTCCGCAAGGTCGCCGACGAGATCAAACCCGAGCAGTTGGCGACGCTGATCTACACGTCCGGCACCACCGGCAAGCCGAAGGGCGTCCGGCTGCGCCACTCGGCCTGGGTGTACACCGGCGGCGTGATCTCGGACATGGGCCTGATCGGCGAGGACGACCTGCAGCTGCTGTGGCTGCCGCTGGCGCACGCCTTCGGCAAGGTGCTGATCGCCACCCAGGTCGCGTGCGGTTTCGCCACCGCGATCGACGGCCGGGTCGACAAGATCGTCGAGAACTGCGGCGTGGTCAAGCCGACGTTTATGGGCGCCGCGCCGCGAATCTTCGAGAAGGCCTACAACAAGATCGTCACGCAACAGACGGGCGCCAAAGCAATGCTGTTCGGGTGGGCGTTCGCGGTAGGCAAGGAGGTCGCCCGCCGGCGCCGGGAAGGCAAGTTCGTGTGGCCGCACCTGGTGCTGCAGGAGCGGCTGTTCGACCGGTTGGTGTTCGCGAAGATCCGCGACGTGTTCGGCGGGCGGATTCGGTTCTTCATCTCCGGTTCCGCGCCGCTCAACCGCGACGTCGCGGAATGGTTCGAAGCCGCCGGTGTGCTGATCCTGGAGGGCTACGGGCTGACCGAGTCGTCCGGCGCGGGCTTCATCAACCGTCCCGACAACTACAAGCTCGGCACCGTCGGGCTGCCGTTCGAGGGCACCGAGGTCCGGATCAGCGACATCGGCGAGGTTCAATTCCGCAGCGACTGCGTGATGGCCGGCTACCACCACCTGGACGACGCCACCGCCGACGCGCTGAAGGACGGATGGCTGTCGACCGGGGACCAGGGCAAGGTCGACGACGACGGCTTCCTGTCGATCACCGGCCGGATCAAGGAACTGTTCAAGCTGTCCAATGGCAAGTACGTCGCGCCGCCGGCGATCGAGGCGAAGTTCGCCACGCTGTGTCCCTACGCCAGCCAGTTCATGGTCTTCGGCGAGGGCAAGAACTTCGCCGCCGCCCTGGTGACGCTGGACGAGGACTCGATCAGCGGCTGGGCCAAAGACAATGGGCTGAACGGCAAGTCGTACGAAGAGCTCACGAAATCCGATGCCGTGCACGACATGATCGAAGAGCACGTCAAGAAGCTCAACGCCAGCCTGAATCGGTGGGAGACGATCAAGAAGTGGGCGGTGCTCGACCACGACCTCTCCGTCGACGGTGGTCAGCTGACCCCGTCGCTCAAGGTGAAGCGCGGGGTGGTCGCCGAGCAAAACAAGGAGACCCTGGATGGCTTCTATTCCTGAACCCGTGATCGAGCCGGCTCAGCTTCCCGACGCCGACAACGCGCCTTTGCCGGGACGCTTGCTGCGGATTCTGGAGTGGCGCACCGGAGTTGAGTACGCGTCCGCGCGCCTGGCGATGCGGCGCATCGCCAACTGGCAACACGGCGACGGGCATCCCGTGCTGGTGCTGCCCGGCTTTCTGGCCGGCCCGCTATCGACGGATTTCCTGCGTAATGTGCTGCGCCAGTTGGATTACCGGGTCTACGACTGGGGCCTGGGCACCAACATGGGCTACCGCCCGAGCATGAAGCAGGCGCTGCCCGCGCGGCTGCATCACATCCGCGAACGCAGCGGCGGGCGCCGCGTCAGCATCATCGGCTGGAGTGCCGGCGGGATCTACGCCCGCGAACTGGCGCGCGGCCTGCCCGACGACGTCCGGTCGGTGATCACCCTGGGATCGCCGTTCCGGGGCAACCACCAAGCCAGCACCGCGTGGCGGGTGTGGCAGCTCCTCAACCGGGGCTCCGACGCCGCCAAGGCCGTCACCGAAGCCGCGCTCAGCCGACGCGCCCAGCCGTTGTCGGTGCCGACGACCTGCATCTACAGCAAGTCGGACGGCATCGTCGCGTGGCAGTGCTGCATGAGCTTGCCCGCGCCCGAGACCGAGAACATCGAAGTGCGCAGCAGCCACCTCGGATACGGCCACAACCTGCAGACGCTGTCGGTGATCGCCGACCGGCTCGCCCAACCGGAAGGCGGCTGGCGCCCGTTTGCCCGTTAACGAGGTGTCGACGTGGCGAATTGTGTTGCTCCAACCGGTTAACGGCATGCGAAAAACACTTGCGGTGAAGCGGATTGGGCCGTGGCGGATTGCCCGGGCGATCCGGGCTGCGACATGATCGGTGGTATGGCCGACATCGACTTTTCGCTGCTGGACGTGCCGAGGTCAACGCCGGTGGACGACCCCGACGCTTACTTACGTGCCGCGATCGCGTGGCACTTCGGCGAACAGACCGGCAGCGCATTCTGGCTGCGCGCGGCGGGGGGCCTGAACTTCAACCCGTTGACCGACGTCAACACCTTCACCGATTTGCGGCTATTCCCTAACCTGCTCAGCGAATTGCGCAAGGTGCCCGTCGAAGACCTGATCCCCCGCGGCTACGGGTCCCCGCCGCCGGTGCCGCAGATTTTCGAATCCGGTGGCACCACGGGTGCGCCGAAAAGGACTGCGCAGCTGCCGGATTGGGTCGAGCAAGTCATCGAGTGGCAAACCGAGGATTTTGCCGGCGGCGGCTTTCAGTCCGGCCGCGGCTTCTTGTGCATGATGCCAAGCGGGCCGCACGGCGTCGGCTACTTCTCTCGCCTGGTCTCCGAGCGGCTCGGCTCGACCTTCCACGCGATCGACCTGGATCCTCGCTGGGTCAAACGGATTACCGCCCGCAATGCCACTGTGGAGGTGTCGGACTACGTCGACCATCTCGTCGAGCAGGCCGTCCACGTGCTGCAGACCCAGCAGGTGGCGAACCTGCACACCACGCCGCCACTGCTCGAGGCGATCGCCCGCAACGACGACGCGGTCGCGTTGGTCAACGACAAGATCCGCTACACGCTGCTCAGCGGCGCCCACGTGGACCTCGATACGCTCGACCTGTTCCGCGGAATCTTTCCGAATACGACGATCACGATGGCGTTCGGCAGCACGATGATCCTGTCGCAGGCCATCACCCGGCGCAGCGGCGACGACGACCCGTTCGTCTTCGACCCGCGCACGCCGTATGCGATCTTCTGGGTGGTGGACCCCGATACCGGCGACGAGGTGCCGTATGGACAACGCGGCCAGGTGGTGATGAACCACATCAGCAAGGGCATGTTCATCCCGAACAACCTGGAACGCGACAGCGCCATCCGGATGCCGGGACCCGAAGGCCAAGTTGGTGATTCGCTGAGCGAGGTGCAGCCCGTCGCCGCCTTCGAAGGCGAGCCGGTCATCGAGGGCGTCTATTGATCGACATCGAGGCCCTCGGTCCGGACGGCCCTTACCGGACCCGCAATCGCGAAACCATCACGACCACCGGTGGTGTCGCGGTCGCCGAGCTGAGCATGGCCCCGCCGCTGTATGTCTCGCGGGCGATCAAGGCGCAACGCGAGGCCCGGCCGCTGCCGGTGCACGAGCGCGAGGCGGCGCTGGCGAAGGCAGCCGACGTGTTCGCCACCGGGGTGATCGCCGGGCTGGACTTTGACGCCTATGTCGTTGCGGCCAGCCGAATTTCCGGCGTGCCGATCGCGGTGACCCGGTCGGGGGCACACGCGGTCGCCGACGGTGTCGCGTCGGCGTTCGGCGCGGTGCGGCCCGCTCAGCCGACGGGCGCGGTGGCGGACTGGCGCGACGAGCGCACCCGCGCGGGTGCCGCGGTGTGGGCGCGGCGTGGCGAGGTGTTCGCGGTGCTGGCCTCCGGCAACGGCCCGGGCGTGCACGGGTTGTGGCCGCAGGCGCTGGCGCTGGGCTACCGAATCGCGGTGCGCCCGTCGCGCCGCGAGCCGCTCACCGCGCTTCGGCTGGTGCACGCGTTGCGGCAGGCCGGATTTCGCCCGCACGACGCCGTGTACCTGCCGACCGATCATCGCGGGGCCGACGAGCTGATCCGCTCGGCGGATCTCGCGATGGTCTACGGCGGCCAGGACGTCGTCGACAAATACGCCAACGACCCGACGGTGTTCGTCAACGGGCCGGGCCGGGCGAAGATCCTCATCACCGCCGATCACGACTGGCGCGACTACCTGGACGTCGTCGTCGACTCGATCGCCGACCTGGGTGGCGTGGCATGCGTCAACGCCACCGCCGTGCTCTACGAGGGCGACCCGGCCCCGCTGGCCGCCGCGATCGCCGAACGCCTGTCGGCCATCCCGGCGCTGCTTACCGAAGACGAGCGGGCCACCTTACCGACCCAAAACATCGACAGTGCAACGGCTTTGGCAGCCCACCTGGCGACGGTGGCCGCGGGAACCACGCCGGTACTCGGCGCCGACCAGGTAGTCACCGCGCTGGGCGACGGCTATGCGGCGCTACGCCCGTCGGTGCACCTGCTTACCAAGCCCGACGTCAGCAAGCTCAACGTCGAGCTGCCGTTCCCGTGCGTGTGGGTCGCGCCGTGGTCGCGCGCCGACGGGGTTGAGCCGCTACGGCATTCGCTGGTGATCGCCGCGATCACCAGCGACGACGCCCTGGTCGACGACCTGATCGCCGAGCCCACCATCACCAACATTTACCGCGGCCATCACCCGACGCACTACACCGCCCCGGAGATTCCGCACGACGGGTTCCTGGCGGATTTCCTGATGCGCAACAAAGGTTTTATCCGCGACTGACGTCGCGGCCGTACCGCTGGTAGAACTTCTCCACCCGGCCGGCGGTGTCGAGTGTGCGCCGCGTGCCGGTCCAGAACGGGTGCGAGGCGGAAGAGACGTCGACCACCACCAATGGGTAACTGCGTGCACCGGCCGGGGTCTCCCAGTCGATGGTCCGGTTGCTGGTGATCGTCGAGCGGGTGAGGAACCTCGCGCCGGTGGTGGCGTCCTGGAAAACCACCGGGTGGTAGTCGGGGTGGATGTCGGATTTCATCGGCCTTCTCCCTCGCTGTTGCGGTGCGCCGTGAATTCGCCTGCCATGTCGGGTGTTTCGTGGCAGGGGTCTTCGTGCCAGTCGCCGAACGGGTCGGCGTAATGCGCCCAGCTGTGCGGGCGGGCCATCTCGTCCTCGGTGAGCAGGGCGCCGCTGAGCGCGTCGGCGACCTCGACCGGGTTGGCGCCGCACACCAGGATCGTCATCGCGGTGTGGCGGTCGCCGAACCGGTGCTCCCACATCAGGTCGGCGAATGCGCGTCGCTCCGGGTCGACGTAGGCCACCTCGGATGCGGTCATGGCCGCCAACCACTTTCCGGCCGACGCGACCCGCAGTCCGCCGCCTGCCGATTCCAGCCACATGACCTGGTCGTCGCGATTGGCCAGCCACAGTCGGCCACGGGTGCGCACCACTCCGTCGAGCAACAGGTCCGCCGCTGCGTGCAGGCGTTCGGGGTGAAACGGGCGGCGGGCGTTGAACTCCAGGATCCCGATCGCGCCGTCGGCGGTCAGCGGCGGCAGGCCTGCCAGCAGCGGAGCGTGCGGGTGATCGCTGCGGCCGCGGCGGGAGTCGTCGTCCAGGTGAGCCAGCGCCAACTCGACGCGGTCGACTCCGACGGTGATCCGCGCGCGGGGAGCCAAGCGGCGCAACACCGCCAGCGTCGCCGGATCCGGTTGGTTCAGCACCAGAACGTCGGCGAATTCGGCCTGGCCGACCACCACCTGAGCGGCGGTACGCCCGTCGGGGAGTTCCTCGTCGCCCAATGCCTGCCCCAGCCAGTCGAAGGATTCCACGCAGGTCACGACGCCGGCGATCAGGACGTCGCGCGCGGCCGGGCCGTCGAGATACCCAGGTCCGACTCTCACCCGGACGTAGTTGATCGCCCAGCAGATCGGCTCAGGTTCCAGCCACGGGGCCAGATGCACGACGATCCGCTCGACATCGCCGCGCCGGTGCAGCAAGCGCAGCAACACCAGCAGGTCGTTGCGGATCGTGCATGCCACACAGCCATGAGCCAGCTCCAAAGCCTGCTCGCCGGTGGTCAGTTCGCCGCCTCGGAGCAGGGCCGTGGTGCGGCGGACCACCTGGCCGTCGAATCGGTGCTCGACCACCAGCGTGCCCGACCGGCGGAGCAGGGCACCTGCGACCGCATCGGTGTCGCCCTGGCCCGCCAGCAGAATCACCGGTGTTCGCATCGTCACTCCTTGTTGAAAATCCTTTTCAATAAGCCCCCTGTCACGCTACAGTGCCTCGGACGACTTGTCGAAAACGATTTTCATTAAGGGAAGGAGGCGACGATGTCCGCACGCTGCCAAGTCACCGGCCGCACCGTGGGTTTCGGCAACGCGGTGTCGCACTCCCACCGACGCACCCGGCGGCGGTGGTCACCGAATATCCAGGCCAAGCATTACTACCTGCCGTCGGAGGGCCGTCGCATCACGCTGCGGGTCAGCGCCAAGGGGATCAAGGTCATCGACCGCGACGGGATCGAAGCCGTCGTCGTCCGGTTGCGCCGTGCGGGTGAGCGGATCTGATGGCCCGCAACGAGATTCGGCCAATCGTGAAGCTGCGGTCCACCGCGGGGACCGGCTACACCTACGTCACGCGCAAGAACCGGCGCAGCGACCCCGACCGGCTCACGCTGAAAAAGTACGACCCGGTGGTCCGCCGGCACGTCGAGTTCCGGGAAGAACGCTGACATGGCCAAGAAACGCCCCCGCCGAGTCGCGCCCGAGCCGAAACTCGCGAAGAAGAATTTGTTGAAGACGCTCGGTGTGACCGCGATCGACTACAAGGACACCGCCCGGTTGCGGATGTTCATCTCCGAGCGCGGCAAGATCCGGTCCCGCAGGGTCACCGGTCTGACCGTGCAACAGCAGCGCCAGGTCGCCACGGCGATCAAGAACGCTCGCGAGATGGCGCTATTGCCCTAATTCGCGCGCAGCGCCTCGGTCATCCGCTCGTTGAACATGGGGTAGATCTCGTCGTACGACCCGTTGCGCTCGGCGAACCGAAATTCCTTGGCACGGCCCACCACAACCTCGTCGGCGTCGGGCTGGGTCTTGAGCAGCGTCATGATTTCCGTGATGAATTCGTCCAGCGGCATTGCCCTTGGATCGAACCCCCGGTCGCCCTGCAGCGCGGTCTGCACCATCGGCGGAACGATCTCGATGACCCGGACGTGGGTGTCGCGCAGCTGGTAACGCAGCGACTGGGTGAACGAGTGCAGCGCAGCCTTGCTGGCGCAATAGGTCGGCGTGATCGCACTGGGCATGAACGCCAACGCGGAGGTGACGTTCAGGATGGCGGCGTGCGGCTTGCCGAGCAGTGCTTGCAGCAACGCCGCGGTGAGCCGGATCGGGCCCAGCAGATTGATCGCGACGGACAGGTCCGCCGAGCCGGGGCCGGCGCTGGTGAGGTCTTCGATGCGCTGGATGCCCGCGTTGTTGACCAGGACGTTGAGGTCGGGATAGTTGTCCTTCAGTTCGATGGCGAATCTCCTGATGTCACCGGTGTCGCCCTGATCCAGTGACAGGTACTCGATCCCCGGGTTGGCCTCGGCGACCGCTTTCAGCTTGTCGAGGCGCCGGCCCGCGATGATGACCTGGTTACCCAGCCGGTGCAATGCCTCGGCCAGGCCACGGCCAATGCCTGAGCCGCCCCCGGTGACCAGAACGGTATTGCCTGTCAGCTGCATGCTCTCCCTCTCGGTCGCGTGTGTTACCTGCATCCTCGCCGCCGCGAGGCCATCGCACTGAGATCTCGGAGAAGATCCACGTCAACGTGTCGGTGCCCTGAACTAACCTGTAACGGTGGCGCAGGTTACGCGGACCCGCTACGCCAGTTGTAGCGAAGTCGACATCGCCTACCAGGTGTTCGGCGACGGGCCGACCGACATGCTCGTGCTGCCCGGCCCGTCCATCCCGATCGACACGATCGATGCCGAGCCGTCGATGTACCGCTTCCACCGGCGCCTGGCATCCTTCAGCCGGGTGATCCGGCTCGACCAGCGCGGTGTCGGCCTGTCCTCCCGCGCCCCGTCGCTGGACCTGATCGGACCGAAGTATTGGGCCGAAGACGCCATCTCGGTGATGGACGCGGTCGGATCCGAGCGAGCAACGATCTTCGCTCCCGGCTTCGCCTCGATGACCGGGCTCATCCTCGCGGCCGACTACCCGGAGCGCGTCAGCAACCTGGTGATCGTCAACGGCGCGTCCCGGACACTGCGGGCCCCGGACTACCCGATGGGATTCGAAATCGTCGACGAGGACCCCTACACCACAGTGGCGATGGAACCCGATGCCGTCGACCAGGGCTTCGACATGCTCGGCTACATCGCACCGAGCATGCGCAACGACAACGCGTTCCGCGCGTGGTGGGACATGGCCGGCAACCGGGCCGCATCACCCAGCATGGCCCGCGCCATCATCCTGAACGTCCGGCGCTCCGATGTCCGCGACACGTTGGCGCGTATCACCGCACCGACGCTGGTCCTGCACCGCGAGGACTGTGACTTCTGCCCCGTCGACAACGGCCGCTACATCGCCGAGCACATCACCGGAGCGCACTTCGTCGAGCTACCCGGCGAAGACGCCCTCTACTGGACCGGCGACACCGCGCCGATGCTCGACGAGATCGAGGAGTTCGTCACCGGTGTGCGGGGCAGCTTCGGCGATCGGGTGCTCACCACGATCATGTTCACCGACATTGTCGGCTCGACGCAGCGCGCGGCGTTGCTTGGCGACGGCCGGTGGCGAGACCTGCTGGACAGCCACGACACCATCGTCCGCCATGAACTCGAACGGTTCGGCGGATTCGAGGTGAACACCGCAGGTGACGGATTCGTCGCGTCGTTTCCCAGCCCGAGCGCCGCGATCGCGTGCGCCGACTCCCTTATCGAAGCGATCCGGGTGCTGGGCATCGAGATTCGGGTGGGTATTCACGCCGGCGAGGTCGAAGTGCGCGGTGACGACGTCGCCGGGATGGCCGTGCACATCGGCGCACGCGTCGCGGCGCTGGCCGGGCCGAGCGAGGTGCTGGTGTCGTCGACGGTGCGCGACATCGTCACCGGCTCGCGGCACCGGTTCGCCGATCGCGGCGAACACGACCTAAAGGGCGTGCCGGGCCAATGGCGGCTGTGCGCCCTGGAGCGTGCGCTCGCGACCGTCAAGCAGTAAGCGGCGCCTTGGCGCTTCACAGCGGGGGCATAAGTTGCGCGGTTACGCTCGGCTGCATGCCACCGCGACTGAACCTGTTCACTAATCGCGAGCGCGCCAACTCATTTGGTGGCGCGGCACACAACTACGACACTCATCGCCCGCGCTATCCCGATCAACTGATCGACGACGTGCTGGCGCCCGATGC
>Ga0335075_10017250_pt1 | contig 10744 bp, 11 predicted proteins | sample Lox_Sample_24_FD_206723 | JGI IMG/M metagenome (GOLD analysis project Ga0335075, IMG submission 206723) | Soil microbial communities from Loxahatchee National Wildlife Refuge, Florida, United States - Lox_Sample_2.4 | ecosystem: Environmental > Terrestrial > Soil > Wetlands | place: USA... | reverse complement strand
CCTCCGCGTACCGTTCCCGCCGCATGTTGAAGAACGGCGCCCGAGTGATCGCCTTGGACAGCAGCGCCAGCGGGATCCCGGCCAGGAACAGTACCAGCGCGATGATCTTGACCGGGGTCGCCGTCGTCGGCAGCGACTTGACGATCACGTACACGAGTGTCCCCGCTCCCACTAGAGGCAGCAAAAACCCCAGCAGGAACTCCCGCACGTTGCGGAACAATACAGTGCGGTAGTACCAGATGCTGTACAGCGAGATCACCACGTAGTACCCGGCGAACAGCAGGCCGCCGGTGGAGTCGATATACACGATCGTCTTCTCCAAGCTGGCCGAAGCCAGGTAGAGCACCAAGGCGATAACGGGGATCACGCCCATCACGATCAGCCCGGCAACCGGCGTCCGGAACCGCCGGTTAACACGGCCCAGACCGGACGGCACGGTCCGGTCCCGGCCCATGCCGAACATGATCCGGCTGCCGTCCACGATCTGCGACTGGATCGTGGTCGCGAATGAGGCGATGACGGCGAGCGCCACCAGATCAACGAACGCCTTCGGCCCCAGCCTCCCGGCCAGGAACGGAAGCACGTTAGAGGCGTTGGCCGTGATCGACGACGAGGGAGCCAGGCCCTGCAGGCAGACGAACAGGAAGATCACCCACAGCGTGCAGAACGTGATCGAGATGAGCACGCTGCGCCCAGGGTCCCGCTGCCGCTTCTGCTCATCGCCCAGGTAGATGGGCGAGTCCCAGCCCCCGAGCAGGAACGTCGCGATGACCACGCCGGCGATCAGCCCGGTCGACCCGCCGGGGGAGTGGGACACCGTGAACCATGACCAGGTCGGCGCCGTGATCCCGTGACCGTGCGAAGTCAGTTCGGTCTGCAGCCCCCAGATCGCCAGCGACGCGATGATCATGTACTCGACCAGGATCACCCAGCCCTCGAACCGGATGGTCACCCTCACCCCGATCACCGCGATGGCCACCACGAGCAGGCAGACCACCGTGGCCACCACCCAGGTCAGCGGCTTGTTGTTGGTCTCGCCTGGGGCGATCAGCGACAGTACGGTCGAACCGATCAAGGTGATGTTGGCGATGTTCGAGGTCAGCGCGGTCATCAGCACCAAGATCCCGACCGCGAACCCGATGATCGGCGACAGCCCGCGCGCCACCCACTCCACCGGCGCTGCGGCCGAGGCCTGCCAGTTGTTCAGCCGGTGGTAGGCCACCGCGCAGCACAGCATGGCGGCGCCATGACGCGGACCCTTTCAAGCGTTAGACGGACAGGGCAGGCCCAACCCGGCCGCCCCCGGCTTGGACTGAACCAGCCCGGGTGACAGCCTCTCCAGCCACTCGAGCGCCACCGCCGCGCGGTGTACCTTCTCGATCGCGTTCGCGCAGGCCACGGCCTCCAGGTGGTGCCCGCTCGGGTAGATCGCCTGCGCATTGCGCAGCCCGAACTTCGCGTAGAGCGGCGCCCCGGCCCGGACCAGGTCGCCGAGTTCCTGGCCGCGTACCACACCGCCGAGCGGGTCGGGAGATTCCACGTACAGGTCGAGCGGCAGGCTGACCGCCGCCCGCATCTCGGCCAGTTCGTCCAGCGTGACGTCGGCCGGGATATTGACGGTGCTTGCGCCCATCTCCTCGAGGACCGCGAGCGTCACCGGGTTGGTCGGCGACATGCTGGCCGAGACCTTCCATACCAGGTCGGCCGGCAGCGCGCCGCGGGCCTGAGCCAGCCTGACCGCGCGCAGCAGCCCGAGGTCGGCGACGAGGAAGCTGCGGATCCCCTCCTCGGTCGCCCGCAGCACGTCCTCAAGCGCGTAGGCCAGCTGGCGCAGGCCGCGCACTTGGTCCCCGTGCGCCCGCCCGTCGGCGGACCTGGCGTGGGCGCCGGTCGCGAACCGCTCCCGTGGCCCGACGAATAGGCACACCTCCACGCCAGCGTCCAACCCGGCCTGTGCCATGTCGCGCAGCTCGCTGGTCCGCAAGAGCATGGCGCCGCTGCCCTGGGAGACCCGGTTGACCGTAATGCCCTCGGCCTCAGCCGCGCGCAGCACGGCCTCGAGCACGCGCGGCCCCTCGACGCTCGGGATCTCCAGGCGGAACGCGGCGCCGTCCGGGAAGGAGGCCTCATGGTCCTGGCCGGTGACACCGAGAACGTCGAATACCTCGCCGACCCACCTCATCGGTCCGCATCCCTTCTTTTCTTTTAATGCCGAACGGGCCGTGGTTTTCTGCTCTGCCAAAAAGTATTCTCTAGACCCGAATGGATGTGAGATTTATGACACGGCATACGGCCTACTATGTCAAGACATAGCAGGATATTCGGCTATACCGAATACTTCCCGTATGAAAGGAACAGCCGTTGACCGAGCCGGCACAAGTGGAGCCTGACACGCAGCGGTACCGGCTGCACAGCGTGGAGCGGGCGCTTGACACGCTGGAGCTGCTGGCCGCCGCCGGGCCTGGCGGCATGACGCTGACCGAGCTCGCCGACCGCATCTCGGTCTCGAGGAGCAGCGCGTTCGCCCTGCTGCAGACGCTGATCGCGCGAGGGTTCGCGGCCGATTCAGGCACCAGGCTGACCCGCCGGTACCGGCTCGGCCTGGCGCTGGCCAAGCTGGGCGACGCGGCCGAGGTCCAGTCCCCGCTGATCAGCCTGGCCACGCCGGTACTCCAGTCGGTCACCGACGCCAGCGGCCTGACCACCAGGCTTGTGGTTCCCGATGGCCCCTACGCCGTCGTCACCGCGCGGGTGGACGCGCCGGGCACAGTCCGGTTCGCCAGCTACCTGGGCCAGCGTGAGTACCCGCACTGCACGTCGGCCGGAAAGGCGCTGCTCGCCACCCTGCCGCCCGAACAGGCCCGGGCGCTCGCCCTGGAGTCGGACATGCCCGCCCGGACCGGTCGCACCATCACCGATCCAGACGACTTGCTGCGGGATCTGGAGCTGAGCGCGGCCCGCGGCTACTCGATCGACGACGAGGAGGACTCAGAGGGAGTGTTCTGCGTCGGCGCGGCGATCTTCGACCGGAACGGGGACCGAGTCGCCGCGATCAGCGGCACCGGGCTGAAGCTGAACCGCCCGACATGGCGGATGGACGAGCTCGGCCTGACGATCCGCGAGGCGGCCGATCAGATCACCGTGGCCCTCGGCGGCCCCCCGTTCGCTGAGCGCCAGCTCACCGTCCCGCCGTTCGCCCCCCCGCCCGTCGGCCGTTCCCCTCTCCCGCGATCGCCCGTCGGCCTCGGGGAGCAGCCACCGTGGCTGACCGGCGGGCCCTGGTCATCGCGTCGCCCGGCTCGATCGGCCTGGAGGCCGTGCCCGAGCTCGTCCCCGGTCCCCGCCGCGGCGGACGGGTGGTCCTTGTCGGCCTGGCCGGGAACGACGTCACGGCCCGTTTCCGCATCGACGACGCGGTCAACGACGACCTGCTGATCAGCGCGAGCTTCGCCTACACGTCCGCGGTCTGGGCCGAGGTCACCGCGCTGCTACGTTCCGGCCAGATATGCCCGGCCCCGCTGATCACCCACAGGTTCCCGCTTGAGGCCTATGAAGAGGCCTACCGGCTGCTGAAGGAAGGGCCCGCCGACCCGGGAGCCCGGGGCAAGGTCATGCTGGACATCAATCAGGAAGAGGTGCCATGACACGAGTAATCGAGGCCGACCTTACCCTGGCCGCCCGGTGTGAGCTGGGCGAAGGGCCCGTCTGGGACCCCGGGCGGGGGCTGCTCCGCTGGGTGGATCTCCTGGTCGGCCACGTGCACGCGCTCGATCCCACCGCGGGCGCGCACACCTGGTTCGACGCGGGCGACGCGGTCGGCGCGTTCGGCCTGACCCGGGGCGGGGGCCTGGTCCTGGCCCTGGCCGACGGGTTCGCGCTGTCCGGCCACGACGGCGAGGATCTGGCCCGCGTACCCGGGTTCACCGTCGACCGCACCGCGGTCAGGTTCAACGACGGCAAGCCCGACCCGTGGGGTAACTTCTGGGCGGGCACGATGTCGTGGGACGAGACGGGCAACCCGCCCGGCAGCTTGTACCGGCTGAGCCCGGACGGCACGGTCACCGAACTGTTCGGCGACGTCGGCCTGTCCAACGGCCTGGACTGGACCGATGACCGGAGGCTGTTCTATTACGCGGACACCAACAGCGGGCGGGTGGACCTGTTCGACACCGACCCGGACACCGGCGCACTGGCAGGCCGCCGCCCGTTCGTGACCGTTCCCGACGCCGAGGGCGCACCCGACGGTCTCACGCTCGACGCCGAGGGCTGCGTCTGGCTCGCCGTCTGGGGCTCCGGCCAGGTCCGTCGCTACACGCCAGACGGCCGCCTCGACACCGTGGTCCGGGTGCCCGCCCGCCAGGCAAGCTCCGCCGCGTTCGGCGGTCCCGACCTGGGTACCCTGTACATCACCACCGCCCGCCAGGGCTACACGGAGGCCGACCGCCAAGCCGAACCGCACGCGGGCGACATCTTCGCCTGCACCCCCGGCATAACCGGCCGCCCCCCGTACCTGTTCGGCCGCTGAGCCCAGCGCTCAAACGACCCGCTAGCATCGCGTCACGTGGCATCACCTTCCGCCAGGCCGACCCTGGCCGTGCTCCTGGACCGCTACCTGCCCCACGGCGGCGCCGAGACGGCCGACCTCAAGCGGGTGCGGGCGCTGGCCGACACCACCGACGACCCCTGGCGCCGCGACCTGCCGCTGCACGTCACCGCGTCCGCGCTGATCGTGCACCCCCCCACCGGGCGCGTGCTGCTGCGCTGGCATCAGCGGCAGCAGGCCTGGCTGCAGGTCGGCGGCCACGGCGATCCTGGCGAGACCGACCCGGTGGGCATCGCGACCCGCGAGGCGCAAGAGGAGACCGGCTTGGCCGACCTGGTTCCGTGGCCGGACGCGCAACTACGGCACCTAGTCATCGTCGACGTTCCCGCTGGCAAGGGGGAGCCCGCCCACGAGCACGCCGACTTGCGCTACTTCATGGCCACCGAAACCCCGGACGCGGCGCGGCCCGAAAACGAGGAAGCCCCGTTGCGCTGGCTGTCGCTGGAAGAGGCGCGCGAGGTCACCTCCGAGGACAACCTCACCGAGACCCTGAACAGGCTGGAACCCCTCCTGATCTGGTGAGAAGCTACGGTTTCCGCCCCAGCCCGCCGTAGGCAGCCAGCTCGCGACCCTGGTCCACGTCGTCCGCTCCTGGCCGCCACCGGTGAATTTGCACCAAGCCCGGCTCTACCAGGTCCAGCCCGTCGAAGAACCGGCCGACCTCGTCGTGGCTGCGGGCGCTGAGCGCCGACCCCGCCTGCTTGTTGTAGTCCCCCATGGCCTGTTCCATCTTTTCGGTGGCAACGTCGCTGGCGGGGTGCACGATGGCCAGGTAGCTGCCTGGAGCCACGGCATCCACGAGCCGGGCCGCGATCCCGGCCGGGTCGTCCTCGTCGGGGATGCAGTGCAGCACCCCAAGCAGCATGACCGCGACCGGCTGACTGAAGTCCAGGAGCTTGGCCGCCTCGGCCAGAATCGTTTCGGTGTCACGCGCGTCGGCGTCGATGTAGGCAGTCGCGCCCTCGGGCCCGCTGGCCAGCAGCGCGCGGGCGTGCACGAGCACGATCGGGTCATTGTCGACATACACCACCCGCGCTGAAGGTGCCGCCCGCTGCGCGACCTCGTGGGTGTTGTCCGCCGCGGGCAGGCCGGTCCCGATGTCGAGGAACTGCCTGATGCCTGCCTCGGCGGCCAGGTAGTGCACCACCCGGCCCAGGAACGCACGCTGCGCCCTGGCGATGACCACCACGTCAGGGAACGTGGCGATGACCTGCTCCGCGACGGCCCGGTCGGCCCCGAAGTTGTCCTTGCCGCCCAGCCAGTAGTCATACACCCGCGCGATGTGCGGCACGCTGGTGTCGAGCGGCAGGCCCCTGTCGTCCTGCTTCCGCCCAGTTGTCACGTCGCCCGCCCGACGGCTACTCGGCTACGCCGCGGCGCAGCAGCGCGGCCACCGGCTCACCGGCCAGCGGGCCGCCGCGGTCCGGCCACAGAACCACGATCGCGTCCTGGTGTACCGCGGCCCACACCAGGCCGTCCTCCAGCGGTACCTCCACGCCGATATCGGACTCGCCGACCAGGAACTCGGTCGGGCGGCTGCCGATCCGGTAACTCGAGCCCGGGTCGGCGTCGCGAGCCACGTCGGCCGCCACAAGCAGCACCGCTACCTGCTGCTCGGCCAGCTGCTCCGCGACGGCCTTGGTGCCGCGGACGGCGGCCGGGTCCGGTCCCTCGGCCAGCGAGGCAACGAGGTCCCCGGCCGCGCCGATCGCCGCGCTGGTGATACCTGCCAGCGCGGCGCTGATTCCCGCGCCGAGGTGCTCGTCGTGCCTGTCGGCCGCGCGTCCGCCTGCGATGGCCGTAATCGGTGCGATGGTCTTGGGCAAGTGTCCCGCGACGGCATCGAGGATGTGCTGATCACCCGCGCCGAGGACGATGTGCGCCGCCACGCTGTTCGCGGCCTCGGCCACCCGCCCGGCGATGAACTCGTCGTTGCGCTGGCCGCCGCTTTCCGGCTCCCTGTCGGTCAGGTGCCGCTCGCCATGAGGCTGAGCGGGTGGCCGGCCCGGATGAGGATCGGGTTGCAGACCGGGACGGTCGCCGACCTCGAACCGGCGGGCGGCAGCCTGGTCGCCGGCGCCGTGCGCGATGATGTCGGTGCCGTCCCGGTCGGCCAGCACCACCACGTAAGGAGGGCGCCGCGCCGCGTCGTCCGCCACCTCCAGCAGGTGCGGGAGCGGCCCGACCCGGACCCAGCTCGCGTCCACGCCGGGCCGGGGCGACCAGCTCAGCGCGACCTCGCCGTGCGCCGCGACCACCACCCGCATGCCACCCGCGGTCGCGGCGCCGGCGCCGCGCTCCAGCGCCTGGGCCGTGGCCGGGTCAGCGCCGAGCTGACCGGCTTCGCGGGCGGCATCGGCCCAGGCCACGTCCCACGCGTAGGACTGGCTGGTCGGCGAATCTGGCACCGTTACTGCCGCGGTCACCACCGGGCCGGACCCCGCCGAGCCAGCCAGCCCTCGCAGCACCGGCCCCAGCGAGAGTCGGCCGAGCCGCAGCAGCGGATGCATGATCATCGGGTTATCGGGCATGATCCCATCCCAGCCGGCCGGGCGCCGCCCAGGCAACCCCCAAGGTAGCGGCAAGAACGGTCCTCTGACCGGCCGGAACTCCGAAGCTCGCGGTCACGGTTTGCGTCCGAGCCCGCCGTAATTGGCTAGCTCGCGACCCTGGCCCACGTTGCCCGTTCCTGGCCGCCACCGGTGCAACTGCACCACGCCGGGCTCCAGCAAGTCCAGGCCGCCGAAGAACCTGCTGACCTCGGCGTGGCTGCGGGCCGTGAGCGGGCTGCCCCCCTGCCTGTTGTAATCCCGCATGGACCGGGCCATCTGGTCGGTGGAGACGTCGCTGGCCGGATGCGCGATGACCAGGTAGCTGCGCGGCGACACGGCATCCACGAGCCGGGCCACGATCGCAGCTGGGTCGTCCTCGTCGGGGATGCAGTGCAGCACCCCCAGCAGCATGACCGCGACCGGCTGGCTGAAATCCAGGAGCTTGGCCGCCTCGGCCAAGATCGTGCCGGTGTCACGCAGGTCGGCGTCGATGTAGGCGGTCGCACCCTCGGGCCTGCTGGCCAGCAGCGCGCGGGCGTGCGCGAGCACGACCGGATCGTTGTCCACGTACGCCACCCGCGAGTTCGGCGCCGCCCGCTGGGCGACCTCGTGGGTGTTGTCGGCCGCGGGCAGGCCGGTCCCGATGTCAAGGAACTGCCGGATTCCCGCCTCCGTGACCAGGAAGTGCACCGCGCGGCCAAGGAACGCCCGCTGCGCGCGGACGCTGACCAGCACATCAGGGAACGTGGCGATGACCTGCTCGGCAGCGGCCCGGTCGGCCGAGAAATTATCCTTGCCACCCAGCCAGTAGTCATACACCCGCGCAATATGCGGCACGCTGGTGTCGAACGGCACGCCGCCTTCACCCTCTGCCTTCCGCCCGGCTTCCACCTCGCCGCCTTCCCGGTCGTGCACCGCTGATGCCCCCCGCAAAGCCTCCCGCGCCAGGCGGGCTTGTGCAAACTGCGGGCCGCCCGGGGCCAGACTAGTCCCATGACTGCGAGTTTTGACCACCGGCGCCAGCCGAAGGTGAGCTTCGCGGCGGCGGCTCGCATCCTGGCCGAGCAGGACCCGGTCATCGCCGGGCTGCTCGCGCAGACCGGCCCGCCTCGCCTGAGCCGCCCGCTGGAGTCGCACCTCGCCACCCTGGTCAGGGCCATCGTCTACCAGCAGCTGGCCGGGGCCGCAGCGGCCGCCATCCACGGCCGGCTGATCGCCGCGCTCGGCGGCGACGTGCAGCCCGAGGCGCTGCTCGCGCTGTCCGACGAGACGCTCCGCACGGTGGGCTTGTCCCGGGCCAAGGTCGCCTCGCTGCGGGATCTGGCCGCCAAGGTGCTGGACGGGACGGTCGTCTTGTCCCCGCGCGGCCTGGCCCGGGAGAGCGACCAGGAAATCATCGTCCGCCTGTCGACAGTCCGCGGCATCGGTACCTGGACGGCCGAGATGTTCCTGCTGTTCCAGCTTCGCCGCCTCGACGTCTGGCCGGTCGGCGACCTCGGCGTCCGCCGCGGTTATGGCCTGGCCTGGCAGGTCCCGACGCCGACCCCTCGAGAACTCGAGCCGCTCGGCGACCCTTACCGCCCGTACCGGTCAGTGCTGGCGTGGTACTGCTGGCGTGCCGCCGAACTGTACGCCCAGGCCGCCGCCAGCGCCTTGACCCGCTGACCACGATCTAGAGTCGCCCTGCCGCGCGGTCAGGCGGCCCGCGGGACGCCGGGCGAGGCCCCCTCGATGCCGTCGGCCGACACTTCGCCAACCAGATGGCGGACCCACCGCATCCGGTCCGCGGCCGCCTCCGGGTGGTCACCGAACTCCTGGGCCATCCGGCCCTCGCAGCCGCGGGCGCCGAACTGCCGTATGGTCCGCCACACGGCTTCGGCCACCGCTTCGCCGGTCGGCGCGTCCGATCGTTGCAGCTCCGACGCGAACAGCGCGGTGCACCTTGTGTCGTCCATGGTCAGCGTGGTCATTGCGATCCCTCCCCGCAATTCAGCCGGTGCGTATACGGTCGCTCTGCGGCTGGGGTGTTCCGCCGGGGGGTGGGGGGAAACTCGGGGGGGCGAGGGGGACAGCGCGCCTAAGCTGAATCCCGGGAGGCAGCCATGGACATGGCGAGCGCGCTAGCCGATCTGGGCGTTACCGAGGCGAGCCTGGACGCGCAGACCGCCGAACGGCTCGACCGCGCCGGCTATGCGCCGCTGCCGGGTGTGCTGACCGGTGCGCAGCTGGAGGCGATCCGGACCCGGCTGGCCGAGCTGCTGGCCGCCGAGGGCGACCGGGCCGGGCTCGAGGTCCACCAGGAGGCAGGCACCGACCGGCTGGCCGACCTGGTCAACAAGGGCCAGATGTTCTGGCCGGCCTTCACCGATCCCAGGGTGCTGGCCTGCATGGCCCACGTGCTTGGTGACTTCAAGCTGTCCTCGCTGAACTTCCGGGCCGCGCTGCCCGGCCAGGGCCACCAGAACCTGCACACCGACTGGGGCGGCCCGGTCGAGCCCGGCGGCTATCAGGTCTGTAACTCGATCTGGCTGCTTGACGACTTCACCGCCGGCAACGGCGCCACCAGGGTGGTGCCGGGCTCGCACCGGTTCGGCGCCGTGCCCCGCCTGGCGTTGCCCGATCCGGCCGCCCCACACCCCGACGAAGTACTGGTCACCGGCCCGGCCGGCACCGTCGTCATCTTCAACAGCCATCTGTGGCACGGCGGCACCCGCAACCGCAGCGAGCGGCAGCGCCGCGCCCTGCACTCCTACTTCACCCGCCGCGGCAACGGACAGCAACTGGACCAGAAGAAGTACGTCCGCCCGGAAACCCTGGCCGACCTGAGCCCGGCCGCCCGCTTCATCCTGGACGTTTAGGCCGACGGTGGCCAAGTTCGAGGTGAGACCGGCGGCAGCCGCCGATGCCCGGGTCATGGCAGAGCTCTTCGCCACCGTGGCCGCCGAACGCACGGGCATCGCGTCCGAGCCACCGGTCGACGTCGAGCAGCGGACCGCGCAGTTCGCCGCCAGCATCGCCGAGTCCATCGTCGCGGATGCGGACGGCCAGATCATCGGGATGATCCACGTGGCAGTGAGCCGACATGGCTTCGGCGAGCTCGGGATGCTGGTCGACCGCGAGTGGCGCGGCCACGGGGTCGGCTCGGCCCTCCTCCAGGCAGCCATCGGCTGGGCGCGCGACCACGGCCTGCACAAGCTCTCCCTCGAGGTCTTCACCCACAACGCGGCTGCGATCGCCCTGTACCGCAGTTCCGGCTTCGTCGAGGAGGGTCGCCGCGTCGAGCACTACCGGCGGGCCAGCGGCGAGTTGTGGGACTCGATCGTCATGGGCCTGGTGCTCTGACTACCCCCGCCAGCGCTCCGGGCCGGCCCACAAGCTGACGCAAATCACGACCTACGGCATGCTCGACAGAACTATATCGTGTTACGATATAAGTCTTAGCTGCCGTGTGAAAGGAGCAGCCGATGTCGGCAAGTGATCTTTCTGAGAAACTCGGTACGGGACCGGCCAAGCCGACGGCCCGGGCGCCGAGCATCGCCGACCCGGTTCCGGTCGGGATCGCCGGCTTCGCCATGACCACCTTCATCTT
>Ga0335075_10017248_pt1 | contig 10744 bp, 9 predicted proteins | sample Lox_Sample_24_FD_206723 | JGI IMG/M metagenome (GOLD analysis project Ga0335075, IMG submission 206723) | Soil microbial communities from Loxahatchee National Wildlife Refuge, Florida, United States - Lox_Sample_2.4 | ecosystem: Environmental > Terrestrial > Soil > Wetlands | place: USA: Florida... | reverse complement strand
GCGCTCACCGGCGAGATCGAGCAGGTCCCGCCCATGGTCTCCGCCGTCAAGGTGGGTGGGCGGCGCCTCCACGAGCTGGCGCGCCAGGGCGTCGAGGTCGAGCGCCCGGCGCGCCCGGTCACCGTCTACCGCTTCGCAACGGCGCCCGATGCCGCACACCCCGGTGTCTACCGCGCCGAGGTGGAGTGCTCGTCGGGCACCTACGTGCGCGTGCTGGCCCAGGACCTCGGGCGCGCGCTCGGGGGCGACGCGCACGTGGCCAACCTGCGCCGGACGCGGATCGGCTCCTTCGGCGAGGCCGACCTGCGGCCGCTCGCCACCCTCGGCCCCGACGACGTGCTCTCGCCCGCTGAGGCGATGCGCGACCTCGAGCGCGTCCAGGTCGACGAGGTCGCGGCGGCGTCGATCCGCACCGGGCTCCCGCTCGACAAGGTGCCGCTCGGTGCCACCGGCGACGGCCCGTGGGCCATGGTCGACGAGGACGGCGAGTTGCTGGCGGTCTACGAGGCGACGGGGACCGACCGCATCCGGCCCGCCGTCGTGCTGGCCGGCACGTGACGCGGCGAGTGATCAGGCGAGTGACGGGGCCAGAGGGGAGGCGCGTGGCCCGGCGCGTCACCAGGCAAGTGAGCGGCCCGTGACGGGCGCCCGACTACCCTCGGGCGCGATGTCCGGAGCCGGCACCGCCGTCACGATCGGTGCGTACGACGGGGTCCACCTGGGCCACCGAGCACTGTTGCGCGACCTGTCCGGGCGCGCCGACGCCGCCGGGCTCTCCACTGTCGTCGTGACCTTCGACCAGCACCCGGCCACCGTCGTGCGCCCCGAGTCCGCGCCCAAGCAGCTGACGGGGCTCGAACAGAAGCTCGAGCTGCTGGCCGACTGCGGCATCGACCGCACGCTCGTCGTCCCCTTCGACGAGACCCGCGCCGAAGAGTCCGCTGAGGACTTCGTGCGCGAGGTCCTCGTCGACGAGCTCGGGGCGCGCCTCGTCGTGGTCGGGGAGGACTTCCACTTCGGGCACGGCCGCCGCGGCAACGTCGCGCTGTTGCGCCGCCTCGGCGAGTCCTACGGCTTCGAGGTGGTGGGGGTCGGCCTCACCGGAGACGGGCTCGAGCCGGTGTCCTCGACCCGCATCCGCGCCCTGCTGGCCGAGGGCGACGTCGAGGGCGCGGCCCGCCTCCTCGGCCGGCCCCACGAGGTGCGCGGCCCGGTCGTGCGCGGGGACGGCAGGGGAGGGCCCGAGCTGGGCTTCCCGACGGCCAACCTGGCGGTGGCCGACGACATCGCGCTCCCGGCCGACGCCGTCTACGCCGGGCACTACCGCCGGCCCGACGGCACGGTCCACCAGGCGGCCATCTCGGTCGGGCGCCGCCCCACCTTCTACGAGCCCGGCACCGCACCGGTGCTGGTCGAGGCCTACCTCCTGCACTTCGAGGGCGACCTCTACGGCGAGCACGCCCGGGTGTCGTTCGCCCACCGCCTCCGGGCCGAGCAGCGCTTCGACTCCATCGAGGACCTGGTGGCCCAGATGCGGGCCGACGTCGAGGCGACCGAGCGGGTCCTCACCTCGGCCGATCACCCCTGATCAGCGGGCGACTGCTAGGATGTTCTCTGGCCGAGGGGAAGGTTCCCGGGCCACTCCGACACGATTCTCCGAGGTTCTCTCTGTATGCCCGACACGCAGGCCACCATCGCCGAGTACCGGCTGCACGACAGTGACACCGGCTCGCCCGAGGTGCAGATAGCCCTGCTGTCGGGCCGGATCAACCACCTGACGGAGCACTTGAAGGAGCACAAAGGGGACCACCACACCCGGCGCGGCCTGATGAAGCTCATCGGCCAGCGCCGGCGGCTGCTCGACTACGTGCGCAAGAACGACGTCGAGCGCTACCGCTCCATCATCAGCCGACTCGGCATCCGACGGTAGCGGAGCACCACAGAACCGGGCGTCTCGATCCACTGGCTGCCAGTCGCCGGTCACTTCGGGTGCGAGGTGGTCGACTACTGGGAACCAGACACGGAGATGCCCCCGACATACGAGGAGCATCATGGCTGATGCCATTTCCGTCTCGGCCCCGATCGGCGGGACCGACCGAACCATGTCCTTCGAGGCGGGGAAACTCGCCCAGCTCGCCGACGGCGCCGTCCTGGCGCGTCTCGGCGACACCGAGATCCTGGCCACCGCAACGGCGGCGCGCTCGGTCCGGGAGGGCACGGACTTCTTCCCCCTGACCGTCGACATCGAGGAGCGGACCTACGCCGCCGGCAAGATCCCCGGCTCGTTCTTCCGCCGCGAGGGCAAGGCCTCGGACCAGGCGATCCTGACCGACCGGCTGATCGACCGGCCGCTGCGGCCGTCGTTCCCCGACGGCTTCCGCAACGAGGTGCACATCGTCGGCACCGTCGTGGGCGCCGACCAGGTGAACCCGCACGACGTGCTCGCCATCAACGCGGCGTCGGCCGCGCTGATGATCTCGGGCATCCCGTTCGACGGCCCGATCGGCGCCGTGCGCGTCGCCTACACGACCGACGGCACCTGGATCCCGCACCCCACCTTCGAGGAGGGTGAGGAGTCGACCTTCGAGCTGGTGGTCGCCGGCCGCGCCCTGACGCACGACGCCGACAGCGAGATCGCGATCATGATGGTCGAGGCCGGTGGCACCGAGAAGTCGTGGTCCTACTACGAGGAGGGCGCCCCCAAGGTGACCGAGGAAGTCCTCGCGTCCGGCCTCGAGGCGGCCAAGCAGTGGATCCGCGAGTCGATCATCCTCCAGCGCCAGCTGGTCGAGGCGTTCACCGCAGCGCGCGGGCCCATCGAGACGATCCCGTTCTCGACCTTCAGCGACTACGAGGACGACGTGTGGCAGCGGGTCCAGGCTGTGGGCACCGAGCCCATCGCCAAGGCCAACCTCGTCACGTCGAAGGCGGAGCGCAACGCCGCGCTCGACGCCGCCGGCGACGAGATCAAGGCGGCGCTCGCCGAGGAGTTCGCCGACCGCGCGGGCGAGGTCAAGGCGGCCATCCGGTCGCTGACCAAGAAGCTCGTGCGCACGCGCATCATCCAAGAGGGCGTCCGCATCGACGGCCGGGGCACGGCGGACATCCGCCCGCTGTCGGCTGAGGTCGACCTCTTCCCGACGGCGCACGGCTCGGCGCTCTTCCAGCGCGGCGAGACCCAGGTGCTCAACGTGACGACACTCGGCATGCCCCGCATGAACCAGCTGCTCGACACGATCACCCCCGTCGAGTCGAAGCGCTACATGCACCACTACAACTTCCCGCCCTTCTCCACCGGCGAGACGGGCTTCATGCGCGGGCCGAAGCGCCGCGAGATCGGCCACGGCATGCTCGCCGAGCGGGCGCTGCTGCCGGTGGTCCCGAGCGAGGAGGAGTTCCCCTACGCCATCCGCGTGGTGTCCGACGTCCTCGCCTCGAACGGCTCGACGTCCATGGCCTCGGTGTGCGGGTCCACGCTCTCACTGATGGCGGCCGGCGTGCCGATCAAGGCACCGGTGGCCGGCATCGCCATGGGCCTCGTGCACGACGATGGCGCCTACGTCACCTTGACCGACATCCTCGGCGCCGAGGACGCGTTCGGCGACATGGACTTCAAGGTCGCCGGCACGGCGGACGCCGTCACGGCGCTGCAGCTCGACACGAAGATCGCGGGCTTGCCGGCCGACGTGCTGGCCAAGGCGCTGCTCCAGGCGAAGGAGGCCCGCCTCACCATCCTCGGTGTCATGGCTGCGGCCATCCCCGAGCCCCGTGAGCACGTGGCGACCAGCGCGCCGAAGATCGTCTCCTTGGAGATCCCGATCGACAAGATCGGTGAGGTCATCGGCCCCAAGGGCAAGGTCATCAACACGTTGCAGCAGGAGACCGGCGCGGACATCGCCGTCGACGACGACGGCGTGGTGGGGACGGTGACCATCGGCGCCAAGGACGGCAATGCCGTCGAAGAGGCGCGGCGCCGCATCTCGCTGATCCTGGACCCGCCCACCGCCGAGGTCGGCGCGGTGTACCCGGGCAAGGTGGTCAACATCACCAAGTTCGGCGCCTTCGTGAACGTGCTGCCCGGCCGCGACGGCCTCTTGCACATCTCGAAGCTGTCCCCGCTCGCCGGCGGCAAGCGGGTCAACAACGTGGAGGACGTGCTCACGCTCGGCCAGCCGGTCGAGGTGCGGGTCGACGACATCGACCCGCAGGGCAAGGTGTCGCTGTCGCTCGCCTCGGTCCCCGAGGGGGCGCCCGAGTCTGCGGGCGCGGGCGGTTCCTCCAACGGCGCCGGCTCCGGCGGCAACGGAGCCGAGTCCAACTCGGGATCCGGTGCAGGGTCGGGGGGCACGCTGTCCTTCGAGGACGCGTTCGAGGCCGAGCTGGTCGCGGACCTCGGGGACCTCGGTCCCGGTGCGGCCGATGCCGACGGTGGCCGCTCGGACCGCGGTGACCGCGGCGACCGCGGTGACCGAGGCAACGACCGCCGCTCGTCGCGCGGTCGCTCGCGCCGTCGTTGATCGAGACGTCCGTCCTGCCATGCGGCATCCGCCTGGTCACCGAGACCATGGCGGATGTCCGCTCGGTCGCCGTCGCCTACTGGGTCGGCACCGGCTCGCGTGACGAGCCCGGCGAGCTCGCCGGCGCGTCGCACTTCTTGGAGCACCTCCTCTTCAAGGGGACGGCCACGCGCTCGGCTGCGGCCATCGCCGAGCAACTCGACGAGGTGGGTGGCGACTGCAACGCCTTTACGACCAAGGAGTACACGACCTTCTACGTCCGGCTTCTGTCCGACCACCTCGGGCTGGGCCTCGACATCTTGAGCGACATCATGTGGGCACCGGCGCTGCGGCCCGACGACATCGAGGCCGAGCGCACGGTGATCCTCGACGAGATCCTCATGCACGCCGACGAGCCGGCCGACCTGGCCGCGGAGCGCTGGCAGAGCGCCGTGTTCCCCGACCACCCGCTCGGGCGCGACACGTTGGGGACGGCGTCGTCGGTCCGCCGCATCGTGCGCGACGACGTCGCCACGTTCTTCGCCCACCACTACCGTCCGAACAACATGGTCGTCTCGGTGGCGGGCGATTGCACCCACGAACACGCCGCGGCGTTGCTCGAGGAGCGCTTCACGGGGTCCTCCGGCGGCGACGCCCCTTCCCGCGTGGCGCCGGCGAACGACGTCGTCCCCCTCGACGTCGTGCGGCGCACGACCGAACAGGCGCACCTCGTCTACGGGGGGCGTTCGGTGTCCCGCTTCGACGAGCGCCGTTGGGCCTTCGCCGTCCTCAACCACGTGCTGGGCGGCGGCCTTTCCAGCCGGCTGTTCCAAAAGGTGCGCGAGCAGCGCGGTCTGGCGTACTCGGTGTGGTCCGAGCGCGCGGCGTACGCGGACGCGGGCTCCCTAGCCGTCGTGGCGGGCACCGCGCCCGAGCACGTCGACGAGGTCCTGCGCATCGTGAACGGGGAGCTCGAGCTGTTGGCGAGCAACGGCATCACCGAGCGGGAGCTGGCGGTCGCCAAGGGCTACCTGCGCGCCGAGCTGCTCCTCTCGAGCGAGGACTCGGGCGCGCGCATGAGCCGCATCGGCGCCGCGCTCTTGTTGCAGGGCGAGGTGCTCGCGGTCGACGACGTGCTGGCGAAGATCGACGCGGTCGACCGCACGCACGTGCAAGAGGCGGCGGTGTTGCTGGCGAGCGCGCCACGGACGCTCAGCGCGGTGGGACCCTTCGACGAGCGCGACTTCGAGTCCCACCTTCCCGCCATGGCCGCCCGGTAGCCTGCTGGCCATGCAGAGGGTCGGTGTGGTCGGCGCCGGCGGCCGCATGGGCCAGGAGGTCTGCCGCGCCGTCACCGAGGCGCCCGACATGGCGCTCGTCGCGGCGGTGGATCCCGGGCACGTGGGCGTCGAGGTGTCCGGCCGCACGATCGTGGGCGAGGTGAACGCGCTGCGTGACCTCGGCGCGGAGGTGGTGGTGGACTTCACGGTCGCCGCGGCGGTGCGGCACAACGCGCCGCATTACGCGCAGCAGGGGGTTCACGCCGTGATCGGGACGAGCGGTCTCTCCGACGCCGACCTCGCCTCCATCGGCCAGGCCTTCGAGGGGAGCGGAGCCAACGCGATCGTGGCGGCGAACTTCGCGATCGGCGCGGTCCTCCTGCTCCACCTCTCACGCATCGCCGCTCCCTTCATGGACGGCGTCGAGGTGATCGAGCTCCACCACGACGCCAAGCGCGACGCGCCGTCGGGCACTGCGATGCAGACGGTCGCCGCCATCGCCGCCGCCCGGCACGCCGCGGGGAGTGCGCCGCTGCCACCCGATCCGACCACCGACGTGGTGCTCGAGGGCGCCCGCGGTGCGACGAGCGAGGGCGGCGTGCACGTGCACTCGGTCCGCCTCCCCGGGCTGGTGGCCCACGAGGAGGTCGTCTTCGGCGCGCCGGGGCAGAGCCTGAGCCTGCGCCACGACTCCTACGACCGCAGCTCTTTCATGCCCGGCGTGCTGCGCGCCGTGCGCGAAGTCCCGCAGCGCCCCGGGCTGACGGTGGGTCTCGAGGCCGTCCTCGGACTGTGAGCGTGTGAGCTCGTGAACCCCGACGTCCGCGAGCGGCTCTTGCAGGCCACGTACGACTGCGTCGCCCGGTGGGGCCTGGCCAAGACGACGGTCGAGGACGCAGCGCGCGAGGCAGGCGTGTCGCGTGCCACGGTCTACCGCTACTTCCCGGGCGGGCGCGACGAACTGCTCTCCGCCGTCGTCGGCTGGGAGTTCGCTCGATTCTTCCTGCGCCTCTACCAAGAGGTGTCCGACGCCGAGACGCTCGAAGAGGTGATGGAGCGCGGGCTCATGTTCGCCCACCGTGCCGTGGTGGAGCACGAGGTGCTCCAGCGGATCCTGGTCACCGAGCCCGACATCCTGCTGCCACGCCTCACCACGGAGGCGGACCAGACGCACACGCTGGTGGCGGCCTTCTTGGTGCCGTACCTGGCCCGCCACGGGATGAGCGAAGGCGCGGACCTCGACACCACGGCCGACTTCCTCGCTCGCATGGTGCTCTCCTACATCGCGTCACCCGGGCGCTGGGACCTCAACGACCCCGAGCAGGTCGCGCTCTTGGTCCGGTCCGAGCTGTTGGCCGGCATCAGGTGAGCGACCCGCCGGCCCAGCCGGCCCGGCACCCCGAGGCGGCCGGTCCGCCGCCGTGCTACCGCCACCCTGACAAGCCGGCGTCGGTGCGCTGCGCGCACTGCGACCAGCCGATCTGCACCGACTGCATGGTCGCCGCGCCGGTGGGCTGGCAGTGCCCGGATTGCACCCGCCAAGGCGCCCGGCGCTCACGCCAGGTGCCGGCGTTCACGCGGACCAGCCCGGGGCGCACCGGCGTAGTCGGCTCCACCAACCCGACGCCGATCGTGCTGACGATCATCGCCATCAACGTGGTGGTGTTCTTCCTCGAGGACTTCGGCAACAACTTCCGCGTCATCGACCGCTACTCGATGAACCCGGACCTGGTGCACCAGCAGAGCCAGTACTACCGGGCCTTCACGGCGATGTGGCTGCACGCCAACTTCTTGCACATCTTGTTCAACATGGTCGCCCTGCTGATCGTCGGCCCGGCCGTCGAGGTGCTGCTCGGCAAGCTGCGCTTCGTCGCCCTCTACCTGATCGCGGGACTCGGCGGCAGCGTGGGCTCCTACATCCTCGGACCGCACAACGAGTACGGGATCGGCGCGTCGGGCGCCATCATGGGCGTCCTCGCCGCGTACGTCGTGATCGGCCTGCGCCGCCATCTGCCCATCGCGCCGGTGGTGGGGCTGATCGTCGTCAACCTGCTCATCGGTTTCAGCGGCGACATCGACTGGCGCGCCCACCTCGGCGGCCTGGCGACCGGGGCCGTCCTGGCGTGGCTCTACGACTACGCCGGGTCGCTCCGCGGCCGCGGGCCCGAGGTGGCGGTGACCGTCGGGGGCAGCGTGGCCGTCCTGGCGGTCCTCGGGCTCCTGATCGGCGGGGTGGCGCCGGGCCACTTCAACTGGAGCTAGCCGGCGCCGGCGGCCGTCCGGGCCCCGCTTCGGATGGTTGACAGTGAGACAAAAATCGCCATACTGTTTCATCAGTGGGTGCGACTGCGGCACGAGCGGAATGGGGGCCAGGGGAGGCGCTGAGCAGCGAGCGCGGCGGCGTCCTGCGCCATCTCGGCGCCGACGACCGCTCGTCGACCCGGGTGCGGATCGTCGACGGGGCCCTCGACTGCCTGGCCCGCCAGGGGATCGCCAAGACCACGGTGGACGACATCGCGCGGGCGGCCCGCCTCTCCCGTGCCACCGTCTACCGGACCTTCCCCCGCGGCAAGGAGGGGATCCTGGCCGCGGTCGTGGAGACCGAGGTCGCCCGGTTGTTCTCGTCGCTGGCCGTCGCCATGGGGGAGGCCACCGACCTCGAGGACGTCCTCGTGGCCGGCATGGTCGCGTCCGCCCGCGGGCTGCGGGACCACGCCGCCCTGAGCTATCTGCTGGCCTACGAGCCCGGCGCGGTGCTGCCGTATCTCACCTTCGGACAGCTGGACCGGTTGCTGCTCGTCGCGGGCGACCTGGCTGCGCCGTTCTTCGCCCGCTGGCTCGAGCCCGAGCAGGCGTCGCGCGCCGCCGAGTGGGCCGTGCGCATCGTGATGGCCTACTGCGCCAACCCCTCGCCCGACACCGATCTCACCGACCCGGGCCAGACGCGCCTCCTCGTGCGCCGCTTCGTGCTGCCCGGGATCCTCGCCCTGCGTGTCGACACGGCGGCCGCCTCGGCGCCGCCGGCGCGCTCGGAGTCCACTGACCTCTCGCGTTCCACTTCATCCACCACCACTCACACCACCAAGGGGGCGGTTCCATGACCACACTCGATGACGACCGCGACCAGCTGAGGTCCAACCTCGAGCTGATCGGGAGGGACAGCATCGACGACCTCGAAACCGTGCTCAGCGTCGTCGGGCACTACGACGTCGAGGGGTATCACCGCGTGCCGGACACCTGCCCGGCCGAGTTCACCTGGGACTACCAGAAGGGGTCCAAGCCGCAGCTCGACAGGCTCTACGAGAAGGCCAAGAAGGCGCAGTGGAACGCGCAGACCGACCTGGACTGGTCCATCGAGGTCGACCAGGAGCAGGTCGTGATCGCCAACGCAGAGGCGAACCCCGCCCAGATGCAGTGGGACGAGGCGGCGCTCGCCGGGACGGCGCTCGAGAAGTGGGACGACAAGAAGTTCATTCAGTTCGGCATCGAGAACCAGAACTGGCTGCTCTCCCAGTTCATGCACGGGGAGCAGGGTGCGCTGCTCTGCACCGCCAAGATCGTCGAGACGGTGCCGTGGATCGACGCCAAGTACTACGCAGCCACCCAGGTCATGGACGAGGCACGCCACGTCGAGGTCTTCTCCAAGTACCTCGACGAGAAGCTCTCGGGCCACTACCCGATGAACGCGCACCTCGGCCTGCTGCTCGACGACATCGTGGCCGACTCGCGCTGGGACATGACCTACCTCGGCATGCAGATCATGGTCGAGGGGCTGGCGCTGGCGGCCTTCGGCTTCATCCACTCGATGACCACCGAGCCGCTGTTGAAGAAGCTGCTCCGCTACGTCATGGCCGACGAGGCCCGCCACGTCGCCTTCGGCGTGCTCAGCCTGCAGGAGTACTACCAGGAGCTGAGCGCGGCAGAGCTGCGCGAGCGCCAGGAGTTCGCCTTCGAGGCGGCGATCAGGATGAAGGACCGCATGGCCATGCAAGAGGTGTGGGAGCGCATGGAGGTCCCGACGGCCGACGTGGTCAAGATCATGCAGGCCGCGCCCGAGCGCGACGACTTCCAGATCCTGCTGTTCTCCAAGATCGTCCCCAACCTGAAGAAGCTCGGCCTCCTCGACGCCGCGGACGGCTGGCTGCGCACCAAGTTCACCGAGATGGGGGCGATCGCGTTCGAGCACCTGACCGATTCCACCGAGGAGGAGGACGCGTTCGCCGACGGGTCGCCGGCCGAGCGCCAAGTCGCCTGAGCACACCGCCGCGCTGGTAGCGTGAAGGGGCGATGAGCCCCGGGCCGGACATGCCCCGCTTCGGACGGGTGGTCACCGCCATGGTGACGCCCTTCGACGACGCCGGCGCGCTCGACGTGCCCGCGGCCCAAGAGCTCGCACGCTGGCTGGCCGCGCACGGGAGCGACGCGCTCGTCCTCTCCGGGTCGACGGGCGAGAGCTCGGTGCTGACCGACGACGAGAAGGTCGACCTCTGGCGGGCCGTGGCCGAGGTGGTCACCATTCCCGTCATCGCCGGCAGTGGGTCCAACGACACCGCACACTCCATCGCGATGACGCGCGCCGCTGCCGAGTGCGGTGTCGACGGCATCCTTGCCGTCACGCCGTACTACAACCGCCCTTCCCAGGCCGGCATCTACGAGCACTTCCGCGTCGTCGCCGAGGCGGCCGGCGACCTCCCCGTCCTGCTCTACGACATCCCGATTCGCTCCGGGCGCCGCATCGAGACCGCGACCATGCTGCGTCTGGCGCGTGAGGTCCCGGGCATCGTCGGGTTGAAGGACGCCGCGGGTGACCCGCCCAGTACCGCGCACCTGGCGGCACAGGCGCCCGCCGGGTTCGAGATCTACAGCGGCGACGACAACATGACGCTGCCGCTCCTCGCGGTCGGCGCCATCGGCCTCGTCAGCGTCGCCGCGCACTGGGTCGGGCCGCAGCTGCGCACGGTGATCGAC
>Ga0335075_10017246_pt1 | contig 10745 bp, 6 predicted proteins | sample Lox_Sample_24_FD_206723 | JGI IMG/M metagenome (GOLD analysis project Ga0335075, IMG submission 206723) | Soil microbial communities from Loxahatchee National Wildlife Refuge, Florida, United States - Lox_Sample_2.4 | ecosystem: Environmental > Terrestrial > Soil > Wetlands | place: USA: Florida... | reverse complement strand
AGCGATTGGCATCCGTCAGAAATGAAGCAACGGAGCTCTAAGTCATTGTTTCACCGGCTCCCCGGGCTAGAACCGAACCCACGAGGGTCAGTCATTCGATGCTCATTTCGCCAGCAGCCGCGAGGCGTACGCTGCGACATCGCGCAGCTGCTGCTCGCTCAACGTCTGCCGGAAGGAGGGCATCTCCTTACGTCCGGTAGTCGCCACGGTCATTACCGTCTGGGCGCTGATGTTGTCGGAGAGCACCGCGCCTTCGGCATGACCGCCCTTGCCGTTCTCGCCGTGACAGGGAGTGCAGTTGCGTTCGAATGTTTGCTTGCCAGCCGCGGCATCACCTCCCGCGGCACTCACAACGCGCACGGCGGGGGCCGTACCGCCGTCGGCGGAACCACTGGCGAAAGGAGCGGCCTGCTGCAGCGTGCCCTTGCGCGAGAACAGCCAGACACCATCACCCCGCTTGATACCCCCGAAGAAGTAGCCACCCGCGTAAACGGCGATCACCTGCTCACCCTTGTGTTCGAAGGTCGTCACCGGGGCGCCGATCGAGGCGTCGAGCTGCCACTCCCACAGCGGCGAGCCGTCGTGCGTGTCGAAGGCCATCACACGGCCATCGGCGCGACCACCGAACAGCAGGCCGCCCGCCGTGCTGACGAATCCGGAGTTGCAGGGGTCGGGCCACTGACGGCGCCAGATCAACTTCTGGGTCGTCACATCTTCGGCCGCGATCAGACCGCGCCGCGGCATGTTGCCGCGCCCGAAGGAGCCGCCCAGGTACGCCTGCCCGCGCGGCGGCGGAGTGAACTGTTCGCCATTGCGCTTGACGGTTCCCATGCCGTCGTTGGCGCAGATGTAGAGCACATGGTCCTGGACGTCATAGGACATCGGCGGCCAGTTGATACCGGCCAGCTGCTTGTAGAGGACCGGTTTCTCGTCGAAGGGAGTAAACGTGCGGCCCTCATTGACGAGGTCCCCGGTCTCGAGCGCGGCATCGATGGAATGCGGAACCACGTCGTCACCGGTTGGGATGGGCTGGGTCCGGGAGGTATTCTGGGAGGCATTCTGCGGAACCGGCCGTTCCTCGATACCGACCAGCGGTTTGCCGGTCACGCGATCGAGGATGTAGACGTAGCCGCTCTTGGGTGCGTGCGACAGGCCCTTGCGGGGCTGACCGTTGATGTTCACATCGAACAGCACGATGGGATTGGCGCCGCCGTAGTCCCAGATGTCGTGATGGGTGTCCTGAAAGTGCCAGCGGTACTTCCCGGTCTTCACGTCGAGTGCGACGATCGATGAGGTATAGAGATTGTCGCCCGCACGCACGTGGCCGTTCAGGTCCGGCGCCGGGTTCGCGACCGTGAGGTACAACAGTCCGAGCTCCGGATCGACTGCCGGTGTGCTCCAGACACCCCCGCCGCCGATTTTCCAGATGTCGCTGCCCTTCGGCCACGTCTCACTGCCCGGTTCGCCGGGGGCCGGGACGGTATACCAGTGCCAACGTGGCTTGCCGGTGCGGGCGTCGTACGCCCGGATCACGCCGCGGATGCCTTCCTCTCCGCCGGAATGCCCGACGATGACCATGCCATCGTAATACAGCGGTGCCATGGTGATGGAAGAGCCGCCATCGCCGGGCTCATGACTCTGGGTTCGCCACACCACATTGCCGGTCTTCTGGTCGAGCGCGACCACCCAATTGTCCAGCTGGCCGACGAATACCTTGCCATCGCCAAGACCGAGACCACGCGCGTCCCAGCCGCAGCACACCAGCACCTGGTTCGGATCGAGGCGGGCGCGGTGCTCCCACAGCACTCGGCCCGTATCCACGTCGATGGCGAACACGTCGTCTTCGCCGGTGACCACGTACAGCACTCCTGCGTACTCCAGCATCTGCCCCTGGCCCGAGGTCTGCGAGCCCAGGCCCGAACCGCCCAGCGACGCGCGCCAGACTGCCTTGAGCTCCTTCACATTGGCGCGGTTGAGCTGCGTCAGCGCTGAATAGCGCTGGTTGTAGAGATTGCCGCCGTTGGTAGGCCAGCCGGTACTCGGCAGTGCGGTGAGCTGCGTGGGTGTGAAGGCGGGCGCGGGCGTGATGTCACCCGTCGTTGCTGCCCGCGGCGTGGCACTGCCGTCGCTCTCGGCCGCTAAGGGTACGCAGGCCGCAAGCAATCCAGCCACACATGAAATCTGAAGCACCCTGCGGGCCGTCCGACTCATCGCTGCTCCCCTGGCATCGCCCGATGCATTCTAACCAAGTCGCGGCGGCCTCTGCGCCCATACCGCGAGCGCAAAGTGAAGTCGGGATTTTCGCCCGTTCGCGAACCGTGCATGGTGCAAAAGTGCTGAGGGTCGTCGTGTGCGTCTACCGAGCCCCCGATGCTTTCGACTTGCTGGGGGCGCCTGCGAGAGTTGGCGGTGAAATCGGCGGAGCGGCTACCAGGGGCTGCAGTATCGGAGCTCCCCGGAGCCGTTGCGCCGCAGCGTCGAGAACACTGTGATGTCGAGGCCATACGTCGCCGTCAGGGTGGTATCGGTGATGATCTCGGACGCTGGACCTGTGAGGATGGGGCCGCCTGGCTTCATCAGAAGCACCCGCCCTGGCAACAGGAAGGCGTGATTCGGGTCATGAGTTGTCATGACCATCGTGACCCCCTCTTTTGCCAAGGCCCCGATCGTCTTCAGCGACACGGTCTGATTCTTGAAGTCAAGGTGTGATGTGGGCTCATCGAGCAGAATGACGTCGGGCTGCTGCACCAAAGTGCGCGCGAGCAATACCAGCTGCAGTTCGCCTCCGCTCAATGCGGTGTAGGGCCTGTTCTTGAGATGGAGCATGCCAACCTTCGCAAGCGCTTCCTCGGCCAAGGCTCTATCCACGGACGAGGGTGCGCCGAAGAGGCTCAGATGAGGCGTGCGCCCCATGGTCACGACGTCGAGCACCGGGAATGGAAACGAGGGCATATGACGCTGAAACAGAAACGCAAGTTTGCGCGCGCGGGCTCCCGCATCGAGGCTGCAGACATCGACGCCGTCGATACGCGCCGTTCCCTGGGCCAGGCTCAACGCCCCACCAATACAGCGCAGCAGCGTGCTCTTGCCGCAGCCGTTCGGCCCCAGGACGGTAAGCACTTCCCCTCGGAAAATGTCGAAATCCACCGCGCTGAATACGGTGTGCCCGCCATAGCGAAAGGCTGCTCCCCGAACCTCGATCAGCGGGCTGGCTATTGCCATGATCCGTGGGTTTTGCGTAGTAGATAAGCGAAGAACGGTGCGCCGAAGATTGCCGTGAGAATGCCGAGGGGAATCTCGCCCATCGTGGCGGTCCTGGCAATGTCGTCGATCAGTAGCAGGAACGTCGCACCGATACTCAAGGAGGCGGGCAACAGCAGCCGATGATCGGGCCCCACCAGCATGCGGCCGATGTGCGGAATGACCAGACTGACCCAGCCGACCATGCCGCAGGTGGACACGGCGGCCGCCGTGATCAGCGTCGTGCACACGATGATACCGCCCTTGAGCCACTCGGTTCGCAAGCCGAGTGAGCGCGCTTCTTCGTCCCCCATCGTCAGGACGTTCAACCGCCAGCTCATGAGCAGCAGTCCGATACTGCCGACGGTGATGGGCGGTAGAGTCATCACGAGGCCTTTAAGCGATGCACCATTGAGGCTGCCCAACAACCAGTACGTGATGGCCGGCAGCTTGGATTCGGGGTCAGCCACATACTTCGCTCCGCTCAACAGCGCGCTGAAGAAGGCGGCTACGACTACCCCGGAAAGCACCAGCATCAGACCCGGTGTCGAACGGTACACGCGCGCGATCAGGTACGTCAGGGCGACGCCCCCGAGCCCAAAGATGAACGAAAGCATCTGCATCTGCAGCGCGCTACTGGACATCAGCAGCGCCAACGCAGCGCCGAAGCCCGATGCGGCCGTCACACCCAGGATATCGGTGCTCACCAGGGGATTGCGGAACATCCCCTGGTATGCGGCACCGCTGATCGCAAGACCTGCGCCGACGAACAGGCCCATGATCGCGCGTGGCAACCTGATTTGCATCACTATCGTCTCTGCCGGGGCGGACGGATTCCGGGCGAGCGGCAAAATGTGGGTCAACAGGATATGAGCAACGTCGCCAGGTGACACGGCGAAGCGGCCCACGAACAGTGAGGCATACAGCAGCGCCAGCGGCGCAACCAGCATGAGCACAATTGCGCGCGGCTTAATCAAGGGGCGGTCGCATTCATGATCGAGGTCAAATCAGAATCGGATAATTGGTAATGGAAGAAGCGCGCGTAAAAGTCCTTCGTCTCCTTGTTGATGTCGAGAGCCGAAAATAGGGCGGGATGTAACTGCTTGGCTGCCCACAGTATCTGCAACGCCGCCTCGGCACTGTGCCGATCCCAGAGGTAGGCACCGCTGGGATTTACCAACACCTTGCCGTCTCTGACTGCCTTTATCTGACTCCAGCGCGGGTCGTCGAGGATAGCCTGCCTGTTCTGATCGTTGGGCGCCGTGCCGACGATGATCACATCCGGATTCCAGGCCGCGACCTGTTCCATGGTCACGGGCCTTCCCAGGCCGACGACCTCGGCTGCGTTGACGCCCCCTGCAATGCGGATCCAGTCATCTATGACGGACTGTCGACCATCTACGGTGAGGATTCCGGCAGATGAGGTGTGCAAGACCTTCGGTCGCGCGCGGTCCGGCAAGTTTCCCGTAATCTGGGTCACTCTGCGGATGTTCTCATCGAAGTAACGGATATACAGCCGGGCGACTTCGGATTCCCGTTCGCCGAGGACCTCGCCAGTCATGCGTACGGTCGTCCTGAGGCCTTCGAGGGAGTCATTGGGCATCAGCACGACGGGGATGTGGTACGCCTCCATTGCATCCAGCCATTTGGGCGGCGTGCCGCCGTACGCCATCAGAATGACGTCTGGCCGAGCACCGATGAGGGTCTCGATATTCACATCACCGGCGGCGCTGAAGGCCGCGGGTACCTGTTCGATCCGCGGATACAATTTGCGCAGCCAGGGTTGCCGACGGGCCTGAGCGCTGGTCGCGGCCAGTTTGTCGGCACCCCCGAGCATCAACACCGTTGCATTGTTTGCAGGCCATGGATCGGCCACCCGCCTGACCACCGCGGGAATGACCACGTGCCGGCCCGCAGCGTCTGTGATCTCCCGCGTTGGTGCAGCGGCCGGATCAGATGGCGTGGCCGCAGGCACGGCAGGGGACGCGCTTACCGCCCCGTTGCAGCAGACCAAGGCGTACCAAAGCAGAGGCTTACAAAATTGGCACCACCTCAACCGAGGCCTCCACTAAAAAAGGGCGTGCGAAGCTATCAGGACGACGCAGTACCAACAATATGCACGCGAGTACATACGTTGCGCGAATCTGGTCACCGAACGATGTCGGCTTCCCCCGCCATCAAGTAATGGGCCAGCGTGGAGGCATAGATGATTCCCGCGCCAGCCAGACGAACCGCGGCTCTACAGCCCCGGCGACGTTAGAATGATCGCTTTCGCTGCGTTGGAGTTTATCCTCGAGGGGCCTTGGTTGAGTGGGGACCTGCGGCCACGAGTTGCTTCGCCATTTTTTCATCGTGCGCGCGCCCCACCCGCCGGAGGACCGATTCGTAAGCCAAGGGCTCCGCCTGCCGCATGTCGAGTGGGACCCAGAGCAGAAGGATCTTAATCTCCCAGGGAGATTGCAATTGCGTTGCGCAATAGAGACGGGTTGAGCTCAGAGATCGAGGAACAGCCCAATAGGGCCATCGAGCGCGACATGTCGGCGCGCAGAATTTCGAGTACCGTAGTAATGCCATTCTCTCCTGCGGCGGCCAGTCCGTATAGATAAGCACGGCCCACTAGCACGGCTCGGGCCCCCAAGCATATGGCCTTGAGAATGTCACTTCCACGCCGGATACCGCCATCCATCAAAACGAACGCCCGGCCGTGGACAGCGGCGACGATTTCCGGCAGCACGCGTAGCGAGGCCGGGACGCAGTCGAGTTGACGTCCACCGTGGTTGGACACGACGATGCCCTCCGCCCCGGCGTCGAGCGCCCGCCGCGCATCATCCGCCGTGAGGATTCCCTTGATGACAATCGGACCTGGCCAGCTTCGACGGATCCAGGAGAGATCGCTCCACGTGACGGTGCATTGTCGAAGGGCGGCATGTGCGTCCTTCAAGGACAATGGCCTCTTGGTCGCCAGCACGATGTTTGGGAACGTCGTCGGGCCGCCGTCTCTAAGATAGGCCATGAGCCAACGCGGGCGAGCAACCAACTGCGGCAGGAACGGTAACATTGCCAGTCGATCACCGCCGAGGAGGACAGCTGCACCATTGCGGATATCGCGCTCACGCCTGCCGGCCACTGGTGTGTCGATGGTAACGACGAGCGCGCTGAAGCCGGCCACCCGCGCGCGTTCGATCGCATCCTCGGCGGTGCCGCGGCCGCCAATGAGATAGAGCTGATACCACAATGGGCCCGATGAACTTGCCCGGGCCACAGCCTCAAGCCGATAGCTCGACATGGTTGACAGCGTAAACCCAACGGCTGCCTTGCCAGCGGCACGCGCGGCAGCCAGATCGCCCAATGGATGGATGAGACGAGTGAATCCGCATGGCGCGAGCAGCAAGGGCATTGAAAGTCTGCGGCCCAGTACTTCCACATCCAGGTCGCACTCCTGGACGCCGGCCGCATACCGCGGACAAAACGCAACGTCCCGGAAGGCGCGTTCGTTCTCCTGCAGGGTCACCTCACCTTCGGCGCCCCCGTCGACGTAGTCGAAAACGACCCTCGGCAACCGGCGCCGTGCGAGATGCCGAAAGTCAGCGACGCTTGCAGCCACCAACGCACTCACCACCCCGTCTTTTGATGATAGGGCAGAAGGTTGACGTAAGCATAGATGCCGACGATCTTGCCGTCCTTGACACGAAATGATTCCAGGATTTCGGTGGTATTGGGGAAGGCTGAAGTGACTCCGGTGAGTTCCACCTTTCCATGCCCCGGGACTTCGACTGTACGCACGTTCCCTGGATGCGTGAACGTCACGATGGCAAGCACGATGCCTCGCTGCTCGTCCACAATCGGGAAGCGTCGGTCCCCTATATGGGTGATGTAGCTGAATACATGGGTGTTGAAGGTTTGCGCGATCGTCATTCCCTGCAGAATCGATGCAGTGGTGTTAGGCGCGGGTGCGGCGCCCTTCGATGGGTTACCCATCCGCGAAGTGTTACGGTTGTTCTCCCAACGCACGCAGCTCGGATCGAAGGGCACGATATCGCCGTTGCTCTGTTCGATCCCTTCGAAATACTGGTTCACGAGTGCGATCAGTTCCTGTCGCGAACGCCGCTGCGACGGCGCCAATACCTCGTTCCAGTCCGACAGCGGACCTTGGAGGTCCGTATAACTGCCAAAATTACCGACGACCTCGCGAACCACAGCCGATTCGATTTCAGTAATCTTGCCGGTCTGCGTCTTCAGCCTAACGTAGAGCAGCGAAGTGCGCCCGTTCTCCAGGACCGCACCATAGTACGCGACCTGCGCGGTGGTAGGATCCGTGATGACGATCCGATGGGGCAGGATACCGCTGATGGTCTGCCACAGACCATCGCCGACCGCCATCTCATTCGTGTTTTCCGTGAATCTCACATCTCTGCCCAGGGGCAGACGGGATGGATCGTGCGCCGTCAGCGCGCTCAGATACTGATCCATCAGTCTGCGCAGGCAGGCGTCATCGCAATCCGCGCTTTTGAGCAGCGGCCCGAACTGTCGCTCATAGGATTGCTGCTGCGCGATTGCAGGTGCCTGCTCAAGCATTGCCAGGGTCGCGGCGGCGGCAATGGCAACCAGGGATATCCGCATGGCTTGATCCTCGTTTTTCAGAATTTGAATCGGACACCGAGCATGAACGACCTGCCGACGACATCGTACAGCCCCAGGGGTGTCTGAGACGCGTTGAAGTTGTTGGCGGGGACGACCGGTGCATCCTTGTTGAACAAGTTATTGAACGAGAGAAACAGCTGACTGTCGGCTCCCGCAATTGCCAACTTATATTGGATCGTCGCATCCACATAAAAGACTGACGGGACGTAATTGGCGCTGTCGGCGAGCTGGACCGCGGTATACTGATTGTCGTACTTGCCCGAGCCAATGTAACGGCCGATCAGGGCGACGCTCAATCTGTCGAGGTCATAGCCGAGCGACGTATACCAGCGCCATTTCGGCTGGGCGGACTGGCCGATGTCACCGGCATTCTCGATCGTGACCTCGCCGGTCGCCGTCGGCGAAGTGGTCGATTGCACGCCCAGATAAGTGCCGATGGCCCGCGCCGAAATGGCACCCGGCAGGCTGGGCGCTATATCGGACAGATTGCGCCGATAGCCGAACTCCAGGTCCATTCCTTCCGCATGCGCACTGGCCAGATTCAACGTGGGCGTCGAGATCTCGACGATTTGGCCATTCTGCCGCAAGATCTGGGAACATAGCGCCGTGTCACCGTCCGCACACAGCGTGACCTCATTCTGGGAAGTCAGTTGCGAGATGGCATTCCTGATTTTGATGTCGAAATAGTCCACGGACCCGCTGAAACCGGTCAGCCAGGACGGTTGATAAACGACGCCGAATGTTTCGGTATCGGCCACTTCCGGAGTCAGGTTGGGATTGCCCCGACGCTCCTGGGTGACGTTGACGACCTGTGCGTTGTTGTTCTCCGGATCGTTGATCGTGACGTAGCTTTGGGCGTTTCCGGCATACAAGTCCTGCAAATCCGGAGCGCGGATGTCCCGTGACTTGGTCGCACGCAGCCTCAGGTCGGCAATAGGCTCCCAGCTGAGGCCTGCCTTCCAGGTCTTCACCAGGCCACTGGTGCTGTAACTCGTGAGGCGCCCCGCAAGGTTCAGATCGAGGGACTTTGCGAACGGCACGTTCCGCAGCAAGGGCACGAGGCCCTCTATGTACCCTTCCTCTATATGGTAGCTGCCCTCGAGGGGCTGCGGGTTATTGGTTTGCCAACCCCCCACCGGTGCCACCAGATCACTGGCCGGTAGACCCCGGATACCGTCGGTGGCGATTGGCGACGAGGAGATCGGATCGACAGTCGAGACGCCGAACTCGTTGCGATACTCCGCGCCGAAGCCGATCGACACGGGTGCCGCCCAAGTCGAGAACGGCGAGCCGTTCATATTGAAGGAGGCAACGTCCTGTTGCAGTTCCTGGTTGGTCATCAAGGTGCCTTGGACGTAGGCCAACGCAGCGGCGGAAGCTGCGCCGGGGCCGAACAGGTTGATGGGCACACAGCCGTTGTTGGGATTGGTCAGCGTGGTACGGCACACGATCTGGCCAGTGGCCGGATTGAGCACGGCGTCGGCCGCATTATAAACGTTGGAGACATTCGGCTCATTGTGCATGTAGAGGAAGAAGCGGCTGTCGCCATGTTCGGCGTAGGTGTCGTAGGTCCAGTCCCCAATGGCGCCCTGGTAACCAGCCGTCACATCGTAAGTCTGGTACCCGTTATCCGCGGTGATGAATGGCCAGTCGATGTCGACGCGGCCGAGTTTGAAGCTGGTGACCCCGTCTTGTTGCATGGCCGCGGCAACCGATGAGGGAATGAACGGATTGCCTGCGAAGATCGTGTAATCAGTGCCCTGCGTCTGGAAAGGAGGATCCTGCACATACCTACTGTGATTTCGGCCGTAGAGCACCTGGACATAGGCCTGCGACTCCGGCGTCACGTCGAACGACACTTTGCCGTAGCCATCGAATACCTGCTCGGGCGACACATAGTTGACGTAGGGCGAAAAGTAGGCCCCTCCGCCGCCCACCTGCGCGTTGGTCGTGGCGAGGGTGCCGCCCTGGACTTTATAGGGAACCCCACCGGCGGCGAAGGTCGTTCCATTCAAGGGTCCCCCGACGATCATTCCCCCGAACGTGGCGTAGGGATAGGTCACACCCTTTTCCAGCAGGTACTGTGGGTTCGAAGCCGAGGCGGGATTGGCAGCCGTCACGGCCGGATTCGGAATCAAGCCACCGAGTCCGTTAAGGTAGTTTCGACCGTCGGCGCCATCGAGACCGCCAAGGCCTCCCGAGGTGAAATTCTGGATAGCGGCGATGACGTGTAGTCTGTTGTCGGCGAAGTGGCCTCCATAGGCAAATGCGACGTTGGTCGTCGGCACATCGCCCAGCGTGCTCTCACCTGCGCTGATCTCACCCTTGAAACCATCAAGTTTGCTGTCGAGGATGAAGTTGACCACTCCGCTGACCGCATCTGAACCGTAGGCAGCTGAGGCGCCGCCTGTGACGACGTCCACGCGCTGCAGCAGCAGCGAGGGAATCACCGTGACATCGACCGTGCCCTGGTTGGTACTCGGCGTGATGCGCCGCCCGTCCAGCAGCACCAACGTGCGATTCGCGCCCAGGTCGAACAGGTTGAGGAAACTTCCCGGTCCCATGGCCGTTGATCCCCCGATGCTGGTACGCGTCGTGGAATTACTCAATGCCGGAATTTCCGCCAGCGCGTCGACGGCCAAAGTCGGCTGGGACTCCAGCAACTGGTCCGCGCTCAGGACGGTCACCGGCGTTGGCGCTTGGTTTCCATTGCGGACGGCACGCGATCCGGTGACGACGACCGTCGCCATGTCACCCGTAGACTCCTGCCCCGTCGTCGCGTCCGCCGAGGCATTGGCGGCGCCGGCGGGCGGCACCGCCGGGTTCGCGGGGCCCGTGGTTGGCTCCTGCTGAGCCTGCACGAG
>Ga0335075_10017245_pt1 | contig 10745 bp, 9 predicted proteins | sample Lox_Sample_24_FD_206723 | JGI IMG/M metagenome (GOLD analysis project Ga0335075, IMG submission 206723) | Soil microbial communities from Loxahatchee National Wildlife Refuge, Florida, United States - Lox_Sample_2.4 | ecosystem: Environmental > Terrestrial > Soil > Wetlands | place: USA: Florida... | reverse complement strand
TCCGGGAAACGCGCAAGACGGTGGTGACCGGAGTCGAGATGTTCAAGAAGCAGCTCGATGAAGGCCTGGCGGGCGACAACGCAGGCCTGCTGCTGCGCGGCATCGCGAAGGAAGACGTGGAGCGCGGGATGGTGCTGGCGAAGCCGGGATCGATCACGCCGCACACCAAGTTCAAGTCGAGCGTATACGTGCTGTCGAAGGAAGAGGGCGGGCGGCACACGCCGTTCTTCAAGGGATATCGTCCGCAGTTCTACTTCCGCACGACCGACGTGACGGGAGTGGCGACGCTGCCGGCGGGCACGGAGATGGTGATGCCGGGCGACAACGTGGAGCTCGAGGTTGAGCTGATCACGCCGGTGGCCATGGAGAAGGGCCTGCGGTTCGCGATCCGCGAAGGCGGACGCACGGTGGGCGCAGGCACGATCTCGGACATCATTGCTTAAGGGCAGCAAGGCAGCGAGTCAGCAAGTCAGCGAGTTAGCGGGGGTGGCGGCAACGCAGGCCTCCGCTGACGGCGGAAAGAACAAACGGGGTCAAAAGCCCCTGAAGGTCACGGAAACAGAGGAATTCCGGGGTGGAAATCGCCCAGGATCAGGTAGGATAAGAAGATGCGTGAAATTGTGACATTGCAGTGCGGAGAGTGCAAAGAGCGCAACTACTCGACGACAAAGAACAAGAAGACGACCACCGGCCGTCTGGAGTTCTCGAAGTTCTGTAAGCGCTGCCGCAAGCACACCTCGCACAAGGAAACGAAGTAACAGCAGGGATTGGGGTTTAGAGATTAGGGTGTAGCGGTTTCGTGAAGCTCCTTTGGGCCCCCACCGGGCCGGCCTCCGAAATTCTGAGCGCTGATCGCTGAACGCTGAGCCCTGAAATACAGGGGCGTAAGCTCAACGGTTAAACTGCCGGTCTCCAAAACCGGACTTGGGGGTTCGAATCCCTCCGCCCCTGCCAGATCAACCAGCAACGAGGAGTGGGCGGAACCTATGCCCGTAGCAGAGAAGAGCGCGGAAAAGAAGAGATCTATGGCGAAGGCAGCAATCATGAATACCGAAGACGGCGTTCCCCGCGCCCTGAGTGTTTTCACCCGCGGCCGCGACTTCCTGAAGGATGTCCGCGCGGAGATGCGCAAGGTCTCGACGCCCTCGTGGAAAGAGGTGCAGTCGACCACCGTGGTGGTCATCGTCTCGGTGTTCGCATTCGCCGCGTTTTTCTGGGCCGTCGATGCGGTTCTGGGACCGGCGCAGCAACACCTCTACCACTGGCTCGGCGCGCTGCAGTAACGGAAAGATTCTGAAGGACTGAACTTCATGGCGGAAGAACTCCAAAACCAAACCCCGGACACGGAAGCCACCGGCGCAGGCGGCGAACAGCCGCATCTCGAGCCGCCGACCAACGACCGTTTTCGCTGGTACATCATTCATGCCTATTCCGGCTTTGAGCGCAAGGTGCGCGAATCCATCGAGACCCGCGTGCAGGCGTTCGGCCTGCAGAACCGCATCGGCCGCGTCATGATTCCCACCGAAGCCGTCACCGAGATCACCAACGGCAAGAAGCGCACCGTGGAGCGGGTTTTCCTTCCTGGCTACGTGCTCGTCGAAATGGATCTCGACAACGACCTGTGGCACGTGATCAAGAACACGCCGCGGGTGACGGGCTTCCTGGGCACCGGCGATAAGCCGGTCGCGCTCACCGAAGCCGAGGTCAGCTCCATCCTTTTCCGCAGCGACACTTCGAAAGAGAAGCCGCGGCTCAAGGTCAATTTCCAGAAGAATGAATCAGTGCGCATCACCGAAGGCCCGTTTGCCAACTTCAACGGCGTGGTTGACGACGTGAACGAAGACCGCGAGACGCTGAAGGTGATGGTGACCATCTTCGGTCGCTCCACCCCGGTCGAGCTGGACTTCGGCAAGGTGGAAAAGATCGCGTAAGACAGCTGTTAGCCACTAGCCGTTCGCTGTTAGCTGCGGCCGCTGGCAACCAGACAGAGTTCGGCAATACAGAAATTCAGCTAACAGCTAATAGCTAACAGCTAGCGGCTGCTTTTAAGGAAATTGCAATGCCTCCTACAAAGAAAGTACAGACGCAGGTAAAGCTCCAGATTGAAGCCGCCAAGGCTACCCCGGCGCCGCCGGTCGGCCCCGCGCTCGGCCAGGCCCAGGTCAACATCATGGAGTTCTGCAAGCAGTTCAACGCGCGCACGCAGAACAAGGAGATGGCCGGCCTGATCATCCCGGTGGTCATCACCGTCTATACCGACCGCACCTTCACCTTCATCACCAAGACGCCCCCGGCGTCGGTGCTGCTGAAGAAGGCCGCGAATCTGGCCAAGGGTTCCGGCACGCCCAACAAGGACAAGGTGGGCAAAGTGACCGAGGCGCAGGTAGCCGAGATCGCGAAGCAGAAGATGCCCGATCTGAACGCCGCTTCCATCGAAGCCGCCGTGAAGAGCATCAAGGGCACCGCCCGCTCGATGGGCATCGAAGTCGTCGCGTAAGAATGCGAAGCAGGAGGTGCGGCGTGTCCGCAAATCCCGCAGCGCACAAAAAGACCTTTCTCAGAGCGGATGAGATCGCCGGCTCCGGCGAACTCCTCATCCGCTCGATCGCTTTTCCGGGCTCACAAGCTTTGCCTCCCTGCGCCCTCCCACCATCGTGGAGTTGCACTCCCTCTCTGCCGCTTCTACAGTTGCCCTGATCCCTCGATCAGGAGAAGCCCGTGCGCCGTCCAATCCGCTTTGCGCTGATCGCGCTGGGACTCCTCGCCGCGTGGGGCCTGCTCCTCTACTGCGCCGGCAATCCATTTGATTTCCGGAGCTTCTACGCAGCCGGTGAACTCCTGCGCACGCAGCCGCACGCGCTCTATTCGCTCACAGCCCAGTCCGTCGCCCAGAGGGCCGCCGGCGGCGACGCGCTGCTGCCCTGGGCGCATCCGGCTGCCGAAGCCGCGCTCTTCGTTCCGCTTACCCTCCTCAGCTTCAAGACAGGCTTTGCGCTGTGGTCGGCGCTCAGCATCCTCATGCTGGCGTTTTCCGGATACCTGCTGCGCGACGAGCTTCGGGCGCTCAGGCCCGCGGCCCATTACGCGCTGATGATCTTCCTCTATGTGCCGATTTCTGTCGGCCTCCTCGCCGGGCAGGACCATGCGCTCTTCCTGCTGCTTTGGGTGCTGACGTGGCGCAGCCTGAAATCCGGCAAGGATTTCAACGCCGGCATGTACGCGGGCCTCAGCCTCATCCGCTATCAGTTTGCGATACCCGCGCTGCTCTGCCTGATCCTTCTGCGAAAATGGAAGATGTTCCAGGGCGCCGCGGCTTCCGCCCTCGCCATGGCTGCCGTCTCGTTTGCGCTGGTCGGCGCGGACGGCGCGCGCTCGTATCTGACCCTCGTGCGCTCGCTCTCCCACACCTACGACAGCATCGCCATCGGACGCATGCCCAGCCTGCGCGGCCTCATGCTGTTCCTCGTGCCCGCGCATCACGACGTCGCCGCTGTCATTGCGATTCTCCTGCTGTTGCTTTGGGCGATTGTGACGATCGCGAAAATCGGCGACCTCGAGATCGCCTTCGCGTTAGCGACAACGGTGGGAGTTCTCGCTGACTTTCACGCGTTCAGCTATGAGCTGGTCGTGCTCGTCATTCCCATGGCGATCCTTCTCGCGAAGCGGCCCGCCTGGATTCCAGCGGCCTGGCTCCTCGCCATCGCCTGCTTTGCGGCCGGCGCCTGGGAATTGCATACCGCGCTCTTTCTCACGCCGCTGCTGCTGGGGTTCGCGCTCTGGACAGGGCAATCATTCGCGCGCCGCGGCCTGCCGGAGACGACAAAGCCGCTCAGCGAAAAGCTTTCGCCGTCGAAGTCGTGAAGCGCTGAAGCTGCGTACAATCCCCGCATGGTGCGGATCCCATCTGTCCTCGCGCTTGTCGCGCTGCTCGGCGCCATCGCATCAGCGCAGCAACCAGCCGTGCCCGTCCAGCTCAAATTCCAGTTTCAGGACAATCTCATCCGCGTGCCTGTCACGCTCAATGGGCAAGCGATCGAAGCGGTCCTCGACAGCGGCACCGGAGCCATTGCCATCGACCACGCCTTCGCCCAGTCGCTGCACCTCGATATCGGTGACGCGATCGGTACGGTGCCCGGCGGAGGCAAGCCCGTGCCGATGTATCCGGTCATTCTCGATCACCTCGACTTCGGGCCTGAGCACTTTTCGTTTACTCCGGCCGTAACCCTCGACCTGAGCCCGTTCAGCGATTCCGCCGGATTCTCCATCCGCCTCTTGCTCGGCCTTCCCGTCTTCCGGGCGAGCATCCTCCGCGTCGACTATCCTGCCCGCACGATCACCTTCCTCCCCACGGCTCCCGCCTGCGCCGATCCGATCCCCTTCCATCTTTATGGCGGAGGTCCGCTCATTGCCGCGACCGTGATTGCGAGTCCGGGCAGCCCGCCGCAGACCCTCCATTTCATCGTCGACCTCGGCACACGCCGCTATGCTGCGATGATCGGCGGCAAGTTCGTCGACAGCGCTGACGGCGAGGCGCTGCGGGCCGCCGGACACGCCGGCCAGGTGGGCACAGGCACCGGAGGCCCGGTGCAGGGAACCGTCGCGTCGATTGCCGGTCTCACCGTCGGCGCCCACCATTTCGCCAACCTAACCGTCGCTCTCACGCACCAGGTTGGCGTGCTGGAACAGGGCACCGCCGACGGAACCCTCGGCGTTCCGCTGTGGCAGGGCGGAGCGGTCACCTTCGACTACGAGCGCCAAACCGTCTGCTTCGAATGGCCCAAATGAGCCGTTTTTCTTGCCTGTTCCGCAATTTCTGTGGATAATCAATAAATGCGCCCTCCTTCCGGAAGGCGCTGTGTCACTATCACCACGGCCGGCAAGCCTCAGCGCCGCGCGGTGGGAGACGAGGGAAAATGGCCAAGTCAGGGAAGTCCATTGAGAAGGCGCGCGCCCAGGTGGAGAAGCGCCCTTATCCGCTGCAGGAAGCCGTTCCGCTTCTGCAGAAAATCAAGTACGCCAAGTTTGATGAGACCGTCGATCTGACGCTGCGTCTCGGTGTCGATCCTCGCCACGCCGACCAGATGGTTCGCGGCACCGTTGTGCTGCCTCATGGCCTCGGCAAGACCAAGAAGGTTGCAGTTGTGACCACCGGCGAGAAGCAGCGCGAGGCCGAAGCGGCCGGCGCCGACATCGTGGGCGGCGACGAACTGGTGGAGAAGATCCAGAAGGAATCGTGGACCGATTTCGATGCCCTGATCGCCACGCCCGACATGATGAAGTCAGTCGGACGCCTCGGCAAGGTGCTCGGACCTCGCGGCCTGATGCCGAACCCGAAGACCGGCACGGTGACCAACGACGTGACCGCCGCGATCAAGGAGATCAAGGCCGGTAAGGTTGAGTTCCGCACCGACAAGACGGCGCTTGTGCATGTCCCGGTGGGCAAGATTTCGTTTCCCTCGCAGAAGCTGGTCGAGAACGCGATCACGGTGATCACCAGCGTCGTGAAGGCGAAGCCTTCCGCGGCGAAGGGCAAATACATCAAGAGCATCACCATCAGCTCGACAATGGGCCCCGGCATCTCGCTCGACGGCGCGGTTGCCGAATCGGCCGCGAAAGCTTAAGAAACAGCTCTTAGCCGTTAGCTTCTAGCTGCTAGCTGGCTTTATGGGAGCACCGGCCCACGCGGGCCACAAAGAATTGAGCTAGCGGCTAGAGGCTAGCAGCTAAAGGCTAACGTTATGGCACTGAGCAGACAGAAAAAAGCGGAGAAGGTCGGAGCGCTCGCGAAAGAGCTCGAGAACTCGACCAGCGCCATTATCGGCACGTTCACCAAACTGACCGTTCACCAGGACTTCGAGCTGCGCAAGACCGTTCGCGCCGCGGGTGGCCGCTATCGCGTGCTCAAGAACAAGCTCGCCGAGCGGGCGGGGCAGGGCACGAAGATCGAGGCCGCGCTCAAGGGGCTGAAGGGCGTTTCGTCCGTGGCCTATACCTCGGGCGATCCGGTCGCGCTCGCGAAGGCGCTCTCCACCTGGGTGGCTGAGAATGCGGAGTTCACCTTCAAGCTGGGCATCGTTGACGGCAAGGTGATCAACGTCGAGGAAGTGAAGGCCCTGGCGACCATGCCGGGCAAGGAAGAGATCTTCTCGAAGCTGCTCTACCTCATCAACGCTCCGGCGCAGCGTCTGGCGACGGTCATCGCCGCCACGGGACGCGATCTCGCTGTGGTCATCAACCAGGGCGTCGAGAAGCAGAAGTTTGCCGGCGGCGAGGCAGCCGCCAGTTAGGGATTCGGCCCTTGCCGCCGCAGCGCTCGCGGCAGGAGCCAGCTGTTCACCGGCAGCCGAACAGGTTGACGGTTAACAGCTGAAAGCTAGCAGCTGTTCCACCTCCTCAAGGGGTGCCTGGTCTGGGGCACATCGGAAACCTCGAGGCGAAGGGGCGGCAACCGGCGGGCCTGAAGCCTTCCGGCGAATAAAAATTCAGAATCACGTGGGAGAACAAAATGGCGGATTTGCAGCAGTTGGAAGATCAGATTGTGGGGCTTAGCCTTCTGGACGCGGCGGCCCTCGTGAAGAAGCTCGAAGAGCGCCTTGGCGTCTCGGCCGCGGCGGCAGCCCCGGTCGTGGTGGCTGGCGGCGCGGCAGCGGGCGCGGCAGCCCCGGCGGCCGTCGAGCAGACCGAGTTCACCGTCATCCTGAAGGATGCCGGAGCGAACAAGATCAACACCATCAAGGCCGTACGCGAGGTCACCTCGCTCGGCCTGAAGGAAGCCAAGGACCTGGTGGATGGCGCTCCCAAGCCGCTCAAGGAGAACATCAGCAAGGAAGATGTCGAGGCCATCAGGAAGAAGTTCGAAGGCGTCGCCACTCTCGAGGTCAAGTAGCTTCTTTTCGGTCCGGCAAGCAACTTGCATGCCAAAGCGGAACGCGCTATGATCATCCTTGTGCGTTCCGCTCGGCTGCATCTCTGTTTGCCGTCCCCGGAGCGCGTCTCTGCCCTCCCGAATACGCGAAAGCTCGTGAACTGAGTCCGGCTACGGCCAGGCTCTGTCACCTCGCGTGCTTGTTTGCGGGAAGCAGATCTAATTTCTCCGGCAATCTTTGCCGGCGTCGGTGCAGGCCAGGCGGCGGACCTGTGCGGACGATCGAATCAGGCAGTCAGGCGGCGCGGACTCAGGTTTGGGCAGCAGCGGGAATCGGACATTCTGTCACAGTACAGTGCACAATTCGGTTGTGGCGCTCGCGAGACGTTTTGTCTCCGCGGGCGTTTGTGCTTTTCCCGCTCGCTCCCAGGTCTCCACGCTTCCATCATTCCGCCACCCAGGACCCACTGCCCCGGTAGTTGACCGGCGGCGCAGCGGCTGTTTTCGCGGGATGAACCGAATCCTCTCGCAAAACCGCCCCAGGTAAAGCGGAAGCGTAACCCCGTTACGCCTCACCGCGCAACAGAAAACGGCGCCGCACCAGCGGATTTGTGCGGCCGTCACGTACCAGACGGGATGCCCCTTTCGAACGAGGCGGGGCGGGCATGCCGTGGCACCACCGACCAGCAGGAGCGACGCGTGACCCGGACGTCTGCTCTTCCTTCCTCGCGCTACGGGTCCCGAGGAGTCACCGCATGTCCAACGAGAACCGCGCAGTTCGCAGCCGTCTCGACTTTTCCAAAATTCCAACTGCGATTCGCATTCCTAATCTCATTGAAGTCCAGCGCCGCTCTTACGAGCGTTTCCTGCAAATGGATAAGCTGCCGTCCGAGCGCGACGACTCCGGCCTGCAGTCCGTGTTCACTTCGGTCTTTCCCATCACCGATTTTCGGAATATATCGCAACTGGACTTTGTGGATTACTCCATCGGCAACTGGGAGTGCAAGTGCGGACACCTTAAGGGTCTCCACCACCTGCGCACCACCTGCGTCCATTGCGGCGCCATGGTGATCACGGATCCCTTCCATCCCGGCGACGTGCTCTGCCAGAAGTGCGGCACCTACAACAAGAACACGCCTGACTTCTGCAACAAGTGCGGCGACCCCGTGGGTCTGCAGCTGAAGTACGACCAGGCGGAGTGCGAAGAGCGCGGCATGACTTACTCCGCCCCGCTCAAGGTCACCGTCCGCCTCACTATTTACGACAAGGATCCCGAGACCGGCGCCAAGTCCATCCGCGACATCAAGGAGCAGGAAGTCTTCTTCGGCGACATTCCGCTCATGACGCAGAACGGCACGTTCATCGTGAACGGCACCGAGCGCGTCATCGTCTCGCAGCTGCACCGCTCGCCCGGCGTCTTCTTTGAGACGGCGAACAATCGCACCTACTTCCTCGGCAAGATCATCCCCTACCGCGGATCGTGGGTTGAGTTCGAGTACGACCAGAAGAACACCCTCTACGTCCGCATTGACCGCAAGCGCAAGTTCCTCGGCACCATCTTCCTGCGCGCGCTCGGACTCAAGAGCGACGAGGAAATCCTCCGCACCTTCTATACGGTCGACAAGATCCGCGTGAAGGACGGCCGCCTGCACTGGACGCTCGACGAGAACGCCGAGAAGGCCACCCACCTGCTGGGCGCAAAGCCGGCGCACGCCATCGTCGTGAAGGGCGAGGAAATCGCCCACTCCGGCCGCAAGATCACGCCTTCGATCCTGAAAGCTCTCCGCGCCGCAAAGGTCTCCGAAGTCGAAGTGGAACAGGCCGAGCTCGACGGAGCCATGACGGCGGCCGACGTGGTCGACACCTCCACCGGCGAAGTTTTCCTCGAGGCCAATCAGGAGCTGACCTCCGACAAGCTGCACAAGATTGTCGAAGCCGGCATCACCTCGCTCGAAGTCTTCTTCCCCGAGCGCGACGATGTGGGCAACGTCATCACCAACACCCTGCGCCGCGACTCCGTCCGCAAGCCCGAAGAGGCGCTGATCGAGATCTACCGCAAGCTGCGCCCGGGCGATCCGCCGACCCTCGACACCGCGACCGCGCTCTTTGAAGGCATGTTCTTCGACGCGCGCAAGTACGACTTCTCGCGCGTGGGCCGTCTCAAGTTCAACATCAAGCTGTATGAGAGCCAGGACGCCACCTCGCTCGATCACCGCACTCTGACGCCTGAGGATTTCTACGCCACCATCCGCTACCTGCTGCGGCTCCGCCGCAACATCGGCATGGTCGACGACATCGATCACCTCGGCAACCGCCGCGTGCGCGCGGTCGGCGAGCTGATGGAGAACCAGTTCCGCATCGGCCTCGTGCGCATGGAGCGCGCCATCAAGGAAAAGATGAGCGTGTATCAGGAAATGTCGACGGCCATGCCGCACGACCTGATCAACGCCAAGCCCGTCATGGCGGCCATCCGCGAGTTCTTCGGCTCCTCGCAGCTCTCGCAGTTCATGGATCAGACCAACCCGCTCTCCGAGATCACGCACAAGCGGCGTCTCTCGGCGCTGGGGCCGGGCGGTCTGTCGCGCGAGCGTGCCGGATTCGAAGTCCGCGACGTGCACCCCACCCACTATGGCCGCATCTGCCCGATTGAGACGCCGGAAGGTCCGAACATCGGCCTCATCAGCTCGCTTTCGTGCTTCGCCCGGATTAACGAATACGGCTTCATCGAGTCGCCATACCGCAAGGTGCGCGAAAGCCGCATGCTCGACTTCGTGCAGGTCACCAACGCCGGCGAAAGCGGCATGCGCGTGGGCGATCACCTCGAGAAGACTGAAGCCTTCAAGCTGAATGACAAGCTGAAGAAAGAGAAGCAGCGCCTCATCGAGTTCGAGCCGTACTCCTTCTACCTCTCCGCCTGGGAAGAAGACCGGCACACCATCGCGCAGGCTAACGTCGAGCTCGACCAGAACGGCAACATCGTCGAAGAGCTGGTCAACGCGCGGCGCCAGGGCAACTTCGTCCTCGTCAACCGCGCTGAGGTCGACTACATCGACGTCAGCCCCAAGCAGCTCGTCTCGGTCGCCGCTTCACTCGTGCCGTTCCTTGAGCACGACGACGCCAACCGCGCGCTGATGGGCGCGAACATGCAACGCCAGTCGGTTCCGCTGCTCGTTTCGGAAGCGCCGCTGGTCGGCACCGGCATGGAAGGCGTCACCGCCCGCGACTCGGGCGCCGTCATCCTCGCCAAGCGCAACGGCATCGTGGATTCGGTCGACTCCGAGCGCATCATCGTGCGCGTCGAAGGCGAGCACCACCCCACGCAGCTCTCGCGCGAGGTCGGTTCCGACATCTACCAGCTCATCAAATTCAAGCGGTCCAACCAGAACACCTGCATCAACCAGAAGCCGATCGTCCGTCAGGGCGACCGCGTCCTGAAGGGGCAGGTGATCGCCGACGGACCCTGCACCGAGCAGGGCGAGCTCGGCCTCGGCCGCAACGTGCTGGTGGCCTTCATGCCCTGGCGCGGCTACAACTTCGAAGACGCGATCCTCATCTCGGAAAAGCTGGTCCGCGAGGACTACTACACCTCGGTTCACATCGAGGAGTTCGAGATCGAGGCCCGCGACACTAAGCTCGGTCCGGAAGAGATCACCCGCGACATCCCCAACGTCAGCGAGCACGCGCTGCGCGATCTGGATGAGAGCGGCATCATCCGCATCGGCGCCAAGGTGCACCACAACGACATCCTCGTCGGCAAGGTGACGCCCAAGGGCGAAACCCAGCTGACGCCGGAAGAGAAGCTGCTCCGCGCCATCTTCGGCGAAAAGGCCGGCGATGTCCGCGATGCTTCGCTCACCTGCCCTCCGGGCATCGAGGGCAC
>Ga0335075_10017244_pt1 | contig 10746 bp, 5 predicted proteins | sample Lox_Sample_24_FD_206723 | JGI IMG/M metagenome (GOLD analysis project Ga0335075, IMG submission 206723) | Soil microbial communities from Loxahatchee National Wildlife Refuge, Florida, United States - Lox_Sample_2.4 | ecosystem: Environmental > Terrestrial > Soil > Wetlands | place: USA: Florida... | reverse complement strand
AGTGGGCCAAGCAGGTCGGCGCGATGTGCGGGGTAACCGTGCCGCTGCACTCGGCCGAACACTTCTACGTGGTGACCGAGCAGGTCGACGGCGTGCACCGGGACCTGCCCGTGCTGCGTGACCCGGATGGCTACACCTATATCAAGGAAGAGGTGGGCGGGCTGGCCGTCGGCGGCTTCGAGCCCGAGGCCAAGCCATGGGTCGCCCCCGACGAGCTGCCCTACCCGTTTGAGTTCCAGCTGCTCGACGAGGACTGGGACCACTTCGCGATCCTCATGGACAATGCGGTCGCGCGGATCCCGGTGCTGGCCGATACCGGGATCAAGATGTTCTACAACGGCCCGGAGAGCTTCACCCCGGACAACCAGTTCATCCTGGGCGAGGCGCCGGAAGTCAGCAACTTCTTCGTCGGGGCCGGCTTCAACTCGGTCGGCATCGCGTCCGCGGGCGGCGCCGGGCGGGCGCTGGCCGAGTGGATTGTCGGCGGGGAGCCGAGCCAGGACCTGTCCGCGGTCGACATCAGGCGCTTCGCCGCCTTCAACGCAAACAACCAGTGGCTGCACGACCGGGTGGCCGAGGTCCTTGGCCTGCATTACGCGGTGCCCTGGCCGAACCGGGAACTGGACACCGCCCGGCCGTTCCGCCGCTCGCCCGCGTACCACCTGCTCGAACGGGCGGGCGCCTGCTTCGGCAGCAAGATGGGCTGGGAACGGGCGAACTTCTTCGCCCCGCCCGGTCACGCCCCCGTCATCGAGTACGCCTGGGGCCGGCAGAACTGGCAGCCCTGGTCCTCGGCCGAGCAGCGCGCCGCCCGCACCGCGGTCGCCGTTTTCGACCAGACCAGCTTCTCCAAGTACCTGGTCACCGGCCGGGACGCCGAGCAGGTGCTGCAGTGGCTGTGCACCAACGACGTCGCGGTCGAGCCCGGCCGGACCGTCTACACCGGAATGCTGAACGCGCGCGGCACCTACGAGGCCGACATCACCGTCACCAGGCTCGCCGCCAATGAGTTCCTGCTGGTCAGCAGCGCGGGAAGCACCGAACGCGACAAGGACCACATCCGCAGGCGGATACCCGCCGACGCGCACGCGTCGCTGGTCGACGTCACCTCAACCTACGCCGTCTACGGCGTCATGGGCCCGCGGTCACGGGAGCTGCTGTCCCTGTTGTCCCGCGCCGACCTCTCCGACCAGGCCTTCCCGTTCGGCGCCAGCCGCGAGATCGACCTGGGCTACGCCACGGTCCGCGCGACCAGGATCACCTACGTCGGCGAGCTCGGCTGGGAGCTGTACATCCCGCCGGACTTCGCCGTCGGCGCCTACGAGGACCTTATGGCGGCCGGCGCCGGCCTGGGCGTGGCCAACGCCGGCTACTACGCGATCGAGTCGCTGCGGCTGGAGAAGGCGTACCGCGCGTTCGGGCGGGAACTCGGCCCGGACTACAACCCGGTCGAGGCCGGCCTGCTGTTCGCCTGCAAGCTCAAGACCTCCATCCCGTTCCTTGGCCGCGAGGCGGTCGAGCGAGCCCGGGCCGAAGGCCCTCGCCGCCGCCTGGTCTCCCTGGTCCTGACCGAGTCCGAGGCCACGCTCTGGGGCGGCGAACTTGTCCTCCGCGACGGCGTCCCGGTCGGCCAGGTCACCTCGGGAGCCTGGGGCGAGACCCTGGGCGCCTGCGTCGCCCTGGCCTACATCCGCCACCCCGACGGCCAAGTGCTCACCCCCGACCTGGCCCGCTCCGCCTCCTACCAGGTCAACATCGGCGGCGACCTCTACCCCGCCACCCTCCACCTCCGCCCCCCCTTCGACCCCACGGGCTCCCGCGTCAAAGGCCTCTACCCTCCCTGACCCCTGCCGGTGCGCCACTCCCGAGCTCGCGTGCTTGGCCCGGTCAGCGCAGCCGGCGCAGGTAGGCGTCGGTCGGCTGAGCAGGCTGGATACGGACCTGGCCGCCCACCGCCATGGCACCGTCCGGGCCGACGACGATCGGGCTGAGCTCAAGCTCGGCCACCTGGGGGAGGTGGTCGGGCAATTGCGACACCCGTAGCAGGAGGTCCCGGAGCGAGGTCAGGCCCGCGGGGAGCAGCAGCGCGGCGGCAGTGACCGAGCCGATCAGGGCGTCGGCATCCGATTCGGTCAGCGGGGCGAGCCGGGCGGCGCGGTCCGGCAGGACGCGGGTGGCGCTGTCGACGCTAAACAGCACCAGCGGGCCGAACACCTTCTCTTCCAGCACCGTGATGCTCACCTCGACGCCGCCTGAGATCATCGGCTGGACGATGACCCCGGCCATCCGGTCACCGAAGACTTCCCGCAGCGATCCGAACTCACGCCTGACCTCATCCGCGCCGTGCACGTCCAGCCGGACGCCGCCCGCCCGCCTTCGGCGCACCCGGCCGGGTACGTCGGCCCGCAGCGCTACCGCGGTGCCAAACCGGTCCGCCGCGGAGACCGCGTCATCCTCGGTGGTGGCCGTGACGCTGTCCAGCAGCGGTATGCCGTAGCAGCCGAGCAATTCCAGGGCCTGCGAGCGGGGCAGCCAGCCGCCGCCCGGGGTTCCGGCCAGGAAGCCGTCCACCAGTTCGCGCGCCTGGTCCTGGCGCAGGCCGTCCAGTTCGGGGACGGTCCCCGGCGGGGTGGCCCGCCACGTTCCGTAGCGCGCGGCGTGTCCGACAGCCCGGGCGGCGGATTCGGGATAGGCGTACGCGGGGATGGCCGGGCCGCCACCCCTGCCGGTCAGCGTCCGGACCGCTTCGACCTGGTCCATCACGGCTACCGCGACCGGCACCGGCAGCCGCGCGGCGGCCACTTCGGGAGCCGGGTCGCCGACCGCCGTGGTGGTCGTCAGCGCGAGGACGGCGTCCACCCCGGGGTCGGCGCCGATGAGTTCGAGGCACTGGCGGAACGTGCCGGGGTCAGCCCTCGCGGTGGTATCGACCGGGCCGGTCACCGTGGCATCAGGGGGGAGCAGGTTCCGCAGCGCCTGCTGGGTCTGGCCGCTGAGGCGAGCGACCTCCAGGCCCGCGTCAGCGCACGCATCGGCGGCGAGTACGTCGCCGCCGCGGGTGTTGGACACCACGCCGACCATGCCTCCGGTCGGCAGCGGCTGGCATGCCAGCAAGACGATGGCATCGAGCAGTTCGCCCAGGTTGGCGGTGGCGATAATACCCGCCTGTCCGAACAGTGCCTGCCGGGTGAGCTGTGGGGTCACCTCGGCCGCGGCGCGGATCGCGGCCTTGCGCAGGCCCGGCGCGACCCGGCCCGCGTTCACGGTCAACACCGGCATCTCGCGGCCGACCTCGCGGGCCGTGCGGGCGAACTTGCGCGGGTTACCGAACGACTCCAGGTACAGCGCGACCAACTTGGTCGCCGGGTCGGATGCCCACCACCGCAGCATGTCGGTCCCGGACACGTCGTCCTTGTCGCCCAGCGAAACCAGCGAAGAGATCCCAATGCCCAGCCGGGACAGGTGCTCGATCACGACGAAGCCCGCGCCGCCGGTGGATTGCGACGCCAGGCCGACCATTCCCGGCCTTGGATGGTGGGCCGCGAACGTGGCGTCCAGGGAGATGGCGGTGTTAGCCACGCCGAAGGAGGTCGGCCCCACCAGCCGCATACCGTGACGGCGGCAGATGGCCAGCAGGTCGGCCCGGGCTAGATTGTCCAGACCGGAGGCGGTCACGACCAGGGCCTTGACCCCCCGCTGCCCGCAGTCTCCGGCGACGCCAGCGACGGCCGTCGCCGGCACGGCGATGACCGCCAGGTCGACCGGTTCGGGCAGCGCGGCCGCCGACGGCACGCACGGCACCCCCTCCAGTTCGCCCGCCTCGGGGCCGACGGCGTAGACGCGGCCGGAGAAGCCGTCGTCGATGATGTTCTCCAGGATGGCCCGCCCCACCGATCCAGGGTGCCGGCTCGCGCCGATGACAGCGACCGACGCCGGGCTCAGCACGTGGCGCAAGCTGGCCACGTCGGCCGACCTTTCGCGCTCGGCCACCGCTTCCAGGTAGACGCCGGTCTCGCCCTCGCCCTCCCCGCCCGGCAACGGGAACGAGATCTCGTAGACCCCGTCGGCCAGTGTGCGGTGCGGCCGCAGCCCGGCGTGGGCGAACACGTTCAGCATCGGCGCGTTCTCGGCCAGGGTCTCCGCAACGAAGGTGCGGACCCCTTGGCGGCGAGCCAGCGAGATCAGGTGCTCGAGCAGCAGCGTGCCGATGCCGCGGCTGTGCATGTCGTCGGCAACCGCCATGCCGACCTCGGCTGAGTCGCCGACGGTCGCCTGGTAGCTGATGCAGCCGATCACCCGGCTGTCAAGGACCGCGAGCAGCGCGGCCCGGTCCGGCGCGGGCTCGCGGCACACCCGGCGCGCCTCCTGCTCGGCCGCCACCCGGCTGATGCCGAAAAAGCGCATGTAGAGGTTTTCCGGGGACATCTTGGCGTGCATGTCGCGCACGGCCGCGAAGTCGTCCGGCCGCGCGGGCCGGATCTCGATCGTGGTCCCGTCGGTCAGCAGCGCGTAGGCGCCGGGACCGGCTTCGACAGGCATGTCAGCACCTCCGCTGAGTCCGGCCGGTCAGGCGGCGCGGACCGCCGCATCCCGAGCTTCCCCGCCCCGCAGGAAGCTGGTGATCAGCGGTCCGACCTGCTCAGCGCTGTCCATGAGGACAAGGTGCCCGCCGCCCTTCATGACCCGCAGCGTCGCGCGCGGCATCAGCGCGGCGATGACCCGGTGATTCACCAGCGGGGTGATCGGGTCGTCGTCGCCCGCGATGACCAGCGTCGGCTGGCGGATGGCGCACAGCCACGGCAGGCTCGTCCAGCCGAACAGCGGAGCCATCCGGTACAGCGCGGCCAGGGTATCGGTCGGGCGCTTGATGTGCATGGAGCGGACCAGTTCAGGCTCGGCGCGCAGCCGCCCGCCGAACATGTCCCCGGCCACGCGTTCCAGCCGCTCCGGATGGTAGGCGCGCGGGTGGATGAAGTGCCAGAGAGCCTGCGGGTGGCCCGGCATGGCGAAGCCGCCGAACGAGGTCGAGACCAGCACGAGACGGCGCACCCGCCGCGGATGCGAGAACGCCATCTGCTGCGCCACCGCGCCGCCGAACGACGCGCCGAGCACGTGCGCGGACTCCAGGCCGAGTTCGTCAAGCACCGTCTGGCCGAAGCCGGCCAACTCCCACATGGTCAGCGGGAACGACGGCATCTGCGAGCGGCCGATGCCCGGCGGGTCGAAGGCGATCGTCTGGAACCCGGGCAGGTGCGGGAGCAACCGTTCCCACAGGCGCACCTCGCCCCAGATGCCGGAGTAGAGCAGCAATGGCTCGCCCTCGCCGCGGATCTGAGCGTGGATGCGCAGCCCCCGGATGGTGAACTGCTCATGCCGAAGGTGCAGGGCGGACGTGGTCTCGGTCATCGGAACCCTCCGTAACGTCAGTCCGGCGGGGAACCTCAGTCCCCCTGCTGCCGGGCAGACACGCTAAATATAGTACGCACACCGCAATAGGGAATCTAGGAACACTTGACATAATGAGCACTCAGGGACCTTTGACCTGGTGATTCACGGACTTTCGGCGATAGCATCAAACCGAACGTTCGGTAACTTCGAACATAACTGGCGGTGCGCCGTGGTGTGTCAGGACCTAAGGGAGGCTACCCATGCGTAGCACAATGATGGACTTCCCGCTCACGGTGCGGCACATCTTCGAACATGGCCGGGCGCTGTACGGCGACAGCGAGGTCATCACCAGCGAGGCCGACGGCGCCCGCCACATGAAGTTCGCGGCCGTGGCCGACCGGGCGGAGCAGTTGGCTGCCGCCCTGCGGCGCCTGGGCGTCGGCCCCGGAGACCGGGTGGCCACGTTCGGCTGGAACAACCAGGAGCATCAGGAGGCGTACTTCGCCATCCCCGGCATGGGCGCGGTGATGCACACCATCAACATCCGGCTGTCAGCCGACCAGCTCCGGTACATCATCGGCCACGCCGAGGACTCCGTGATCATCCTCGACGCGAGCCTGGCCCCGGTTCTCGGGCCGGTCCTGACCGAAGCAAACGACGAGGTCAAGTCGGTAAAGAACCTCATCGTCTACGGCGAAGGCGACCGTTCGGTGCTGCATGAGCACATCGACTACGAGGAACTGCTGGCCGCGGAGAAGCCCGGCTACCCCTGGCCGGAGATCGACGAGCACGACGCCGCCGCGATGTGCTACACGAGCGGGACCACGGGCCTGCCGAAGGGCGTCGTGTACAGCCACCGCTCGACGTTCCTGCACACCCTCGGCGTGAGCTCAGGCGAGGCCCTCGGGCTCAACCAGTACGACCGGGTGCTGCCGGTGGTGCCTATGTTCCACGGCAACGCGTGGGGGATACCGTACGCGGCCTGGCTGGTCGGCGCCGACCTGCTGCTGCCGAACCGGTTCGCGCAGGCGGCGCCGCTGGCCCGGTTCATCGCGGCGGAGCGGGCCACTCTCGCCGCGGCCGTGCCGACGGTGTGGTTCGACATCCTGGGCCTGGACCAAGCCACCGTCGACCTGAGCTCACTGCGCCTGATCATGGCCGGCGGAGCCGCCGTCCCGCGCAGCCTGATCGAGGCCTACCGCGAGCGGCTCGGCGTGCGGGTCGTCCAGGGCTGGGGCCTGACCGAGACCAGCCCGGTCGCCTCGCTGGCCTGGCCGCCCAAGCACGAACCGGCCGAACGCGCCATCGAGTACCGGTCTACCGCGGGCCGCCCGCTCGGTGGTGTTGAGGCCCGCGTGGTGGATGACGAGGGCCAGGTCCTGCCCCGCGACGGGCAGGCCACCGGCGAGATCGAGGTGCGCGGCCCGTGGGTGACCGCCGCCTACTACAAGGACCCTGCGCCGGAGAAGTTCCGCGACGGCTGGCTGCGCACCGGCGACGTGGGCCGGATCGACCGCCACGGGTTCATCACGATCAGCGACCGGGCCAAAGATGTGGTCAAGTCCGGCGGCGAATGGATATCCACGCTGGAGCTCGAGGCCGCCATCCTCAGCCACCCGGCGGTCCGCGAGGTCGCGGTCATCGCCGTGCCCGACGAACGGTGGGGCGAGCGGCCGATGGCCTGCGTGGTCCTCGTGTCCGGCCAGTCGGTGACGCCGACCGAACTCGGGGATCACCTCTCCGCCCACGGCGTCGTGAAGTGGTGGATGCCCGACCACTGGGTGTTCGTCGACGAGGTGCCGCGCACCAGCGTCGGCAAGTACGACAAGAAGCTGCTGCGGGCCCGCAACGCCGAAGGCAGCTTGCCAGGCAATAACCCGTTCCTCTGACCGCCACCTAGGCCGTCAGGTTCCGCGGCGCAACCGGTATACGACCGGTTGCGCCGCCGGGTCCGATAGGCGATCATCGCCACGCTGACCGAACCGACCGCGATGACGAGCCAGAAGCTGACCAGGCGGTAGGCCAGCGCAGCCGAAATCGCCGGGACGCGCGCGGCACCGTAGGCGACCAGGATGACCGCGAGGCTGCCCTCGACGATCCCGAGGCCGCCAGGTGCGACCGGCAGCGCCCCGGCCACCTGGGCCGCGCCGTAGGCCAGCAGCACGCCGTGCCATGGAACCGCGGCGTGCACGGCACCGAAGCTGCTCAGCAGGCAGCCCAGATCACAGGCCCACACGCCGGCCGCGATGGCGGCGATCGAAGCGCCCGACCCCGCGCTAAGCGGGATCTCCCGCATCCGTGCCAGCGCCGCCTCAAAGCGCGCCCCGGCACTGGCCGACGGGTGCCGGAACACCCGCCGCGAGCCGCGCACCGGCCAGGCAACGAACCGCACGAGCAGATCCTGCCTGATCAGCACCGCCACCGCCAAGACGAGGACAAAGAGCCCTACCAGGGCGATTCCGGTGACCCTGCCGCTGGCGCTGGCCAGCGCCGCCACCAGCACGGCCGCCAGCAGCAGCAGCGACATGCCGATGGCCTGGGCGACCAGGACCGTGAAGACCGTCCAGCCTGCACTGGCCCCGCTCGCGCCGTGCTGACGGTAGTACCGGTAACGGTAGGCGCCGGCCACGGCGGGACCGGCCGGGAACGTGTTGGCGATGGCGTCGTTGGCCAGGCTGAGCGCCAGCAGGCCGGGCAGTGCGATACCGCAGCCCGCCAGCCGAAGCACCCGGCGCTGGAGAAAAGCGAAGCCCGCCAGCGAGGCACCCTCAGCCAGCACCGCGGCGGCCAGCCAGCGGAAATCAAGGTGACCCAACTGGTGCCGGGCCGCAGCGAACTCGCCCCGCTGGCCGAACAGCACCACAAGGACGACGATCCCAAGCAGCACGCCAAGCAGGTAACGGAACACTGTCCCCGCGCTGCGCCCCGGCTTCGGTGCCGCGAGGCCATATGCCACGGATCCAACGGTATCGTCCCAGTGCATCCGGGCAATCCCACCGAGAGGAGCCGCAAAAACGTGGGACAGGACTTCGGCGGCCGGATCGGCCGGGACTGGCGCGACTCCGAACCCTGGTGGCCTCAAGAGCCGACCCCGCCACCGGGATCCCCCAGCGTGGTCATGATCGTCCTGGACGACGTCGGCTACGCCCAGCTCGGCTGCTACGGCTCCGACATCGAGACGCCGGTGATCGACGGCCTGGCGGCCAGCGGCGTCAAGCTGGCGAACTTCCACACCACGTCGCTGTGCTCGCCCACCCGGGCATGCCTGCTGACCGGCCGCAACCATCACCGTGTCGGCATGGGCCGGGTCGCCGACCTGGCCGTCGGCTTCCCCGGCTACTGGGGCAAGCCACCGCGCGAGGCCGGCTACCTGTCCGAGGTGCTGCGCGCGGCCGGCTACGCCACCTACGCGGTCGGAAAGTGGCACCTGTCCCCGGAGGACGAGACGAACATGGCGGCCTCGCGCGCCACCTGGCCGCTGGCGCGCGGCTTCGACCGCTGGTACGGCTTCCACGGCGGCGAGACCCACCAGTTCGTCCCGGCCCTGTACCACGACAACCACTCGGTCCGCCCGCCCGCACCAACGCAGCCAACGCAGCCAACGCAGCCAACGCAGGACGGCTACCACCTCACCGAGGACCTGGCCGGCCGCGCGATCGAGTTCCTCGCCGACCTGCGCGCGGTCGACCCAGTCAAGCCGTTCTTCCTGTACCTGGCGACCGGCGCCTGCCACTCGCCGCACCAGCCCCCGGGCCGCTGGCGCGAGCACTACCGGGGCCGGTTCGATCTCGGCTGGGACGCCTGGCGCGAACTGACCTTCCAGCGCCAGCTGGAGGCCGGCCTGATCCCCCCGTCGACGGTCCTGTCACGGCGGCCGCAATGGGTCCCGTCCTGGGATTCGCTCAGCAATGAGGAACGCACCGTCGCAGCCCGCTTCATGGAATGCTTCGCCGGTTTCCTATCTCACGCCGACGAGCAGATCGGCAAGGTGCTCGGGTTCCTGCAAGACACGAACGACCTGGACAACACGATCGTGGTGGTGGTCTCCGACAACGGCGCCAGCGCCGAGGGCGGCTCCGACGGGTCGATCAACGACGTCCGCCTGGTGAACCTGGACCCGGCGTCCAGCCAGGAGATGTTCGCCCGCCTGGACGAGATCGGCGGCCCGCTGACGCACAACAACTACCCGTGGGGCTGGACCATGGCCGGCAACACCCCGTTCCGCCGGTGGAAGCGCGAGGTGCACCAGGGCGGCGTGGCCGATCCGTGCATCGTGTCCTGGCCGGCCGGCCCGGTAGCGCAAGGCGGCATCCGGGCCCAGTTCACCCATGCCATCGATGTCGCCCCGACGCTGGTCGAGCTGGCCGGGCTTGGTTACCCGGCCGAGGTCGACGGGATCGCGCAGGCTCCGGTCGACGGCGTGAGCTTCGCCTACCTCCTCGGCCGCGACGGCGAGCACGCCGCGGGCCTGCACCGGACGCAGTACTTCGAGATGTTCGGATCGCGGGCGCTCTACCACGACGGATGGAAGGCGGTGACGTTCCACCCGGTCGGGCCGCTGTACGACGACCAGAACCCGAACGCGCCGTTCGACGACGACGTCTGGGAGCTGTACCACGTCGCTGAGGACCTGTCGGAGTCACGGGACCTGGCCGGGGACCGCCCGGAACTGCTGCGCCGGCTCATCGATCTGTGGTGGGATGAGGCCGAACGGAACGGGGTTCTCCCACTCGACAACCGGGTTCTGTGGGCCCTGGTTCACCCCAAGCCCGATCACCGCGCCCCCCGCCAGGTGTTCCGCTACTTCCCCGGCGCGGCGCAGGTTCCAGAGTCAGTGGCGGTGAATGTGCGGAACCGCTCCCATGCCCTGATCGTGGACCTAACCATCCCGGACTCGGGGCCGACCGACGGTGTCCTGCTCGCGATGGGCTCCGCCCTCGGCGGCTGGTCGCTGCACATCCTGCACGGCAGGCCCCATTACGTGCACAACCTCTACGGCAAGGAGCGGCACACGATCTCCGCGGCGGCCGCGCTGACCCCGGGCGAGCACCGCATCGAGTACGCCTTCACCAAAGACGAGGGCCTGGGCGGCACCGGCGTGCTGACCTGCGACGGGCAACAGGTCGGCCGGGGAGTGATCCCCCGGTTCACGCCGTCCGGGTTCAACGGCGTCGGCGCCGGCCTCACCTGCGGCTACGAGTGGGGTCCCGCGGTCGGCACCGGGTATACCGCACCCTTCCCGTTCCCCGGCACGATCCGGCGCGCCTGGGCGGAAACCCGCGGCCCAGTGGTCCGCGACCCGCTAGCCGAGATCGAGGCCATCCTCTCGGAGCAATGATGCGCCGGCACCAGGCGAGC
>Ga0335075_10017243_pt1 | contig 10746 bp, 7 predicted proteins | sample Lox_Sample_24_FD_206723 | JGI IMG/M metagenome (GOLD analysis project Ga0335075, IMG submission 206723) | Soil microbial communities from Loxahatchee National Wildlife Refuge, Florida, United States - Lox_Sample_2.4 | ecosystem: Environmental > Terrestrial > Soil > Wetlands | place: USA: Florida... | reverse complement strand
GCCTGGCTGGAAGGCCCCGTCAACGCCAAGGTGACCCTGGACCCCAGCTGGGACGAGATCAGCCATTTCCTGACCTGACGCGGATGCAACGAAAACAACAGGAGGACGCCGGTGCGAGTGACCGGTCCAGATGGCTACTGGGTAAGCGACAATCAGGACCTGCTTGACGTCGCCAGGGTGCACAGCTGGCTAAGCCGGGAGAGTTACTGGGCCGCCGGTCAGCCCTACGAGGTGACCGCGCGTGCCATCAAGCACTCGCTCTCGGTCGGGCTGTACGCACCAGACGGCACGCAGGCTGGCTACGCCCGTCTGGTCACCGACCAGGCCACGATCGCATGGCTATGCGACGTCTTCGTGGATGCCGCGTCTCGCGGCAGGGGCCTTGGCACCTTCCTTGTCGCTCAGGCCATCGGCCATCCGGCGGTCGCGGGCATCCGCCAGGTCCTCATGGCCGAGCCGGGTCGTAGCCTCTACCGGCGGCACGGGTACGGCGACCTGGTCCGTGCCGAACGATGGATGGAACGCCCGGCTCCCGCAGCCCGGCCGCTACAGGAGCTGGTCGACCGTGATCGGCAGCGAGCGGATCCGCTTGCCGGTGGCGTGGAAGACCGCGTTGGCTATCGCAGCGGCCATGCCGACCAGGCCGACCTCGCCGACACCCTTGACCCCGATTGGATTGAACCGGTCGGGTTCGCCGACGAAGAGCACGTCTAGTTCGGGGACGTCCGCGTTGACCGGGACGAGGTAGTCGCCCAGGTTCGAGTTCGTGATGCGACCGGTGGCCGGATCGGTGACGGTCTCCTCGAGCAATGCCATCCCGATACCGCCGACCGTGCCGCCGTTGACCTGGCTTGTGGCGGTCTTTTCGTTGAGGACGCGGCCAGCGTCGACCGCCGACACGACCCGCGCCACCCGCACCAGCCCCAGATCGGGGTCGACGCGCACCTCGGCGAACCGGGCGGCGAAAGCCCCGGCGGGTGCCATGCCGACGTCTTGCGGCTCCGGTGGCGCGCTGTCGCCGTCTGCGGTCAGTTCCTCCAGGCCGTGACGGGCCAGGATGTCGGAGTAGGACTCGCCGCGGGCAGCGTCGTAGACGTTGTGGATTCGACCGTCTGCAGTCGTTACCTCGTCGAGGCGGCATCCGCGCAGCGGCGAGGCGGGATCGTTCGCGACCATGTCGAGGCAAGCCTGGATGACCCCGAGGCAGGCCGCCCTGACGGCAGTGCCCAGGGCCGCGGTCAGACCAGAGCCGCCTTCCAGCGCGCCAGCCGGCATGTCGGTGTCGCCGAGGCCGAGCCGGACCTGGTCGAGCCCAAGGCCCAGCAGCCCGGCCGACAGCTGGGTCATAACGGTGTAGGTGCCGGTCCCGATGTCGGTGGCAGAACTGCGCACGTAGGCGGTCCCGTCCGCCCTGATCGAGACTCTCGCCTGGCATGGCGGCTGGAACCAGAAGAAGCTGACCCCGGCCATGCCGTAGCCCACCATCCAGTTTCCGTCCCGCATGGAGCCTGGCCGCGGGTCGCGGGCCTGCCAGCCGAACCGCTCCGCGCCCTGCTCGTAGCAGGCGCGCAGCGCCTTGCTGGAAAACGGCAAGCCAAGTTGCGGTTGCTCTTCGGCGTAGTTGCGCAACCGCAACTCCAGCGGGTCCACGCCGACGGCATAGGAGAGCTCGTCCAGGGCGGACTCCAGCGCGAAGTTGCCTTGCGCCTGGCCGGGCGCACGCATCGACGTCGGGTACGGGATGTTCAGCCGCGCCTGGAGGTCACGGACGTCAACGTTCGGGCAGGCATATGCCCAGGCCGAGTCCGCCGCGACAGGCTCGTAGTTGTCGTCTTCGATCGCGATCGAGTTCTTGGCTTCGTGGTCAAGCACGGTCAGCTGCCCGCTGCGGTCGGCTGCGAGCCTGACGTGCTGGACCGTCCTGGTCCGATGCCCGACGCCGGTGAACATCTCCGGCCGGGTCAGCACGAGCTTCACCGGCCGCTTGGCGGTGCGCGCCGCCAGCACAGTCAGCAAGACGTGCGGCCAGACCCGCAGAGCGGCACCGAAGCCGCCCCCTACGAACGGCGCGAGCACCCGGACCCCGCTCTCGGGAACCCCGAAGGCGACCGCGAGCGCCGCCCGGACACCGTGGGGCCACTGGGTGGAGTCGTGGACCGTGAGGGAATCGCCGTCCCAGCTCGCGACCGTAGCGAACAGCCCCATCGGGTTGTTGGTCTCGTCAGGCGTGCTGTAACTGGCGTCCACTTCGAAGTCGGCGGACGCCTGCCCGGCTGTCACGTCGCCGCGATGCGCGTCCATGCCCCACGGATTGGAGACCACTTCCGCCCGCGGGTCGTCGAGATCCAGCAGCGGCTCGGCCGGCTCGTAATCGATCTCGATCAGCCGAGCCGCCGCGGTCGCCTGCTCGGCCGTCTCGGCCACCACGACGCCTACGTACTGCCCGTGGTACAGAATCCGGTCATCCTGCAAGGGCGGCGGCGGCTGCCGCCAGACCGGGGTATCCGGACCGCGGACTAGGTGCGGGGCGTTGCGATGCGTGATGACGGCAAGCACGCCCGGCGCGGCCTCGGCGGCGGCGGAGTCGATCCCGCGGATCCGCCCGGCGGCAACAGTCGCGCGCACGAGCGCCGCGTGCGCCATGTCGGGGAAGCCGAAGTCGCCGGGGTATGGCGCTTGGCCTGTCACCTTCAGCGGGCCGTCCACCCGGTCAACGCCCGGCCCGATCAGCCGGACGGCTTCCATGGTAGTCATGGCGTCACCCCTGTCACGGTCTGCAGGGCTCGCACCAGCGTCCGTTTTGCCAGCTCGATTTTGAACGCCGTGCCGGGCACCGTGAACGGGTCGCGCACTGCGGCCTCGGCGGCGACGCGGAAGATCTCGTTACTGACCGGCGCGTCGCGCAGCACGTTCTCGGCATCGAATGCGCGCCACGGGACCGTGGCGACACCGCCAAGGCCGATCCGTGCCTCGCGGAGCACGTTGTCCTCCACGACCACGGCGACCGCAGCCGAGGCGAGCGCGAATTCATACGAGGTGCGGTCGCGGACCTTGAGGTAGGTCTGCCACGTGCCCGCCGGCAGCAGCGGAATCTCGATATCGGTGATCAGCTCGCCGTGCGCCAGGACGTTCTCGACGTCGGGGCTGCCATCGGGTTCGAGGTAGAACTCGGTCAGCGGCACGCTGCGCACCCCGCCGGGGCCGAGGATGTGCACGACCGTATCAAGCGCCACCAGCGCCACGGCCAGATCGGAGGCGTGCAACGCGATGCAGTCGGGCGAAGCGCCCAGGATGGCGTGCATCCGAGCTGGCCCCGTCACCGCAGCGCAGCCGCTGCCTGGCCGTCGCTTGTTGCAGGCCTCGACGGCGGGATCGCGGAAGTACCGGCAGCGAGTGCGCTGCAACAGGTTCCCGCCGATGGTGGCCATATTGCGCAGCTGGACCGAAGCGCTCAGCAACAGTGACTCGCGGATAAAGGGCACACGGGCGGACACCGTGGGATCGGCCGCAAGCTCCTCCATCGTCGTGGTCGCGCCGACCCGGATCGCAGCGCCATCGGCCGTTATCCACTTCAACGGGAGCCTGGTGACATCGACCAGCCGCGATGGCGAGAGGATGCCGTCCCGCAGCATCAGGTCCACCTGAGTTGTGCCACCAGCGACATAGTCAGCAGCCGGGTCGGCCGTGACCGTCGCGACCGCCTGCGCAGGCTCGGTGGCCTGGACGTACTCGAACGGGCGCATGACTATGCACCTCCTCGTCCGGCGACCTCGCGGATCGCGGCGACGATGTTGGAGTAGGCGCCGCAGCGGCAGATATTGCCGCTCATGAACTCGCGGATGTGCTCGTCACTGTCGGCTCGCCCCTCGGCCAGCAATCCGACCGCTGACATGATCTGCCCGGGAGTGCAATAGCCGCACTGGAACGCGTCGTGGCGGATGAACGCATCCTGCACCGGGTGGCGAAGTCCGTTGCTCGCCAGGCCCTCGATGGTCACTATCTCCCGGCCGTCACACTTCGCTGCCAGGGTCAGGCAGGACAGCACCCGCCTGCCGTCGACCAGGACGGTACAGGCGCCGCAGGCACCCTGGTCGCAGCCCTTCTTTGTGCCGGTTAGCCCGAGCCGGTCACGCAGCGCGTCCAGCAGCGTGACTCTCGCGTCGACTTGTAGCCGCTCGGACCTGCCGTTGACCCTGATTGTCGCGGCGACCTGCGGAATTGCACCTTGATCGACATCTCTCACGACAACGGCTCCTCTCGGATGGAGTCGAGCTGGTCGCCACGGGAGAGTTCAAAATTGAGCGCTACCCGTCACAAATCCACCGCAAACATGCCGTGAACGTGGGTAAATGCCTGGGCGCGCCCTAGCTGGCCGCTATGACACGGCTCAAGCGGGCGGATCTCATGCGAAATAACCGTTTTAGCCTTAACGCGTAAAATGCGTCAGCTGGAACATCACGAGCCGTGTCGAATCTAATACACTCCGTGATATGACTGCCGTGCTGGGACAAGCCGACAACTACCAGATCGCCGAGGAGCAAGCCGCGCTGCGGCGGGTGGCGACGCTGGTCGCCCACGCGGCGCCGCCGGCCGAGGTCCTTACCGCAGTCACCGAGGAAGCCGGGCGGTTGCTGCGCGCCGATTACGCAACCATGGGCCGGTACGGCCCAGACTCAACGGTAACGGTGGTAGCCACCTGGGGCAGCGGCGATGCGACCGTTCCTGTCGGTGCCAGTGCAAAGCTCGGCGAGCAGGACCTGCACACAATCGTGTTCCAGACCGGCCGGCCGACCCGGATCGACAATCCGGATGGCCTGTCGGGCAAGGTCGCCGCGGTCGCCCGCGAGCTGGGCGTCTGCGCGGCCGTCGGCGTGCCGGTCAGCGTGGAGGGCCGGCTGTGGGGCCTGATGGTGGTGGAATCCCGCAGCGGGCCGCTGCCGGCCGGGACCGAGACCCGGCTGGCCGGGTTCACCGAACTGGCCGCCACGGCGATCGCCAACGCCGAAGCACAAGCCGCCCTGACTGCATCCCGTGCGCGAATTGTGGCCACCGCCGATGCCACCCGCCGCCGCTTCGAGCGCAACCTGCACGACGGCGCCCAGCAGCGCCTGGTCACCCTCGCTCTGGATCTGCGCGCCGCCCGCGCGGCTGTGACCGGTGGAGTAGCTCAGCAGCTTGACCGCATTGCCACCGGCCTAGACGACGTACTTGACGAACTGCGCGAGATCGCGCGCGGCTTGCACCCGGCCATCCTGGCCGACGGCGGCCTCGGCCCGGCACTGAAAACCCTTTGCCGCCGATCCCCGATCCCCGTTGACCTCGACATCCAGGTCGACCGGCGGCTGCCCGAGCAGGTCGAGATCGCCGCCTACTACACAGTCTCTGAAGCGCTGACCAACACCGCCAAGCACGCTCGCGCCACCACGGCCGGCATCCAGGTCGCCGAAGGTGACGGCATCCTGCGGATGCTCATCCGCGACAACGGCCGTGGTGGAGCCGACTTCGGCCACGGCTCCGGCCTGGTCGGGCTCAAGGACCGGGCCGAGGCGCTCGGCGGCCATCTCCGGCTCGACAGCCCGCCAGAGACAGGCACGACCCTCGAGGTCACGCTGCCTTTCGGCGACCGGCCGGCGTGACCGCCGCGGGAAGGCGGTCACGCCGGCAGGCTAAGGCGCGGCGATCACGGATAACTGGTGACGTCGACTGGCTCGACCGTTCCCGGATTCGTTGAGGTCACCGGTCCGCCAACGCCGTTGATGATGGAGTTGTCGCCGCCCGATCCCGCGATCCATACCCCGAAGATGTTGTGGAACTGCACTCCGGGAGTGTCCGGCGCCTTGAATGCCTCGGCATCGAACAACGTCGCCGATGTGTCGATAAAGACGACGTAGCTGCCCATCCCGTAGCCCTGGAACGTCTTCACGTTCTTTGTGACAAGGAAGGCAGGGTAGCCGTCCTGGCTCGGGCTCGCCATCCAGTCGGCCTGGCTTGGCGGGTCGTAGGGCAACTCGTTCTGGAAGAACACTTCGGTGCCGCCCTGACCGCTCCAGATCACCTCATTCTTCTGGTAGTGCTCGACGGCCAGGCCGTAAGCAGTGACGTCGTTGCCGGTGACGATCAGGCCGGTGTCGCCGGTGTTCTGGGTCCAGCCAACATCGTTGCCATGGTCGGCTCGCCATGCCCACACGTCGTCGATTATCGAGTTATCGGCGTTGTCGAGCAGGCTCACAGTCGCGGAGACAGGCGTGGTCTCGGCACCGCCGATCCGGAAGAACACGTCCTGGATAGTGTCGGGATCGGCGGCCGTGCCGGCGCTGCGGCCGGGGACGCCGACCGAGAGCAGGACGCGCGAGTTGACCGGGCCGGCATCGAAGATGAGACCGGACAGCTTCACGCCGGTGTTCGCCGCAACGACCATGGCCGCGTTCCCGCGCTGAGGCACGAGCGTCGCGAATCCCAGGCCCAGGACGACAGTGTCCGGGCGGCTGACCAGGATGGGCTGATCGAGGTCATAGACGCCGGGCGTCAGGATCAGGTTCTTGCCGTGCGCGAGCGCGGCATCGATCGCCGGAACGGGCGTGCTCGGGCTCGCCACGAAGAATTTCGACAGCCCAACGGACGTGCCCGCCTCACGGCCGCTGGCCCAGGACGGTCCAGTTGTGTTGTGCTGCACGGCAGGAACGAAGACCCGGTATCCGCCGCCCGAGTCGGCATACAGGAACGGCTCTTCCTCGGTCACCGGACTAGAGGCCAGCACGGTGTTCTGTTCGCACTGACCGCTGAATGCGGCTGGGGGAGCACCCTCGACTCCGGAGAACACGTTGTTCCAGAGGCCGTCCGGGCAGCCGTCCGCCCCGCCGATCTCGCTGTTGCGGACCATGTACTGCTGGTTGCCGTAGGTGTCCAGATCGCCGCTGATCTCGCTGTCCGCGATGAACCCGCCGCTCGCGTAGTTGTCAGCAGAGCAGTAGTCCTGGGCGACAACGCTGCCGTTGATGATGGCACGGCGGATCGGAGCTGCCTGTGAGGCTGCCCAGAATTCGGCCGAGTTGGCGCAGCCAGCGCCGTATGCGTCGAGGGCTGGGGGAGCGTAGTCCGGCGTCGTCGACGGCAAGTCCACGTTCAGCGTCAGGTTCGACAGGGAGCGCCAGAAGTTGTCGTCGGCGTTGCAGTCCGAGGTTCCTGCCGTGCAGAGGTTGTTGAACACGTCGATCGCGCCGTCGATGACCGTATCCTGTGGCATGTAGCCAAGCCCGGCGACCTCGGTGTAGTAGCCGACCTGAAACACCAGCGGGTCGGCGCTCGATCCGTAGGTTCCCGGCTCGAAGAAGATGGCATACCGGTCGCTGTCGAACTGAGCGGCGACCGGTACTTGCTGGGTCGAGATGTTATTGAGGTCGGCCTGAATCGCCGACTGGCTCATGCTTGGGCTGAACACGCAGACGTTGGGGCCGAAGGCCGGGACGTTCGCGTCCGGGCAGAGCGACGTGCCCGCGGTCCCTGTGCTGGCCGTAGACGTCGTCCTGGCCGCTGGCGCCGCCGCCGCAGCGCCTGCCGACACCGCGACGATGCCCGCCGCAAGTGCCGCCGACGCTAATAGCGCGCCGAACCTACCCATTCGGTGGCCGCCGCCTCGGGACCTGGTGTGAGCGAATCCAGACTGGCTGGCTTCACGCATGCTGGCTTGTCCTTTCCTGGCTTTTGCATGCAACGTGACCGAGGCGGGAACTCGGAAGGGTCAAAGTCGAGCGTCGTACGTCAGATCCTGCCCGTCAAGGCGTAAATCAGGCATGCCGGGCTGAGTTACCGCCAGAACGGCAGAACCACGCAGGACGGGCGCCGGGCATCTGCGAAGATCTCGAACCGGCAGCGCTGTCCTGAGCGCGCCGTGCCGAACGGCTGAGCAGTGCCGAAATTCCGGGCGTACCGGGGGAACGCGCCGCCGCTCACCTGCAGCCTTAGGCGGTGCCCGGCCAGCACCCTGTAAGCCGTCGGATAGAGCTCGACATCGACGGTGAGGACGCCGTCGGGTCCTGCCTGCACGTCAGCGGCAGGAACGGTATCCGGGCTCAGCCGGCGGATCCCGTCGACTATGTTGCGCGATACGGCCTTCTCGTCCACATCGCACAGCCGGACGAAGACGTCCGCGTACTCAGTCTCGGTACGCACGAAGATGCGGGCCGTGACCGGGCCGACGAGATCCTGATCGGCCGCGAACGGCGCGGAAGTGTAAGTGAGCACATCGGACCGGGACTCGATGGGGCCGTTGTCGACCTGCTTGCCCGGTGGCTGCAGCACAGGCCCGCCAGCTGACGGTGTCGGCTCGGCAGGGTCGTACACGAACCAGGCAGGCATTGGATCGCCCGGCTCGGCTTCCGGCGCGAGGCGGCCGGCGGTGCGCAGGTAATACGGTGTCGCCACCACGCCTGGCGGCGGCCACTGACCGAACTTGAGCCAGCTACCGGCCTGCTGAAGGTACACGCGGACTGGCGGGTCATCAGGCGGCGCGCCGCCGTCGAAGTGCCGCCGGAGCCAGGCAACATCCTGCTGGGTCATGGCCCTCAGCTCGCCAGGCTCACCATGCAGCCACGGACCGACGATAAGAGTCGCTGTCACGCCCACGGCCCTGATTGCCGCGTAGTCGCGCAGCTGCTCTGGCAGGAACAAGTCCCACCAGCCTGTCACCATGCTGACCGGCGGAAGCTTACTGAGATCCGCACGGTCGTGCTCTGCGCGCGCCCAGAAATCGTCCCCGGACGCCGAGTGATCGACGAAGTCCCGCCAGAACGCGACTGGCGCGCCCGCGACGTCCACGTCGGCAGCCTGCAGCGGAAGCTTCCGCAGCGCCTTCCTCATCCGGGCGATCTGGACAGGGTTCGGCAGCAGCCCGAGCGCAGCGCGCTCTTGCCGGCCGATCTGGCCACTCCAGTTCAGCGCATTGCGCAGGCCCGGCGCGCCGTGCTCGTAGAACGCGGCGGTGATCTTCGCGGCCGTGATGTTCAGCGAGACTGACTCCAGCGGGGGATCCACGTACGGCGCGATCGCCCACTGCGTGTGGCCCAGGTAGCTGCCGCCAGTCATCGCCACCCGGCCGTCACACCACTGCTGCTCGCGCAGCCACGCAACGGTCGCCAGCCCGTCTGCCTGCTCGTGCAGGAACGGACGGAACTGGCCGCCGGAACCGAACGTGCCGCGAGTGCTCTGCATGAACACCTGAAATCCCCGGCGGGCCAGCGGCGCGGCGAACACCGTCCCGGCCAACCCAGCCCGGCCGTATGGCGAGCGGATCAGCACCACGGGCATCGGGGCATCGTTACGTGCCGGGCGGTAATGGTCGCCAAGCAATACCACGCCGTCCGGCATCGGCACCGGGACGTCCCGCCGCAGCGTGAACGGCTCGGGGCGCCCCGACAGCCCGATCGCTGCATCGACCGCAAGGCCGGCAATACGCGACAGTGGATTCATCAGCGAGCCTCCGGCTTCAGGTTAGAGCGTCCGGCCCCGAATATGCCGCAAGCCAATCGTGGAGCGCAGCTGATCAGCTGGCTAGTGGGCGTTCCCGCCCCGATGAGCGATGCCCTTATTGTTGGCGATATCAGCCTGCACGGCGAAGGGCGGAGCCGATGGCGCCGGAGATCAATCTCATCGACCCTGACGTCTACCGGCGCGGCGGACCGCCGCACGCCGAGTTTGCCTGGCTCCGGGCGCACGATCCGGTGTTCTGGCACGCTAATGGCGGCGAGCCCGGCTGGCCTGGCTTCTGGGCAGTGACCAGGCACTCCGACATCGGGCAGGTGTCCCGGCATCCGGAGATCTTCTCATCCGCGGAGCGGCTGTCCCTCTTCGGCGAAGTGCCGCAGGAGCACATCGAACTGCAGCGGCTGATGATGCTGAATATGGATCCGCCGCAGCACACCAGGCAGCGCGCCTTCGTCAACCGCGGGTTCACGCCACGGATGATCGGGCGGCTCGAACAGCACATCGCGCAGATCTGCGCCGAGCTGCTCGATGAAGTGCAGGCCGCGGGTCACGCCGACTTCGTCACTGAGATTGCTGCGCCGCTACCGCTCTGGGTCATCTGCGAGCTTGTCGGCGCGCCGGTCGAGGACCGCGGCCGGATCTTCGAGCTGTCGAACCTGCTGATCGGATCCGCTGACCCGGAGTTCCAGGTAGAGCCGGGAGCGCAGCGGAACGCGGCAGCGGAGGTCTACGCCTATGGCGCAGCGCTCGCCGAGCGCCGCCGGGCAGCGCCCGCCGACGACATCGTCACCCGCCTGCTCCAGCCAGACGACAAGGGCGAGGCCCTGACCAGCGACGAGTTCGACCTGTTCTTCATGTTGCTCACCGTGGCCGGGAACGAGACGACCAGGAACGCGGCGGCGGGCGGCATGCTCGCGTTGTTCGAGCACCCGGACCAGTGGAAGCGGCTGATCGAGGACCCCGGCCTCATCCCGTCAGCCGCAGAGGAGATCGTGCGGTGGGTCAGCCCGGTCAACATGTTCAGGCGCACGGCCATGGCGGACACCGAACTTGGCGGCCAGCGAATTGCCGAGGGGGACAAGGTCGTCGTCTTCTATACCTCGGCTAACCGCGACGAGGCAGTGTTCGCGGAGCCTGATCTCTTCGACGTGGGCCGTGACCCCAACCCGCACCTCGGCTTCGGTGGCGGCGGCCCGCACTTCTGCCTCGGCCGGCACCTTGCCGCGCTGGAGCTTCGCGTCCTGCTGCAGGCGCTCACTGAGCGGA
>Ga0335075_10017242_pt1 | contig 10747 bp, 9 predicted proteins | sample Lox_Sample_24_FD_206723 | JGI IMG/M metagenome (GOLD analysis project Ga0335075, IMG submission 206723) | Soil microbial communities from Loxahatchee National Wildlife Refuge, Florida, United States - Lox_Sample_2.4 | ecosystem: Environmental > Terrestrial > Soil > Wetlands | place: USA: Florida... | reverse complement strand
ATCGACCATCTGACGAGCCTAACCCGCACAAGTCCGCGCCGGAATCCACCCTGTTCGCACTGACCCCGCCGCTCGCTCCGCCCGATTCGCTCATTGTTGGACGTCGCCTTAACGCCGCCAATCCTCGGCGGATCGCTGCGCGTTTCGCTGCCTATGCCACCCCGACGGCCTCGCCCAGCGTATCGCCGATGGCGCGGTTCAGCACCAGGTCGGCGATGCCATCCAGCCCGGTCGGATCGCGATTCAGGATGACAAGCTTTGCACCGGCCCGCTTCGCCAGTTCAGGAAACCCGGCGGCCGGATACACCACCAGCGAGGAGCCGAGCACGACGAACAGATCGCTGGCGAGTGTCTCGGCCTCGGCGCGCTGCATCGCGAGCACCGGCATCGACTGGCCGAACGAAATCGTCGCGCTCTTGACATACCCGCCGCAGCCGCACTCCGGCGCGAGGCCATCCCGTTCGAAATCGATACGCAGATCGTCGATCTCGTAACGCTGGCCGCAGTTCAGACAGGTGGCGTAGGTGGTGTTGCCGTGCAGTTCGATCACCTGGGCCGGCGGCACGCCCGAATCCTGGTGCAGGTTGTCGATGTTCTGGGTGATGACCGACGACGCTTTGCCGTCGGCAATGAGCTGCGCCACGGCGCGATGGCCGCGATTGGGGCTGGCGGCCCGCAGGATCGGATCCAGCTCGAACCGGCGCCGCCAGGTCTCGCGCCGTGCCTCTTTGGAGCGCATGAAGTCCGAGAAGTCGATCGGCGCCATGCGAGTCCACACGCCGCCGGGGCTGCGGAAATCAGGAATGCCCGATTCGGTGCTGATGCCGGCACCGGAGAACAAGACCACGCGGCGCGCATTGCCGAGCATGCGGGCGAGAGCGACGATTTCGGAATCCTGGGCCATGGCGGGAAGGTGGCAAAACCACCCGCCGCCGCCAAGCCCCTCCCGAGCCCCGGGGACGCCGTCGAATGAGATTCCCCGGCGCCTATACCTTCACCAGCAGGTCGTCCCCCTCCGCCTTCACCTCGAACACCGCCAGATCGACGTCCGCCGGCGCGCACAGCGCCTTGCCGGTGCGGATGTCGAAGCGGGCGGCATGCAGCGGGCATTCGATGCAGCCATCCTCCAACCAGCCTTCGTGCAACTGCGCGTACTCATGGGTGCAGATATTGTCGGTGGCGCGGAATTCGCCGCCGGGCAGGTGATACAGCGCGATATCCTTGTCGCCCACCCGTACCGAGATCGCGGCATTCTCCGCCACGTCGCCCTTCGCCGCCACGCGCACCCATCTGGCCTCCGCCATCGTCGATCTCCTGTGTGTATTACCGCCCAGCATGCCAGTGCCGCGGCGCCTGTCCAACCCATTGTCAGAACGGCGCGGGATGGGCAAGCGGCGCGCCGGACATGATAGTGCCGCCGCCATGCCGAGCGCTTCCGACAAGCCCGTCATACTTCAGGTGCTGCCATCCCTGGTCACCGGCGGGGTGGAGCGCAGCGCCATCGAGATCGCCCAGGCGGTGGCGGAAGCCGACGGCGTCGCCCTGGTCACCAGCGCCGGCGGCCCGCTGGTGAAGGCGGTGGAACGGGCGGGCGGGCGGCACATCGCGCTACCGCTGGACCGCAAAACGCCCTTCGCCATCTGGCGCAACGCCGCGCGGCTGGCGGCACTGATCCGGGCGGAGAACGTCAGTCTCGTGCATGCCCGTTCGCGCGCGCCAGCCTGGTCCGCCTGGCTGGCAGCGCGCCGCACCGGCGTGCATTTCGTCACCACCTACCACGGCGTCTACAACGAGGAGCTGCCGTTCAAGCGCCAGTACAACGCGGTCATGGCACGCGGCGAGATCGTGATCGCGGCCAGCCGCTACGTCGCGGAACTCGTGGTGGCGCGGCACCGTCTGTATCCGACGCGGGTCCGTGTCATTCCGCGCGGTGTCGATCCCGCGGTGTTCGATCCGGCGATCGTGGTGCCGGACCGGCTGGCGCGGCTGGCGGCGGCCTGGCGGCTGCCGGACGGGGTGCCGACTGTCGTGCTTCCCGGGCGGCTCACGTCCTGGAAGGGCCAGTCCGTCTTGCTGGCGGCCGTCGCACGCATGACGCGGCGGGATGTGTGCTGCGTGCTGGTCGGCTCCGACCAGGGGAGGCACCGCTACAGCGCGCAACTCGTGCGGCAGGCGCGGCAGTTGGGAATCGCAGAGCGCGTACGCCTGGTAGGCAACTGCGACGACATGCCGGCGGCGTTCATGCTGTCGGACGTGGTGGTACACGCCTCCACCCGGCCGGAGGCCTTCGGCCGGGTGGTGATCGAAGCGCAGGCCATGGGGCGTCCGGTGGTCGCCGCCGATCTCGGCGGACCGGTGGAGACGGTACGAGAGGACCAAACCGGCTGGCGCGTGCCGGCGGGCGATCCGGGCGCGCTCGCCGCCGCAATCGAACGCGCGCTGGCCTTGTCGGAAACCGAGCGCATGGCGCTGGGGCAGCGCGCGCGGGCGGCGGTTCAGCGGAGCTATACCGTGCGGGCCATGCAGGAGGCGACGCTGGACGTGTACGAGGAATTGCTAAGTGCGGAGGGCTGTTGACGTTTGGCATCGTGGAAACGCGAGTGGCGCTTCATGTCGATGCCCAGAACGCAGCGACGCAGCAATTTCGTGCACGTCCCTGCTCCGGCGTACCACCCAAATTTGGCATCGGCCCGTGCACCTTCGACCGGAAAGGCCCACAGCGTGTCGAGGAAGAGTCCGGGTCGATTGTTCTCTGCAACGACTGTTGCCCGTCCCTTCATCGGCCCATACACCGCAGCCTGCCATTAACCCCGCATCAACATCTCCGTGCCAGCCTGCCGGGATGTCCGTCCCCTCAGACCTGCTGCCGGAGCTTTCTCTTCCGCCCGACATTGCCCGGCTTGCCGCACTGCTTGTGCAAAGCGACCTCGCCGCATTGGCATTCACGCGCGGCGATGTATTGCTCTACGCAAATGACGCCTTCCGCCGATTGTTCTCGATCTCGGACAGTCCCCCCGGAACGACACTCGACTCGCTGATCATGCCCGCGGATCGAGACCACATCGCCGGACTGCTGCGCGGCACCAATGATGCACCGACAAGCTGCGTGGTCGCCGCACCACGCAAGGTCGGAGGCACCATCGATATCGAACTGCGCGCATTGCGCCTGACGCCGGCGGACGAAGAATTGCGCGCCGTCGTCGCCCAGGACGTCACCGATCGCTCTCGCGCGGCCGCCAGATTGAACCTGCTCGCCTTCTCCGATCCACTGACCGGGCTGGCAAATCGTGCCCTGTTCTCCGACCGCCTGCGCCAGGCCGTGCTTGCTGCCGCACGCGATGGCGCAGGCTTCGCCGTGCTGATGCTGGATCTCGACGGATTCAAGTCAGTGAATGACCGTCTCGGCCACGCGGCAGGCGACGTCGTACTGCAACACGTGGGCCGGCGCATTCAGGCGTCGCTGCGGCCAACAGAAATCGTCGCACGGCTCGGCGGCGATGAGTTCGCGATCCTGCTCGATGGCGTACGCCGCGCCGCCGACGCCGACGCCGTGGCAGACCGGCTGCTGCAAGCGATCCGTCAGCCGATTCTCGCCGGCGGCCATGCGGCAACCGTCAGCACCACGATCGGCATGGCACTATTTCCCGATCACGGCCGCACGGTGGAGCATTTGCTGGTCACGGCCGACAGCGCGCTCTATCGGGCCAAGCGTGGCGGAGGCGGCTGCCGCGCCTGGGCCGGCGAAGAGACCGCGGCTGGCATAATTCCCCAACTGATCGTCTGGAGCACGGCCAACGAGGTAGGCGTGCGGCAAATGGACGCGCAGCACGCCCACTTGTTCGACTTGCTGAATGTGCTGGCAGAAGCGCTGCAGAACGGACGTGAACCCAAGCCGCCGTTCCGGGAGTTCATAGGCGCTGTTGCTCGCCACTTCGCTGACGAGGAGCGCCTGATGGTGGAAGCCGGCTATCCGTCCGCCGCCCGCCATCGCGAGGAACATCAGCGGTTGCTGGCAGAAGTCGCCGGCCTCGTGCTGGATGGCCAGGATGTCAGTGCCAGCCTTGTCCTGCGCTACCTCCAGGACTGGCTGTGCCGCCACATTGATGGCTTCGATCGGGATTTTGCCGGCTACTTCAAACATGCTCGCCGGGCGGCAGAGGCCGACCGCCCCACCTGACCCCGATCGCCACGCTTGGGACGGCGAGTGGGGCGACCGGGCCGAAGCGAGCCTATAGATTTCGCGCCCACTCGCCTGAACAAACGAAAGGGCCTGGAAGACCAGGCCCCTCCTGTCCCTCGCAGCCTGTGTGGATTACGCCGCTGTGGGTTACGCCGCTGTGGGTTACGCCGCTTTGGCGTTTGCACCGGTCGCGTCGTTGGCGATGGCCGTCGGAGCGGCGCCGCCGATCGCGATCTTGCGGGGCTTCAACGCCTCGGGAACGACGCGCTTCAGGCCGACATGCAACAGGCCGTTCACCAGATCGGCGCCCTCCACCACGATGTGGTCGGCCAGCACGAACCGGCGCTCGAACGCGCGTCCTGCGATGCCGCGATACAGCACCTCGCCCTTGTTGGCCTCATTCGGGACGCGGCCGGAGATCACCAGCGTGTTCTCCTTCACGGTCATGTCGAGGTCTTCGGGGCGGAAGCCGGCCACCGCCATGGTCAGGCGGTACGTGTCGTCACCGGTCTTCTCGATGTTGTAGGGCGGATAGCTGGGCGCGTCGGCGGCGGAAACGGCACTGTCCATCAGGCGGGCCAGGCGGTCGAAACCGATGGCGGTACGGAACAGTGGCGCGAAGTCGTAGGTGGTCATGGCAAAACCTCCTGCACTAGCAAGGTTCATGGTTTGGGCCGCCCGGTTGGGCCGGCCCGGTCACGCAGCTTCCGGAACCCCGTGCGGGCATTCCGGACAATCGGGAGATGGGTAAACTTCTCGCCCCGGTCAAGGGTTTACCGTTGCGGTTCGCGGCGGAAAAAGCTCGGACGCACGGCGAAGCCGTGATGCGGGTGCCGGGGGTAAATCCCCGGCCTACCCGGCTCCGACTGTGCTCGGAACCACTTCGATCCGCGCCACCCGCCGATGCAGCAGGTACAGCGGAATCGCCAGCACTGCGATCACCGCCGCCGCGATCAGGCCTCCGGCCGGACCGCCATAGAGATCCGCGGCATGGCCGCACAGCGCCGGCACCACGGCGCCGCCAAGAAAGTAGAGCGAGTAGAAAATCCCCATCCCCACCGCGCGATGTTCCTGGCGGGTGGACATGGTGCCGACGGCGATGATGACGCCGGGATGGATCGACCCGATGATCCCGACGAACACGGCCCAAAGTAGCGGCGCTGCCACGAGGGCCGTGCCGCCGGCGCCAATCGTGAGCCCGAGCGTGCCGACGACCATGACAAGCAACGGCCCGAATCGCCCGGCCAGGCCGCCGCCGAACAAGGTCGAGGGCACCTGGCCCCAGGTTGCGACGGTCACGACCAGTCCTATCAGGACTGCGGAGGCGCCGTGCGCCGTCAGGGTTGGGACCATATAGAACAGGTACCCCTGATAGGCCGAGGTGTAGGCGGTCCAGATTATGCCCGCGATGATCAGCAGCAGAAATTCCCGTCCATTCGGCAGGGAGAAACGTTGCTGCGTCTGGGTGATGTCGGGCGAGCGGCGGAAGCTGATCAGGAAAATCAGCAGCGCAATCGCGGGCAGTACGCAATCGGTCAGGAACCCTGCACGCCAGCCGAACCCGGGCGGCATGTGAGGCAGCACGAGCTGAACCAGGTCGACGCCGATCGGGTAGCCGCATACCACAATGCTGGTGGCGATCATGAAGCGCGGACCGATGAACCAGTCCGCGATGATCTTGCCTTGCAGCACCACCATGCCCACGCCGCCGACGCCGGCGATCATGCGTCCCGCGACGATGCCGGTCTGCGTGCCGCCCCAGGCGCAGATGCAAGGACCGATGATCATCAACGCGAAGCCGGCGGCGGTGATCAGTCCATCGCCGAGCCAGCGCCCCAGGATGCCCAGCGGCAGTGCCGCGAACACTCCGAGCGACATATAGGCGCCGAGCAACACGCCATAGTCGGTGTAGGTGAGGTGGAACAGTGATGTCAGTGTTTGTTCGAGTGTCGCGACAGTCTGCAACTGGTAACCGAAGGCAATGCGCCCCAGTGTCAGCGCGACAAGAATCGCCCACGGCCGCAGGCCGCCTGCCGCCTTCAGGCTGCGCTGGAAGGAACCGGATGCCCCGGGCGCGGCAAGGTTCATTGCAACCGATTCTCTGCTGCCCGGGCTAACGCGCGGCCGCCTGATAGGCTGCCAGGCAGGCCATATCGACCATCTGGCTGACCGAGGCATCCATCGGCAGGACTTGCACCGGACGCTCCATTCCAATCAGCAGCGGCCCAATCGTCGTGCCGACACCGAGACGATGCACCAGCCGGGAGGTGATCAGGGCCGAATGCAGGCCGGGCATGACAAGCACATTGGCGTCGCCGGTCAGGCGGCAGAACGGATACAGTGCGCGGATTGACGGTTCCAATGCGACATCCGGGCTGATTTCCCCGTCATATTCGAAATCCACTTTGCGCTGGTCAAGAACTTTCACCGCGTCCCGCATTGGTATGGCACGGTCGTTGGCCGGATCGCCGAACACCGAGTGCGACAGCAGCGCCACCCGCGGCTCGTGTCCCAGGTGGCGGGCGGCCTGTGCGGCGCCGATCGCGATGTCGGCCAGTTCCTCGGCATTCGGGCGGAAGTTGATCAAGGTGTCGGCGACAAAGATCGTGCGGCGGCGATGGCCGAGCAACAGCGTCAGGCCGAACGGGATGCCGCTTTCGGCGGGGCTAATGGCGAGGCGCACGCCGTCCAGGCAGTCCTGCGCCGACCGTGTCAGTCCGGTTACCATGGCGTCGGCGTCGCCGGTTGCCACCATGCACGCGGCGAACACGTTGCGGTCCTGGTTCACCATGCGCTGGCAGTCGCGTTTCAGATAGCCTTTGCGTTGCAGGCGCCCGTACAGCAGGTCGACATATTTCGGGTTGGATCCGGACAGGCGGGCGTTATGGATTTCGATACCGTCCACGATGCCAAGGCCCAGGCTGGCCATGGTGGCCTTTACCCGATCATCGCGGCCGATCAGGACTGGCCGGCCGTAGCCTGCATTGCGGAACGCGACGGCCGCGCGGACGGTTTTTTCTTCCTCGCCTTCGGCGAACACCACGCGTTTCGGGTTGTCGCGCACCGCTTCCATGATGGCGTCCAGCGCATCGGCGGTGGCATCCAGCCGTCCGGACAGTTCGCGCGCATAACGCCGCAGATCCGCAATCGGCTTGCGGGCGACGCCAGACTCGATCGCCGCGCGCGCAACCGCCGGCGGTATCCAGGTGATCAGCCGCGGATCGAAGGCATTCGGGATAATATATTCGGGACCGAACGTCAGGCGCCGGCCGGTGGAAGCGCTGTGCACTTCGTCCGGCACATCCTCGCGCGCGAGATTCGCCAGCGCCTCGGCCGCGGCAATCTTCATCGCGTCGTTGATGGTGGAAGCGCGCACGTCGAGCGCACCGCGGAAGATGTAAGGAAAGCCGAGGACATTGTTGACCTGATTGGGATAATCGCTGCGGCCGGTGGCGATGATGGCGTTGGAGCTCGCCTGGCGGGCTTCCTCCGGCGTGATTTCCGGGTCCGGATTGGCCATGGCGAAGAGGATCGGCTTGTCCGCCATGCCGCGGACCATGTCCTGCGTCATCGCGCCTTTGACGGACAGGCCGAAGAACACGTCGGCGCCTTCCAGCGCTTCGGTCAGCGTGCGCGCCTTGGTGTTGGCGGCATGGGCGGATTTCCACTGATTCATGCCATCGGTGCGGCCTTGATACACCACACCCTTGGTGTCGCACAGCACGACATGCTCGGGCCGCATGCCCATCGCCTTCAGCAATTCGACGCAGGCGATGCCGGCCGCGCCGGCGCCGTTCACGACGAGTTTCGTGTCGCGCAGCTCGCGCCCGGTCAGATGGCAGGCGTTGATCAGCCCGGCGGCGGCGACGATGGCGGTGCCGTGCTGGTCGTCATGGAACACCGGGATATCCATCAGTTCCCGCAATCTTTGTTCTACGACGAAACATTCCGGCGCCTTGATGTCTTCCAGATTGATGCCGCCAAAGCCAGAGAGGAAGCGCACGGCGCCGACGATCTCGTCGACATCTTCCGAATTGATTTCCAGGTCGATACCGTCGATGTCGGCGAAACGCTTGAACAAGGCGACCTTGCCTTCCATGACGGGCTTGGCAGCGATGGCGCCCAGATTACCAAGGCCGAGCACTGCAGTGCCGTTGGACACCACCGCGATCATGTTACCCTTTGTGGTATAATCATACGCAAGCGCCGGATCGCGGGCGATGTGCAGGCACGGCTCGGCCACGCCGGGAGAGTAGGCGAGCGAGAGATCGCGCGCTGTGGTCAACGGCTTGGTGATGCGGGTTTCCAGCTTTCCCGGCCGTCCGGACGAATGCAGGGCCAGCGCCTCCTCGACCGAGATGCGCGCAGTTTTCGTATCGACAATGCCGCCATCGGCCATTGGTTGTTTCCCCCGGAACCAGTTGCTGAACGGGCCTCTCATTATCATGGCGCCGCCGGGCGGTCGGGGAAAGCCCGTAGAGCAGCGAAATCCATCATGCGGGGCCAGGCGGACTTGCTTCGCGCTATGTGCGGACGCGCTGCGGCGCGCCAGGCCGTCTGGCATTGGGACAGCCGCTCACCGCTGGCGTTAACGATTCACCCTGGTGTTAACGGTCTGCTCGTTTCGATATAGAACCCACTAGATCCGCTGCTCGGCCCGCCCCCTCACGAAGCGCGGAAGCGGTTAAGCAAGCAAACCTTTTCGCAGCATGCCGTGGACACCCTTCTCACCGTTTACCGTCTGCGTCACGTGAAAATCCACGGCGAGAGAGCAGAATTGATAGGCTTGCTCGCGGGAAAGGTTGGTGCGGGCGGTGATGAAGCGGATCATCTCCCGCAGCGCCTGTTTCATGGCAAGATCAAGATCTTCGTTCATCCCCATGGAGATGAAATGCGCCGGCGTCTCCGCCCGCGGGTAGCTGAGCAAGGGATCGCGCGGACCGCCGCCCTTGTGCAGGCTCAGCGTGAAGGTGCCGGTGAGGCAGATTTCCAGCGCGTTGATGCAGACCTCGCCATCGCCCTGCACGCCGTGGCCGTCGCCGGCGGAGAAGTTCCCGCCTTCGGTCCAGACCGGCAGGAACAGGGTCGAGCCTTCGGTGAGTTCCTTGTTGTCGAGGTTGCCGCCATGCTCGCGCGGCTGGATGGTGGAGATCGTGCCGTATTGCCGCTTGGGTGCCACGCCCATCACGCCGAAGAATGGCGCCAGGGCGAGCTCGGTGCCCCAAGGCAGCTTGCAGACGCGCCGGTCCCGGTCCACCGGGATGTGGCTGAGGTAGCGCTCGGGGAAATCCTCCGGCAGCGTGCCGGCCAGCGGGCGGAAGCCGCAATAGCCCCAGTCGTTGCCGAGCTCGATCCTGTCGATGTGGATTTCGAGCATGTCCCCCGGCTCGGCGCCGGCGACCGCGACGGGACCGGTGAGGATGTGGCCGCCGGCGCGCGGCAGGTTGGAGGCGTGGATCGCCGCCAGCGCCGGCGGTATGCGCAGGCCGGAATTGGGCGGCGGCATCACCTCCGGCGCGCCGGAGACACATTCCAGGGTGACCGTATCGCCCGACTTGACGGTGAGCAGGGGCGGGAAGGCGGCATCGAACATGCCCCAGCGCACGGTTTCCGGGCTCGCGGCGATGCGGTGGGTCGCCATGGTTCACCTCCGTCTTGTTGCGGTGCAGCTAAGACCGGTTGGGGTGGCGTGGCAACGGGTGGTGGGTTCCGTGCCGCCTGATCCGTGAACCCGCAATCACGACACTGTTTCGTTGCAACGCTGCTGCTGGACCGGCACGGTCATTTGCGCATTCCCCGATTCGCAGAGGAGCGAAGCCCCGATGCCATCGTCCCGATCGACTGCTGTGCCGCAGCCCATGCAACCAATTTACCAGGCGGTGACGAGCATGACCGATGCGTTCTGCCGCGACAGGCTGAATGATGAATATGCCGAACTGGCCCGTGCGATGGCTGCGGCTCTCGCGCGCAAGCGACCCAGCCCGTTGGCTTCGGGACAGGTCCGCACATGGGCATGCAGCATCGTTTATACGCTGGGCCAGATCAATTTCCTGCCGGACAAGGCGTTTCAACCGTACATGCCGATGGCCGAGGTGTGCGGCGCCTTTGGCGTAGGGCAGAGCACGGCGATGGCGAAAGCGAAGGTGATCCGGACCGCGCTGAAAGTGAATTGGCTGGACCCGAGGTGGATCCTGCGCGACCTCGCACGCCGCAATCCTGTGAATTGGCTGGTGCAGGTCGATGGATTTTTGGTGGATGTGAGGGATGTCGCGGCTGCCGAGTGACGGAAGTGCGCCGAAAGACGGCATCGCGATGAACTGAAGAAGAGCGGGGCCGCGAAGTTTACGGACCGTTCAGGATCTCTATCGTGCGGTCTCAAGTAGCGTGACGACCAAGCCAAACTGGCTAGTGCCCCCGGTCATTGATTTTGCGGCCCGTCTCTGAGAGGCTGTCTCGAAACGCTCTGGCAAGGGCTTGAAATCGGAAGAAGCCTGCGAATCTAGGAGGTCCCTCCCCCCAAACCCCTGAGCTGCCGATGTGGACCCCCGATACCCGGTCAGAGCACAA
>Ga0335075_10017241_pt1 | contig 10747 bp, 9 predicted proteins | sample Lox_Sample_24_FD_206723 | JGI IMG/M metagenome (GOLD analysis project Ga0335075, IMG submission 206723) | Soil microbial communities from Loxahatchee National Wildlife Refuge, Florida, United States - Lox_Sample_2.4 | ecosystem: Environmental > Terrestrial > Soil > Wetlands | place: USA: Florida... | reverse complement strand
GCCGGCATGTCGGCGACGGCGGCGTCGGCAATTTCGCGGCGTCGCGTGTCAGGATCAGCGATTTCGCGACCCGGCTCAGCCGCATCGTCGTCAAGGCCGAACTCAGCGACCCGATGAGCGGGTTCTTCATCATAGAGCGCTCGGCGTTTACCGGGGCGATGCGCCAGCTGTCGGGGCAGGGGTTCAAGATCCTGCTCGACCTGTTCGCCTCGGCGCCGCGGCCCTTCGCCTTTGCCGAGCTGCCGCTGCAATTCCGCGAGCGGCTGCATGGCGAGAGCAAGCTCGATACGCTCGTCGCTTGGGAATACCTTATGCTGCTGTTGCAGAAGCTGATCGGGCCGGCGGTGCCGGTGCGGTTTCTGCTATTCTCGTTGATTGGCGGGCTTGGCGTCGGCGTGCATCTGACGACGCTGTGGACGATGCTGCATTTCGCGGATTTCGCGGTGGCGCAGGCGGTTGCGACGGTCGTCGCGATGACCGGCAACTTTCTTCTCAACAACCTCTTCACCTACCGCGACCGGCGGCTCAAGGGCTGGCGGATTCTGTCGGGGCTGGGCTCGTTCTACGCGGTGTGCGGGATCGGCGCGGCTGCCAATGTCGGCGTCGCCGCCTCGATCGCGGGCCATCATTCGTGGTGGCTGGCGGGGCTCTCCGGGGCCGCGGTCTCAGTCGTGTGGAATTACGTGATGTCGTCGATCTTTACCTGGTCGGCGCGGCGCCCCGCAGCGAAGCCGGTTGCGGCCGGGCCGCGCTGAGCCCCAGCTCGCGCGCCGCACGGCGCGTCGCCAGCCCGAACAACACCAGCGCGCAGATCGTATTGACTGGCAGGTGCAGCTCCTCGGCGAGACCGCGGCTGTCGAGCATGATGGCGTAGATCATCGCCAGCGCGGTCTTTTCCCAGGCTGGCATCGCCTCGCGCGCTTCCTTGTTCCCTTGGCCTCGCAACAGCCAGCAGCCGGCGACCGCGCCGATCATCATGTCGTAGAGCAGCGATAGCGGCACCGCGATCAGCGTCGCCGAGGCCAGCACCGCATTCCGCACCGGCAGCGACAAACGGCGCTGCCAGACGATCCCCACGACCAGCGCGGCGATCACCGTGAAGACCGCCTGCACGACATAACTCGTGGCGATCGACGCACCGATCAGCCGCATCGCGCCAAACGGGCTGACAAACCCGCCAAAGAGGATGCGGCCCGACTCGTACATCGAATGCGAGGCACCGGCGGTCGCGATAAACGCGCGCCACGTCTCCCAACCGAACAGGCCGAGCGAGATCAGCACCAGGGACCCGGCCGACACCGCGGCGGCAAAAAACGCGCGCCAATGCCCGCTGATCCCGAGCGCCAGCGGCACCAGCAGCGCGAAATGCGGCTTGTAGCAAAGCGCGCCAAAGCACAGCCCGGCAAGGATCGGGCGACGGTCGACCATCAGCGTCGCCGCGCCAAACAGTGTGGCCGAGAGGAACGCGTTTTGCCCGAGACCGAAATTCCACCACACCGCCGGAAACGCGAGGATCGCGATCACCGCCGTGATGCTGAAATCGTCGAGGATGCGGCGGGCGACAAAGAGGAAGAGCAGCAGGGTCGCGGTCTGGAACGCGATAAACGCCGTGAGGTAGGGCAGGCGGGCGACCAGCGCGAACAGCGCCTGATAGACCGGCGGATAGTTGAAATACTGGTATTGGATGCCCTGGCCGACGATCGCCTCCTCGGCATGGAGATGCGCGGTAAGATCGTAGGCGAGCGCCGGCGTGCCGGCGTCGGCGAGCCGCCCGGCGGCATAAAAGCTGACAAAATCGGTCGTGTTCGGGCCGTCGAGCGGGACGATCCAGCCATGCGTGCCGGCGACGATAAACGCGAACACCGCCAGCTCGCTGACCAAGAGGATCGTCACGTAAAGCCGCAGCCGCTTGGCGCTCAGCCATTCACCGCTCTGCAGCTGCGTCGCCATCTGCGCCAGAACCGCCATTTGCTCTCGCCTCGCCACGCTCGATATGTCGCGGCGACGATACGGCCGGTATGGCTAGGAAACCGTTAAACACCAAGCGGCGCGCCTCGGCGCCGACCCACGTTTTAGTGGTTCGCGGCGTGGATGTTGGTGTCCTCGTTTTTGGTGATGACGAGGGGTGGGAAGCTCACAAAGGCGTTGATGTGGCGATAGACGCTGTTGAGCGCGCCGTCGATCGACAGCACGCGGTAGTGCAACGACCCGGGCGGCGCGCGGACGCCCTCGGGGCAGGCAATGGTCATCGGGCGAAACGGCAGCAGCGGCTCTCTCAGCACCGCGGCGCCTTTCGCCGAGACCGAATAACATGGTGTGCCAAACGCCCAGAGCATGCGGTACGCCTTTGGGCTGACCGCCTGCGCCTGGAATGTCGCCGCACCGTCGCGCATGCGCTGTTGTTCGAACTGGCACAGGCTGCTCGAGACGCCGGGCAGCATCTCGAATGACATGAACAGGTCGAAATTCCAGCCCCAGCAGATGATGTCCCAGTCTTCTGGCAGCGTGCCGATAACCGCGGCGGCGGCGGCATCGAAATGCGCGTTGAAGATCACATCGTCTTCGCAGACCGTGATGGCCTCGCCGAGCCGGATCGCCTCGCTCCACAGCGCGGCATGCGACAGCGAGCAGCCTATCCCGCCGGCTGTCTGGAACCCGAGCAGGCCGGCGGCGGTCAGCCCTTGGCGTTCGAGCGCGGGCATGTCGAGTCGCCGCCCGTCGACCGCGGAGAACCGCTTCACCTCGCGCAGATGCGGGTTTGTGCGGTGGAACGCGGCGAGCCGGTCGTGACGGTGATCGAGGTTGATGCAATAGGTCCGCAAGGCCGCCGCTTTCCGCTCGCGGTCAGCCGGCGGCTTGCGCGGCGAAGCGCTCGGCGTGGCGCTCGACCTGGACGTTGTAGTTCGCGCGATAGCGGTCGCTGACTTCCTGATGTGTCGCCATCGCGATGGCATCGCGCTCGGCCCGAGGCGGGTCGATCAGCTCGAAATTGCCGTAACGGTCCTCGCCGCGCACCAGCATCGCCTTAAGGCGCACCGGGCTGTTCACCCGGACATGCGGCGGCAGATAGTTGAGGCCGATCCCGACCCGGCGATGCGCCGCGTGGTTTGGCGCCGAGCGATGCACCGCCAGCTCGTGATGCAGCGAGAATTCGCCGGCCTTCAACGCCATCGCGGTGGGGGCGCGTTTGTCGAACGGCTCGACGATCGTCTGGCCGGCGCGGTTGATGCTGTTCCTGATACCCTTGGCTTCGTGGTGGAGCATCCGCGCCGCGCCCTTGCCCGACAGCATCTCCATGCAGCCCGCCTCCCGGCTGGCGTCGGTCAGCGCGATCCAGGCGCAGACCTGCTGGTTTGGCTCCAGCCCGAAAAACGCGCCGTCCTGGTGCCAGGCGGCAAAGGTCTTCGAGTTCGCCTCCTTGATGAAGAACGTGCTGGTCCACACCAGGATGTCCGGGCCGATGACATCCTCGACCGCATCGAGAATGCGCGGATGACGGATCAGCTCGTTGAACCAGGGCGAATGCGCATAGCCATGCGAGCGCCACTTGATATCGGCATCGGCAACCGGGCAGCCGAGCTCGCCTTCGAGCCGTTCGAGACCGGCGAGGAAATAGGCGATCTCGTCAGGCGACAGCGCCGGGATCGGATAAAGAAAGCCGTTGTAGTGAAACGAGGCGACCTGCTCCGACGTCAAAGCCTTCATGCGATCCTCACCCATTTCCCAGCCTGAACTTTGGGTCGCGCGAAGATCGGTCGCAATCAAATTCCGTTGCGCGAAACGGTGTGGGCACAGCTTCAGAAGGGCAGCGATGCGAGACAGGAGGCGACGAGAATCACGCAGCCCCCGATCGCGATCAGCCACCACAGCGCGACCCAGGCAAGCCGGCCGCCAGCCCAAACCGATGCCATTTCCAGCTTAGCGGGGCTCATGGGTGCATTCCCATACGGTGAAATGGTCGCTCTCGGCGGCGGGGTGGTAGTTCGTCAGGAATGCTTGGCGAAACGCGTCGTCGAACAACGGGACCCTGTCATAGAAGTAGCTGCGCACCGCGAAAGGCTCTTCGCCCCGTGGCATGATCCAGCGTTCGACCTGGCATTGCGTCAAATAGGGGATCCAGCGGCGCGACCCGTCGATGCCGGTCTTTTTCAATTCCATCAAAATTTGTGCGTCGATCTGGCGTGGGTAGCCATTGAACGACAACTCGACCTTGGCGAGTTGCGCGATCTCGTAACTGTGTTGGCTGTCGCCGTAACCGACATCGACGATCGTGCCGCCCGGCGCCTGTCGCGCCAGCTGCAGCGCCTCCTCGGCATAAGCGGGCCACGACTGACGATCGTGCAGTTTGGTAAAGGCGACGCTGGTCGCCATCGCCGCCAAAAACAGTAGCGGGAAAGCCGCAAATTCGGCGCCGATCCCCTCGGGCCTTAGCCGATGACGGGCCTCGACGAGCAGCGGCAGCAGCGGCAGCAAATGATAGGGGCCGGCGCCGGGAAATGTCGCGGGATAGGCAACGAGCGCCAGGCTCGCGAGAGTGGCAAGGCCGAAGAACCGATCGGCAGACGGCATTTGGCGACGGCAGACCGGCAACAGCACTGGAAGCCCGAGCGCCGCGCCATAGGCGGCGACGATGAGGAGCAGTTCTTGGCTGCGCGCTCGGCCGCCGATTTGCTGCGCCAGCGTCGCCAGATAGTCGTGCAGGGAAATGCCCGGCAACAGGAACGGCGCCAGGAATGTCGCGAGCGAGCAGACGATCACCGGCGGCGCGGCGCGCCAGCCGCGGCGCGTCCACAGCTCCCAAAGGATCGGCAGGAAATAGAGAAAGGCGTGGATTTTGAAATTGACCGCGAGCCCGATGCAGACGCCGACAAAAGCGGGGCTGGCGGCGCCGGCCAATCCTGCCGCGACCAGCAGCAACTCAAATGGGTCGGCGCGGGTCCATAGGCTCATCGGCGTCAGCGCGGCGAGTGCGGCGACCATGAAGAACATCGCCTGGACCAACGCCATCGGCGGCGCGCGGCGATAGCGGTACGCGGTGAGGCCGAGCGTCGCGACCACCGCCATCGCCGCCAAGATCTTGCTCGTAAACACCGCTGGACCGGCCAGAAGCATTGCCGGCACGGCGGCGATATAGGCGAGCGGCCCGTAAATATTGGCGAACTGCGCGTAGCCGTCTTGCAGCGCGTAGAGCTGGGCGCCGTGCGCCCACAACCAGCCGCCGATCGCGATGTTGCCTTCGATATGGTCGAGATAGGCGCCGAGCCGCAGGTTGCCCCACCAGGCGATCGCCAGCACAGAGCCGGTCAGCGCGAGCCCAAGCAGCACCATCGCGTGTCGCGGTGACAACCGTGTCGCGCTCAAACCGTTTGCCTGAAGGTCGCGCGGAAGCGGAAATGTTTGCATGTTTTCGGCGCTATACTGTAGCGATCGGCTCGCCGGTCAGTCTCCGGCAGAGGCGTGTCGATTCGCTTAACCAAACCGAGGGCCGCTCGCGGCGGCTTGAGGAAGCGCGCGCGGCACCTTACCTCTACGGCCCGCGCTAACAGGAGAGTTTGATGCCCGCCTTGCAGCCGGTGCGCGGCACGCAGGATTTGCTGCCCGATATGGCGCGCCGCCATCGTCACGTGCGGGAGACCGCGTTTCGCCTTGCTCAGCTCTACGGGTTCGACGAGGTCGACATCCCGATCTTCGAGTTTACCGAGGTCTTCGCGCGGCCGATCGGCGAGCATACCGACATCGTCGCCAAGGAGATGTATTCGCTCAAAGATCGCGGCGGCGAGGATCTGAGCCTGCGGCCCGAGTTCACCGCCGGGCTGGCGCGGGCGGTGCTATCAAACAGCCTGACGCAGTCGACACCGCTGAAATTCTTCGCGAGCGGCCCGGTCTTCCGCTACGAGCGGCCGCAAAAGGGCCGCTACCGCCAATTCCACCAGATCGACGCCGAGATTCTGGGGGTCGCCCAGCCGCAAGCCGATATCGAGCTGATCGCGCTGGCGCGGCGCATTCTCGATGCGCTGGGGATCGGCGAGCGGGTGGTGCTGGAGCTTAATACGCTGGGCGATCCGGAAAGCCGCGCAGCTTATCGCGAGGCGCTGGTCAGCTATTTCTCGGCACGCCGCTCCGAGCTGTCCGAAGACAGCCAGCGACGACTCGAGGTCAACCCGCTGCGCATTCTCGATTCGAAGGACCCGGGCGATATCCGCATCAATGATGATGCGCCGTCTTTCGACGGATATCTCAATGACGTATCGCGCGATTTTTTCGATGCGGTGCGCGGTGGGCTGGACCGGCTCGGTGTCGAGTATCGGTTGAACGCGCGGCTCGTGCGTGGGCTCGACTACTACACGCATTCGGTCTTCGAGTTCGTGACGACCGATCTCGGCTCGCAGGGCACGGTGCTGGCGGGTGGCCGCTACGACGGGTTGGTCGAGCTGATGGGCGGCCCGCAAATGCCCGGTGTTGGCTGGGCCGCCGGCATCGAACGGCTGGCGCTGCTGATCGACGAGCCGGCAAAGCCGGCGCGGCCGATCGCGCTGGTGCCACTCGGTGAGGCCGGCGAGGCATTGGTGCTCGGCATGGCGGAGACGCTGCGCGGTGCGGGCTTGTCGGTCGATCTTGGCTACTCGGGCAACATGAGCCGGCGCATGCGCCGGGCGAACCGGGTCAACGCCCGCGCCGCTTTGTTGATCGGTCATGACGAAGTGGCGAAGAACGTCGTCACCTTGCGCGATCTCGACAGCGGCGAGCAGGTCGAAGTGTCAATCGACGGTGCGACGCTGGTCGAGAAGCTGCAGGCGCTCCAATGATGGACGCCGCGCTTGAGGGTCGGCTCGACCAGCTCGTTCGCCGTCATGCCGAGATCGGCGCGTCGATGGCGGCGAGCGGGGTCAGCGGCGCCGAATTCGCCAAATTATCCAAGGAATACAGCGAGCTGACGCCGATCGTCGACGGCATCACCGAGCTGCGCCAGGCGCAGTCCGACATGGATGCTGCGGCCGAGATGGCGGCCGGCGACGACCCGGACATGAAGGCGCTCGCCGACGAAGAAGTGCAGACCCTTCGCGAGCGCCTGCCCGAGCTGGAAATGCGCGTGCGCATGTCGCTCTTGCCCAAGGACGAGGACGACGAGCGCAACGCGATCCTCGAAGTGCGCGCCGGCACCGGCGGCGACGAGGCGGCGCTGTTCGCCGCCGAGCTGTTCCGCATGTATCAGCGCTACGCGGCGCTGCGGAATTGGAAATTCGAGCTGCTCGATGTTTCCGAGACCGGGATTGGCGGCTTTAAGGAAGCGGCCGCGACGATTACCGGGCGCGGCGTCTTTGCCCACCTCAAATTCGAGTCGGGCGTGCATCGGGTGCAGCGCGTCCCGGAGACCGAGGCGTCGGGGCGCATCCACACCTCGGCGGCGACCGTCGCGGTGATGCCCGAGGCCGAGGAGATCGACATCCAGATCGACGACAAGGATTTGCGGATTGACGTCTACCGGTCCAGCGGGCCGGGCGGCCAGTCGGTCAACACCACCGACAGCGCGGTGCGCATCACCCATTTGCCGACCGGGCTCGTCGTCATCCAGCAGGACGAGAAATCGCAGCACAAGAACAAGGCGCGCGCGTTGAAAGTGTTGCGCTCGCGCCTCTATGAGTTGGAACGCCAGGCACGGGACTCGGCGCGCGCCGCCGATCGCAAGAGCCAGGTCGGCAGCGGCGACCGCTCGGAGCGGGTACGCACCTACAACTTCCCGCAAGGGCGTGTCACCGACCACCGCATCAACCTGACGCTCTACAAGATCGACAAGGTGATGACCGGCGAAGCGCTTGACGAGGTCATCGATGCACTTACCGCCGCCGACACCGCCGAGCGGCTCGCCGCGGCGGCGGAGTGATCCTATTGGGTGTGCCGCCCCGGCGAAGGCCGGGTCCCCCTTTCCGCTGCTTATACGACTGACGAGTGGGTCCCGGCCTCCGCCGGGACGACAATTTTCATGACTTCACCGCACACCATCGGGTCGGCGCTTGGCGAAATCGCGTTGGCGCTTGAGCAAGCCGGTTTTGACGAGGCGCGGCGGCGGGCGCGGCGGTTGCTGGCGGCGGCGCTCAATCTGTCATCGACCGAGGTGTTCACCCGGCTCGATCGCGCCATCACCGAGGGTGAACGCGAGCGCATCGCGGCGATGCTCCGCCGGGCACTGATGCATGAGCCGCTGAGCCGCATCATGCGCGTGCGCGAATTCTGGGGCCTGGAATTCGGGCTCTCCCCCGACACGCTGGACCCGCGACCCGAGACCGAGACGCTTGTCGAGGCCGTGCTCGCCCGGCTGCCCGAACGCGACCGGCCCTATCGCTTTCTCGATCTCGGCACCGGCAGCGGTTGTCTGCTGCTCGCACTGCTGTCGGAGTTTCCCGCGGCGAGCGGCGTCGGCGTCGACAGAGCGCCGGGCGCGATCATAACGGCACGCGACAATGCCGGCCGGCTCGGGCTCGCTGCGCGGGCGCATTTCGCGGCCGGTGATTGGGGACGCGGCCTCGACGAGCGCTTTGACGCGATTGTTTCGAATCCGCCTTATATCGAGAGCAACGCGATGCCGGGCTTGCCGCGCGAGGTGCGCGATTTTGACCCGCCGCTGGCGCTCGATGGCGGCGCGGATGGGCTCGACGCCTACCGCGCGATCGCGGCCGAATTGCCTCGGCTCCTGGCGCCGACCGGCATCTTTGCTTGCGAGATCGGGCAGGGACAGGAAAACGCGGTCGCCGGGATTATTATTGCCGCTGGCCTCGTTATCGATGCGGTTCTGCCTGATCTGGCCGGCATCCCGCGCTGTGTCGTTGCTCGCCTGAAGCCATAGCTTCACGGGCGTGTGAGAAAATGGTTGGAACCGCGAATTCGCCCGCCTAGAGTGGTGCCTGTCGCGCTCGACAATTGTTTTCGGATTGACGGGCTCGACAACGCCGCAGACGGGAACGGTCCAAAAGGAAAGCCTGGGAGGGTGCCGGGCCGGCGGCCGGACGATGATCCAAGGGATCAGGGTCCATTGGGGTCCACCGCGACAAGATAGGTGTCATGAGACCACAAAAGCGATCGCGCGGCCGCAACGGCGGCGGCAATCCGTTTCATAACAACAACCAAAACCGGGGTGGTGGCGGAGGCGGCGGAGGCGGTCCGCGCCCGCCGCACCGGTCGCAGACCTTTGACAGCAATGGTCCGAACGTCAAAATCCGCGGCAACGCCTACCAGGTGTACGAGCGCTATCTGGGCCTCGCGCGTGAGGCGCAGTCGTCGGGCGACCCGGTCGCGGCCGAGAATTTCTATCAGCACGCCGAGCATTATTTCCGCGTGATGAATGCCAACGGCGAGGCGTTGCGGCAGCAGCAACAACAACAGCAACAGCAGCCGCAAATGCCGGACGAGGGCGACACGATCGACGGCGAAGGCGAACAGCCGGAAGAGGCGCATTTCGTGCAGATCCAGCCGGCGCCGCCACCACCGCCTCAGCCGCCGATGGCTGACGACGATCAGCTGCCGTCATTCATTACTGGCCGGCCGGATTAGCTTTTCGGCGTCATTGCGAGGAGCTGGCAGGCGACGAAGCAATCTCGCTCCTGAAGGGTCAAGACGGCCCGAGATTGCTTCGCTATCGCTCGCAATGACAGCTTGGCTCATTGACCCACATCAATGAGCGGATAGCGGGAGTTTCTAGGCTTGAGCGGCTCCACGGCCGCTCCCATATCTCTGGGTGAAGGGCCGTTGGACCTGCCTGATAGGGGGTCGGGGCGGTCGGTTCATCGGAGACGAAGCCCATGGAACTCGAGAAATATACCGAGCGGTCGAAGGGATTTATCCAGGCCGCGCAAAACCTTGCGCTGCGCAGTGGTCACCAGCGCCTCAATCCCGAACATCTTCTGAAGGTTCTGCTCGACGACAAGGAAGGCCTTTGCGCCAACCTGATCACCGCGGCCGGCGGCAACGCCAAGGCGGCGTTGCAGGCGGTCGAGACCGAGCTTAACCGCCAGCCTAAGGTCGAAGGCAGCGGCGCCGGCCAGGTCTATATGAGCCCGGAGCTGGCGCGGATTTTCGAGCAGGCGGAACAGATCGCCGAGAAGGCGGGCGACAGTTTTGTCACCGTTGAGCGCCTGTTGCTCGCACTGGCGATGGCCAAGGAGACGGGCGCCGGCAAGGCGATCGCCGCTTCCGGCGTCACACCGCAGAGGCTCAACGCCGCGATCGAGCAGGTCCGCAAGGGCCGCAAGGCCGACGGCGCCTCGGCCGAGGAAGGCTATGACGCGCTGAAGAAATATGCGCGCGATCTCACCGCCGTGGCGCGCGAAGGAAAACTCGACCCGGTGATCGGCCGCGACGAGGAAATCCGCCGCACGATCCAGGTGCTGTCGCGCCGCACCAAGAACAATCCCGTCCTCATCGGCGAGCCCGGCGTCGGTAAGACCGCGATTGTCGAGGGTTTGGCGCTGCGCATCGTCAATGGCGACGTGCCGGAAAGCCTCAAGGACAAGAGCCTGTTGTCGCTCGACCTCGGTGCACTGGTCGCCGGCGCGAAATATCGCGGCGAGTTCGAGGAGCGGCTCAAGGCCGTGCTCGCCGAGATCACCTCGGCTGCCGGCGAGATCATTCTCTTTATCGACGAGCTGCATACGCTAATCGGCGCCGGCAAGGCGGAAGGCGCGATGGATGCCTCCAACATGCTGAAGCCGGCCCTGGCGCGCGGCGAATTGCATTGCGTTGGCGCGACCACGCT
>Ga0335075_10017238_pt1 | contig 10748 bp, 13 predicted proteins | sample Lox_Sample_24_FD_206723 | JGI IMG/M metagenome (GOLD analysis project Ga0335075, IMG submission 206723) | Soil microbial communities from Loxahatchee National Wildlife Refuge, Florida, United States - Lox_Sample_2.4 | ecosystem: Environmental > Terrestrial > Soil > Wetlands | place: USA... | reverse complement strand
CGGCGCGCGCTCGGGCACGCGCTGCTCCTGCACCGGCCAGCCGAGGTACACGAGGCCGACCGGCGTCTCGTTGACGGGCAACCCCAGCAGCTCGCGCCCGCGCGGGTCGTCGAGCAGCGGCACGGTGCGCCAGTAGCCGGCGAGGCCGCGGGCGTGGGCGCCGAGCAGCACCAGGTAGGCGGCGACCGCGGTGGCCAGCAGATCCTCGCGATCCTGCGCGGCGTCACCCGTCTGGGCCGCAGTGACGGCGACGAGCGTGGGGGAGCGCTTGAGCTTGACCGCCGAGCCGGGCTTGTCCGCCTCGGCGAGCTCCATCAGCTGGGCGCGGGTGCGCTCGCCGAGCACGCGAAAGCGCCAGGGATTGGTCAGGTGGTGGTTGGGCGCCCAGCGCGCGAGCGCGAACAGCTCGTCCAGTGTCTCCCGCTCGACGGGCTGAGGGGAGAAAGCCTTGTGGGTGCGGCGTGTGCGGATAGCCTTCTCCACGTCCATGCGCGCACACGGTAGAAGAGCGACGAACGGCCTGCTCGCGTGAGCGCCGCTGCCCGCGCGCTGGAGCGCCCTGAACGGGGGCGCGGCCGGGCATGAGCGTGGGGGAAATCGTGGCGATCGTCGCTGCCGGGCTGGCGGCGGGCGCGATCAACACGCTCGTGGGCAGCGGCACGCTGATCACGTTCCCCGCGCTGCTGGGTTTCGGCTACGCACCCGTGACCGCCAACGTGACGAACACAGTCGGGCTGGTGTTTGGCAACGTCTCCGGCGCGCTCGGCTACCGGCACGAGCTGGAGGGCCAGCGCCAGCGGGCGCTACGGCTGGGAGCCATGTCGCTGGCAGGCGGCGTCACCGGCGCGGTGCTGCTGCTGGTGCTGCCGGCCTCCGCGTTCAAGGCGATCGTGCCCGTGTTCATCGCCGCGGCGCTCGTGCTCGTCGTGCTGCAGCCGCGGCTGGTGGCGATGCTCGCGCGGCGCGAGATCAACCTTGAGGACGGTGTGGTGCTGGTCCCGCTGGGCGTGTACGTCGCGGGCGTGTATGGGGGGTATTTCGGCGCGGCGCAGGGCATCCTGCTGCTGGGCATCCTTGGCGCGGCGCTGGCGCAAGATCTGCAGCGCACAAACGCGCTCAAGAACGTGCTCGTAGGGATCGTCAACGGGGTAGCAGCGGTTTACTTCGCCATCGCCGCGCATGTGGACTGGGGGCCGGCGGGGATCATCGCCGTGGCCTCGATCGTGGGAGCTCAGCTGGGGGCACGGTACGGGCGGAGGTTGCCGCCGAACGCGCTCAGAGCCTTGATCGTGGCGGTGGGGATTTTTGCGGTTGTGCACTTGCTCGTTGAATAAGTGGGGCTCTCGTTCAAGTACGCCGCGGTGGCCCCCAGAAGCAGAGACCTGACCTACGGGATCAACGGGAGCCCCCGAACCCGGATCCGGTCTGGTTCAACGACAACGATGCTGCCGTTGGCAAGATCGCGCTCGAAGATCTGCTCGTCGCTGGCTGCCTGTAGTCCGTAGTCGCGCACGTGCGCGGCGTCGTGTCCGGCGGCTTCCAGGCGCTCGGCGACGACCGGCGAGAGCGCGTTGTCGACCAGGAACCTCACGCAGAGGCGACGAGCGGGAGCTCTCGCTCGCGGACGGCCTCTGCGGCATAGCGCATCGCCTCCCGAATGTCCTCAGCCTCCAGGTCCGGGTAGGCGGCGAGGATCTGTGGATCGTTCATCCCGTCGGCGAGCATCCCAACCACGGTCGCGACTGGGATCCGCAGACCGCGGATGCACGGGACGCCGCCCATCTGGTCTCCTCGCACCGTAATCCTCGTGAAGCTCATCGACTCCAGCTTACCGTGCGAGAAAGATGCCCAGAGCGAGGTTTCTGCGAGCTTGAGCGTCTCACGCGTCCGCAAACAGCTCGCGGAAGACCTCTTGGAAGGCCTCGACCACGCGCGGGTGAAACTGCGATCCGGCGCAGCGCCGCAGCTCGGCGATCGCCTCCACGACCGTGATCGCGTCGATGAACGGGCGCTTTCGCATCATCGCCACGAACGAGTCGCACACGGCAATCACGCACGCGCCAAGCGGGATGTGCTCGCCGCGCAGCCCATCGGGGTAGCCGCTGCCGTCGTAGCGCTCGTGGTGTGAGCGCACGAGCGTCGCCACGCCCGCGAGCGCCGGCGCGGCGCCGATGATCCGTGCACCGATCTCGGTGTGCGTGCGCATGATCTCCCACTCCTGCTTCGTGAGCGGGGCGGGCTTGTTCAGGATCTCATCGGGGATCGCGATCTTGCCGATGTCGTGCAGGCGCCCGGCCAGCTCTACGCACAGCAGCTCGTCCTCAGCGAACCCAAGTCGCTGCGCTGTTTCCCTGGCCAGCTGCGCGACGCGCAGATAGTCGTGGATGACGCCGCGACTGTGGACGCTCAGCACCTCTTGGAGCACCAGGATGCTTTCGCGGGTCGGGTCGCTGAGCGTCGTCGCTTGCCGCAGCCCGATCTTCATCTACTCCGTCTTTATACCCGTTCCGCCAGGACGAATCCCCGTGTCATCGGCGGATGTATGTGCTCGCCTGGGCGCTCGGTCCGGCGGCGGACCCCGCCTGCTCACAGCTCGCTGATGCGGCTGCGCAGGAACGCGCGCTCGCTGTCGCCGGGCGCCAGCGCCAGCGCGCGCTCATAGGCGCTGCGCGCCTCGCGGGTGCGCCCGAGCCGGCGCAACAGCTCGGCGCGCGTGGAGTGCAGGTAGCGGTAGTCCTCGAGCTGGAGCACTTCGACCATTGTCAGCGCCGGCTCGGGGCCGCGGGCTTCGGCGAGCGCGACCGCGCGGTTGAGCTGCACCACCGGCGAGCGCGTGAGCTCGACGAGCTCGCCGTACAGCGCCTCGATGCGCGCCCAGTCGGGACGGTCCTCGACCTGCAGCGAGGCGATGCGCGCCTGCAGCACGTACTGCCCGCCGCCGCGCAGCGCGAGCGCGCGCCCCAGCGCCTCACGCGCGCCGGCGATCTGCGCGTGGTTCCACAGCAGGCGGTCCTGGTCGGCCAGCAGCACGAGCTGTCCGTCGGCGAAGCGCGCCTGGCGGCGGGCGTCGTGCAGCAGCATCAGCGCGAGCAGCGCGTGGGCCTCGGGCTCGTCGGGCATCAGCGCGCACAGCACCCGTCCGAGACGGATCGCCTCGTCGGCCAGCTGCGCGTGCTTGTCGGCGGCCGAGTAGCCCTGGTTGAAGATCAGGTAGATGACCGCCAGCACCGCTGCCAGGCGCTCCGGGAGCTGGTGCTCGGGGGGCAGGCTGAAGGGGATTCCGGCGAGCTTGATCTTGGACTTGGCGCGCGTGAGGCGGCGCTTCATCGTCTCCGGGGCGATGAGGAAGGCGCCCGCGATCTCCTCCGTGCGCAGGCCGCCGAGCGCGTGCAGCGTGAGCGCGACCTGGGCCTCGCTGGCAAGCGCCGGGTGGCAGCAGGTGAACAGCAGCTCGAGCCGTTCGTCGGGGATCGGGCTGTCGTCCACGTCGGGCTCCGCACTGGGCTCGGGCATCTCCAGCTGCTTGGTCTTCTCGGCGAGCACGCGCGCACGGCGCACGCGGTCGATCGCGCGGTTGCGCGCCGTTGCCGTCAGCCAGGCACCGGGGTTGGCCGGCACGCCGTCGCGTGGCCAGCGCTCGGCGGCGATCGCGAACGCCTCCTGGGCCGCCTCCTCGGCGAGATCGAAGTCGCCGAGGAAGCCGACCAGGGAGGCGAGCACGCGCCCCCACTCGTCGCGAAAGACCCGTTCGAGCAGCGTCAGCGCTCCATCACCGGGCGGACCTCCACCGAGCCGCCCAGGCGCGCGGCAGGAATCCGCGCGGCCACCGCGATCGCCTCGTCGAGGCCGTCCACGTCAAACAGGAAGTAGCCGCCGAACACCTCCTTGGTGTCGGCGAACGGGCCGTCGGTGGTGAGCGTCTGGCCGTCCTGCACGCGCACGGTGGTGGCGGTGTCCGCGCCGTGCAGCTGCGCGCCACCCACGCACTCGGGCTCGGCGCCGATCGCCATGTACTCGGCGGTGATCGCTTGGCGCTCCTCATCGCTGAACGCCTCGTAGCTGCCGGGCTGGCTGTTGATGAGCAGTGCGTACTTCATGTGAGCCTCCTTTGCGGGTGTGGAGATTGTCCTCACACCTACGACGAACGAGCAAGCCCGTAGGGGACACGCGTCGGGCGGCATGCCTACTGTGGCGGGGTGGCGATCCCCGTGCGGTAGGCGTAGTTGACCGCCTGCGTGCGGTCGCGCAGGCTGGCCTTGGCGAACACGTGGTTGATGTGCGACTTGACCGTCGCCGGGCTCACCACCAGGCGCTCGGCGATCTCCGCATTCGTGAGGCCCTCGGCGATCAGCCTCAGCACCTCGGCCTCGCGCGGCGTGAGCTCGTCGGGCAGCGCCGGCGCGCCGTCCGCGCCTGGGTCGTGCTGTGCTGCCGCCCCCTGGTTCGCCAGCGCCGACACCACGTGGTGCTGCACGGCGGGGTCGAGCGCCGCCTCGCCGCCCGCGACCGTGAGGATCGCCCCGCGGATGTCCTCGCCGCTGGCGTCCTTCGTCAGGTAGCCGCGGGCGCCGGCGCGGAGCGCGCCGAGCACGCTCTCGTCGTCGGCGTAGGTGGTGAGCGCGATCACCTGCACGTGTGGATGGGTCTCGCGCAGCCGGCGCGTGGCTTCGATGCCGTCGACGCGCGGCATCCGCAGGTCCATCAGCACGACCTGCGGCTGGTGGCGCGCGGCGAGCGCGAGCGCCTCCTCGCCGTCGCAGGCGGTGTCGAGCAGCTCGACGCCGTCCAGCAGGCCGAGCAGCGTGGCGAGGCTCTCACGCACGAGACGCTGGTCGTCGGCGAGCAGCACGCGCACCGGTGCGCGCCGCTCGGCTGCACCCTGGTCGGGTGCGCGCTCCCCGGCTGCGCCCTGTCGGCCGGCGCTCACGCGGGCAGTCTCAGCTCGACGCGGAAGCCGTCGCCGGTCGGCTGCGCGAGCAGCTTGCCGCCGAGCAGCTCCGCACGCTCGCGCATGCCGGTGAGCCCGTAGCCGTTGGCGGCGGAGCCGAATGCCACGGGCGGGGGCGTGCCGGCGGGGGCGTGGTCCTGCACGACGAGCACGGTGCTGTCGGGCAGGTAGGCGAGCTTCACCTCGACGCGCTCGGGAGTGGCGTGGCGGCGCACGTTGGTGAGCGCCTCCTGGGCGGTGCGGTACACGGCCAGGCGTGCGTCGGGCGCGAGCGCACGCGGCTCCCCGTGGACCTCGACGGCGACCGGTAGCCCGCTCTGCTCGCCGAAGGCGTCGGCGAGCACGCCGATGCGCTCGGGCCCCGGCAGCGCGTCGCCGCGCCCGGCGGCGATCGCGCGGCGCGCCTCCTCGAGCCCGCTGGCGGCGAGGTGGTGGGCCTGATCGACCGCCTGCGTCAGCTGCTGGTCGGCGCCGCGGTCGCGCGCGAGCATGCGTGTGCTCTCCAGCTGCAGCGCGAGCGCGGACAGCGAGTGCGCGAGCACGTCGTGCATCTCCCGCGCGAGGCGGCCGCGCTCTGCCAGCGCGGCGGTGCTCGCCAGCTCGCCCTGGGAGGCCTTGAGCGCGTCGTGCTGCTTGCGGAACTCGCGCAGCAACCGCATGACCAGGAACCACGGCACCGCGCTCAGCAGCACGGCCACCGGCACGTTGCCGTGGGTGACGATCGTGTACACGCCGCCGATGAGCACGAGCGAAGCCGCGAGCACCAGCACGCTGGCGGCGCGGTCGAGCCGCATGCCGGCCATGATCGCGATGAAGCTCGGCGCGGCCCCCCAGAAGCCGTTCGGCTGCAGCCCGGCGAGCACGGCGGCGGCTGCGCTCGCCACGCCGAGCGCGCAGACGCGCCGCCACACGACGACGTCCGCGTCCTGCGGCTGGGTGGCCACGGCGCCGATGACGAACGCGATCAGCGCCAGCAGGACCACCGCGCCCTGTCCGTGCAGCTCTGGATACGGACGCGTGGTGAAGGTCCTGACGATGAACACCGTGAGGTAGGCGAGGCCGATGCCGCGCAGGACGATGCCCTCCACGGGCAGCGTCAGCTCGGTGGTGGTGAACCTGCGACGGGTGAACCAGCGGTAGATACCGAGCATGCTGGGACAAAAGATAGGCCGCCTGGGCGCGGTGGTCATCGGCGCGCAGGTTGATCGCAACGCGGCGTTCATGCACCTGTGGGTGGAGCGCGAAGTTCGGCCTGTGCGCCGATGACGGCGAAGACGAGCGCGCGTAGCGTGGCGAGCATGCTCACCAACTCACTCGACGCCGCCGTCGCCCAGCGCGTGGCCGCGTCCCCACCACAGGACCAGCATGATCTGGTCATCGCAGTACACGGCCTGCGCAAGCGCTACGGCGGGCACGAAGCGGTACGCGGGATCGACCTGGAGGTACGCCGGGGCGAGATCTTCGCCTTCCTGGGCCCCAACGGCGCGGGCAAGACGACCACCGTGGAGATCCTGCAGGGCTTTCGCCGGGCCAGCGCCGGCACCGTGGAGGTGCTGGGCGCCGACCCGTGGCACGCCTCCTCGGCGTGGCGCGAGCGGATCGGCACGGTGCTGCAGGAGTCCGAGCCGGAGCCCGGTCTGAGCGTGCGCGAGTGCCTGCAGCTGTATGCCGGCTACTACCACGCGCCGCGCCAGGTGCAGGAGACGCTCGCGCTGGTCGAGCTGGCCGAGCAGGCGGACGAGCGCGCGAGCGCGCTGTCGGGCGGACAGCGCCGGCGCCTGGACCTGGCGCTGGCGCTGATCGGCGACCCGGAGCTGATCTTCCTCGACGAGCCGACCACCGGCTTTGACCCGTCGGCGCGGCGGGCGGCGTGGGGGTTGATTGCGGAACTGCGCGCGCTTGGCAAGACGGTGTTCCTCACCACGCACTACATGGAGGAGGCCGAACGCCTGGCCGACCGGATCGCGATCATCGCCGCCGGCGAGATCGTCGCGCAGGGCACGCCGCAGACGCTCGGCGACCGCCAGCTGTCGAGCACGCAGATCGCGTTCGCGCTGCCGCGCGGCACCGAGCTCGCGCAGCTACCGGCGGCGCTCGCAGAGCGTGCGAGCGCGCTGGGGGAGGGCCGGGTGGCGCTGGCGAGCACGCGCGTGGCCGCCGACCTGCACGTGCTCTCGGGCTGGGCGCTGCAGCACGACGCAGAACTGCACGCCTTGGAGGTGCGCCGCCCGACGCTGGAAGACGTGTACCTGCAACTCACCGACACCGACCGCAGCTGACCCAAGGAGGCTCCTGTGTTCATGCTCATCAAACTCATCACACGCGCGTGGCAGCGCAAAAGCGGACAGTCAACCAAGTCCTCCGCTGCAGCTCAGTCCCCGGCTGCGACTCAGTCCTCCGGTGCGGCTGGGCCTTCCGCTGCGGCTCGCGGGCTGCTGGCGCTGCTCGCCCACGAGGTGAGCTACGACATTCGCGCGAGCGTGCGCAACCCGCGCGCGCGCTTCTTCACCTTCATCTTCCCGGTCGTGCTGCTGGTGATCTTCACCGGCGTGTTCGGCCACGGCACGACGATCATCGACGGTCAACGCGTGCAGCTCTCGCGCTTCTATGTGCCGGGAATCCTCACGCTGTCGATCGTGGTCGCCGCGTACAGCAACCTGGTGGTGTCGATCACCACACTGCGCGAGACGGGGGTGCTCAAGCGCCGCCGCGCGACTCCCGCCCCGCCGGCGCTGCTGATCGCCGGCCAGGCGATCGCCACGCTGGCGACGGTGACGGTGATGGGCGTGATCCTGCTGGTGCTCGGCAAGGTCGCCTACGGCGTGGGGATCGCGCCCGCCGCGCTGGCCGCACTCGCGTGCACGGCAGCGGTTGGGACGCTGGCGTTTGCGTGCGTGGGATACGCCGTCTCAGGTGTGATCGGCTCCCCCGAGAGCGCCCAGCCGGTCGTGCAGGCGACGACGCTGCCGCTGTGGTTCCTCTCCGGCGTGTTCATCCCCACGCACAACCTGAGCGGCGCGCTGCACACGATCGGGACGCTGTTCCCGGTCGAGCACCTCGCTGCGAGCCTGCAGCTGGCGGCGATCCACGGCTCATTCGCGAGCGCGATCTCGCCCACCGACCTGCTCGTGCTGGCCGCGTGGGGAGTCGCTGCGCTGGCGTTCGCGACGTGGCGCTTCAGCTGGCTGCCGAGCGCCGCGACCGCGTGAGGCGAGCGTCGGCTCGCACGCGCGGCGGGCGCGTGGGCGCGGTGGGGTAGGCGCGAGCGCTAGTTGGCGGCCTGCGCGGCGGCGCGCATGGCCTTGGCGAAGGCGCCCGACAGCTCGGCGCTGCTGGGCACCTCGCCGGCGTCGACGAACGCCTGCACGAGCATGCCGTCGGCGGTGGCGAGCATCAGCGAGGCGATGTGCCGGGCGTCGCGCGGCTCGAGCACGCCGTCCAGCGCGTCGATGATCCACCCGGCGATGCGCTCGCGCTGGCGCTCGTAGTGCGCGGCGAGCTGCCGGCGGAGCTCGGGTGAGCGCGCGCTGCGGGCGAGCGCCTCGATGAACGCTTGGTAGTACGGGCGCACGGAGTCATACTCGTCGAGCACCAGGCCCAGCGAGCCCGTCATCCACGCGAGCATCCCGCCGCTGCTCGCGTCGGCGCCGCGCAGCGTGCGTCCGATCTGCTCGGCCCACTCCTCCAGCGCGAGCGAGATGGCCTCGTTGAGCAGCGCTTCCTTGGAGCCGAAGTGGTAGCCGATCGAACCCAGGTTGGTGCCCGAGGCGGCGACCAGGTCGCGGGCGGTGATGTTGCCGTACGCGCGTTCGCGCAGCAACCGTCCGGCCGCGTCCAGCAGCTTCGTCCTATGCGTGTCGCGGTCGGGACTTGACATACGTCATCTATACATCGTATTATACATTTTATAAATAAATAGAGGGAGGTGCTGATGGCAGATCCAGTGACCCTAGAACAGACCGCCGGCGCGGATGCGATCCGCGAGGCCGCCGAGCGCGATGTTGACAAGCACGCGCGCGTGATCCGCTCGGCACGCGACGGGCGGCTGCTGAGCGCGATGATGCTCCCGTTCTTCCTCGTGCGCCCGCCGAAGGGCTACGGCGTGCTGAGCACGACCGGACGGCGGACGGGCAAGCGCCGGCGCAAGTGCGTGCGCGTGATCCGCAGGGGAGACAGCGCGTACCTGCTGATGCTGCGCCCGCCGTCGGTCGCGCTGCGCAACCCGAACGCGGTGTCCGCCTGGGTGCTCAACATCAGGTCCGACCCGCGCGTGCAGCTGCGGATGCGTGGCGGCACGTTCACCGGTCGCGCGCGCGAGCTGCACGACCCGGACGAGCGCTCGGCGGCGCGCGAGGTGCTGTGCGAGACCGTCGTCCCGTTCGACTACGGCGAGTGCGACCTGCACCTGCGCGGCCTGCCCACGCGCGCGAAGATCAAGCAGCTGCACGGCTACTGGTTCGAGACGGGGATCCCGCTGGCGGTGGAGGTGGGGGAGTAGCCGGCGGCGGGAGGACGGTCACGGCGCAGATCTCCTACGCCAGCAGTAGCGACTGCGACGAGTGGCTGAGGAGGGCCGGATCAGGCTCGCAGGAGTGGCTGCACGTGAGCGAGCCCGATCGTCGTGGCGCCCTCTTCGGTCGCGCTCATGGCCGCCTCGTGGGTCCGATCGAGCAGCCAGCGCAGGTCTCCTTCGCGTGTGAAGTAGGCGCCCTGCAGTGCCGAGAGCGCCAGGTCGTCGATCAGCTCGCTGACGGCGTCGTCCATGCCGGCGACCTTCAGCCGGCGCGAGAGCACATGGGTGAGCGTGAGCTCGTCGGTGTCCGCGGGCAGCTGCGCCGCCTCCACGCGAGTGAACGCAAAGCGCGACTCGACGTCGCTCACGGCGGGCAGGTCGCGGAACCGCGGTTGGATGGCGACGATCAAATCGAGCTGCTCGTACTCGGCAAGCGTATGCACGCCGTGGTGGTAGAGCTTCGTCAACGCAGCCTGGTCGATCTCGCCCTGGCGGCCCGACCCGGCGAAGTGATCGGTGTCGTCGATCACCACGAGCGGACGGCACTCCTTGGCGACAGCGTCGATGATCGCCTTGAAGGCCTGCTCGGTCTTGGCGGCGTTGCGGCCCATCGTCAGCGTGGTGATCGCCTGTGTAAGGGCCACTTGATATCTGAATACCGGCGTGGTAACGGCACCCTGCTGGCTGACCGAACGCGGGGTGTGCGTGACCTGCTCGGCGGTGGCTCGCGCGAGCGCCTCCGTGTCGAGTGTGGCGAAGCGGCCGTTCTGAGTCGCGATCAGGTCCAGCATGAAGTCGAGAAATGCGCTGTTGCTGTCGAGATGGTTGCCGGCGCCACCGGTGTTGACGATCAGCGGTTGTACCGGCCGCGGCAGGCATCTGCTTGCGAGCTGTCCGATGATGCTGAAGATCAGGCTCGTCTTGCCCGATCCGGAGGAACCCTCGACGTGGAGTCGAGCCGCGTGCGCAGGGTGCGTGCATGCCTGGTAGATGATGGCCTCTGGGCGTGCCGCGCCCGTAGCTGCGTGCAACCTGTCGGAAGGCACGTAACGCTCTGTCAACTGCGTGCCGCCTGTCACCGACGCGAAAACGCGCCTGTTGGCGACGTCAGCGAGACTCAAAGCTGCGGCGGATCGGGGTTGGGGAAGTAGAGCCGGCGTGGCCGCCCGTTGCCGCTGCGCGCGTCGAAGCTGCGCAGCAGCCCGGTCTGCTCCATTTGCGCGAGCGCGCGCGCCGCGTGCCCGCGCGTCCAACCCATGTGTGCGAGCAGCACCCGATCGTCGGCGG
>Ga0335075_10017237_pt1 | contig 10748 bp, 8 predicted proteins | sample Lox_Sample_24_FD_206723 | JGI IMG/M metagenome (GOLD analysis project Ga0335075, IMG submission 206723) | Soil microbial communities from Loxahatchee National Wildlife Refuge, Florida, United States - Lox_Sample_2.4 | ecosystem: Environmental > Terrestrial > Soil > Wetlands | place: USA: Florida... | reverse complement strand
AACGACCGGCCGGACCTCGCCGTCGCCATGGGCTGCGACGGCGCGCATGTCGGCCAGACCGACATGCCGGCCCGCGAGGCCCGCCGCATCCTCGGCCCCGACCGCATGCTCGGCGTCACCTGCCACGAGAGCCGCGACCTCGCCATTCAGGCGGGCGAGGACGGCGCGGACTACGTCGCCTTCGGCGCCTTCTTCCCGACCGCGACCAAGGAGGCGCCGACCCGTGCCGACCCCGACCTCCTCGCCTGGTGGTCGGAGCTGATGGAGATTCCCTGCGTCGCGATCGGCGGCATCACGGCGGCCAACTGCGCCCCGCTCGTCGCCGCCGGCGCGGACTTCCTCGCCGTCGTCGCCGCGGTCTGGAACCACCAGGACGGCCCGGCGGCGGGCGTGCGTACGCTCGACGCGGCGATCGCTGCGGCGCTCGCCGAGCCTTAAGGAGAATTCCCATGACCGAGCCAAGAATCCTCGCCACGGGCCTGCGCTTTCCCGAAGGCCCCGTCGCCATGCCGGACGGCTCGGTGGCGCTGGTCGAGATCGCGCGCGGCACCGTGACCCGCGTCGCTTCGGACGGCGCCGTCTCGGTCATCGCGACCCCCGGCGGCGGGCCGAACGGCCTGGCGCTCGGCCCCGACGACGCGCTCTATTGCTGCAACAACGGCGGCTTCGCCTGGATCGACGACGGCAAGCTGCTGCGCCCGACCTTTCAGCCCTCGGCGTATAGCGGCGGGCGGATCGAGCGCATCGATCCCGCAACCGGCGCGGTCGCGCCGCTCTACGAATCCTGCGAGGGGCGCAAGCTCCGCGGCCCGAACGATCTCGTCTTCGATACCGAAGGCGGCTTCTACTTCACCGACCTCGGCAAGAACCGCGCGCACGACCGCGACCATGGCGGCGTCTATTACGCGCGCGCCGACGGCTCGCGCATCGTCGAGATCGCCTTTCCCGTGCTGACGCCGAACGGCATCGGCCTCTCGCCCGACGGCAAGACGCTCTACGTCGCCGAGACCGAAACCTCCCGCCTCTGGGCCTTCGACATCATCGGGCCGGGAAAGGTCGAAAAACATCCCTTCCCTTCGCCCCATGGCGGCCGCCTCGTCATCGGCCTTCCCGGCTATCAGCGCTTCGACAGCCTCGCCGTCGCCGCCTCGGGCAATATCTGCGTCGCCACCCTGATCACCGGCGCCATCACGATCGTCTCGCCCGATGGACGCGTGCTGAGCCAGCCGCGCCTGCCTGATCCCATGACCACGAATATTTGCTTCGGCGGGCCGGACCTCCGCACCGCCTTCATCACGCTCTCCGGCACCGGCCGGCTCGCCGTGCTCGACTGGCCCGAGCCCGGCCTCCCGCTCGCTTTCCCTCGCCCGGCAAAATAGCGCCGAGCGGGTCAGGCCGCGCTCACCTTCCGCCTCGCTTTCGCGGGCCTGGTCTCGGGCATCACCAGCAGAACGACCAAAAGCGCCACCGTGCCGGCAGCGGCGAGTGCCAGGAACGCGACGCGCAATCCGAACCTGCCGGCGATCCAGCCGGCGGCCGTCGTGCTGAACGTGGCGCCGAGGCTGGCGGCGAGCCCGAACGAGCCGATCGCCAGGTTGAGGAACCCGGTCTTCCGCGTGAGGTCCGCCGCGATCAGCGGGATCATGATCCCCATCACCGCGGCACTCGCCCCGTCGAGCAGCTCGAACCCGATCAAGGCGCCGGGACCGGGCAGGGTCGCGAAGAGGAGGCCGCGCACCGGAAGGGCCGCGAATCCCGCCACCAGCACGGGCCAGCGTCCCCAGCGCTCCGCCGCCCGCCCGATCCAGGGCGCGAACAGCACAACCACGACCTGCAGCGCGACGATGGACCCGGTCGTCGCAACCCCCGCCGCCTCGTGGCGCGCGGCCAGCCCATTGAGCGCGACCGGCAGCATGGCCGCGTTGGCGAGCGCGAACAGCATCACGCAGACCGCGAAGGTGTGCATGTGCAGCTCGACGAAGACATGCCACGGCCGCGCGGTGCGTTCGCGCGGCCGCAACAGCGCCGGGTGGTCGCGCCTTGCATCGATGCGGCCGGGCCGGATCATCAGCAGCGAGGCAACCGCGGGCGCGGTCATCGCCGCGGCCAGGAGGAACACGGCCTGGCGCGATATCCGATAGGCAACGAGGCCGAGCACGGCGGCGGCGGCCGCATTGCCGAGCGAGGCGTAGCGGGCGTTATTGCCCACCCGCTCGCCGAACGCCTGGTGGCCGCACAGGCTGAGCGTGAGCGCGGCGATTCCCGGCGCCAACACCGCGGTGCCGAACGCGTACAGGATCTCCGCGCCCCAGACCGCCGCCAGGCCCGGCCAGAAGGCAAAGACCAGCGCGCTCATCCCGACCGCGCCGAGGCTCGCGGCGCAGATGAGTCGTTTCTGATGCACGTGATCGACGAGCAGCCCGCCCGGGACCTGGCTCGCCACGCTCGCAATGGCGCCCACGCTGAGTGCAAGGCCCACCGCGCCCTGGCTCCAGCCGGATCTCGTCAGATAGACCGGGAGGAAGGGCCCGAACCCGGTTTCAACGGCCGCAGCAAAGAAATTGAAGGCGCCGAGTCCGATCCAGCTCGGGAGCGGGGGCAGCGAGTCGGCCACGGAACGTTCCTCCATGAGACAGGCGCGGACGGCGCAATCGTCCTGCCCTTGTCCCTTCCGTCTATCTATAGGCCGCACGCGCGCCTGTCTCGGGGATTCGCCCCCCCCGGAGCGCCGGCAGACGAACGCAACGACGTGCGCACCGGCCAAAGTGCCTCCCTCTCGCTCGTAACCCTTGACCCGCCGGAAGCCGCGCTTTGCTGCGATCAGCTCGGCGACTTCGAGTCCGGTTTGCGCCCGGCTGCAATCCAGCACCATCGCCTCACGGCGGAATTGGCCGCTCATCGGGGGGAATCCCGAAGACCATCAGGCGCCGATCAGGCTTGCCTTCCGCGCATCGGCAAGCACAGCATGGATCCTCGATTTTCCATTCCCCGCGCTCTCAATACGACAGAGAAACGGAAATCGGAGCAAACTGCCGCGCCATCGATCCCACCAATCGGGCGACTTGACTTGCCGCTATCTTTTCGAGAGGAATTGCCTGTGGTACTCTTATCCTTTTCCGCTGGGGCCCCGGTCGGGACGACGATCCTGATGGCCGGGAAGCGGGCGGGGACGATGAGCGAGACCGCGCTGGTGCGCCGAGTGCGATGATCTGGCCCGACCTCAGGGCGTGGGTCTTTTCGCTCAAGACGTTCGCGAGCGCGATGCTGGCGCTCTGGATCGCGCTTCAGCTCGATCTCCAGCGGCCCTATTGGGCGATGGCGACGGTCTATATCGTGGCCCAGCCGCTGACCGGGGCGATGCGCTCGAAGGCGGCCTATCGCTTCGCCGGCACGCTGGTGGGCGCGGCCGCGACGCTGCTGCTGGTGCCGGTGCTGGTCGATACGCCGGTGCTGCTGACCGGCGCCTTCGCGCTCTGGACCGGGGCCTGCATCTATTTCGCGATCCTGGACCGGACGCCGCGCGCCTATTTCTTCCTGCTCGCCGGATACACGGTGGCGCTGATCGGGTTTCCGAGCGTCGATGCACCGGGCGACATTTGGTACGTGGTGCTGGCGCGAGTCGAGGAGATCACGCTCGGGATCGCCTGCACGACGGTGGTCGGCAGCGTGGTGTTTCCGGTGCCGCTCGGTCCTGGCCTCACGGCGCGGCTGGATGCCTGGGTGCAGGACGCCGCCGACTGGACCGTGGGCGTGTTGCGCGGGGATGCGGACGAGGCGGCGCTGGCGGCGGCGCGGCAGCGCCTGGCGGGCGATGCGGTCGAGATCGGGATGCTGGAAACCCACCTTGCCTACGACACCTCGCATCTGCAGACGGCGACCGCGCCGATGCGGCTGCTGCGCCAGCGCGTGCTGCTGCTGCTGCCCGTGATAAGCGGCGCTGCCGACAGGATCGGCGCGCTCAGAGAGGCGGGGGCGATGACGCCCGCCTTGCAAGGGCTGCTCGATCGTATCGCCGGATGGATCCGCGGCGCGCGGACCAGCGATCTTGCCGAGGCGGAGCGGGTCCATGCCGAGATTTCGGCGCTGGCGCCGGTGATCGATGCCGAGGCGCGCTGGAACGATATCCTGCTGACGGGCTTGCTGGAGCGGATGCGCGAGCTTGCCGACCTGGTGCACGACATCATCGCGCTGCGCCGGCAGATCCGGGAGGGAAGCCGGCGGCTTCCGGAGCTCGCGGTCCCGGTGGACGTGACGGCGCATGCGCGGCAGCACCGGGACCATGTGATGGCGCTGCATTCCGCTTTTGCCGCGACGCTGGTCGTGGCGGTGATCTCCGCGTTCTGGATCGCGGCGTCGTGGCCCGAGGGCGGCCTCGCGGCATCGCTTGCGGCGGTGGCGGCCGCGCTGTTCGCGGCACAGGACGACCCGGCGCCCGGCATAACGGGTTTCGTCTACGGCGTGCTGCTCGCGCTGGTTCTCGATGCGGTCTATCTTTTCGTGATACTGCCGCAGGTGGACGGGTTCGGGATGCTGGTGCTGGCCTTGGCGGCGATGTACGTCCCGTTGGGAGTGCTGGCCGGAACGCCGGCAACGGCGGCGCGGGCGGGACCCATCGCGTTCGTTTCGGCGACGCTGCTGGCGCTGCAGAGCAGCTACAGCGGCGATTTCGCGGGCTATGTGAATGAGGGGATTGCCGCCATCATCGGGCTCGGCGCCACCTCGATCGTGATCCGGATCGTGCGCTCCGTCAGCGCCGAGTGGACGGCGTCGCGGCTGCTTCGCCGCAACCGGGCAGACATTGCGCACGCGGCGCTGAAATCGGACGCGCAAAGCCGCGAGGCGTTCGCCTCGCTGATGGTGGACCGGCTGAGCCTGGTGGTCCCGCGCCTGGCCGCGAGCGCGGCCGGGGCGAGCGAGCAGGCGGCGGCGGCGCTGGCGGATCTGCGCGTGGGGGTGAATGTGGTGGACCTGCAGGCGGAGGCCGCCCGCCATGGCGGAATGGCGGGGCTTACGGATGCGGGCCGGAAGGAAGTGGGCGCGATGCTGGCGGCGCTCGCGGCGCATTTCCGCAAGCCGCGGGCCGGCGGAGCAGCGCTTCGCACGGCGATCGACCGGGCGATCGCCGCGGTGACGCGCGAGCCCGGGGCGGCGACGCCAAGCCTGCTGCTGCAATTGAGCGGAATCCGGCGGGGGCTTTTCCCGGATGCCCCGCCCTACGCGCCGGAGGATGCGGAGGGCGCCGCGGGCGCACCCGAGGGGCAGCCAGCATGATCGGCCCAAAATGATAGGCCCAAAATGATAGGTGAGGTGAATTTCGGCGGCGTGTTCGTGCTGCGGGCCCTGGTTCTGCTCGTTTTCGCGCTGGCCGTGACCGGCGTGCTGCGCCGCGCGCTTCTCTGGTGCGGGGCCTACCGGTTCGTCTGGCATCGCCCGCTGTTCGATCTGGCGCTGCTCGTGATCGTGCTCGGAGGGGTGGTATGGGCGACAGCACCGTGAGCGAGGCGGAGAGAACGCCGGCCGCCGAGCCGCCCCGACGGCGAGTCGCGGCGCGGGTTTTCGGCCTGGCCGGGCGCGTTTTCGTGACGCTCGTGATGGTGGGCGTCGCCGCGGCCGTGGGCTGGCGGCTTTGGGTTTACGACATGGACGCGCCCTGGACGCGCGACGGGGTGCTGCGGGCCGATGTGGTCACGGTGACGACCGATGTCTCGGGCTTGGTGAACGACGTGGCCGTGCATGACAACGAGGCGGTGCGGAAAGGCCAGGTTCTGTTCCGCATAGACCCGCTGCGCTTCCGCTTGGCGGTGCAGGAGGCCGAGGCGACGGTCGCCCAGCGGAGAGCGCAACTCAGCGAGGCGGTCAGGGAGGCGAGCCGCTTTCTTGCGCTCAACAATCTTTCGGTCTCGACGGAGCAGCAGCAGCAGCGGGACGCGGTGGCCGCGGAGGACGCCGCCTCGTACCAGCAGGCGCTCGCCGATCTCGGGGTCGCCCGGCTCAACCTCACACGCTCCGTGGTGCGGGCACCGGTCAACGGCTACATCACCAATTTCCAGATGCGACCAGGCGATTTTGTGAATGCCGGCCAGCCCGTGTTCGCCCTGATCGACAGCGACAGCTTCTACGTGGACGGGTATTTCGAGGAGACGCGGCTGCCGGGAATCGCGGTCGGCGACCCCGCGCGCGTCCACCTGATGGGCCAGAGCGGGGTAATCGAGGGGCACGTGCAGAGCATTGCCCGCGGCATCGCGGACCGCGAGCGGGCGGCCGGCCCCGATCTGCTGGCGAACGTCAACCCCACCTTCAGCTGGGTGCGGCTCGCCCAGCGCATCCCCGTGCGGATCGCGCTCGACCATGTGCCGGCAGGCGTGCGCCTGGTGATGGGGCGAACGGCGACGGTCGAGGTGATGCCGCGCGATGGCAGCGCGGCCGGCGCCGCGCGCGTTGCGGCGGAGGCCAACTGAGGCCGCCCCCGAGTCGCCCTCCCTGTCCTTGAAGACAAGAACATCTCATCCTTTCGTGCCCGTGCGGAGGGCCATCACGCCACTGCCGCTTTTATCCCCCATTAACTTGGAATTATTACCGTAGGCAGTTGGGACGCAGCTCTGGTTCATAGGAACCGTTGCCATGAGCAACGCATGCGCGGCCCCGGCCGCGAACTCGGACATTGCCAAAAATTATCTTTCCGGCATCGTGTGAGTCGGGGGCGAGAGAATACATTCCCGAGATCTGCGCTCGTGCGCGGATGGCGATTCGGGTGCGCCGGCTGCTACCCGCTCGTGATTGGAAGAATATTCGGGGGCAAAAAACGTGATGGCCTGGATCAGGCTTTCGCGCCGCTTCGGACGCAGGGATGCTCTCAACCCCCGTTCGATCGCGCGGCGGCAATCCCATGACTGAGCGCGATCGGTCTCCTTGGAAAGTCGCACGCCAGACGCGCGCGGTGGCCGCGCGACTCGGAAACGGCGCCCCGCTCGAGGCCCTATCGAAGAGATCCAGGCCTCGGAGCACCCTCTCCGATGAGTGACCTTGACGGGATCCCCGACGACCTGAACAGCGCCGGGTTGCTCACCGAACTTGATGAGCGCGAGCGGCCCGCCGGGCCAGAGGGCCCGATGAGGTCCGTGAGAAGGTGGGTTGTCGGGAGCCCCGCGGCCAATAAGCCGGCGCGCTGGCTCTGGCTTGTCGCCGGCATAGCCGTCTTCGCAAACGGCGTGCCCGTCCTTGCCGTCTTCGCTCAACCACCCCTCGGAGTCCGGCATCTCGCCCTCATCGGGCTGACAGAGCTTGTCATGAGCGCGGGCTCGGCGGTCGGCGTCGCGCGCTTCGTGGTCTCCTTCGATCCTCCTCCGAGGTGACGCTGCCCTTCTTATAGCGGCTTGCGCGCGGTCCGGCTCACGCCTTCGGTAATCCGCTGTCGGCGGTCACGCTCGAGCGTCTGCAAACGAGATCGAGATAGAGCGTCGTGGTCCAGCCATAGTCGTGAATGACCTGGCGAAAAGGGTTGTCCGGCGCGCAAACCCCTTTCCGCAGCAGCCGCGGCGGCGCCACTTCCCCCCTGTCGTCGAAATATTCGAAGAACGTCCCGTACGATTCGCACATCCCCTCGACATGCGCAATCGTCGCCTCGTCCAGCGATCGCGCCAGCGCCGTGAACCCCTCGCCGTGTCGCGCATAGCGCTCGAGCCCGCGCGCGATGAGCCAGTTGACGTTCACCCAAGTGGGCCCGCGCCACATATCCTTCGAATAATCCGCCCGGTCGCTGACCGCGATGGAAGGGACGGGAAATTCCGTTGCGAACATCGTGGGATCCCGGAGATGCCGCGCGAGCAGCGCCGCCCTTTCCGGGCTCGCCGCGCCGCAGATCAGCGGCAGGAATGCAGCACTCGAAAGGACCGGCGAGCGGCTATCGTCGGTGCGACAATAATCGCAGTAGATCCCGTCCTTCTCCGACCAGAGATATTGGTTGATCAGCCGGCAGAGCCGCGCGTGCCTCTCGCTCCACCGCGCTTCGTCCTCCCCGTATCCAAGCCTGCGGGCAAACCCGGCCATGATTTCGCATTCGAGCGCGAGATAGGAATTGAAATCGACGGCGGCCAGCGATGCCGGATAGTGAAAGTCGAAGCGCGGAGAATTGTCCATCCCGCTCTCGCCGCTCCGGCTCGCGGGATCTCCCTCGATCAGCCATTCCGCGAGCCCGTCGCCGTCCTTGTCGCGATGGGCCAGATCCCAGCCGATATAGGCGGCAAGCTTCGGATAGACGCGCCGCAGCCACGCATCGTCGACGAGCATCTCGTGCACGAGCGCCACCCCGTAGGCGAGAAGCGGAGGCTGCGTGTATTCGGATGGCCTTCGCGTCGGCGACATCTGGTGCGGGATGAATCCGTCCGCCTTCTGAAACTCGAGCACCGCGTCGAGCGCCTCCCGCGCCAGACCGGGATCGAGATGCCGCCAGCCGATCGCATGGAACACCGAATCCCAAAGCCACATGTCCTTGTGCGGCCAGCGGTCGGGCGTCGTCCACTTGTGATGCACCGCGCCTTCGGCCGCGCAGAGCTGGCCTTTCATCACCGAGAGCGCCCGAAAGACCGTTCTCCGCGCCGGCCCGGAAACCCGCGCCAAAATCGGCTGATCGAGGATCCATCGGCTTCGCGCCCGCCATGCCGCCTCCATGTCCGTCCCGATGAGCGCCGGATCGAAGTGCGCCGCCGTCCCCACCAGCACGCGCGCGCCTTCGGAAACGTGCCCGATCCTCTCGTCCGCGCCCGAGACGACCACGGGACCGTCGATCAGCAGATGGTGCGCATCGAGCAGGCACCCTCGCGTCACCTGCCCCGCCGCCCGCCCGAACGCAAAAAAATCATTGGAGACAACAACGCCCGTCTCCGGCTCTTGCTCAAACACCACGAACGCGCCGCCGGGAAAGACGATCTCCAGCCCCGCAGGATCGCTCTTCGTCCTCGCCACCAGGCCGGTCTCGTAATTCGTCGGCCCGTCGATCCCGGAAAACCCCATCAACTGCCCGCGATGCCAGCGCGGAAACGAGAACGCTGCGAACGCCTCGAGGCCCGCCTCAGCCATGATGCGCTTCGCCCGGCCCTCGCACCCGCACGCCGCGCGTCCGTGCGACGCGAATGTTCCCCCGCCTGACATCCCGCAGCCAGACGGCCGGCCGCCGATCCGGCCGGATGCATTCGAGCGTGAAGTTCCTGACCTCGAATCCCCTGACATGGCGCGCGAAAAGCCCGCAAGCAGGAAGCGCCGGACCGAAGCATTGAATATGCCCGCTCGGCTCTGGATAGGATCGCACGGCCTCCGGCGGCACGATCGCCGCCATCCGCGCCGTCCCGCCGCCCCGCATCCGCATATGGACATGGCGCATCTCGATATCCTCGATCGGATGGCCCCGGATGCCGCTCACGATCATCGGCATGGACGTGTAGAGCTGTTCGCAATGCACGTCGCTGATCCTCACGTCCCGCAGCCTCCCCGGAACGGTGCCCTTCGGTCCGTTGAGCCGCGCGCCCAGCCGGATGAAGATCGGCGCGCTCCGCGCATCGTGCATCGCGAGATTCTCGACGGTCACGCCTGCGACAACTCCGCCATCCACGGTGATGATCGCGATGCCGCGGCAGCCGCGCATCACGTTGCTTCTCATGCAAATGTCGCGAAACCCGCCGTTGGATTCGGTGCCGAGCTTGATCCGGCAGACATAATGCTCGGCGATCGTCCGCGCATCGTTCCCGAGCCGCCGGTACGTGCCCTCCATCACCGTGCCCGGCAGATAATCACCCGTCAGCATGCAATCCCGGATTAGAACGTCCCGCGTCGGAACCGGCCTCCCGAGCGCGTACGTGCTCTTGAGCGAGATCGCGTCATCGTTCGGCGAATTGATCGTGCAGCCGATCACCCGCACGCCCTCGCAACAGTCGAAGTTCAAGCCGTCGCGGTTGGTGTCGATCCTGAGATGCTCCGCCCGCACATTCTTCACCCCCGTCGCCAGAACGGCGCAATGCCCGCCCTCCCGGATCGAGAGATCCCTCAGAACGACGTTCTCGCAGCCCACGAGCGCGATCGCCTTGTTGCCCACGCCCCGCCGCGCGGCGGGCGGACGGCCCGGCTCGAAGTCCCCGTTCACGAGCCCCTTGCCCCGGATCAGGCCCTCGCCCTCGATCGCGACATCCCGCAAATCCTCGCCCCAGATCAGGCTGTTGTGCCAATGGCTGTGGCCGAAATCCTGATAGGGGAAGCGTGCGGCAATGCTCTCCTCCGCCGGATCGTACCCCTCCGTATCGCTCGCGCAATCCGGCGGCTCGGCCGCCAGAATGACCGCGCCTTCATCGAGATAGAGCCTCACGCGGCTTTGCAGCCGGATCGAATAGCTCGCGTAAGTACCCCGCGGCAGCCACACCGTTCCGCCGCCGTCACGGCTTGCCGCCGCGATCGCGCGGTTGATCGCCCCGCTCTCGATCCGCTTTCCCTCGCCGCGCGCGCCGAACGCGCGCACATCGAAGAGAGCGTCGGGCGGAATCGAAAGCGCCCGCACCGTCTCGTTCGCTTCCGGCGGACCCCTCACGCCGCCCCGGGCCCGCCCGCCTCAGCCTCCGCGCGGCTCATGCCGGCGCGCCGCTCACGCGCCAGATCGCATCGCCCACATCGTCCGCCACCAAGAGCGCGCCGTCCGGCCCGATCGCCACACCCACCGGCCGTCCGTAGGAAACGCTCTCGTCGGGGGCCAGGAACCCCGTCAGGAT
>Ga0335075_10017236_pt1 | contig 10749 bp, 8 predicted proteins | sample Lox_Sample_24_FD_206723 | JGI IMG/M metagenome (GOLD analysis project Ga0335075, IMG submission 206723) | Soil microbial communities from Loxahatchee National Wildlife Refuge, Florida, United States - Lox_Sample_2.4 | ecosystem: Environmental > Terrestrial > Soil > Wetlands | place: USA: Florida... | reverse complement strand
CCCTCTCAATGAATCAACCGGCTGCAGAGGTCGAGCAGCGGGCCCGGCAGGATGCCGAGCGCCAGCACGGCCGCGGCATTGACGCCGATCACGAACCGCGGGCCCAGCGGCCGCAGGGTGGCGGGCAGGTCATCCGGCGCCGCATCGAAGTACATGAGCTTCACCACCCGCAGGTAGTAGAAGGCACCCACCACCGACATCACCACCGCGAGGACGACGAGGCCGAGATGGCTCGTCTCCCAGAGCGCCTGGATGATCCTGAGCTTCGCCCAGAAGCCGACGAAGGGCGGCACGCCGGCGAAGGAGAACATCACCGCCATCATGACCAGCGCGAGCAGCGGATCGCGCTTGTAGAGGCCCTTGTAGTGGTCGAGCTTGTCCGCCTCGAAGCCCTTGCGGCTCGCGAGCAGGATCACGCCGAAGGCGGCGAGCGCCACGAGGACATACACCAGCGTGTAGTAGAGCGCGGCGGTGTAGCCACTCGGAGTGCCGGCGACGAACCCGAGCAGGATGAACCCGACGTGGCCGATCGTCGAGTACGCGAGCATGCGCTTCAGGTTTGACTGCACGATCGCCACGACGTAGCCGACGATGAGGGTCAACACGGCGAGCGGCGTCAGCATCAGCGTCCAGTCCGCCGACGTGCCCGCGAGACCGTGCGCCAGCAGGCGCAGGATCAGTGCGAAGTAAGCGATCTTGGGTGCGGTGCCGACGAAGAGCGTAACGCTCGTCGGCGCGCCCTCATATACGTCCGGCAGCCACATGTGGAACGGCACCGCGCCGAACTTGAACGCGACGGCGACCACGATGAAAGCAAGGCTGAGAGTGACGCCCAGGCTCCCCGGGGTCGTGAGCTTCGTCGCGATGACCTCGAGGTCGAGCGTCCCGGTGAGGCCGTACACGATCGACATGCCGTAGAGCAGCGTGCCGGAGGCGATCGCGCCCAGCACGAAGTACTTCATGGCCGACTCCGCCGCCACGCCCGATTCCCGGTCGAATGCCACCATCGCGTATAGCGAAAGAGCAAGCAGCTCGACACCGATGTACACGGTGAGGAGGCTATTGGCCGAGACGAGCACGAAGATGCCGAGCAGCGCCGTGAGGGCGAGCACGTAGTACTCGCCGCGCAGGATGTCGCGGTTCTCGAGATACATGCGCGAATAGAGCAGCGCCACCGCGACGAACAGGAACCCGGCGAGCTTCAGCACGAAGGCCAGCGGGTCGGTCACGTACATCCCGTCGAAGAGCACCATGTGCTGCCCGACATCGGCGTAGCGCACGGTGAGCGCTGCCCCTACCGCCAGCGCGAGCAGTGTGAGTGTTGCGGTCGCGCCCGGGCGCTTCACGCCCACGAACACTTCGAAGAGCAATACCACACAGATCGCGCAGGCGAGATAGATCTCCGGAACCGCGGGAGCCATGCTGTGCAACGTCGTCATCATTGGTTTACACCGGGATCTTCGTGGCGACGGCCTGGGCGACCAGGTGATGGATCGAGGGCTCCATGATCTTGAGCAGTGGCTCCGGCCAGATGCCGAGCGCCAGCACCAGGACCGCGAGCGATCCGAGGACGACGAACTCCCGTCCGTTGAGATCAGTGAGGTGCGCGACGTGATCGTTGGCCACGGGCCCGTAGAGCACCCGCTTGACCAGCCACAGCGTGTAACACGCACCGAGGATCAGCGTCATGGCAGCCAGCGCCGAGTACCAGAAGCTCGCCTTGAAGCTCGCCAGGATCACCAGGAACTCCCCGACGAAGCCCGAGGTGCCCGGCAGGCCCGTGTTGGCGAGCGCGAACATCACCATGAAGGCGGCGAAGATCGGCATGGTATTGATGACCCCGCCGTAGGCGGAGATCTCGCGGCTGTGTACCCGGTCATAGAGCACGCCGACGCAGAGGAAGAGCGCGCCGGAGATGAGGCCGTGCGACACCATCTGCACCATCGCCCCATCCATGCCCATCGCCGCGCCCTGCACCTGGCCGGTGGTGCGGACGATCTCGTAGACCACGAACGCGCCGAGCGTCACGAAGCCCATGTGCGCGATCGAGGAATAGGCGATGAGCTTCTTCATGTCCGCCTGCACGATGGCGACCAGGCCGATGTAGATCACGGCGATCAGCGACAGGGTGATGACGAGCAGGTTGAGCTCACGGCACGCATCCGGCGTGACGGGTAAGCTGAAGCGCAGGAAACCGTAGCCGCCCATCTTCAGCATGATGGCGGCCAGGATCACCGAGCCTCCGGTCGGCGCCTCGACGTGCGCATCCGGCAACCAGGTGTGCACCGGCCACATGGGCACCTTCACCGCGAACGCGAGCAGGAAGGCGAGGAAGATCCAACGCTGCTCCACCAGCGTCAGCGGCAAGGCCTGGAAGCTCGCGATCGCGTAGTTGCCGGCCTTCACGTACATGTAGATGAGGGCCGCCAGCATGAAGACCGAGCCGAGGAAGGTATAGAGGAAGAACTTGATGGTGGCGTACACGCGCCGCGGGCCGCCCCAGATGCCGATGATGAGGAACATCGGGATCAGCATCGCTTCCCAGAAGAAGTAGAAGAGCAGCGCGTCGGTGGCCGAGAACACGCCGATCATCAGCCCTTCCATGATGAGGAAGGCCGCGTAGTACTGCGCAGCGCGGGTCTTCACCACCGTCCAGGCGGCGATGATCACCGGGATGGTCATGATCGCGGTGAGCACCACGAGCGGCAGCGAGATGCCATCCATGCCGAGCGCATAGAAGGCGTTGAAGCGCGGAATCCACGCCGCCCTCTCCACGAACTGGTAGGCGGCCGTCTGGGTGTTGAAATGCGCGAGCAGCGGGAACGACAGGGCCAGTGTGGCGATGGACGCGGCGAGCGCCAGCCAGCGTCCCGCGGCGACGAGACGCTCCCCCAGGAGGAGCACGACGATGCCGGCGGCGATCGGCAGCCAGATCAGGATGGAGAGCAGATGTGCTTGCATTCTTGCGCTTTCTTCAGCCGCTGCGGGCGAGGAACCAGCCGAGCAGCGCCGCGAGACCGATTACGATCCAGAAGGCGTACGAGTAGAGGTAACCGTTCTGCACGCGCCGCACGACGCCGCCGAACCACCCCACCGTAGCCGCCGAGCCATTGACCAGCGCCCCGTCGATGACGCCCTGGTCGCCCACCTTCCACAGACCAAAGCCGATGCCGCGGGTGAGCGGCGCGATGATTTTCTCGTTGACCCAGTCGAAGTAGTACTTCTCGACCAGGATCGTGCGCAGCCAGCCGAAAGTGCGCGCCGCCTGATCCGCAAGCGACGGACGCCACAGGAAGCACGCCCAGGCCGTCACGAAACCCGCGAGCATCAGCCAGAAGGGAGCGCCGAGGAAGCCGTGGAAGCCGAGCCGACCCGGGCCGTGAAACTCGCGCGCCATGTCGCCGATGATGTTGTTGGCCGGCAGCACGAAGATGGAGCTGCCGAAGTAGCTGCCGAAGAGCACCGGCCCCACCGTGAAGTAACCCACGAGCAGCGACGGGATCGCGAGCGCGATCAGCGGCACGGTGACCACCCAGGGACTCTCGTGCGGCTCCGCGGAATGATGCCCGTGCTCCTGATGATCATCATGATCGTCATGGCCGTGAGCCGCCGCCACCTGACGGAAGCGCTCCTCACCGTGGAAGGTCATGAAGAGCAGCCGGAAGGTATAGAGCGAGGTCACGAAGGCGCCGAGGAGTACGCACCAGTAGGCGTATGTCGCACCCCAGCGGTGTGAGGCGCCCACCGCCTCGATGATGGCGTCCTTCGAGTAGAAGCCGGAGAAGAACGGCGTCGCAACGAGCGCCAGGCCGCCGATCCAGCAGGTGACGGCGGTGATCGGCATGTACTTGCCGAGGCCGCCCATCTTGCGCATGTCCTGCTCGTGATGCATGCCGATGATGACGGAGCCCGCCGCGAGGAACAGCAACGCCTTGAAGAAGGCATGGGTCATGAGGTGAAAGATTGCCGCGCTGTACGCCGACACGCCGAGGGCCGCTGTCATGTACCCGAGCTGCGACAGCGTCGAGTAGGCGATGACGCGCTTGATGTCATTGTTGACGACACCGAGCAGGCCCATGAAGAACGCCGTCGTCGCCCCGATGACGAGCACGAAGGAGAGCGCCGTGTCGGAGTACTCGAAGAGCGGCGACATGCGGGCCACCATGAAGATACCCGCGGTCACCATGGTTGCGGCGTGGATCAGCGCCGAGATGGGCGTCGGGCCTTCCATCGAGTCCGGCAGCCACACGTGCAGCGGCACCTGCGCCGACTTGCCCATCGCGCCGATGAACAGGCAGATGCAGATGAGCGTGAGCGCATTCACGCTGCTGGCCGCTGTAAGCGGAATGACGGCGTGCGCGAGGTGCGGAGCGGCGGCGAACGCGGCGTCGTAGGAGAGCGAGCCCGTGTAGGAAAACACGGCCGCGATGCCGATCACGAAGCCGAAGTCGCCCACCCGGTTGACGATGAAGGCCTTGAGGTTGGCGAACACGGCGCTCGGGCGGGTGAACCAGAACCCGATGAGCAGGTACGACACCGTGCCCACGGCCTCCCAGCCGAAGAAGAGCTGCATGAAGTTGTTCGACATCACGAGCATCAGCATCGAGAAGGTGAACAACGAGATGTAGCTGAAGAAGCGGGTGTAGCCGGGATCGTCGTTCATGTACCCGACGGTGTAGACGTGCACGCAGAGCGACACGAACGTGACCACCGCCATCATGAGCGCGCTCAGGCGGTCAATCAGGAACCCCACGTCGATGTGCACGCCATCGGTCAGCGCCCAGGTGTACACGGGTCCATTGAAGGCCGGTACGCCGTCCGCATAGAGCTGCTTGAGGACGTACATCGAGAGCGCACAGGAGGCGGCGACGCCGAGGATCGTCAGGGTGTGTGCCCCCGCGCGTCCGATGACGCGCCCGCCGAGGCCCGCGATCACGGCGGCCACGAGCGGCAGCAGGGGAATGGCAATGAGCACGTGCGGATTCATGCGGCGTCAGCCTCGCAGGGTATTCATGTCTTCGACGTTGATGCTGCGCCGCTCGCGGAAGAGCACGACCAGGATGGCGAGCCCGATCGCCGATTCCGCCGCCGCCACGGTGAGCACGAAGAATACGAACACCTGGCCGTTGATGTCGCCGAGGACGCGCGAGAAGGCGATGAAGTTGAAGTTGGCGGCCAGCAGCAGCAGCTCCACGCACATGAGGAGCAGGATGACGTTCTTGCGGTTGAGGAAGATGCCGGCCACGGCCAGCGCGAACAGCACCCCCGAGAGGGTGAGCAGGTCCGCCAATGTGATCGCATGCGTCATCATGCGCGCTTCTCCGCCTCGACCTTGACGATGCGCACCCGGTCGGCGGCGCGCACCGACACCTGACGGGAGATGTCCTGGTACTTCAGGCCCTGCCGGCGGCGCATGGTGAGCGAGATGGCCGCCACGATCGCCACCAGGAGCAGCATCGCGGCCAGCTCGAACGGATAGGCATAGCGCGTGTAGATGACCTGACCGAGCGCCAGCGTGTTGCTGTAGCCCGCGGGCTCCGGGGCTGCGCTGCGGCCGACATCGAGCCCGGTGAGCCCGTGCGACCAGACGACGCCGACGATCTCCGCGATCACCGCGGCGGCGGTGATCCAGCCGAGCCAGGCGAAGCGTGTGAAGCCGCGCCGCAGCTCCGCGAGGTTGATGTCGAGCATCATGATCACGAAGAGGAAGAGCACCATCACCGCGCCCACGTAGACGAGCACGAGCACGATGGCGAGGAACTCCGCCTCGGTGAGCAGCCAGATCACCGCGGAGTCGAGGAAGCAGAGCACCAGGAAGAGCGCCGAGTACACCGGGTTGCGCGCGGTGATGAGGCCGAGCGCAGAGGCGACGAGCAGCGTGCCGAAGATGTAGAAGAGGATCTGAGCTAGCATGGTTTACGCCTTGGCGCTCCGGCTCACCGGTACGGCGCGTCCGCTCCCTTGTCGGCGGCGATCATGGCCTCGTAGCGCTCCCCGACGGCGAGCAGCTTGTCCTTGCTCATGATGTTCTCGCCGCGGTGCTCCATGTGGTACTCGTGGATGCGGGTGAGCACGATGGCATCCACCGGGCAGGCCTCCTCGCAGAAGCCGCAGTAGATGCACTTGAAGAGATCGATGTCGTAGCGGGTGGTGCGCCGCGTGCCGTCCTGCGACACGTCCGAGTCGATCGTGATGCACACGGCCGGGCAGACGGCCTCGCACAGCTTGCAGGCGATGCAGCGCTCCTGGCCGTTGGCATAGCGGCGCAGCGCGTGCAGGCCGCGGAAGCGCGGCGACTGTGGGGTCTTCTCTTCCGGGTAGTTGAGCGTGTACTTGCGCTGGAAGAAGGTGCGCGCGGTGACCGAGAGTCCCTGGATGAGCTCCGGCATGAGGAATGTCTTCAGCGGATTGGCCATCGCACTCGCCTCCTTCAATGGAACCAGGGCCGGGCCCAGGGACCGATGTGATAGGCCTCGAGCACCATCTCCACCCCGATCCAGACCAGCGTCACGGGAATCAGCGCCTTCCAGCCGAGCCGCATGATCTGGTCATAGCGGTAGCGCGGGAAGGTGGCCCGAAACCAGAGAAATACGAACAGGAAGACGAAGATCTTCAGCGCCAGCCAGAAGAAGCTCGGCTGGCCGAGGATGGTGCCGCCGATGCCCGGCCAGCCCCCCCACGGCGACAGCCAGCCGCCGAAGAAGAACACCGCCGTGAGCGCCGAGATCAGGATCATGTTGGCGTACTCGGCGAGGAAGAAGAGCGCGAACGCGATCCCCGAGTACTCCACGTGGAATCCCGCGACGATCTCCGACTCGCCCTCGGCGACGTCGAACGGCGCGCGGTTGGTCTCCGCGACGCCCGAGATGAAGTAGACGATGAAGAGCGGAAACAGCCAGAACCAGTTCCAGGAGAGGAAGCCCCCCTCCTGCGTGCGCACGATGGTGCCGAGATTCATGCTGCCCGCCGCCATCAGCACGCCGACCAGCGCGAAGCCCATGGCGATCTCGTAGGCCACCATCTGTGCCGCCGAGCGCAACGCGCCGAGGAACGCATACTTCGAGTTGGCCGCCCAGCCGGCGAGGATGACCCCATACACGCCCATCGAGGTGAGCGCGAGCAGATAGAGCAGCCCCGCATTGGCGTGGGAGATGACGAGATCCGGCGACAGCGGAATCACCGCCCAGGCCGCGAACGCCGGAACGAGCGCGATCATCGGCGCCACCCAGAAGACCAGCTTGTTGGCGTTCGTCGGGATGACCACTTCCTTGGTCAGGAGCTTGAAGACGTCGGCGAACGGCTGTCCGAGCCCCGGGAAGAGGCCGAGAATCCGTACCCGGTTGGGTCCGCGCCGCAGTTGCATCCAACCGATGACCTTGCGCTCCCACAGCGTCAGGAACGCGACGCAGAGGATCAGCACGATCGTGACGATCACGATCCAAACCGTCGTCCGGGCAATGCCCGGGAGCGACGCCCAGGCAGAAGCGAGGTTTTGCAACATGGTCAGTAGGTCACCGCGGACGCGCGGCCTTCGCGGGTTCTTTGCAGAGAAGGAGCTCGGCGCACCACGGCGTCGATCTGATACATCGGGATGTCGACCACATTCTGCGCATGCTGGTCACCCGCCTGCTGTCCGACCGTGTGCCGGCCCGAGTATGCCGGGGCGGAATACTCGGTGGCTGCGCCGACGAGCGCGGTCAACTCCGCCCGGACATCCTCCGACGACTGGTACTCGAAACCGGAGAGGCCGAGGAGATTGCCGAGCACGCGCAGGATCTTCCAGCCGGGGCGCGACTCCCCCACGGGAGCGGCCGCGCCGGTCTGGCTCTGCCAGACTCCCTCGAGGTTCACGTAGGTCCCGGAGGTCTCCGCGAACGTGCCCGCCGGCAGGAGGACATGGGCGACCTTGCGCAAAGCCTCGGTCGCAAACGGCGTGATGGCCACCACCAGCTCCGCCTGTCCCAGCGTGCGCGCGGCATCGCTGCCGGGCGAGTCGATCCACGGCTCCACGCCGCCGAGCAGGAGATAGGACTTGAGCGGCCGCGCCAACATGTCGGCCGCCGTCAGGCCGGATGAGGTCGCGGGCTTGCCGCCCGCCTCCCGGTGAGGCACGGCGCCGGCGAGATAGGCTCCGGCCGCATTCGCGCCTTCCGCGAGCACGCCGAGCGAGGCGCCCGTCACCTGCGCCAGGGCGGCGGCGAGCGCCCTCAGGTCGGCAAAGCGCGGATGACGCAGCGCCAGGGCGCCCAGCCACACCGCGCGCTTCTCGCCCGATGCGAGCGCCGCGGCCGCGGCGCGATGTTGCTCCCCGACCTGCGCGCTCCCGACGACGGACGCGAGGTGCTGCGGAACCGACGCGCCCGCGGCTTGCGCCGCCGCGCGCAGAATGGCCGCAAGATCGGCCGCCTGAGCCGCCGGCGCCGACTCCACGTAGGCCGCCACCGGAAAGTAGTAGTTGAACACGGCGGGGTTGACGAGCGCCACCTTGGCGCCGCGCCGTGCCGCCTTGCGCACGCGGTGCGCCAGGATCGGCGCCTCGCGGCGCAGATTCGCGCCGACGATGAGCAAGCCTTGCAGGGAGTCGATGTCCGCGATGCGCAGCCCGAGATTGGGATAGAGAGGATCGGCGCCCTGGTCGCGAAAATCGCGCTGGCGCAGCCGGGTGTCGATGTTGCCGCTGCCGAGGCCCCGGGCGATGCGCCCGGCGAGATAGAGCTCCTCGAGCGTGCTCGAGGCGCTCGCCAGCACGCCGAGGTCCGCGCCGCGGCCACGCAACCCTTCAGCCGCCCTGGCCAGTGCGGTCTCCCAATCGGTCGCCACCCACTGCCCATCATCGGGGCGGCGGATCATCGGGCGCTCCAACCGCTCCTCGCTGTAGACGCCCTCGTAGCTGAAGCGGTCGCGGTCGGCGATCCAGATCTCGTTGATCGCCTCGTTCTCGCGCGGTACCACCCGCATGAGACGACCGCGCAGCACGTGGCCGAAGAGATTGCTGCCCGTGCCGTCGTGCGGCGAGACGAGCGGCACCGACGTCATCTCCCAGGCGCGGGCGGTGAAGCGGTAGGGCTTGGAGACGAGTGCGCCGACCGGGCAGAGATCGATCACGTTGCCCGAGAGCTCGTGGTGCACCGTGCTCTCGATGTAAGTGCGAACCTTCTCCTGCTCGCCGCGGCCGATCATGCCGAGCTCCTGGATGCCGGCGATCTCCTCGGTGAAACGGATGCAGCGGGTGCACTGGATGCACCGCGTCATGTCGGTGGCGATGAGGGGACCCAGGTTCTCGTCCTGCACCGAGCGCTTGCGCTCGCTGAAGCGGGAGATGTCGCGGCCGAATCCGACCGCCAGGTCCTGCAGCTCGCACTCTCCGCCCTGATCGCAGATCGGGCAGTCGAGCGGATGGTTGATCAGCAGGAACTCCATCACCGCGCGCTGCGCGCCGATGGCCCGCGGCGAGTCGGTGAAGATCTTCATGCCCTCGGCGACGGGGGTTGCGCACGCCGGCATCGGCTTCGGCGCCTTCTCCACCTCCACCAGGCACATGCGGCAGTTGGCGGCGACGGCGAGCTTCTCGTGATAGCAGAAGCGCGGCACGTAGGTGCCGTGGGCGTCGGTGACGCGAATGATCATCTCGCCCTTGCGGGCCTTGACCGGCTTGCCGTTGATCTCGACGTTGACGAATTCTTCAGCCATGTTATGCCGCCCGCGCTCCGAGCTGGTCCGCGACGATGCTGCGGCCGCCGTGATCGATCATGTACTCGAACTCGTGCCGGAAGTGCTTCATGAAGCTCTGTACCGGCCAGGCCGCCGCGTCGCCGAGCGCGCAGATGGTGTGGCCCTCGATGCGGTTGGCGACATCGACGAGCAGCGACAGCTCCTCGCGGCGCGCCTGGCCCGCGAGAACCCGCTGCAGCAGCCGGTTCATCCAGCCCGTGCCTTCGCGGCAGGGGGTGCACTGGCCGCAGGATTCCGACATGTAGAAGCGCGAGATGCGCTCGAGCACGCGCACCATGCAGGTGGTCTCGTCCATGACGATCACGGCCGCGGAGCCGACCGCCGAGCCCGCAGCGCGCAGCGAGTCGTAGTCCATGTTGGTCTTGAGCATCACTTCGCCCGGCACCACGGGGACCGACGAGCCGCCCGGGATCACCGCCTTCAGGCGCCGGCCGCCGCGCACGCCGCCGGCGAGCTCGAGCAGGTCCTTGAACGGGACGCCGAGGGGCACCTCGAAGTTGCCGGCCTTCTCCACGTGGCCCGACACCGAGAAGATCACGGTGCCGCCCGAGTTGGCGGGCCCGAGCGCGGCGAACCACTGCGGCCCTTTCCGCAGGATGGTGGGGGCCGAGGCGAAGCTCTGGGTGTTGTTGATCGTGGTCGGCTGGCCGTAGAGGCCGAAGTTGGCCGGAAACGGCGGCTTGAAGCGCGGCTTGCCGGTCTTGCCCTCGAGCGAGTCGAGCAGCGCCGTCTCCTCGCCGCAGATGTAGGCGCCGGCGCCGACGAAGGTGTGGATGTCGAAATCGATCCCGGTGCCGCGGACGTTCCTGCCGAGGAGGCCGGCGTCGTAGGCTTCCCGCAGCGCCGCCTCGAATCGCGGCACCGGCTCGCCGAGGAACTCGCCGCGGATGTAGTTGTAGGCGACCGTGGAATTGGTGGCGTAGCCGGCGATCGCCAGGCCCTCGATGAGGGCGTGGGGGTTGTAGCGCAGTATGTCGCGGTCGTGGCAGGTGCCGGGCTCGCTCTCGTCGGAGTTGC
>Ga0335075_10017235_pt1 | contig 10749 bp, 6 predicted proteins | sample Lox_Sample_24_FD_206723 | JGI IMG/M metagenome (GOLD analysis project Ga0335075, IMG submission 206723) | Soil microbial communities from Loxahatchee National Wildlife Refuge, Florida, United States - Lox_Sample_2.4 | ecosystem: Environmental > Terrestrial > Soil > Wetlands | place: USA: Florida... | reverse complement strand
ATTTCGACAAGGGAGCGCAGCAAATCAACACCTCGTTGAGCTTGAGTGCGGGAGCTCAGCATACGGTTGTCGAAGAGTGGGACCATTGCGGCGGGGCCTTATCCACCGCGGTCAACATCACGGTGACAGCAGCTTCGACGCCCACCCTGACACTCACCGCGGACCCATCGACGATCACTTCCGGGAGTTCCACTACATTGACTGCGACGGCGACCAACGCCACAGATGTGGTGATCACAGGAACGGATGGTAGCCAGTACACCCTGTCGGGAACCGGCGGAACGCAATCCGTCAGCCCGACCACCACCACTACTTACACTGCGCAAGCCAGTGGATCTCTAGGAAGCACCATGAAAAGCACGACTGTCACCGTGATTCCGGCGGGCAGTGAATCCGTAATCCAGCACGTGATTTTCATGCTGCAGGAGAACCGCTCCTTCGACAGTTATTTCGGCATGCTGAATCCATATCGTGTCGCCAATGGATGGAATGAGGGCGACGACGGCGTCACATACACCGTAGATGGCATCGATGACAAGCTGAACACCATTAGCAACAAGGACGACGAAGGCGCGGTCGAAAAGCTGTACAAGTTCACCACCACCTGCATAGACGACGACAGCTCGGCGTGGGAGGAGAGCTACGGGGATGTGAATACTTACGATTTTCTGGCCACGCGCCCAATACTGATGGACGGCTTCGTGCATGTAGCGGAAGGGTTCGCAAAGTCCTGTGCCAACGGCGGCAGCGGTTGTTCCGGCAGTTTCACCGATCTAACCGGCGAGCGCGCCATGGGCTACTATGACCAGACCTTCCTCAACTACTACTACTACATGGCATCGCAATTCGCGGTTTCTGACCGGTGGTTCTCGCCCGTAGCAAGCTATAGTATTTCCAATCGCATCGCGACCTTTACCGGAGGCACCACTCAGGGGTTGGTCCGGGACCCGGAAAACACAGACCATCTCACCCAGCTGCAGATTGAAACCATCTTCCAGGAGCTTGATGACGCAAACGTATCATGGAAAATCTATTACACAGTCACCGATGGTCACTGTCTCGACGAGGATGGCTGCACCGGGAGTTCGAACGCAGCATATCCCGCAACTGACTTTTCCGACTTTTCCTATTCCGACCAGTACCTGCATGGAAATACGACGGGTACCTGTGCCGCTCCGACGCAGCCGTCCAGCGTGGTCGGCGATTCCACGAATTCCTTCTGCATCGATACAGCCCACATCGCTCCGCTGTCGCAGTACTATACCGATCTCACCAATGGAACGCTTCCCAGTTTCAGCTTTATTGAAGCCGGTTACAGCGTGAATGACGAGCATCCCTCTTCAGGCGGCCATATCCTGGCCGGTCAGGCTGAGGTAGCGAAGATCGTGAATGCGTTTATGGCGAGCCCGGAATGGAAGAATTCCGTCTTCTTTTTCAGCTACGACGAAGGGGGTGGACCGTACGATCATGTTCCGCCAGTCCCGCACCACTCCAACGACTTCACGGATGCTTCTCAGGTTGCAAACTATCCGGATATCTCGTCGATCGCCGTGAATCCTGACAGCTACTTCCCCTGCCTGCCGCCTAGCCCTGGAACACCGACGCGCCACTGCGATCTGCCATCGGCCACTGAGCCTGGTGGCCATCCGGACGATGCGGCCGCGGAGCAGGGCTTCGCCGCGCAACTCGGATTCCGGATGCCGAACATCGTCATCTCGCCATTTACGCGCAAGCATTACGTTTCCCACCTGCCGATGGACCACACAGCCATCATCAAATTCGTCGAGAACCGCTTCATCGGGCCGTCCGCGCATTTAACAGCCCGCGACGCTGCCCAACCAAACCTGCTCGACTTTTTCAATTTCGCCAATCCACCCTGGGCCACTCCTCCGACCCCGCCCACGCCCGTCAGCGATGCATCGCTGGGCTACAGTTCTTGCCAGCCTACTGACATGGGGCCGTAAGGCGATCGATGCGGTCGACTATGAGTTGTCGGGTACAACTTCATACGGCCGCATCATGTCGTTGTCCTCATGCTCCAGCATGTGACAGTGATACACATAGCGGCCAGTGTAGCCTTCGAATCGCACGATAATGGTGAGCACTTCTGCGGGACGAACAACTGCCGTGTCCTTCCAGCCAGCCTCGTTCGCGGCGGGTGGGCGAGGTGTTCCAACAAACACCAATTTCTTGTTCACAATGTAATCGCCCAGGTTGTACCCCTGACGATGCAGGATCTGAAATTGCACCAGATGCAGATGCATCGGATGGGCGTCGTCGGTCGTGTTGATGAACCGCCACATTTCGGTCGAGCCTAGCTTTGGCGTTTCTGTTACAGGATCGTCGTATCCCTTTCCATTGATCTGCAGCCCCAGGGATCGTCCTTGTTTATCGACCCGCTCAGAAAGCACAAAATCCCTGGTGACGACCGATGCCGCTGGGTCCAGTTTTGGTAGTGGCTGCTCAGCCGGCATGCTGAATGACTTTCCTTTACCGCTGACGGGAAGGACCACACGAAACTGCATCAATTCATCCAATGGCGGATGGATTGGATTGAGCATGTCCCACCCTGGAAAGGGAGCAGATGCGTTGTTGGAAAGAGTGATGACCTTTCCTTCAAGCCCAGAAAAATCCACAATCAGATCCGCCCGTTCCGCCGGTCCCAGCAACAGCCTTTCGATTTCAACTGGTTTGCTAAGGAAACCTCCGTCCGTACCGATCTGATGGAACCGGACGAGCGACGGAATATCGGTAGGGTGCTGGGCAAGATTCAGGTACAGATTGTAGAAGCGCGAGTTTGAACCATTCAATACTCGAAAACGATAGCGACATGGTTCAACGTCCAAATGCGGATAAACAGCGCCGTTAATAACCGCGAGATCACCGAAGAATTCCGGCGCCCAAACGCCGGCCGGTGGTGAAGTACCATCCTCCCAGGACGGTGAGTAGGTAAGTTGTCCTTTGTCATCCAGCAAGCGGTCGTGAATGACCATCGGAATCTCATAATCGCCGGAAGGCAGATTCATCCTCAGCTCATGAGCGTCGCGGAGAAGGTAGAATCCCGACAGCCCCGCGTATACATTCAGGCGCGTGATTCCCAAAGCATGGTCGTGATACCAAAGCGTCGCCGCCTGTTGATCGTTGGGATAGTGGTAGCGCACCGACTTTCCAGACTCGAACCACTTCTCCGGCAACCCATCACTGTCCGAGCGCGTCCGCGAGCCATGCAGATGCGGAACTGTCCTGACCGCCGGCGCCGGCGGCATCGCGCCATGAATGTGAGGATCGACCTTGAAAATATGTTGCGTAGGCAGATGGTTTTCCCAGGTCACCTCGACGGGAACACCTGTCATCGCTTCAATGGTTGGACCAGGATATTGCCCTTCGTATCCCCACGCTCTCGTGAGTGGAAGCTGCGAATGCATCTGGTGCTTGAATTCCACCATGCGAACGCGATATTGAACTTGATCCTTGCGCGAACTCTGCGGAGTCAACCGTTTCGGAATCGGGAGCGGATCGATGAAGCGGTCGATAGTGGAAGACGTGCGATATGCCGGTCGAGTCACCGCACTGGTTTCTTCCGCGACTACTTTATTTGCGACAACCAGCGCAGGCACCGATGCTGCACATAGTTTCAGAAAATCGCGCCTGTTTCGTGAACCCATTTCACCTCAGGCAGGGATGCCGTCTCGAAGAAGCTGCTCTCTTTAGCTTACTCGATCAACAGCCGTTGAAGCTCGACTGGAAAATGCCAGCAAGTAGCATAGATCGCCGCTCCGTTGCTCCGTGCGTGGAATCCCTGCCAGCAGAAACTAAATGATCTTGATCGAATTCGCCACATAATGGGAGCCATCGAAGTTCGTGGTCACAGTCACGTGGTTTCCAACGTGGAGATCCCGGCTCATAGGAAACCGGCCAGGATCGAAAACGATCGAATATGTTTGATCATCCTTTGGATCAAGCAACACGAGGCGGTTCGCAGCCAGATCGAGCGAAACCACATTGCCGGTGAATACAAACGACGATCCCGGAGTGGCCAGAATCGAAATTTGCCGCGCAACTCCGCGCCCGTTGTTGCTGGAATCGAATTCTACGGATACGAGAGTTCCCTTCACCAGGTCTTGCATGCCCGCGCTTGGCGAAGAAATCTTGACCTGTCCGACGCCGACCACTGACGTTCCGGCCGGAACTTGCAGGCGGATCGGTTGTCCCGACAGGGCCGCAGTCATGGTCAAGAGTCCAGTTCCAGCATCGTAATCCAGCACTTGTCCCTCAGTCTCACCTTCAGGAGCCCGCGACAGCATGTGAATGCTCAATGCAAAAATCTTGGTGCCATCCAACACCGTCTGCACCGAAGCATGGTCGTGAGCGTGCAGATCACTCAGCGGAGCTTTCACCCCATCGCGATAAACCTGAGTTCGTTCGTCATACAGAATTTTCATCGGCTTGGTGCCGTAAACGTTCAGGGTTAGCTGGTCACGCACCGGGTCGACACTACGGATCGTTCCGCCCTCCACCGTGCTTCTTCCCTTGGGCGGCGGTGGCAAGGCAGGCAGGTCGACTGCGCCGGTCTGGGCCGTGGGTGGCTGGATGTCCGGAATTTTGCCTGGGTTTTGTGCGGCCAGCGATACTTGCGCGATTGTCAAGCCAGCTAGCACTATTCCGGCGAAAAGACGAACCATTTGCCACGCCCTGACTGATCCATATTTTTTCAGCATCTCTCTTTGATGGTGGCAAATCGCGCCGGGTGGCTTAGCACAAGGTGCAATTTTTCGTGGGCAGAAGGCCCCTCCACAACAGGCTTTAACCTTGGCAACACATTTTTAAATTGCGCATCTTAACTATCTATTAACAGTGCCCCCACATGTCTCGCACTCTTGAGTCGAGCAGAAAGGTGAAAACCCGCAATGACTATGACGCGTCTTCGATTGTCGTCTGCCATTGTGCTGATCGCGGGCATCGGATTTCACCATGCATGGGGAAAAGATATCCGAATCACGATTCCAAGACGCAGCGAGCTGACACCCGTCCAACGTTTGAACCGCGAAGGTGTCGATGCCGTTCGCAAGCATGAATACGAAAAAGCCGAAGCCCTTTTCTATAAAGCTTACCTGTACGATGCTGCGGACCCTTTCACCCTAAACAATTTGGGATACATTTCCGAGCTTCAGGGAAAACTCGACCGCGCCCAAAAATTCTACAAGCTCGCTTCAGAACAGGGCAGCACGGCCAGAATCGACCTGAGTAACGCCAAGGATTTGGAAGGAAAGCCGCTGACATTCGCGCTCACCGGCGTGAAGGACAAGCCGATGCGGGTGAACCGGATGAACGTCGAGGCGATTCAGCTTTTGGCGCAGGATCGGAATTTCGAAGCGCTCGTAATGCTTCGCCAGGCCCTTGCCCTGGATCCGCAAAATCCCTTTACGCTGAATAATCTGGGGGTAGCGGAAGAAGCCACTGGAAATCTCACCGGGGCCTTACAGAATTATGATGCTGCCGCCGCTTCACACTCGACTGAGTCCGTCGTCGTGACGCTGGATCGCGCCACCCGAGGAAAGCCAATCAGCAAAGTCGCCGCGGAAAGTGCGCAGCTACTAAGAAAACGCATTCACAATGAGGCCGACACAGAGCTAGAGGCAAGGATGTTGGCGTTGCATGGAGTTTTCGCTGTCAATCAAAATGACTGGCCGGCGGCGAAGAAAGATTTCTTGCAGGCCTACTCGCTCGACCCGCACAGTGCATTTTCGCTGAACAACCTGGGCTACGTCGCCGAGAAAAATGGAGACCTTGAGACGGCGCAATTCTACTACTCCAAAGCGCGCACCGCCGATAACGCGAACGCCCGCGTCGGTCTGGCTACGGAAGGATCCGCCGAAGGCGAGGACTTGGACACTGTTGCGAGCGAGAGCCATCAAAAAATCGATAGCGAAATCGACGCATATCGTCAGGCAGCACGTCGGCAGACTGGCCCGATCGAATTAATCCGTCGCGGCGATCACCCGGCAGCGCCGACCAATGCTCCGCTAAAATCTCCGGCGCCCGTAGTTCCAAATTCTGAAGCACCAGCACCTAATTCAAAGTGAGAAAACTACTGCCCTATGCCTCAGCCCACAGCCCAGCCCATTTCGTCGAAATCCATGGCCACCCTCTCTCGCTTGCTTTTATCGAAGCATGCAGGCGATGTATCCGTGCAATCCAACCCAGCCCTGAGTTCGGAAATTATTGGAATCAGCCGCGACGAGTTTGCTGACCTGGTCACGCTAGCGAATTCAAATCATGTGGTGGTGCGCGGATTCGAAATCGCCCTGAAAATCTTTCAGGACGCTCAGGACGGCACGCGAGTGGAGTGGACTGAGGCGGCATTGGCCGCAGAACGTGCGCGCATTAAGGATGCGATTCCCTTTCTGCACGCTATTTGCAGCGCCTTTGAAGAACAGGGCCTTGACATCACCGTAATCAAGTCGCTGGATCATTGGCCGGATCTGGGTAGCGATTTGGATTTGTATTCGAATGCTCCTCCGGAGCAAGTCGCGTCGTTGATGAAGCGGCGTTTCCAGGCGGAACTGGCCGCCAGAAGCTGGGGCGATCGACTGGCTTGCAAATGGAACTTTCTGATCCCTGGATTGCGCGAATCCGTCGAGATTCACGTTGGGCGGCTCGGCCAGACCGGAGAGCAGATCACCCTGGCGAACCGCCTAATGGGACGGACGCGTTTGATTCGCATTGAGGATTACAGTTTCCGCGTGACGTCCCCGTCTGACCGGCTCATGATCTCCACCCTTCAGCGCATGTACCGGCATTTCTACTTCCGCCTGTGCGACGTCGTTGACTCTGCAGCACTTGTCGAGTCCGGCGCGGTCGATTACGACGACCTGCGATATTCCGCGACCGCGTGCGGCATTTGGGAAGGTGTGGCGACCTACTTGGCGATCGTATCAGATTACATGAAGCAATATCGCGGCACAGGTCTCGATCTGCCGCGATTCGTCAGAGAATCGTCAAAGTTCGGCGGAGAGGAAATCTTCTTCCGCAAGGATTTTCTGCGGGTTCCGATTATGCCGCAGTCTGCAAGCCTGTACGGAACACAACTGACCGGGTTGCTGCGCAAGCGCGAGTTGCATAGCAGCGCCCGTCTGAGTCTATTGCCATGGCTCGCCACAGCGGCTGCCGTGGGACAAAAGATTACCGGAAGCGACAAGGACATCTGGTAATCAAAAATTTCCTTTCCGGCGAGCCCGTCTTGATCATCCAAGTTATGGTGTGGCCCGGAGAACGGTTGAGTAGTTGGTTTCACATTCTTGAAGGAGATGCTGGGATTCTGCCTCCCAGCGAAAAGTTATGGGCAACCCGGCATTGACAAATCCTGAGCTAAGCCCGTCCCTTGAACCTTTGCACGTTCGAAAACGACCCGATTCGTTTCCGCCAAGACCGGAATTGCAGCTGACGGCGACGCAGCTACCTGTGGGACGGGAGTTGTCACACGAGAGCCTGTTCACAGGCCTGTTCGGAAATCTTCGCGATTTCTTCTTCCCCGAAAAATTGCCGCCTCTGGAGCTGGTTTCGCAGCCAATCGCAGTTGCCGATCCTATGGCAGTCAAGCGCAGCCCCGCCTCCAGCATGCTCTCGTTCCTTTTGCATGCCGGGGTTTTTGCGGCTCTCGTCTGGTTCATCATCCAGGCACGCAATCACATCATTGTTCCGCAAAAGGTGGAAGTGACTCAGGTCGTCGTCCCGCCTTACATTCCACCAGTAACTGCACCTGCGCCGAAATCCATGGGCGGCGGCGGTGGTGGAGGTCTCCATCAGCCGGTCGAAGCCGAAAAGGGACATTTGCCGCCGGTCGAGAAGGCGCCGATGAATCCTCCGGAGCTTCAGGTCGATCATCCGAAGCTGGCAGTGGCGCCGGCCGTAGTGATGCCTCAGCAGATTAAGATTCCCGACAACAACATGCCCAACCTGGGCATACCGCAGTCGACGCAGGTCGTCATGAAGTCGCAGGGAACCGGCAGCGGTTCTGGTTTCGGCATCGGCGGGGGCGGCGGTATCGGCGCCGGTAATGGCGGCGGTATCGGATCAGGAACAGTCGGTGGCTATGGCGGTGGCGTAATGACGGTAGGCGGCGGCGTGACAGCACCGGTCGTGATCCACCGGGTTGTGCCGGAGTTCACGGATCAAGCTCGCCGAGTGAGATTTCAGGGCGTGGCTTCCATCGGACTAATTGTCGACGCACAAGGGAATCCGGAGGACGTGCATGTGGTGCACTCTCTTGGAATGGGACTTGATCAGAAAGCGGTCGAAGCCGTGCGCCAGTACAAGTTCAAGCCAGCCATGTTCCAGGGCCATCCCGTCCCCGTTCAGCTGGTTATCGTTGTAGACTTCCACATGTTTTGATGCTTGAGCGATCCCGCGATGCAGCGACGACAGTGTCGCGGATCTGACTCCTCGACATGCGTAGCATTGACCCGATGCTGGACAAGACTTCGATCCTGACTGTGCCCTGCCGCAAGAAGGCGCGTGTGCCTTCCCGTTAAGGCTTCGGCTGAATCGGCTGCACATGCAGCATCTTTTGTTTCTGCTGGATTTCCACCTTGGGGTAATACCCTTTGCTGGTTCTTACGATCAGCTTGCCGTACCCCGGGGCTTCCGCCTCCACCCGAACCACGCGGAAGCCGCCCAGCGTGACTGATCTCGTGGGATGATAGCCGATCGTGTACTGGTGGCGAATATCACGGGCAATTTCAGCCGCAATCTCATCCACATCCTGCAGCGACTGCGGAAAGTACGCGATACCGCCTGTGTCCGCTGAAAGCGCCTCCAAATCCGACTTCGCGCGCTCTGCTTCATCTTTATCGTCTCCAAAGAGCAGGCCAACTGAATACACCACCGGACCACCCATGTACTGGACACGATGAACGGCCTGTTCCAACGTCAATCGCGACGCATTGTCCGCACCGTCTGTAATGATGATCAACACTTCTTTCGGGTGCTTCGCGTTTTTGGACAATTCGTCCGCGGAAGCCACCACGGCATCGTACAGCGCCGTCATATACTGCGGGTCGAAGTGTTGCAGCCCCTGTTGCAGCTTGGAAATATCCGACGTGAAATCCTGGTCGAGATACGCGTGATTGGAAAAATTGACAATGAACGCTTCGTCGTCGGGATTCGACGCCCTCACCAGCTCCAACGCGGCTGCATCAACAGCAGCGCGCTTATCCCGCATGGAACCTGAGCTATCGACGAGGATGCCCATGGATACAGGCAGGTCCTGAAACTGAAATGAGTCAATCTTCTGCGGAGTGCCATCCTCCCACACGTGAAAATCCGCGCTCTTCAGGTCTTTGACCAGTTTGCCCTGTTCGTTCACCACGGTGCAGTTCAGCACCACTTCATTCACATCTTCGCGCAGTGTGTAGACACCGGATGTTCCCTTTTGAATTTCGCCGCCCTGGGTAGCGACGGTCGATGTTCCGGGAGTGACGGGCGCTTTCACTTCCATATCGGGCGAAAGAACCGGGTCGCGGTCCACGGTCAGACTGGGCTGAACTTCTGGCTTCGTCGGATCGTAGGCGGTGACAGGAGTTTTCTGCTGCACGACCGGACTTGGGCTCGGTGGCGGCTGAGTTCCAGCAGGAATCTGGTCCATGGGCAGTTCTAATGCGAACAGAGACGCGTCGCCTTCGAACGCACGAACCCACATGCCATGGAAAGCCTCGCGCAATCCTGGATTCTGATCGAGTAGCGCCGTCATCACATCGATCACTTGCTGCCTGGCAGCCGCAGGATTGTTCAATTGCGCCTGGTGCGCTGCGTCGGGAACATAGTGAACTTCCAGGTCCCATGGACCCAGCTCCGTAGTCGGCTGCATTCCTGTGATCTGGAAAGTAATGCCATGAACATTCAGCGTCATGGGAGTGGCGCCGGGGAGATTTGCGGGCCGTACTTTGCTCGCTTCTTCCTGCAGCTTCTGCAAATTGGGGCTGGCAAGGAACGGCACCGGATCCAATAGATAGGCCGCCGTCTGATAGTAGAACCACGCGGCCAGGTTCATTTTCTTCTGCGCGAATTCTCGCGCCCGCTCCCAATACCAAAGGCCATCATGTCCGGCTTCTGTCATCGGGCGGTTGAAAAATCCAGCCAGCATCCATTGGTTCGGTGCGGTTTCAGACAGGACCAACGAAATCTGCTGCGGCTTTGCAACTCCCGTAGCATGCAGAATCGCCAACGCATACTTCGCGGGAGGCAAATTCGTGAAGTGCAAGACGATGATTGGATTTCCGCAAAAGAAATCCGTTGCAGCGCTCCCGGCAGGGTCCGTCGATGCGTCCAGCGAATAGAGATCGTCTACCGTCAGGGTGGCGTGCTGCACCATCGGTGCTAGATTCGCAATGGACGCTGCAATTCCACCAAAGTTGGCAGCTACCGCGGGAATGGTTTTCGCCTTCAGAGCCTGCACATCGCCGCTCTGCACTTCGCCAGCCATCGAGCGTGCGGCGCTTGCCAAGGCATCTCGCTCGACTGTCGTCATTTCCGATTGGCTTTTGCAGGTGGCTGCATACGCACGCGGCAGCCACAACATCGCACACACAAGCAAGAGATAGAGCAAGGCGCGTTGTACGTTCCAGGATCTCAGTTGCTTCACTCCGATAATCTTCCTCGGGAATCATTTTGCGGGTGGCGCTGGTGCATTGCCAGTCTCGCAAATCCGGCAAAGCCAAACGCTATTCCCACATCCGCGATTTTGCTTCTGTT
>Ga0335075_10017234_pt1 | contig 10749 bp, 10 predicted proteins | sample Lox_Sample_24_FD_206723 | JGI IMG/M metagenome (GOLD analysis project Ga0335075, IMG submission 206723) | Soil microbial communities from Loxahatchee National Wildlife Refuge, Florida, United States - Lox_Sample_2.4 | ecosystem: Environmental > Terrestrial > Soil > Wetlands | place: USA... | reverse complement strand
TTGAGAGTACAGTAGCCTGCAAGGCTTCGGGGGGGTCCCTTTCAGGACTCTAACCCGGCCCCTGCTCACCCAAAACTCCGGCGCTAGTCGCGCTCTCTCAGGGCGGCATCACGTTTGGCCCAGAGAAGGGTGGGCCAAGGAGAGTTTCTTTGCGGTACACAAAGACCCACCCTAGCTGCCAAACTAACCAGCCCATCTTCATGGAGCCCGCAACCAGTTTCGAGAATGTAAGCTTCGACAAAACGGCTCTCCTACGAGAGCCACCTGAACAGCATGGCCCCCAAACCATAGGCCCCTGACTCGCTAGAAGGGCAGATTGAAAGCTGTGGCTCCTTAGCTCGCTCTCTCGCGCTGCCGCCGGAAAGAATATCTTCTCTCTACTGACAACGGGAGGTCCGTTATGGAAGACCCTCCAGCAGCAACCCACGACACTGGTGGCGACTTTGATGCCAAGTACTCGGCCACTTCCCCTTCCACCTTTACATCTTTCGATGTTTTGAAGGATCGGATCCGGGAGCATTACGAGGTCTGCTCGGGCTACTACTACTCTCTCTGGCAGGTGACCTAATTCGCCTTCGACAAAGGCTCCCCTGCTGATGGCAAACAGGGGAGAGCATATCCACCATGGCTATTTCCTGAGGCCGGAGGACACCAAGGAAACGGCTCAAGTACAGCTCATCGAACTCCTTTTGCAACTCTCATCCCTTTCAAGAGGCAGCAACGTGCTCGACGTCGGCTGTGGCATCGGCGGCACAACAAGATACCTGGCGCGAGAGTATGGTTGCTCTGTGACGGGGATAACAATTTCTGGCACACAGGTGCAGATGGCCCGAAATTCTACTGCGAAAGAGAATGGGGTTGGAACACTAGTTGGCACTGAGTACTACACATTGGGCGATGGAAAAGTGCGCTTCCTAGAATTAGACGCTGAGAAGATGGGCGGATACTTTCACGAAGCTCCCAATGATACCGTGTTTGATGCTGTCTGGATATCTGAGGTGATGAGTCATTTGCCAAAGAAAGAACTCTTCTTTCGCAATGCGTTTTCAGTCTTAAGCAATGGGGGAAAGCTAATCATAGCCGACTGGTTCAAGGCGGAACAGCTGAGCAGCGCGGAGATGAAAGCTAACATCGAGCCAATTGAAGGTGGTTGATCCGCAAATCGCGAGATTGGATATCAGCGCTGACCTTGTTCTAGACGGCATGCTACTCCCTCCTTTATCTACGCAGTCCGACTACGCTGAATTTGCCAAGAGAGCCGGCTTCAATACTTTCTCTCAGTCGTTCGACATAAGTAGGAATGTGGCAAGAACATGGCGAGTCATTTAAGAACCTTTGCCCTCGGTGCTACTTTTGAAATCTTTAGCTGACGGCGTACGCATTTCCAGGGATATCTCATTGTCTTTAATCCAATCTCCTTCTTTGTGGGCCCTCGCTTTTGCGCAAGGTCGCGACTTCGTTGCCTTTCTGAAAGCGTTCAAGGCGATGAAGAGAGGTTACGCGAATGGAACATTTCGATATGCAGTCATGGTATTTCAGAAGCCCGACACCCCATTATGAGCGCCGCCGGTCCTCAAAGGCTCACGCGATTGCGGATAAATGCTGCTGCTCTCCTATCCATCGCCTCGAATGTACCCTTAATCACAGGAGGTCTTGCGAGCGGTAGATGGAAAAGTGAGTGGGCCGCTGATATACGCATCTGGGTTGCTTGCTGTATACAACTTAGTCAGGTCCTGACCCATACCATACTTCAGGAAGAAGAATGCAATATATCACAAGCTATATCTGATACATTTATGGTTTTCCATGTCTGATTTGGCATTCACACTTAACTATTCCCTTCCATTGCTCGCTTTCAGTGTCCAAACCCATCTATCTCTAGGACAGCTGCCTTTAGACAATCGCGCTGTCCCTCGAACTCGTGCCATGTCCCTTCAGCATCCCTCAGCTGCATTCCCAGTGGTATTCATCAGCAGCGCGACAATCAAGCCATACAAGCCCAAAACTTCCGCAAATATCAAGATCAGCACCATGCCAACAAAGAGTCTTGGTTGTTGTGCCATCCCTCTCACCCCAGCATCGCCGACGATACCGATCGAGAAACCTGCAGCCATGCCCGCAAGTCCAACAGAAAGGCCAGCCCCAAGCTGAATAAATGATAGGAAAAGAGATGTCTTCATATGGAGGTTGCTGGCGATCAACACCGAGACGACGAGGCCGTAGATGCCGAGGATACCGGAGAGGACGGTGGGCATGATCACTACGTGTTAGGTAAGGATTGTGAGCAGAGGTTTTGTGAATAGGTCAACTGGGAGATTATGCACTCCGTCAAAGCAGTAAACGTACTTTGGGCCAAAAGATCAGGCCTCAAGACCGAAGTGGCGCAAATTCCAACACCAGATTTTGCGGTACCGTATGAAGCACCGAAACATGTGAGGACTATGGCGGAGGTACAGCCCATGGCTCCAAAGAATGGCTTTTTATGCATGTTAGCTGCCAGATCAGGGTTGCGGGCGGAAGGAAGACCAAGCTGGGAGATGGGCTACTCACGGCATAAACAGGACTACAGCAAAAAGTTGATCAGCCCAGGAACATCCTGCTGCGGGATGGGTCGTAGACTGAAAGAAGCCAACATACCAGTAGTCCGTTGCCATGCTGCTGATGGCGATTAGAAATAGCGCGGCTTGTGATCTCAGAGTATGGGTAGAAGGTCTCCTTCGCAAGGACGAGAGAAGTGCAGTGGCCGTCTTGTGGCGATTCCACGTCGCAGTCTGCAAGCCGTCAAATCATGGGTTCGAGGTACCGTATATATGCAAAGAAGCAAGCCCCTTGGGCTATTCCTGGTTGTTCTAGCTCCACAGATTGCCATTTTGAACGAATACCAAGGAGTTTTTGTCCTTGTTACAGAGAAGGCCTTCGATGCGATTACGATTCAAAGCAAGGTTATCCCCTTTGAACATGGTAAATACATCACCTAGGTCGGCCAAGTAATCTAATACTAGGTACCTGATTGGTGGTGAGCCCGAAATGTTGCTGCCTGGTCCAAGGGGTACGCGTTGCAAGAGGATGAAGCGAGCACGGAATTGGGCTTCAGAGGAAGAGCTAGCCGGGGCCTCTCTCTGCAGCATCTGAGATCAACTTTCAACGTCCGTTCATCAAAATATCCAAAGCACGGCTACGATCTGGAAAGACTGGGCTTGGCGTATCTCCGACCTTCTAGCTTCCCTAGTTCCACTGCGTTGGATTCTATATCCCGACAGATGGACCCGTGGGACCCAGCACATTTCAGATTTCAGCAAGCAGCTAGTTAGGTAGGATTGGTGAAGGATGGAAGATTAGCACTGAAGTGTACGACGGCAGATGAGGCAGGCCGCCGGAGTGGCCTCGATTCCAGCAAAAGCTTCACAAACGGATATTATGAGTCAGACAGAAAGTCCGTAGAGCGGGCGCAGTGGGTTGTTGAGGGCATCGAGCTCCGGTAACATACAGTTGTGAGCTTTGTCAGAAGTGCCAATACACGATGACTGTTCTCAAATGTTGGTGCAATTTGTGACTCAGGGACGAAGGGCTGAGGTTCCGCCTTGCGGCTTAGGCCCTGTTTACCTCAAATGGCGCGAATAAAAAACCTGTAAGGGCGTGACACAGGGCCCAACGTGTATTATCCCCGTTTATGCAAACAGGGGCCTCAGTAAAGTTTGTTTGATGTCCAAGTCCGGGATAATACAGGGTGCACTAAATCCTAAGACCACCTCAACTCCCGACGACCTCGTGCAACCCACTAGGTCGTGGTTCGCACCTTTCCTTCCCTTGCATTCGAAATACCACCTTCATCTTGATGGAATATCCACGCATCATGAGCCACGACCATATGGTATACACTTGGCATGGCATGACACCCTTGCCAAGGTCGAGTCAAAGGGACTGATGTGTGCCACTGGCCTTCGACTACTTCACGTAGTGCTTGCGTGTCCGCCCTGTTTATGCGCCTAGAGAGCCTAGTTACTGAGGCGAGCCGACCACCTACCCTCACCCTTATGGGGTTCGGAGGCGAGGAGCCTCGGGGGTGTGTGGTGGTGTGGATTTCCGGGTTTGGGGGTGGTGGCGCAGAACCTGGTGTAGCCGTAAAATGTGTTATTCTGACTCCATTATGTACAAACTTGACCCTCGCTGTTGAAGTGTTGCTGTTGCTGTTATCAATGACATTACTGCTGATCCTACTGTTAAAGCTGTTAACCTCGCTATCACAGAGGTCATTGTTGCCCTAGCCCTTCTGTTGTTGAATAAGTTCCTTCTTCCATCAAGCCTTTAGATGTTCGCATGCCTCGATAGTATCCTCCGCACGCTGATCTCTCTCTGGTATAACCGGCTTTTCCGCACTACTGAAGACTCGCTCGCATTTGGTTGCCACCGGGACAGGAGAGAATATCGAGGGCGTACTAATAAAGGATTGGGTAGGTAGTCTCCTTACCGATTCACCAGCTGATTAGGTTGAACATTGTATAGGTCTCTATGAGCTTTTTGAGCTTGCCGTTTACGTAACTAGTCGACTCCTTATCCTCCTCCTCGATGCTGTCCTTCGTAATACGGTATCTAAAGTTGAAGCGCTTCTTCTTGGTGGCTCGGAATCCGTGGTCTCGGGTGCCTTCTGCTTGGCCTCTTGCGCTGGTTTGTAGTATTCAGCTAGGGGAGGGAGGGATTGTGGCAGAAGAGCGAAACGCGGCGGGTCTAGAACTGCGAACATTACTATTGGAATCCGAATTGGAATCCATGGTTGGCGGCAGCGAGATGCTCTACAGTCACAGAAGAAGGCAGAGAAGAGCGAAAAGGGATGCGTTTGTACGTTGCGCGCCTCGAATATACCCCTAATAGCTAGTATACACCACAACCCCTTACCCTGGTCGTCACTTCGAAGGGGCCCCCTCATTAACCGGGCCCAATGTATCCGCTATTTGCTCCCATATGTCTTAAGGGCCTGGATTGTTAAGACACTTGGTCAGGCTCACCCTTTCCTTTTCTCTTGATGCAATTCCATATAACTGTCACCACAGAAAACAAGCCCACGACGAAAGGAATCAATTGACCGGTTGCTGTGAGAGGGGCCCACTTAGATCGATATGGTTGAGACGGATTGTTTCTTCAATGAATGCGATCGACGAACCGCCGCCAAACCCAATACCTACCTTGACAACACCTGAGATCCACTTAAGCAATGCTTTATCGATCAGCTCAGGGTCCCCGGACGTAGTCCTGCTGGGACCCTTTGGCTGCGATGGTTCCGCGCGTAGTCCTCGATCCGCACGATGCTGTGGGAAGGCTCCGGAAACGAAATGAATAGCGGCAAATTTGAGGTTTCAGTGGGTACCCCAAAAGCGGAAAAATTGCAGCGTTGGCCAATGTATCGTAACTGAGGCCAGCATTGGCTTCAAACCGGTGTCTCTTTAGCAGCACTGGGATAGATGCGGGCTGTGATGTTGGACCACCCCTCGGAAATGGCGACACATAGCCTAGATTGGGAGAGGTAAACGATAATCCGGCAAAATCCGGCGAAATTCGGCGACGAGGAGGTGTTGGTAGAGGAAGAGGTAGAAGTCACTCAACTCTTCAGAAAATTCGTTGGTGGCATTGTCGTCTTTCGGGATGATTTGTAGTAGCCAGTGCTGTGCGATTCGAAACAAATGGCCGTTTTGTATTGAAAAAGGGACGTTTTAAAACGCGTTTTTTTCAAATTAGGCAAAGCTTGTGGCAAGGTGCATTCGACTTTATGACGAAGATTGAAGAACGGAACAGAACAGAAACCTTCTTTCCCATTTTCTTGCCTCTATATTGTTCCACGACCTGCTTGTCCTTGTTCAAGAGGCTGGTTTTTTGAAGCCTCCAATTTTCTTTTCCTAACCTTTGCACAATACTACTCCGCCATAGTCGCACTTTACTTAGCCTGCACTTTTGAGCAAAGCCAACCACCACCATTACTCTTCGGTCCAACGTGGCTGATATGGCGACTTTATCAAGCATGCCAGAATCTTCATCTACAACCCAAGCACCAAACAGCTCAGAAACCCGCAGGAATCGCAGGAGGGGTCGTGGTGGCCTACGTACCTTTCCTGATCGTGGAACAAATCCTGCGCCGCAGGAGAGAACGGTCACTGGCGGTAGATCATTTGGGGGCCAACTGACTAGGCTACACGCCGATGCACCTGCCTTCGTGCCTGCCTCAGTCCCTCCACCTCCCACAGATCAATCAAGACCGCACCCCAGCAGACGTCGCCCACCGTCACAAAAGCCAGTGAGCAGTGATCGACCAAACCCCATCCACACACCATCAGTCCAAAAGAAGGATCCTCAAACCAGAAGACGTGGCTCCCTACTCAGGTCCACTGCTCCAGATATTTCAACTCGGACACACGAGGACATCGGAAAGGGCGTGTATGAATGCGCTATATGTACTAACGAGATCAGCCGGAACTCGAAGATATGGTCTTGTCGGACATGTTGGACAGTTTTCCATATTGGTTGCATCAAGAAATGGTCCAAAAACGAAGGTTCAGCTTTACAACAACAACCTAATGAGGACGGAGCGCTGCCTATACCGAAACAATGGAGGTGCCCTGGATGCAACCTGCCAAAAGACGTCCTACCATCGTCATATACTTGTTGGTGCGAAAAAGAGCTGGATCCAAAGGTCATTGGCGGGCTTCCGCCTCATTCATGTGGCCAGACATGCGGTAGAGAACGGAAGTTTCCCAAACAGTGCCCACATCGATGCGATCTGATCTGTCACGCGGGACCGTGCCCTCCGTGCTCCCAGATGGGCCCCGTCCAGAGCTGCTTCTGCGGGAAATCATCGACGGCGAGGAAATGTACCGAAACCGATTACGAGACAGGCTGGAGCTGCGGTCAGCGGTGTAACGACATTCTCGCTTGCTCCGAACATGCTTGCCCTCGCCCTTGCCACGAAGGCATTTGTGGCCCTTGTAACGCCGAGGTGGAGGCACAGTGTTATTGTGGTAATGTCAAAAAGACCATCAAGTGCTGTGAGAAAGATGAAGAGAAGCAAAGTTATTCATGGACAGGGTCATTTGACTGTGGCTCCACATGTGGCAGGATTTTTGATTGTCAAATCGAAACCCATCGATGCGAGAAGAAATGCCACCCGCAGAACGAAGAATTGCCTCATTGCCCTCGCTCGCCGGACGTTGTCGCACATTGCCCTTGTGGGAAGACTCCTCTATCCGAATTGTCCAACGACTCGCGAAAGTCCTGCGAAGATCCCATACCTAATTGCTTGAAAGCATGTGAACGGCGCCTCCCTTGTTCGCATAACTGCCCGGCAATATGCCATACTGGCAACTGTCCGTCTTGTCTATTGACTGTACCAATTTCCTGTCGGTGTGGCAGGAACACATTTGACACCATCTGTCATCAGGGAAGCGAAGAACCTCCACAATGTCTCCGCGTTTGCAAAGCCTCTTTTAATTGCTCGAGACACCAATGTGGCGAGAGGTGTTGCCCTGGCGAGCGGAAGGCTATCGAGCGGCAAGCTACGAAGCGCAGGCTCAAACCTCTAAGTGTTGATGCTCGAATGTTGGACGAGAATATCGAGCCTGAGCATATCTGTACCAAAACCTGTTCGAAGATTCTAAAATGTCAAAGGCATAGAGACCCCAACCGATGTCATAGGGGCCCATGTGAGAGTTGTAAGGAAGCGATATTCGAAGACATTTCATGCCGTTGCGGCCGCACCGTCTTACAAGCCCCTCTTCCCTGCGGCACCAGGCCACCGCTCTGCCACTTCTCATGCACGATAAGGCCGGCCTGCGGACACTCTGCGGTACCACACAATTGTCACGGAGAAGAGGAGGAATGCCCAAAATGTCCCTTTCTGACCGAAAAGCCATGCTTATGCGGGAAGAAGACTCTCAAAAACCAACCTTGCTGGAGGTCTGATGTTCTATGCGGGCTCATATGTGGCCGGAAGCTTCGTTGCGGGTCTCATTTTTGCCAAAAACTATGCCATAAGCCTGGAGAATGCGAGGATGCGCAATCGCCGTGTCAGCAAGTCTGTTCGAAACCAAAGAAAGTCTGTGGCCACCCGCACGAAGCGCCCTGTCATGCTCCATCCGCCTGCAAAGAAGATAAGCCGTGTCCATTCAAGATCATCATCACGTGTGACTGTCAACGCAAGAAGGAAGAAGTCCGATGCAATGCACGAGCAGTTATTCTACACGCCCCTGGATCGACCAATACGGAAGCTGAAGATCTCTTTGAGAGCCGTCTTACCTCTCTTAAATGCGACGATGAGTGTGCACGGCTCCAACGGAATCGCAATCTTGCTCAAGCATTGCATATCTCCGACTCTCACGAAGATGATCATGTCCCTTATTCAACAGCGACACTCAACATGTATCTTGAGGATGTGGCGTGGGCGCACAAGCAAGAAGAAACATTGCGACTGTTCGCTGCGGATATGATGGAGAAACGCCTTCGCTTCAAGCCAATGAAGAAGCGTCAGCGTGTATTCATTCACAGTATCGCCGATGATTTTGGTTTTGATAGTGAGAGTATTGACCCGGAGCCTCATCGCCATGTCCTGCTTTTCAAGACGCCAAAGTTCGTGGCTGCGCCAATGAAGACTCTTGCGCAGGCGGCCAGAATCAAGAGAGCGGTTTTGAGTGTATCAGCGCCAGCTCATACAGCAGCTGATAGCCGAGCCAACGAGGCAACACACAATTACAACGGATTCCTAATTACAAGCCCCAAGTTTGCTCTTACGGAAGAAGAACTCAAGCCGCATGTGACGAACGCGGCTCCGACTACCGAATTTGATATCATCTTTATGGCATCCACAGACTCAATCGCTCTTATTCCAGCAAAATCCTGGGAGACCCCCGCACAGCTGACGACGCTATTGTCCTCTTTGCAACCAACGATCAGCTCAGAGCTCGTCAAGAATAAAGTCGCCGGGGCTGTTGTTCTATGCGTCTTTGACACGACTACGACTGAACTCAAAGTACTGCACCAACAAGGCGGCCGTGACTCGGTCTCGACAAATGGCTGGTCACAAGTTGCTGCAAAGAAGGCTGTTCCGGCATACACGCAGCAGCTGAACGCGGTGGGTCACAGACCAGTCTATACTGTTTTGGGTAGTAAGCTGGCTGAGGCGAAGAGGAAGAAACTGGAGAACGAGGAGAGATTAAGGAGAGAGGCCGAGGGAGAAGATGTGGTGGATGATTGGGAACAGGAAGTCGGGCTTGAGAATATGGATGAGCCCGCTACAGCTGGTAAAGCGGATGGCGGGCCAGAAATAGTCGAAGCGGCATGAGAAAGCGACTAAAAGTGCTGCCTATTGCATCTTCATAGGTTAGTCACTTGTGCAGGCTTTAGCAAAATCCGATCACGTTCCTAACAATGTCAATGTGCTCTACGTTGTTTCCTTCATTTGCGGTTACCTCCACGATAGCATGTATGTCAAAATCAACGTCCGTGATTATCTTGCTGAAGTGGTGGCTGAATCCGAGAGATGGGCTTGCCCTTGCAGAGTAACTCGGACTTGATGGCGTTGGACCAGTCAACGACCCAAACGTGCTTGGACTTGGAGAAAGTATCACGTAACCTCGGCCCGTCTTGAAAGAGCGTGGTATCAAGAGCAACCATGTGTTGAAGGCGGATTTTTGGACATCTATGTGTGTACGTTTCGACCTTCCTTGCCGCCTGGGCCTACGTTGCCAGTTAAGGGCTACTTTGCCACCTGGGACCTATCCAGCTGAACCTCTACGAACCGGCGAGTACCATCAGCATGTCTGACAGGCTTCAACTCCTGAAACTTCAACAGTAGGAAAGGGTCTGAAATTCGGATTTATCGGGTCTCGTGCAGAATTCTGAATACTTCGCAATCGTAACGACGTTTCAGGATTCTTGAAAAAGGCCTCCGTTCAGGTTCACCTCGGAGGTTACAATCAATTTCATTCTATCTAAGTGGCTATGCTTCTTCGGTGGGGTTAGATTTCAATTTATTTGCCCGACAATACCCCTCCAACCAACGATCTAAGCGAACGAGTACTGAACCAAATAGCTAGAGTAAGGGGGTATCGTTGCACTCGTCCATCATTATGTCATCGCAGTCAAGCTCCCAAGAACCACTGCCCGACGACACACGACCGATTGCTCAACAGAAACAAATGCCGATCTATAGAGAACATGAGTAGCACAAGATGCTGGCGCAAACGCTCTCTAGAAATGCCTGAAGCCTGACAAGTCGAAGTAGAAACCAACTCAGAAACGCCGTCATTAGGTGTATAGATCGAAAAGGTCTCACATCAGGGGGGACGTTGTCGATCAGGAAGGTGTGGCCGTTTGAGTATTCCTGTTTGCTGAGTCTCGCATGTACATAACATCACTCGTATGGCCCCCAGCTATTCGTGAATGCTGCTGGGCTATTTGTTGTTGTGCGACAATTTCTCTCGCATAAAATTCTACAAGCATGGTGCCATATGCCTCGAGCTCCTCGACTGGCACCGAAAGACGGAAATCGTTCAGGAGCAAGAACTGTAGCTCCAGATGGTTCAACTCAACCAGTGGAAGGCCGCCAACCTAGTGGACAGGTCAGTGTCAGTTTGAGATCCAAGGATCGGATTTGGTTTACCTTTGCATATCTCGAGTTGGTATAGAAGACGTCAGAGAAGAACTTGCTTGCGCAAGTTACCCCTGCAATCACAAGACGATGGATATTGTAGCTATCAACGACGAAAAATT
>Ga0335075_10017233_pt1 | contig 10749 bp, 7 predicted proteins | sample Lox_Sample_24_FD_206723 | JGI IMG/M metagenome (GOLD analysis project Ga0335075, IMG submission 206723) | Soil microbial communities from Loxahatchee National Wildlife Refuge, Florida, United States - Lox_Sample_2.4 | ecosystem: Environmental > Terrestrial > Soil > Wetlands | place: USA: Florida... | reverse complement strand
TCTCCGTCGATGCTCACCGGCGCGTAGCGGTTGACGGCACCGCTCAGCTGCACGCGGGCGCGAGTGCCCGGATCCGAAGACAGGCCCACGATCGAGCCATGCAATCCCTCGATCGCAGCCGAGAAGTTGGGCTGCACCGAGAGATCGGCGAAATTGGCCGTACTGCCCTGAAGCTCCACGCGCGCGATGCGGATCGGCATCGCCGGCGCAGTCGATGTGGCCGCGCCACCGGCCGTCGTCGTGGTGGCCACCACCCTGCCCGATGCTGCCGCGGGTATGGCGTTCGCGGCGGGCGTGGCGCTCGCGGCGTTCGCGGCGTTCGCGGCGTTCGCGGGGCTCGCAGGCTTCAGCATCGTGGTCAGATTGAGACTGCCATCGCGCCCGATGACGACGCGGCCATTCAGGCCACGCACACGCACGGTACCGATCTGCAGTGCAGCCGGCTGGCTCTGATAGCGCAGGTTCGTCAGCTGCACCGCCCGGCCGGTGACGAAATCCGCGTGCGTGAGCCGATCACGCGTGGCGAAGTCCTGCAGATCCACCTCGCCGGTGATCCGCAGGTTCGATTGCGCCCGGACGCTGGCCGATGCAGGGCCCATGACGACCATGCCGTGCACCCCGAGGGTGCCACGATAGAGCGTGATCGCCATCTGCCGGTCGATATAAGGCTGCAGCGAGGTGAGATCGAAACGCTGCAGATCCAGGTTCACACTGCTACTGAGAGGCGCGAGCATCAGCGAGCCGTGGCCTTCGAGATGCCCCCTGCGACCGATGCCGCTGACGAGATCGAAGCGCACGGGCTCGTTCCCCGTCGTGGAATACCCTTGCGCGCTCAGCTGCAACGGCGCCACCTCGAGCGCCACCGCTGGCATGACGCTGCGATCGGTGAGCGAGAGGTGCGCCGCATCCACGGTGAGTTTCGCCAGGGCCAGTGACCATGCCGGCGATGCACCGCCGGGGCCGCTGGACGATGGCTTCGCCGCTGGCAGCAGCCGCGCGAGGCTCAGCGAACCGTCCGGCTCGATTCCGACCGACAGCTTCGGCCCCTGCAGGGCGAGCGATCCGATGCGTATCTGGCGCTCGGGCAGTTGGATGGACACATCGTCGAGTGACAGCTGCGGGATCGACAGCCAGGGCGGCGCACCGGCCTCGGCGCGATCGGCGATCGCGAGCCCGGTGAGGTGCAGCTGCGTCAGCTCGGCGCTGAGGGTGTCCTGGCCCGCACCGCTGAAGCGATAACTACCGGCCAGCTCGCCCTCACCGGCGCGCAGCGCCACCGGCAGGGCATCGCCCAGGTAGCTCGCGACGGTCGAGGCCTGCAGTGCCTTCAGGCTGAACTGGCCGCTCGAGGCGAGCGGTTGCACCGAGAGCGCGCCGGACACATCCAGCGACTCGCCGCTGCTGGCGTGCGCGCTGAACTGGAACTGCCCCTCCGCGGCGCCCTGGGTACGAAAGTCGCTCAGGGCAAAATTGATCGGCTCGAGGCTGGTCGCGAAAGGCGTGGCGCGTGACTGATCCTCGTAATGCAGCCGACCCCCGCTGATGCGCAGCTCCTCGATGCGCAACACCGGCGTGCTCGACCTCGAGCTCGCCTCAGCGCTCGCCGGCGGCGCCGCGGGCGAGCGCAGCGCCAACAGATTCAGCCGACCGTTGCGGTCGATGCTGGCGTCGAGCGTCGGGTCGAGCAGCTCGATCAGACGCAGCGCATAGCCGCGCTGCCAGAGCGATGACGGGCTGATCGCAAGATTCAGTTCGCGAAAGCCCACCAGCGCAGCGTTACCGGCGCCGCGCAGCTCGAATCCGCGCAGCTGCGCCCGCAGGGTGAATGGATTGAAGCCCACCGCCGCGAGCTGCAGCGTCACGCCGGGCAGCCGCATGACATAGTTGTTGAGCGCTCGGCGCGCGAGCGCGGGCACGAGCAGGAAGCCCGCCAGCGCGTATAGCGCAAGGATGGCGGCGGCGCTGATGCCGAACCAGTAGAGCCTGCGTCGCGTAGGTGCGCGACTCATGATAGAGATTTCAGAGTCCGAAGCGTCCATGCGCCAGAAAACTGCCCGCCTCGCGGGCTGCCGTTGGCGACCACAGCAGTCCCATGTGCGTCACAGGCAGCTCGAGGGTGGCGGTCGCCCCAGGCAGGCGTGTCTCCGAAACGGCCACCGTACCGTCGTTGGGCTCGCCGAAACGGATCAGCAGCTGCCCAAGTCCCACGGGACAAGTCCCGGCGATGATACCGACCTCGCGCGATGAATCCCAGCGATGTGCCGGGGGGCTGAGCAGTTCCTCGGCGACTGCGCGTCCCATGATCCTGCGTCCCCATGCCCAGCGGGCCAGATACAGGGCGCTGCGCGAGCCGAGCACGGGCGCGCCCAGGAGCAGCACGCGTCCAGGCCGACGCATGGCGTGACGCTCCAGGTATTCCAGCACGATCGATCCGCCGAGGCTGTGGCCGATCAGGTGCACCTGCGGCGCCTCGAGGGAGGCGATCAGCGCGTGCAGCTGCGCGGCGACCTGGACGGCCGACTGGTGCACCGAGTGGTAGCGAAATTGTGTCAGTCGGTAGCCGCGATCGCGCCACAGACGGCGCCCGAGCAGGTAGCCCTCGGCGCCCATCATCCACAAGCCATGCACGTAGACGACGGCTGCGGCCTGGGAGGACATCCCCGCGCGCGCCGACCCCTGTGCCGCGTGCTTAGCCGGCACCTCGGGTATCCGCTGACCCGGTGGGAGCCTGCGGTGGGGTGCGCACGCGAATGTGCAGCTCGCGCAGCTGCGCCTCGGCCGCCTCGGTAGGCGCATCCGTGAGCGGATCGGCGGCCGTCTGCGTCTTGGGAAAGGCGATGACGTCGCGGATGCTCTCGGCTCCGCACATCAGCATCGCCAGCCGGTCCAGTCCGAAGGCAATGCCACCGTGGGGCGGCGCGCCGTACTTGAGCGCATCGAGCAGATGCCCGAACTTGGCGCGCGCCTGCGCGGCATCGATGCCCAGCAGCTCGAACACCGCCGCCTGCATTTCCTCACGGTGGATTCGCACCGAGCCGCCGCCGACCTCCGAGCCGTTGAGCGCCAGATCATAGGCGTTGGCCAGCGCCCCGCCCGGATCGGCGCGCAGTGCCTGCGCGTCCTCGTTCTTCGGCGAAGTGAAGGGATGGTGCATGGCCATCCAGCGACGCTCGGTCTCGTCCCATTCGAACATCGGAAAATCGATGATCCAGACCGGGCGCCAGCCGGCCTCGATGAGGCCCAGGTCGGCGCCAATGCGCAGACGCAGCGCACCGATGGAATCGTTGACGACCTTCGAGGACCCGGCGCCAAAGAACACCAGGTCGCCATCGGCCGCCCCGGAGCGCTCGAGGATGCCTGCCAGTGCCCCATCGCTCAGGAACTTGATGATGGGCGACTGCAGGCCTTCGCGGCCCCGCGCGCGCTCGTTCACCTTGATGTACGCCAGGCCCTTGGCACCGTAGCGCGCCACGAAGGCCGTATAGTCATCGATCTGCTTGCGCGACAGGGCGCTGCCGCCCTGCGGAACGCGCAGCGCCACCACGCGGCCGTGCGGATCGGCGGCAGGGGCAGCAAAGACCTTGAAATCGCAGTCGCGCACCAGCTCCGCCACATCCACGAGCTCGAGGGCAATACGCAGGTCTGGCTTGTCCGAGGCGTAGCGACGCATGGCCTCGGCATAGCTCATGCGCGGGAATGGATCGGGCAGCGACACGCCGAGGACTTGGTCGAACAGGGTGCGCACCAGCCCTTCCATGAGCTGCAGGATCTGCTCCTGCGAGAGAAAGGAGGTCTCGATATCCAGCTGCGTGAACTCGGGCTGCCGGTCCGCGCGCAGGTCCTCATCCCGAAAGCAGCGCACGATCTGATAGTAGCGATCCAGGCCCGCGACCATGAGCAGCTGCTTGTAGATCTGCGGCGACTGGGGCAGCGCGAAGAACTTGCCGGGATGGGTGCGACTGGGCACGAGGTAGTCGCGCGCCCCTTCGGGCGTGGTCTTGCCCAGCACCGGGGTCTCCACGTCGATGAAGCCCTGGGCATCCAGATAGGTCCGCATCGCGCGCGTGATGCGATGGCGCAGCCGCAGACGCTGGCTCATGACCTCGCGGCGCAGGTCGAGGTAGCGATACTTCAGGCGTACCTCTTCGCCCACCGTCTCATCCAGCTGGAAAGGCAGGGGTTCGGCGCGATTGAGCAGCGTGAGCTCCGCGGCCACGAGCTCCACGGCGCCGGAGGCGAGATTGGGATTGACGGTGCCCTCGGGACGCGGGCGCACGCTGCCGCGCACCTGGATGACGAATTCGTTACGCAGCCGCTCGGCGACAGCGAATACCTGCGCGAGCTCGGGCTGAAAGACGATCTGCAGCAGACCCTCGCGATCGCGCAGATCCACGAAGATCACCCCGCCGTGATCGCGTCGGCGATGCACCCAACCCGCGACCTGCACGGTGGTGCCGATCAGCGTGGTATCGACTTCTCCGCAGTAATGGCTGCGCATGCGGCTGGAGGGGCGAGGCGGCCGTGGGGGCCCGGGGCCGCGAATGTTAGGGTGCGCGCACCGCCGGCACAACTGCAGTGGCCGGTCCGCCACCCGGATTGCCACCCGCCGCCGCCGGCGCGGTGTCGGCTGCGCTCGCACCGGCAGCGGCACTGGCCGCCATGGAGGCCGCAACGGCAGCACCTGCGGCCACCGCCGCCACGGTCGCGGCCGCGGAGGCATCCGCCGGCTGGGCGAGCGACGCCGGCGTGATGATCGCTGCCGCCGGCAGCGGCGAGGCCGCGCGATCGCTCGACACGCCGGGCATGACCACGCCGAGCGTGACGATCATCTTCATCGCCTCATCGACGCTGATCGGCAGCGTGATGGCACGCGATTGCGGCACCATGACGATGAAGCCGGCCGTCGGATTAGGCGTGGTCGGGATGAATACACAGACCTGAGGCTCGCCGGTGTACTGGGCGACCAGCGGCACCTCCGCCGCGGTCTGAAAGCCGATGCTCCAGACGCCCTTGCCCGGATATTCGATCAGCAGCACTTTCTTGAACGAGTTCCCGGAGCTCGACAGGATGGTGGTGGAGAAGTTCTTCACCCCACCGTAAATCCCGCGCACGAAGGGGATGCGGTTGAGCAGATCGTCCCAGAACTCCACCAGCGTGCGGCCGATCATGTTGGAGACCAGCACACCGGTCAGCAGCAGCAGCACCACGGCCAGCAGCGCGCCAAAGCCCGGGATGTGCATGCCGAACAGTGCCGGCGGTCGCAGCGAGGGCGGCAGCAGCAGCAGCGTCTTGTCCATCAGCTGCAGCATGAAGCGCACGACCAGCACCGTGGCGAGGATCGGAATCCATACCAGCAGCCCCGCCATCAGGTAGCGGCGGATGATGCGTTTGAGGACCTGCGCCTTCACCTGCGTTTGCGCGTCGGACGTGCACGGGCGCCGGAGGCGCGGGCACGTGGAGTGGCTCCCGCCCGCTTGGCCAGCCGTGGGTTCGGGCGGGGCGTGCGGGCCGTGCCCGTGCCGCTGGCCACGCCCGCACGGCTGGTGGGGCGAGCGGCGGGACTCGCCGCGGCGGGCTTGGCTGAGCCGCGGCTTGCGCTTGGGGAGTCCGCGGGCTTTGTCGGCGCGCTCTCTCCCGTGCTGGCGGCGGGTGGCTTGGCCTCGGCCTTGGCGGCGCTGTCCGCTTCGCTCTTGGGCTTGTCATCCGTCCCCGCGCTGCTGTCGCTCGACTGCCCCTCCCCGCCGGCGAGGTTGCGCTTGCGCTCCTGGTCGGACTTGAAATCGGTCTCGTACCAGCCCGAGCCCTTGAGACGGAACACCGGCGCCGACACCAGCTTTTTCAGGGCGTTCTTGCCGCACGAGGGGCACTTTTTCAGCGGCGCATCGCTGATCTTCTGCAGCGCCTCGAAGAAGTGCGCGCACTGACTACATTGATATTCGTAAAACGGCATGGGTGTATCGGGTGATGGCGATGAGGCTTCCGCAGCATGGGGGCGCCGTGCGCCGCTTCCAAGCCTGGATCGGTCGGTGAATCAATCGGCGGCAATTATAGTCGGCCGGACGCTCTGCAATAGCTGCTGATAGAGGCGGTGAAACTGCGCAGCGGCCTGCGGCAGGTTGCTGCGCCAGTCGTCCGCGGCAGCATGGTCGGCCCCGTCCGTGATGTATTTGGCACATCCGAAGACGGCGCCTTCCGCGTGACAGACCTTCGCCAGCGCATAGGCCTCCATTTCCATGACCTCGCAGTGCAGGGCCGCCGCTCCGGTCTGAAACGAGTCGCCGCTGCCGCACAGGCCCTGCGGGAGCTCCGGAAACATGGCCGGGAACTCGAGCTGCGCGGGCAGATGCTCGAAGGGCGTATGGCCGATCGGAAATCCCAGTGCGCTGGCATCCATGTCCCGCTGTACGAAGCGGTGGCAGCCGACCAGGGCACCGGTGGCAAAGTGCTGGCTGCCGGCCGTCCCGAAGTTGACTACGCGCGGCAGTGGGGCGCCGACGGCCCGATACTGGCTGAGCTCGCGCATCAACGCCATGGCGGCATTGACCTTGCCGACGCCGCAGTAGAGCACCGGTACGCCGGCGCGCTCGAAGACGCCCTGGGCTTCGATCTCCAGGGCCATGACCACGAGGATGGACGGCAGGGAGGCCACTGCCATGCGCTCCATGCGTGTCGCCGACTCGGCCATCGGTTCACTCGTAGGTGATCGCCGTGCGCAGCGCCATGCCACGCCAGGCGAAGTCACCGGCAAGTCGCAGGTCCAGCAGCACGCCGAAGCCGGCCACCTGATAGCCGGCCGTCGTGCACAGCTCGGCGGAGGCCTGCATGGTCCCGCCCGTGGCGAGCACGTCGTCGATGACGAGCACCCGGCCGCGGCCGCGCTGCATCTCCAGCACGCCGGTGCCATATTCGAGCGCATAACCGGCCGACACGACCGGCGGCGGTAGCTTGCCCTGCTTGCGGATCGGTACGAAGCCCTTGCCACGTCGCGCGGCCAGGCCCGCCGCCAGCACGAAGCCGCGCGATTCCACGCCTGCCAGCGCATCGGTCTCGCGCCATTCGCCCTCGCTGAACAGTGCCTCGAGCGCATCGAGCGTGGCGCCGAAGTGGCTGCGCAGCAGCGGGGTGATGTCGCGAAAGAGGATCCCCGGCTTGGGAAAATCCGGCACGTCCGCGATATGGCGCTTGAGCTCGACTGACATGGCTCCCTCCGGCCACAAGCTTACCTTGGCCCGGAGATGCCTGCAGAACTGGCTCGTCGGCGGCACGGCGCCGCGCGCGCTCAGGACACCGCGCGCATCTGCCGCTTCTTCTCGAACACCAGCTCGTTGCCGCGCACCGCGACGCGCACCACGTCGCCGGGCACGAACTCATTGCGCAGCAGGCGCTGCGCCAGTGGATTCTCGATCTGCTGCTGGATCGCCCGGCGCAGCGGCCGCGCGCCGTACACCGGATCAAAGCCCGCCTCACCGATGAGGTCACGGGCCTTGTCGTCGAGCTCGAGCTCGATGTTGCGCTCGAGCAGCCGGCGGCGCAGGTACTGCAGCTGGATCTCGACGATGGCACGAATCTGCTCGGTACCGAGCGGATGGAACACCACGATGTCATCGACGCGATTGATGAACTCGGGACGGAAGTTCTGCTGCACGACCTCCATGACCGCGTTCTTCATGCGCTGATAATTGCCCTCCCCGGCCATCTCCTGAATCGCCTGAGAGCCGAGATTCGAGGTCATGATGATGACGGTGTTGCGAAAGTCGACCGTGCGGCCCTGCCCGTCGGTGAGCCGTCCATCATCCAGCACCTGCAGCAGCACGTTGAACACGTCCTGGTGGGCCTTCTCGATCTCATCGAGCAGCACCACCGCATAGGGACGGCGGCGGATCGCCTCGGTGAGGTAGCCGCCCTCCTCGTAGCCCACGTAGCCTGGCGGCGCGCCGATCAGGCGCGCCACCGAGTGGCGCTCCATGAACTCGGACATGTCGATGCGCACCAGCGCCTCCTCGGTGTCGAAGAGGAACTCGGCGAGCGCCTTGCACAGCTCGGTCTTGCCTACACCCGTGGGGCCCAGAAACATGAATGAGCCATTCGGACGGCGCGGATCGGCGAGGCCCGCGCGCGAGCGACGGATGGCATTGGAAACGATGCGCACGGCCTCATCCTGTCCGACCACGCGCTTCTCCAGCGCCTCCTCCATGCGCAGCAGCTTCTCCTTCTCACCCTCGAGCATCTTGGAGACCGGAATCCCGGTCCACTTGGACACCACCTCTGCGATCTCCTCGTCGGTGACGCTGTTACGCACGAGCTGGGGGGTCTGCTGCTCGGCCTTGGTGGCCGCTGCGAGGCGCTTCTCGAGCTCGGGAATGCGTCCGTACTGCAGCTCGGCCATCCTGGCCAGATCTCCGGCGCGCCGCGCCTGCTCGAAATCCAGTCGCGCGCGCTCGAGCTCCTCCTTGACCTGCGCCGCGCCCTGCAGCGAGGCCTTCTCGGCCTTCCAGATCTCCTCGAGATCCGCGTATTCCTTGGTCAGGCCCGCGAGCGTCTGCTGCAGGGTGGACAGCCGGCGCCGGGAGGCCTCGTCCTCCTCCTTCTTCAGCGCCTCCTGCTCGATCTTCAGCTGAATGATGCGCCGCTCGAGCCGGTCGAGCGCCTCGGGCTTGGAATCGATCTCCATGCGGATGCGCGCCGCGGCCTCATCGACCAGGTCGATGGCCTTGTCGGGCAGCTGCCGATTGGTGATGTAGCGATGCGAGAGCGTTGCGGCCGCCACGATCGCGGGATCCGTGATCTCCACGTGGTGGTGGACCTCGTAGCGCTCCTTCAGCCCGCGCAGGATCGCGATGGTGTCCTCGACCGAGGGCTCATCGACGAGCACCGTCTGGAAGCGTCGCTCGAGCGCGGCGTCCTTCTCGATGTACTTGCGATACTCATCGAGCGTCGTGGCACCCACGCAGTGCAGCTCGCCGCGCGCAAGCGCGGGCTTGAGCATATTGCCGGCGTCCATCGACCCTTCCGCGCGGCCCGCGCCAACGACGGTGTGCAGCTCGTCGATGAAGAGGATGACCTGCCCTTCCTGCTTGGCGAGCTCGGAGAGCACACCTTTCAGCCGCTCCTCGAATTCGCCACGAAACTTCGCGCCGGCGATCAGCGCGCCCATGTCGAGCGCAAGGATGTGCTTGTTCTTCAGCCCCTCGGGCACCTCGCCATTGACGATGCGCAGCGCGAGGCCCTCGACGATCGCGGTCTTGCCGACACCGGGCTCGCCGATCAGCACCGGGTTGTTCTTGGTGCGCCGCTGCAGCACCTGGATCGTGCGCCGGATCTCATCATCGCGGCCGATGACCGGATCGAGCTTGCCGCTGCGGGCTCGGGCGGTCAGATCGATGGTGTACTTGTCGAGCGCCTGACGCTTCTCCTCGGCTGCGGGGTCCTCGACGCGCTCGCCGCCGCGCACCTCCGCGATTGCCTTTTCGACCGCGGCTCGCGCCACGCGCGCTTCCTTGAGCGCACGGCCGACGGCGCCGCGATCTTCGAACGCCGCGAGCACGAACAGCTCGCTCGAGATGTACTGATCGCCGCGCTGCTGCGCCAGCTTGTCGGTCACGTTGAGCAGGCGTGCAAGGTCGTTGCCGACCTGTACGTCACCGGCCACGCCCTCCACCTTTGGCAGCGCATCGACGATGCCCGTCAGTTGCGTGCGCAGGCGGTTCAGGTCGGCGCCGGCTTTCAGCAGCAGCGGCCGTACACTGCCGCCCTGCGCATCGATCATGGCCAGCAGCAGATGTGCCGGTTCGATGAACTGATTGTCGCGCCCCACGGCAAGCGACTGCGCATCGGCAAGCGCGGCCTGAAAGGCGCTGGTGAGTTTGTCCATTCGCATGGCTGGCGTTCCCAGGGCACGATGCCCAAGTATCTGATTATCTTTTCATCGGCGGGGGCCACCATACGCATAAGCCGCGGGCGGCAGTCCCGACTTCTGCGAGATGGGGCAAGGGCTGTGCGAATTCAAGCGTTTGGATCGATCCACAGCAGCGCCGCCAGCCGCCCGGTGAGGCGCTCGCGCCGGTAGGAATAGAAGCGCTCGGGCTGCGAGAAGGTGCACGGGGCCTCCCCGTACACCCGCCTCAGGCCCAGCGCCGCCAGCCGCCGCCGTGCCAAAGCGGGCAGATCGCACTGCCATCGCCCGCGCGCATTGGGCACAAAGGCGTCGGTCGCGCCCGGATCAGCGGCGCAGAGAGCCGAGCGCACCTCCTCGCCGACCTCAAAGTGAACCGGACCGATGGCCGGCCCCAGCCAGGCATACACCTGCTCCGGCGCTGTTTGCAGCGCGGCCACAGCGGCCTCGATGACCCCTCCGGCCAGTCCGCGCCAGCCGGCATGGGCCACGGCGATCGCCGCGCCATCGGCGCGGGCGAGCAGCACCGGCAGGCAGTCGGCGACCAGGACCGCAAGGACCCGGCCGGGACGGCGCGTGACTGCGGCATCGGCCTTCGGTGCGGCGCCTGCCCCGGCTGCGGCTGCGGCGGTGACCCCCTCCGTGACTGCGTCCGCGTCCGCATCGGCGACGGCCACGCCGTGCACCTGCTCGAGCCACAGCGGCTCCGTGGGTAGCGCGAGCGCCGCGCACACGCGGCGACGGTTCTCGAGGACATCGGCAGCCCGATCCCCGACGTGCGCGGCGAGATTGAGGCTGTCGTACGGTCCGCCGCTGACGCCGCCGGCCCGCAGCGTCACGGCCGCACGAACCCGTCC